>Ga0180432_10003961_pt1 | contig 20711 bp, 12 predicted proteins | sample SS_ome_10_FD_132414 | JGI IMG/M metagenome (GOLD analysis project Ga0180432, IMG submission 132414) | Hypersaline lake sediment archaeal communities from the Salton Sea, California, USA - SS_1_MS_2 metaG | ecosystem: Environmental > Aquatic > Non-marine Saline and Alkaline > Hypersaline >...
CCTTGGCAGGGCGCTGCAGCAGCGATTAACTGAGCAGCATCTATATCTTGGAACAGCAATTGCCCAGAATTCATTCCTTGGACATCTTGATCGAAGAGCATGTACTGACCCAAGTGTCAGATCAACACTTGAGTCACTGCTTAGAACATATGGAAGCAATACTGCAGCTCTTCGTGCATTCAACAGGTTCAACCTTACTGAAGGAGACTTTGGAGAGGAGATTTACGGGGACCTCAATGCACTTGCAACATTGATTGCAGAAAACCCGAGAACAGCACTTGCAACTGCAAGAGAAAGCGGGCAGGTTGCACCAAGGGTATTTGCAGAGATGGACGGAAGACTTCGTGAAAGCGAATATGCAGAGGCAATTGCATTTGCAATAACGCATTCCCAGATTGAAGGAGGGCGCGCTACAAACGGAGTTATGAAATGGATGGCAGACAACAGCCACCAGATTGAAAACCTTCCAGCGATACTAAGGCACATCCAGGCAAACGCACAAACCCAGGACATGAGCGCCCAGGCAATATATGAATATCTTGACAGGCAGTCTGCATATTACAGGACAAGAGGATGGTGGACAGGATCAACCCCTGTTGAAATGAGAGAAGCAGCTGGCGGAGCAGAGCGAAGAGGAAGGGGAGATGCAAGAAGCAGACCTTCGAGAGGAAGAACTCCTGGAACACGCGCAGAAATTCTTGCAGAAGAAGAGCGGCCAAGATACCCAAGGCGGCCTGGCTTTGAAACAAGGCAGCCTGCAGAGCAGCAGGAAGAATCAGAAGAAGAGCCAGCAGAAGTAGAGAGGGAGCCTACAGTCGGACTTAGTCCCGAGGCGCAAAGCTTCTATCAAAGTGAAGAGCGCGGCGGAATTGAGATAGCCGAGTTCATTGATGCGAGAATAGATGCTCTGTTTGATGATATCCAAGGTGAAGGAAGAAGAAGACGCGGTGATGGAATAGTGATGAGAGCAGCATTTGGAGAAGACCAGGAAGGTGTTGAAACTGCAGACCAACCAAACAGACAGCGCGCTAGAACAGAAATAAAAGATGGTATATATCGAATGATATTTGGATTGAATCGACGTGGACAACCTGCTGGAGATGAACTTAGAGAAAGGCAAATGGCTAATTTAAGAGCTCTTGGGATAACAGTTGAAGGAGAAGGAGAAAATATTAGAGTAACATTTAGCATAAGAGGAGCTAGAGCTGCATACAGGAATCACATCCATGGATATGCAAGAGCACATAGATCGAGGCGACAATAATGGCAGGCGCAAGAGTAGAGCTTCAGGGAAATACATTGGTCATAGTCGGACCAAGCGGATGGAGGAGAGTTACCAGGATCACTGTTAGTGCAGATGATGACACAGCAATGGTGATTGGAAAGGTCAGGAGGGCAATTAATGTAGGTATAGCTGGCGCTCCTGATGCTGATGTAGCTGCATTTGAAAGGCTAAGTGCAACATCAATTGGAAGGGCATTGTTCGGACAATTGCATCCAGATCCAGTAGCAGAAACAGGAGGAGGGGGAACAGAGCGAAGAACCACCCCGCCGCGAAGGCCACCAAGAAGACCGCCGCGGGAGAGAAGAACGTCTCCTCCGGCAAGAGAGCCAACTCCACCTGCTCCGCGCGAGGCACCAAGGCCAACGATTTCTGCACAGTGGCTTGAGACGCAGCTTAGAAATTCACGCGGCTCTGACCGGGCAGCTCGAGGTGCTGCAAGCGCGCTTCACAGAAACTACAGATATGTAGACCAGTTCCTGACTACCGGAGAGAGGGCAGGAAGTGCTGCTGGAACACCAAATCAAAGAGCAATGACAGTCGCTGTTTTCAATGAGCTTTTACAGATTCCAAGATTCAGATTATATCTTTCATCGCAAGCAGGGCTTAATGCAGATTTCACAAGGCTCCAGAGCGCGATCACTGCAAGCGGAGGGACCCTCTCTGCAACTGCAAGCGAGCAGGTACTGAGAGCTGCCAATTTCTACATCAGATATTTCATGATGCATTTTGAAGCTCGTCCTGATGGAGGCAATACGAGATTCAGGCAGGAGATAAGCCAGCTTATAACAAACCAGGATACGGAGCATGGCAGGCTCGCTCATGTTGATCTTGTCCGAAGCCCGGAGCAGGATCCGGACAGGGAAGAAGTGAGACTGGTTTTCCAAAGAGCATATCTTAGCAGTCCTATGGATGCGGACACCATCACAAGCTCTTCATTATACATGAGAAGATGGTACCAGGAACATCCAAGAAGAGGACGCGGAAGAGCGCAAAGCAGGATTGCAGTATGGGATGCTCCTGAGGCTCTTGAGATACAGGAAGCACAGCCTGCAGCACCAACAAGAGTTGCAGAAGCGCAGACTGGTCTGGACATGAGCAGGTATGCAACTGCACTTGCAAATCCGAATGTACTTATCGTAGGTGCATCGCTAACTAATGGAGGCGTAATAGGAAGGGAACTTCGAAGACTTCTAAGAAGGCAGGCTCCAAGCGCGCGTGTTGTATCTGACGGAGTTGACGGGGAGGCAATGTCAGGAGTCCGAAGAAGATTTAGAACTCATAGGATAGGTGGAAGAGGACAGCCGAACATTGTAGTAATATCCGGAGCAGTAATTGTAAATGACGGAAGGCCTCTGGAAACAGTTCAGGCTAACCTTGAAGATATGATCACAAGATGCCATGATGCAGGAGTACTTCCGATTGTCTGGGGATCTCCTCCTTATGCAACTTATTCAAGATGGAGCCCCGCTGCACAGAGAAGAGCAGATGCAATTGATGCATGGCTTCGGGAGAGAACAGATATAATATTTGTTGACTTGGAACCGCTTGGGATCGGAGAGCCACCAAGACTGAGACCAGAATACGATCCTGCTGGAGGAGACCATCTTCATCCAAACGCAAGAGGAAGAAATGAGGTAGGAAGACTGATATATCAGGCTGTCTGGCAAAGGGCAGTGGCAACAACAGCTCAGCCAGCCCAGCCGCAGAGAACTCCTCTTGAAGAACATGCGCACAGGCACTGGCAAAACCTGCAGGTTGAACTGTTCAGGGCAGTACAGACTGGAAGGCCAGAAGGTATTGTTTCTATTGTAAGGCTTCCGACTGATGTTGCATCAACAGTCCCTGGAAGTGCAACAACTCCGGTCTTTGAAAGAGCGCTAAGACACCTTAGCAGAGATGACCTTTCAAGGGCATTTGACCGGGTCTTCAATGAGATTTTCCATGACAGGAGCACTCCGATCGGAAGGGCATTTATGGACTGGGCAGGAGGACAGACAAGATACCAGGCAGTAACAAGGCCTGCAGTTGCGCTCAGCGAAACCACGCCGGCAGGAGACCGAAGGAGAATAGTTGAGGCAATGGTGGCATTTGTCAACCATGTTGCAGGACTTACCGGAGATGCAAATCAAAGGCTTGGAGAAGATTTGACAATACTGAACAGGCAGGTCTTCTCAGGATCAACTGACAGGATAGCAGCAGACGGGCTTGAAAGCGCACAGGCACTTGCAACTCTTGCAGTTTATTCATGGAGGCAGAGAAACAGGACAAGGCCGGCAGGACACTGGGCACGTGGAATTGAAGGAATAACTCTTGAGCAGCAACAGGCGCCTGCACAAACAACACCTGCACAACCGGAGAGAAGACAGCAAAGAAGAGTGCTGCGAGGACTCTGATAGTCACTTTCTGAAACAACCCTTTTTTAATTTTTCCAAGCACAAATATTATGAAAGGCTTAGTGTAAAAAAAATCAGTTAGACCCATGAATATTGGTGGAACCCCCAAGGGGGACACATGATATTAAATATTAGATATGTTGTAAACAGTATAGGCAACTGTAATTTCAAAACATTCGAACCTAATAGGCGAATCAAGAAATGGTCGGCTCAAAAATAAAACATGATCGAAAGGGGGATCATGATGAGCGACCGCGCCGCACGAAACGATCTACTTTTGCAAAATATTTGCTTGCGCCAGTAGTTGCAGTCTCAGTGCTACTGGGCGGAAATAATATAAATGATCTCGGGATAAATTCTGTTATGGCACAACCGGCAACTCGACGTAGGGGAGCTACCCGCGCGGAACCAGAAGAAGTAGCAGGCCTTCAGCAGAGAGCAAGGGACGCTGCAACCGCATATCAAAACTACATTCTAACAGGAAACGAAGCTGATTATACAAGATACAGAGAACTTATTACAGCAGAATTCCATGATCAGCCAGTAACTGAAAACAGGGAATTCATGGAAGAGCTTCATACCAGGATGACAGCAATGAGAAGCGACCCTCAGGTTAGTCCGATTCTCCAAGCATATGAAGCTGACCTTGACCATGTTATCGGAATCCGGATGGAGCCTTCTGTTATGGAAGATTTCATTACCAAAGTCCGTGAAATCAGAACAAGGCTGGCTGCAAATGCAACAACATGGGCACTGGTAGATGCACTTGTACAGAGAGTAGAGAGAGCAGGAGAAACAGAAGTTCCTGCAGAAAGTGAGATTGGAAGATTCCGTGCATACAGAAGAGCACATTCAGATGCTACTGCAGAAGATGCTGCAAGACATGTAATTGAGAGTCCTGGACTTAGGGAAATAAGAGAGAGACATGGAGAAAACCTTACTAATCTTTTAGCAGGAGAGCTGCCAAACCAGCAGGCAACAAGATGTGTTGAGGCTCTTCGAAACTTCATGCTGACAGGAGACACAGCACATAGAGATGAATTTAGAAGAATATTTGGAGCGCATAGTCCATCCGGAGAATTCTGGACAGGGTTCCAAAGATTATTTTTGGAGCGCATAACAAGAGACCAGGTAGGAGGCCAGCCATCACCAATTTCCCAGGTTTACAGATCATACTACGCACACCACAACAACCAGGTAGATCCAGAAGAATTTGCAACTGCAATCTCGCAGATGTATGAAGCTGCAAGCACAGGAGATGTTTCAAGGCTCCAGTCACTGAGACAGGCACATGGAAATGAAACAGTTGACAGGTTTGTTGATATAATAGCGCTTGGACTTGCAAGAAGATGCGCAACTTTGATGGAGAGGGTGCTTGAAACAGGAAGCACAACTGCAAGAGATGAATTTATCAGGATCTACAGTGGCAATTTTGTTTCTGCTGAAGGCGAGATCGGATCCAGAACATATACCCAGGTGGCGCTTGAGAGAAATGATACTTTCTTCAATGAGTTTGTAAGATTGTACAGAGCGCAGATCCAGGGCAACACAACAGTCTCAAGCATTGAAATGAATTTCAGAAGAAATGTCAGGTCAATTGCAGTGAGAGATATTTACACAGAACTTCTTCGCACTCCGCCTGATATGGACAGGCTCAGAGCAGCATACAGTCCAGAGCTTATAGAACTTGTTGCAGCAAGAAGACCGACCTGGATGATAAGAACTGCAAGTGATCTGAACAGAGTACTGACAGACAGGGCACGCGAAGAAGACAGGCATGCAAGGCGCATTTCATCGATGACAATAAGAGTGCAGGCAGGAGAAACTTTGGATCGCGGCGCGGCGCTTGCAGATGTTTATGGACAGCTTGCAGCAGAGCGGCTTGCAATAGGCTCTGTTCCAGCAGGATCAATTATCAGCGAGCATTATGATGAGCTCTCATGGCTCGGAGGAACTCCGGAAGAAGTGCAGGCAGAACTTGATAGGAGATCTGCTCCTGGAAGAGGAGAGGAATCAGATGAAGTTGCAGTACAGCTAAAGGCACTTTTCCCGCAGGATGGAGGAGCCACATTATCCACAGCATATGCTCAGATAAGATTATTCAGGCAGACAAGGGAACTTCTTGCAACAAGATATGGAAGTGAATTTGTAAATTATGTTTCACAGAATCTCGATACCCTCCACTGGGTGGTTCGGCCGGTAGGGCAGATAGAGCATGAGATGACAACAAGGACATCTGATGAGTTTGTCCGGGCAGCAAATACCACAGCTGATGGAGGAACACTTTCAATTGGATATTCAATAGGAGGCCTTGCAAGAGCACTTCATGCAATTTATGCAGCTCACGGACAGGCAAGCCCGACTACTGAAGAACTGGTTGCACAGTATGGACAGCAGGCAGTTACTTTTGTTACGCAAAACAGAGCGAACCTGGCATGGCTTGGCGGAACAGTTGCAAGCATTGAGCAGAGACTTCTGCGTGGCCAGGATGCACAGGAGAGAGCAGCACTTGATGAATCTGCCCGGGAAGTCCAGGACAGGATGACCAATGAAGCAAAGCAGCTCCTGTTTCCATTTACCCCGGTTCAATTCATCCTTTCATATGCAAGGGGAAGAGAAGCACTTGCACGTGGCGGACTTGCCAGGATGGACGGCATTGATTCGCTTGGAAGATTCTTCCTGACTCCGGTTGCAAGCAGGGAAGCTGGAAGGTCAAGAGGAATTTCAGGCGAAGCGCTTGAAGGAAGTCTTGGAGAGATTACAGCAAACTCAAGAACAATTGAACGTGATCTTGAGAGCATGCGAAGACAGCTTGAAGATCCTATGCTTGCTCCTGCACGTCCGCTGCTTGAAGAGAGAATCAACAGGTGGGAAGCAGAGAGCAGGAGAATAAGGCTTGCAGCAGGCGGCGCTGACCAGGCAGAGATGCAGACTCTTCTTGAGGAGCAGCGTGCGCTTCAGGAGAGCATGATTAGCGCAACTGAACTTAGAAGATCAATTGAACTTGCATTTTCAATGATCCACCTTGCAGAAACAGGTGGAGACCTCTCAAGAACTGCAGGAACCATTGACGGATTTGCAGAAACAATTGCAGGCTCAAGCGATGTTGGATCGCTTCGAAGCGCAATGGCATGGTATAACGGAATTACAAATACAGACAAACAGGCAGTGATCGGAGATGTTATTTTCGCTGTGATGGGAAGAGCAGATCCAGAACTTCGTGCATTCATCTCAAGCATGGGAGACCGCGGATTTAGCAGGGATCTTGGAACTGCATACAATGCAATTACAAGAGGAAGCGGAAATGTGGCTGATGTGCAAAGAAGGCATGGCACTGAATTTGTCAGATTGATAAATGATCACAGGTCAGTTCTCGGATTCCTTGAAAACCTCAGCGGCACGAGCGAGCAGAATCTCAGCATGGGCCAGAACGTATTATTTGCAAACATAGTAATTCGGGTTTATCGTGCAGTCTCACGACCTGATGGAACTGAGACAAGAGAGAGGATGATAGAGCTCTACGGAGAGAGATTTGTACGTGCAGTAGAGAGGCAGAGGGAGCATTTGGGCCCTCTTGCAGAATCAAGGGCAGGACTTGAAGAAGTGACTGCACTTCCAGAATCAGTAAGGCAATCATTATACAGGGCATACCCGCAGGCATATACAAGAGTTGTTACTGCACTTCACAGAGCATACAGACAGCAGGACGAACAGCTGCTCTATGCACTTGGTTCTGTTTATGGAGCGCTCAATTCTCCGGAATCAGAAGAGAGGACTGCAAGAGTTGCAGGCCTGAGGCAAATATATGGAGCAGCATTTGTGCAGATGGTCGAGAGAAACAGGGCAAGGCTCAGATTCCTTGAAAACCTGAGTACCAGTGATGTTGAGCACCTGAGAGAAGTTGATGCAGAGGTACTGGAGCAGCTGCACAGAAGCTTTGAGGCAGGTGATGGAGTTGCACGCGGAGAATTCATGCAGAACTTCAGGCACGTTGCAGAAGTTCTTCCAGGAGTCTATTCCAGGATCAGGGGAACCCTTGTCTATGCAAATGCAACTGACGATCTTGGCGCAAACCTCACTCTTGCAATCAACCACTACAGGGACCAGTTCGGATCAAACGACTACCTCTTTAGAAATTTCATTAACATGGAGCTTCTGAATTCACAGCTTCAGACACTTGCCCGAAGATACAGCATTACACTTCCTCCAGGAGTTGCAGAAAACGGGCTTCGCACTCCTGAAGAGTTTGCAGCATTCCTTAGCACTGAATCAGGACAGGATCTGATTACTGCAGGAAGAGACTTCTACACCAGGCTTGAGACAACATATCTTCAGGCAAGACGTGACAGCGGAATGGCTGCTGATGCAGAAGATGCAAGAGGATTTACTGAGGCAGAGGCATCAAACCTTCGAAACCAGCTCTCGATTATTGATGCGCTCTACCTTGGAGTCGGGCTTGGAAGGGTTGGAAGCCTGGGCTCAGAGTTCGGAACAAATGCAGCGCGCGCAACAATGAATTCACTGCTGTTGATCAATCAGCGCGATCCATACCTGGTCGGTCCGTTTATCTTGCAGGTTCTTCCGGCAATAATCAGCGTGGCTCAGGATGAGAGGACGCTTGTTGCGGGAATTGAAGCTTTCAATACAATATTCGCCCAAAGATACGGGGCAGCAGGAGCAAACCTGTCATACAGCACGCACATCAACAGGGAATACTTCCTTCAGGTGTTTGCAAGAATTGCGCAGAGGCTTCCGAGCGTCACAACAACATATGACCATAACCAGATGGAAGACGAGCTGAGGAGGGTTCCAGAGAGGCAGCTTATGGAAGGTCCATGGAATCCGCAAGGTTACAGATACAGGCCACACTTCCTTCAGATGGAGGGAATGGAGCCGCTGCCACAGCTCTTTGGACAGGCAGCCCAGCCATGGAATTTGATCCCATCGCCGACTATGCCAAGAAGCTTTGTCGAGCCTCCAGGACAATATGGAATCGACTCCGGAGCGCAAGAATACTTCTCAAGGATGTATGACATGCTTCATCCAACCCTTGGAAGGTACATGATCCATGGAGTTCCTCAGAGATACAGGATCGGAGCGCTTGGAGCTTCCACCATCATCAGAGAGATTACAAGACTATTCGGCGAGATGCCGGTTGATTACAGCAGCTACTGGCTTCGTCATGACTGGCAGCTTGGCGGATACTATGGACATGAGCAGAGCATTCCAACTGTAGCAGATCCAGACACCACTTCAACAGATGTTGCAGCAGCCGGAGGAATCGGCCATGGAAGAACAATTACTGGTGGAGTTCGCGGCAGAGGAGTTGTCAGGCACAGGAGAACAACAGTGGATTCTGAAGAAGATGGAGAGAGCGGATCAGCAGAAACAGATGTTGATGTTGAGGCCCAGGCAGGAGGGCTTCCGGTCGGAGTTGCTGGAATCATTCCGGTAGCATTTGGACAGGGAGCAGGACTGCAGACAGGAAACTTAAGATTCCAGTATGAAGGTGCTGATGAGACAACCGAAGAGCAGGGCGAAGTACAGACAAGGGAAAGATACCAGGGAACTCTTGAAACATATTCCAGAATTGCAAGAGAATCCGGCGGAGACATGCTTGTTATTGTCGGTGGAGAACATGCACCAGAGCTTCGAGCTCCGGTTCCAGAAGGATCTCCCGAAGGCACGGTCGGAGCGCTGCATCAGGATGAGAGAAGCCAGCTCAATACAAGGCTTTTCTACATTGACGGATCAACAGGAAATGTTTATGACCTTGCATATGGACTTGACACTCACGCGCAGATCCTCAACTACCTTTATGGAGGAACTGATACAAGAAACTTCCTTGCAGGAGTCAGATTTGCAGGAAGAAACATGGCACCTGCACCAGCATTATCATCTGCAGAGAGAAGCAGGTTAATTGAAAGGCATCTTGGACTGAGCGTAGAGCAGCAGGCTCAGGTTGGAGAAGCAGAAATTGAAAGGCAGGCTAGAGAAGCCGGAGTCTGGGATGAGATTAACGGCAGTGCGTTTGCTGCCGGCTTTGACGGAGCAGCAGTAGGATTCACAATTCCAACAGGAGATGATGCAGACACTTCAACAACCCTTATGCTTGGACAGATTGTCAGGAACATGGGGACCATGGACCCGCAGCATGCTGAGGAAGCAGTTGGACAGGCAGTAACCCGGATTCTGACTGATGGAAGGGCAAGAGATATTTATGCAGGATTCTACAGGGGAGCTCAGATCCTTGAGATGGACCCAGAGGACAGTACAAGAGTTGCTGATTCCAGATGGGCAGAGGGATCCGGAGAATTCATGTGGAGAAGAATGGCCATTGCTCCAAGGCAGGCATCAATGGAATTTCGCGCAGTTGGTGGATACCCGCTGACAGCTGGTGCCAGATGGAGATATGAAAGGCAGACAGGAGCGCACAGGTCATACGGACATGGAATTACCGCTGGATATACTGAGATTGACCTGCTGCGGGAATTCAGGGTAGCAGACCAGGAATCACAAGACATTTTCGCAACAATGAGCAATGTCCTTGTCAACATGTATGGATGGGGAGAGGACGAGGCTCGTGATACCGGATGGCTGGTTGCCGGAACTTATATGTATGGAAGAATGGAAGGCTGGCAGGGAGAAGCAGAAGATCAGCCAGAGACACCAAACGAGCATTATGCAAGCCTGCTTATGGCATACTGGGCAAGAAGGCACGGGATTCTCGCAGGAGTGCAGAGAGTTCCTGGATTTAGCAGGCTCTATGACAGGATAGACCGTGCAATGCTTGACATTCAGCAGAATCCGACAAACGAAGAGGCCATCCTGCAGGGATTGGCATCATCACTTCAAAGCGACTTTACAAGCGACATATGGAGATTTGCACTTGGTTATGGATATGATGGAGAGAGTGTGAGGGTTTACCTTATCTCAACAGGACAATGGACAGATGATGAAACAGCTTATGCAAATCTCTATGGAATGTTCGTATTCGGAAGACCGGCACGTGCATATGTTGATCTTCTTGGACATGGATACACCCACTCGTCAATAATGATTGTGGAGGATCCGGAAGCAACAGGAGGCTTCCAGGTAGAGAGAAGCGAGAGGGCAAACCCATACCTTGATACATATCTTGGATTCGGAGTTCTTGACTGGCCTGCAGTTGAGCTGTCAAGATACGAGAGGAATATTACAGTGTACAGAACTTCAGACCATCCGGCAGCAGCACGTGATGCATATATCAGGCTTGGAAGCGTTGCATACAGCCATGATAGGATGGACCGGGTCTATGGCCAAGGATTTGCAGATGTTATCCATGAACAGCGAGGAAATGATCTTGAGTGGATGATCCGTCCGGTTGCACAGGTGAGAGCAGAGCTTCAGAGAAGGGTTGATGAGGATGAGGATCCTCTTGCAATGCTTATCTCTTCAAGAAGAAGCAGCGAGACTGCAGAAGCAATCGTAGACATATACAGGGAACTTAGAAGGCGCCAGCCAAACAGGGAGCGCATTGCAACCGAATATGGAGAAGAGCTTGTGCAGATCATCGAGAACAATGTCCATGCACTTGACTGGGTATTGAAATCTCCAGAGGACGTAGCAACTGAATTCGTGCGAAGAGCAGGAACAAGCGGAAGCGTTGAAGCGCAACTTTCTGAAACCAACATCAGGCAGCCGCCTCCAAGAGGAGACCTTACAGGACCAGAAGTGCGAAGACTGATCGAGCAGAACATAAGGCCATGCCTTGCAGGAGCGCTGAACTCGCATGGAAGGCAGCAGGCAGAGAGATATGATGTTATATACGGAAGCCACCTCAATGCAGAAATTGAAGCAGGCAGTCCTGAGAGAAGAAGCAGATATTTCGTCATGGTAACCAGAATTGGAACAGGCCCCAACTCAAGAGGATCCATAATGATCGGAACCCAGGAAGATCTTGATGAATGGGAAGCAGCAGGCAACTACATCGGACATGGAGTGAGCAGGCTTGACATTTCACCAGAAGGAGACAATTATGAGTTCACATTCTCAGGAGACAGGAGGCTCCGGGCATTTACAGCTCTCAGGTTCATGGGAGGACTCACAATACCTCTTACCGAAGATGCAGCAGAAGGATACAGGCCAGGCGGAAACTGGACTGTCGGTGCCCTTGCACATGTACTGCAGGACCACAGGCAGGATCTGCTCGCAGGTATATTGTATGGGCAGAGGACATATGGAAGCGAGCAGTGGACCAACTGGCAGGTTGGGCTGAGCCACCGGCTCCAGCTGCTCAATACAGAGAGAATGAGCGAGCAGCTATACTCATATGTGTTCTTCAACCAGACAACAAGGCAGGTAGTGTTTGCAAGCGGAGATGTGTTCGAAAATGCAGATGAGATGGCACAGGTATGTTCACAGCTCAGCGGCGGAGAGTGTTCAGACCTCAATGAGCTTCAAAGGAGCACTGCCGGAGTTGGACTGACATGGGCAAGGACAAACATCACAACCGGCGAAACTCTCAGTCTGCACTTCTTCTTTGAAGGAGGAGTTGACAGAAGAAGAATGCTTGAGGATGCGTCTGAATCAGGACAGCCAGATGCCAGCGAACTCCACCCGCAAGCAGAGTATCAGAGATACTTTGTTGCAAGAGGAGGCCTTGGAGTATCATATGAAAGGCAGGATCCTGGAAGCAGTGATCCTGGAATAGTGATTTCCGGAAGCATCATGGGATTCTCAGGAAGCTGGCCAACAGCACCAGGATCAGTTACATCTCCAGAGCAGCTTGGGCCATGGGCAGGACAAGAAGAGACTGTCACCGGAATCATGAATGCACCTCTTGGATGGGGACTTGGAGGAGCACTTAGATTCATGTGGTAATCTTTTTATAAAAAATAGTGAGAAAAAAATTATTTTTTCTTCTTTGTTTTTCTTGATTTCATCTTAACTGTCTTTGGCTCTACTGATTCCTTTGTAACCAAAGGAGGCATAAATGGCGGAAGCAGGTTGAATGGGCGAATCAGGAAAATCGCATTCATTGCAGTATTGGCATTGATCATATTCAGAACCTCACCTGCAACATCAAACGGGAGCTTCTTTGTTTTCTTATAAGTCAGAAGCGCCTTTCGGATATTTGGTGCTGTATCCTGGCAGTATGCATGGCCAGTCAGTTTAACTCTGGCAACTTTTGGCAGGTAGTGAATGACGTATGCAAAATCAAGAGTGATTGTTGATGCATCTTTTTTTGTGAGTTTGGTAACTGCAAGATCAACATTAACACTCTTTGGAATGGTGCTGCTTGCCTTTTTCACATCTGCTCCGGTTAAAACAAGACCCATAAGTTTCATCATATTAATCCCGAGAGATACAATTAGGCATCAAATATAAAGTTTTCTGTTTGGCTGAATTTGGATAGAAAATTAAGAAAAGGCAGCTATAGGAATTCCTTGCCTTTTTCCGAGGGTTTTATCCTGATCTTCCCTCCAAAATCAATAGCACCAAGCTCTCTTCCTTCGAAAATACGGTCAAGCAATATTGCAAGTGCGGCAACTTCGCTATGAGGCTGGCTGGTTACAGAAATATTGTAATCAGAAAGCTGGTAAACGTCTCCGGGAACAGCTTCAGAACCGACAACAAGGAGGATCTTTTCATTGCCCCTTAGCTTTGGAACGGCCTCTTGAACAGGAATACCGTACATGGTCAGATGTGCAATTGAGTAGCCCTGCTTTTTGTACTTTGAAATGACCTTCTTATAGCTTTGGGAGTATTCAATTGCAAAATCCCCGCCCCACCTCTCGCAAATCCTTAATAGACTATCCTCAAGGCCTGAATCATGCTGGCCACAGTAGATGATTTTTCGCGCCCCAAAGGCCCTTGCAACAAGCGCAACATGTGTTGAGATCCTCTCATCGCGCGGAAGCCTGTGACTGAGGCGAAGAATATGGATTTCCATTAAAAGAAGTATAGCTACTAGCCAATTTATATGAGTATGGAGAGTAACTAAAAAAAGGTGAAACAATGAAATCTGAAGTAGTTGAAAAGATTGCAGCTTTGATTACAGCGGCTTTTGGACTGGTTGCTGCTTTGGCATGGAATGATGCGATTAAGGCATTGTTTATAGGGCCGTGTGGAACTGAAGGTGCAGGAGCACTCTGCTCGCTCTCATCGGCAGGACCTTGGGCATATGCAATAATTGTCACCATCCTGGCAGTGGTTGCTACCATATGGATTGCAAAGGTTGCTGAGAAATCCAAATAACCTTTTTTTATTTTTTCAGATACACCTAATGAATTTTTAAAGCTTCAAAACGAATTTTCATCATGTATTTCGGAACAAACGGCGTGAGAGGTCTGTTCAATGAACTCGATCCTGCTCTTGCATTGAACCTGGCACAGGCAATAGGACGATACTTAAGGGGAAAGATAATCGTTGCGCGCGATTGCAGATTGACTGGAGCGGCACTGAAGGCAAGCGTTGTTTCAGGACTTGCAAGCGTTGGGTGCGACGTGGTTGATCTTGGGATAGTAAGCTCGCCAACAGCAGAATTTATGATAAAAAAACTTGGTGCAGACGGATGCGTGATCATTACAGCATCCCACAATCCGCCGCAGTGGAATGCAATAAAGGTAGTTGATGGAAAGGGAATTGCAGTTTCAAAAGAGCGCGGAGAGGAAATTGAAAAACTAATGGAAGGAGAGCTTGCAGCCTGGGACAAGGTTGGAAGGATAACTCGCTATGAAAATGCAACAAAGGACCATATCAATGCGATCAAGGACCTGGTTGGCAGCGTTGAAAAAAAGAAGATAGTACTTGACTGCGGAAATGGAACTGCAGCAGTAATTGCACCTGCTCTTTTCAAGGAGCTTGGAGCAGAGATCATCACCTTGAATTCGCACCTTGATGGCAAGTTCCCGGGAAGGCCGTCTGAGCCAACAGAAGACAATGTAAAGGAGCTGATAATAGCAGTAAAATCAACAAAGGCCGATGCTGGAATTGCCTGGGATGCTGATGGGGACCGCGTAATTTTTGTTGATGAGAGCGGAGGATATATCATCGGAGATAAGGTGTTTGCACTCTCGATAATCTGGAACAACAAGAAGGGAGATGTTGTCACCACAGTTGCAACCAGCAAGGCAGTTGAGGACATTTGCGAAAATGTAAGATACACTGCAATAGGAGCCCCATACCTCTGCGAGGAGATGGTCAAAAAAGAAGCAGTGATGGGCGGAGAGGAAGTTGGAGGGGTTATCTGGCCTGAACTTTGTCTTGCAAAAGACGGGTTTATGACCGGAGCAGTCCTGGCAAAGAAACTGTCAGAAAAAAAGCTCAGCAAATGGCTTGAGCAGGTCCCGAGGTACTACAATGTAAAGCACAAGATTGCAGCAAATGCAGAAGAGAAAAAGAAGATAGTTGCAAAAGTGCTTGATTATGCAAAGACAAACAAGCTCAATTACATTGATGTTGACGGAGTCCGGATTAATCTTGACGATGCATGGGTGATTGTGAGAGCTTCAGGAACCGAGGATTATGTCAGGGTTTTTGCCGAGGCAAAAACAGTTGAGGAAGCAGAAAAGCTGATTGCCGAATATGAAAAGATAATCAAAGGATAAAATTACTCTTTAAGCAAACCTAGCACATCGACTTTTGCAGCTTCATTTGGAATGGAATTGGTAGTGAAAACTCCGTCAGAAACATCCAGAAGCTTCTCAAGGGATCCCTTGAGGAAGAATCCATGGGTTGCAGCGCAAAGGACTTTCTTTGCCTTGCCATTTCTGACATTTCCAACTGCCCGGATCATTGTTCCGCCAGTTGAGATCATATCATCAATTATCAGGACATTCTTTCCTTCGACATCGAAGTTTCCCTCGACCTTGTCGATAGTCCTGTATGCTTCTCCTCCTTCCTGATATTCGCCTCGCACTTTTGTCATGCTCTTTCCGCCAAATTCGTTTACAAGGTAATTGGCACCCTGATCCGGAGAGATTATTTCAAGCTCGCCTTTGTCAAGGATTTTTTTTGCATGTTCGATCAGAAGCTTGTTTGCGCTGATATTCCTTATTTTGAGTCCGCCATACTCAAACTCGCCCTCTTTTTTCAGGAAATGGCAGTCAAGGGTGATGAGCTTTTGGGCTCCTGCACCAGCGAGCATGGAGCAGAGAACCTGCGCGCTGAGCGCTTCTCCCTCCTTGAAGGTCTTGTCCTGGCGCGAATATGGAAGATATGGAGTAACCAGAGTTGTCCTTGCGCCCACTCTCTTGAGGGTGTCGAGAAGAAGGATTGCATGGAAGATGCTGTTGTTCTGGTCAGGGTACAGCCTGTGAAACAGATTGACCTCCTCGCCCTGGCAGCTTGAGAGGTTTTCAATCCGGACATAGCTGTCGCCATCAGGGAAGTTTTTGAACTGGATATTGGATTCCATTAAATCTGAAAAATTTGGACTGACTAGATTCATGGTAAGGATAGGGAGAAAATCAATATAAATGTTGGATTCGAATTGTAATTATGTCAAAAGTGCTTATGATAGTTGCTCAGGAGGGGTTTAGGGATGAGGAGCTTCTTGTGCCAAAGGAGATGCTGGAAAAGGAAGGGCACACAGTAAAGGTCGCAAGCTCAAGCAGGTCAAAGGCAACCGGGTCAATGGGACTGACAATATTGCCCGACATGGCATTTTTCGAGGCTAATCCGGATTTCTTTGACTGCTATGTTGTTGTCGGGGGTCCTGGATCGCCAAAGCTCGCAGAAACAAAGGAGGTTGTCGAGCTTATTGCAAATGCATACAAGAAGGAAAAGGTCATCGCGGCAATATGCCTTGGGCCAATGACACTTGCAGCAGCAGGAATCCTGTCTGAGAAAGTAGCGACAGTTTATCCAAGCAAAAACGGGCTGGATGCACTTCGTGCAGGAGGAGCAGTCTACAAGGCAGATCCGGTGGTTGTCAGCGGAAGGATAATTACGGGAGACAGCCCGCAAAACGCAGGAAATTTTGCAAGTGAGATCATCAAGATGCTCAAAGATTAGATTTTAATTATTATGTCAATAGAGGAAGTCCTATGATTACTATTAAGCATGAAGGCTGTATCTTTTGTGTTGGATGTTCATCAGTATGTCCGGTAAATGCACTTGAAGCAGTTGGAACCAGAATAAAGCATTATCCAGAGAAATGCATTGACTGTGGATTGTGTGTGAGAGTTTGTCCTGCAAATGTTATTTGTATGCATAAAGGCATCAAGAAATGCGCAGACCTGCCAAAGGATGATTGATATGGATCACGACGTAATTGTTATTGGAGGAGGACCAGCTGGAAGCAGCTTTGCGAGAATTGCAGCAGGCGCTGGGCTGGACGTTCTGGTAGTTGACAAGAGAAAGGAGATCGGCGTTCCTGTCCGCTGCGGAGAAGGGCTTGGAATGGGAGACCTGGTCAAAGAAGGACTTGATATCCCAAGAGAATGCTATTCAACGCCAGTCGATGGGGCCAAGGTAATTGCTCCAAACGGAAAATCAATAGTATGGAAAACCGAGGACACCAGAGGATATGTTCTTGAGAGAAAAATATTTGACAAGTGGCTTTGCGAGCTTGCAATCAACAAAGGAGCAAAGGTAAAAACATACACAAGGGCAACCGAAGTTCTCAAGGATGAGAATGGAAAGCCTAATGGAGTAAAGCTCAGCCATGGCGGAAGAGACCCATATGAGGTGCATGCTCCGCTTGTTGTATCTGCAGAAGGAATGGAATCATTCATGGCAAGGGACATGGGATTCAAAACAGTGCACCAGCTCTATGATGTTGATACATGCTACCAGTATGAAATGAAGCCATATGACCATGAGAATCTCATTGAGCTTTACTTTGGAAATGTAGTTGCCCCGCGAGGGTATGTCTGGATTTTCCCAAAGTCAGACCGAAAGGCAAATGTTGGAATTGGAATTGGAGGCCAGCTTGAGAGCGGAGAAAAAAGAGGCGGAACAAAGGGAGCAACTCCAAAGGAATACCTCGACAGATTTATCCAGAACCATGACCAGCTGAAGGATTCGAGCAGCCTCCTTGATTTTGGAGGAGTGATCTCGGTAGGCGCTCCAATCAATGAATTTGTAAAGGACAACTGCATGGTAATTGGAACTGCGGCAAAGCAGGTTGACCCAATCCACGGCGGCGGAATAGGACTTGCGATGCAAAGCGGAATCATGGCTGCAAATATCGCGATCAAGGCAAAGGAAAAGAATGACTACAGCAGGGAGGTTCTCTTTGAATATGAAAAAGAGTGGAGGGCAGAGCCAGGTTCAATAGTTGAGAAGAGGCTTCTTCTTCGAAAAGTCACTGAAAAAATCAGCGATGATGACTTTAACCATATATTCAACTGCATAAATGATACGGACCTTATGCACATCATGGACGGCAACTTTGCCGGAGTAGTTGGAAAAGTGGTTGCAACAAGGCCGCAGATGCTTGGGGTGCTCAGTGCCCTGCTTCCAGGCAAATCCTAATCAATAAAAAGGGTTTTTGAGAAAGAAAAACCCATGGACGAGTTCAGTGAAGAAGAGAGGAAATTACTAGAGCCATTTGTAACAAACATGGACAAATCCGTGTTTGTACTGACAAACCTACCAGAGGTTGTCAAAGGCGCCTTGTTTTCAAGATACAGCAGAAGTGCAAACAGTCTTCGAAAGGTCCTGCTCAAAGAATTCATGCAGTCAGAAGAGCTTGGAATCGAGGGGTTCCAGAATCCTGGGGAAGATAGCCTGGTCAAGACAAAAAAAGCAGAAGAGTTTTACGACAGGATACTTGTTGGCTATGGAGATGATTCTGTTGCAGAGCTTGCAGGAGCGCATATTGCACTTGAGGAGATCTCAATAATTGCAACTAAAATTGTCGAGGATGCAAGAATCGGCCTCTCTCCTCTTGAAAAATCAACCAGATATGTCTATTTTGACAAGAAAAGGGAAGATGGATCCTGGCCATACCTCAAGGAAAAGACCATAATGGATTCTGAATTTGCAGATGTTTATACCAGAACATGCGAACTGTGCTTCCAGACATACTCAGACCTTGTTCCAAAAGTCTCAGGATATGTAATGGAAAGAGAGCCAAAGGATGAGGAGACCAGCGAGCGGGCATACAAGTCAACTGTAAGGGCAAAAACGTGTGATATTCTAAGAGGACTTCTTCCAGCATCCACACTGACAAACATGGGATTCTTCGGGGACGGAAGGGCATATGAGTATCTTCTCACAAAGATGTATGGGGATGATCTTGCTGAAATCAGGGACCTTGCAGGGCTCATGCAGGGAGAGCTTGCAAAGGTGATTCCATCATTTGTCAAGAGGGCAAACAACAAATACGGAATTGCAATGCAGGAGTATCTGAAGAAAGTCAGGGGAGATATGGGAGAGATTGCAAACAGATATCCGGGAGCTGGCGGCAGTGAAGGAATAAAACTGATTGAATATGACAAGGATGCAGAGAGAAAGATAATCACAGCAGCACTCTACCCATATCTTGAGAAATCCATGGAAGAGATTTCTGAAATTGTTGATCAGATGAGCGATGATGAAAAGCAGGCAGTGATTCGCACATATATCAATGAAAGGGGAAACAGAAGGCAAAAGCCAGGCCGCGGATTCGAGCATGCATATTATACCTTTGATGTGGTTGCAAACTACGGCGCATATAGGGACATTCACAGGCACAGGATTTTGACGCAGGAGCGGCAGCTTCTTGGCCCTCATCTTGGCTACAAGCTCCCAAAAGAGCTTGTTGATGCCGGCTACCAGGATGAGTTTACGAATGTTATGGAAGAAGCAAAAAACACATATGAGCAGATTTCAAAGAAGTTCAAAAAGCAAGCGCAGTATGTCATTCCGCTTGCATATAACATCAGATGGTATATGACCTACAACATCAGGGAAGCATATCATCTGCTTGAGCTTCGAAGCGCAATGCAGGGACATATCGATTACAGAAGAGTTGCGCAGAACATGTTCAGGGAAATTGAAAAAGTCCATCCAAATCTTGCTGCCGGAATGAAATACATGGATATGAACGACTATGGGCTTGAGAGGCTGGAAGCTGAGAAAAAGCTTGATAAAAAAATGGAAGAGCTGAGCAGGAAATATGGCAAGTAAGGTCTATATCACTGGCGCAAGCGGAAGGCTTGGCAGGGTAATTCTTAGCAAGTGCAAAGCAATTCCCATTGTCAGGAAAAAGAGCGGCCTCAGGGGGGAGATTGTAAGCAATTTCTCAGCCGATGATCTGAAAAAAATCCTCAAGGATGCAGATGCCATAATCCATCTTGCAGGATCCAGGGATTTTCTTGACCAGAAAAAAGCATGGGAAGGGAATGTGGAGCTGACAAGAAAAGTTGTGGAGGCCTCGCCAGCTGATGCAAAGATCATTTTCAGCAGTTCAATCTCAGTATATGGGAAAAAACTGGCACAGATTCCTGCAGATGAAAAAACAGAACTTGTACCGGACACCCCATATGCAAAAACAAAAATTGAAGCAGAAAAACTAGTTGAAAAGCATCCGAATCATGCCATTCTCAGAATTGGCCCTATTTATGGTCCTGGATTTGAAGAATATTTCAAGGTTCTCAGATTAATTGAAAGGGGAAAGATGAAAATCATCGGTGATGGAAAAAACAGGATTCCATTTGTCCAGGTTGATGATGTTGCAGATGCGGTTGTAAATTCAATAGAAAAAGGAATTGGAAAATACGTCATTGTCGGGGAGTGCAGGACTCAAAAGGAGATATTTGAGATTGCAGCAAATGAACTTGGAGCAGAGATTCCAAAGAAGCATACATCTGTTCTTCTTGCAAAGATATTTGCACAATATGAGCTTTTCAGATCAACCCATCTTGGAGGAAGTGCAAAATTCATTCCTGAAGACATTGCAGTGCTCTCTTCAGACAGGGCATTTGACTGCAGCAAGGCAAGAGAGGAGATAGGTTTTGCCCCTATTCCGATAAAAAAAGGCATTTCGCAGATGGTTCAGGGTTATAGAAAGCGTATTAAAAGTTAACATGGAGTTGGATACATGAGACGGGAGATATTAG
>Ga0180432_10003964_pt1 | contig 20702 bp, 18 predicted proteins | sample SS_ome_10_FD_132414 | JGI IMG/M metagenome (GOLD analysis project Ga0180432, IMG submission 132414) | Hypersaline lake sediment archaeal communities from the Salton Sea, California, USA - SS_1_MS_2 metaG | ecosystem: Environmental > Aquatic > Non-marine Saline and Alkaline > Hypersaline >...
AAAAAGCACTCCAAAAGTATGCCCTTGTTTTGCACCTGACGCCAAACAGATAGCTTATGCTCAATTCAGGCCTCTAGGATCAGGTGATGACACGGACCTGATGACATTCAATCTCGAAACAAATGCCACAAGCAGGGTACTTGACCAATATGCGCTTCAAATGTGGCCTGATTGGTCCCCTGACGGCCGCAGACTGGTTTATACAAGCGCTCACTGTTCAGGGGATTGCGGCAGGATGATCCAGGAACTCTGGATCGCAGACCCAGAAGGTGGTTGGGCACGGCAGCTTTTGCTGACCAACTCTTTCTGCCAGCAACCTGCCTGGTCGCCGGATGGCAAACGGATTGCCTTTTCCTCTGACAAGAGCGGGAATTTTGATATCTGGTTGATATCACTTGAGGATTGGAGGCTTAAACAGATTACAGAGGATAAAGGTCTGGATGTCAGTCCTGCCTGGTCGCCGGATGGAAAGCGGATTGCATTTGTATCCACCAGGTCAGGGAAAATGGAGATATGGATCAAGGAACTGAGCAGTGGGGAATTGAGACGACTGAGGCCTTTCGGGGAGAGGGATGTTGAGTGCAGGGATGTGGCGTGGTAAGAAAATGAAACCGCAGATAAACGCAGATGAACGCAGATACACTTAACAATCTGTTGAACAGCAAAAACTGATTCAGGTAATCTACGATAAAGCAATTGACGAAATACATGAGGCTCAATTATTGAACTATCTTAACGCTACTTTGATCTGCGTTTATTTGCGTTCATCTGCGGTTAAAAAAGGAACTCGAAAGCGGAAAGTTGAGTAGGTTGAGGCCTTTTGGGGACAAGGATATTGAGTGTAAGGATGTTGCATGGTAAGAAATTGTAACCGCAGATGAACGCAGATGAACGCAGATACACTTAACAATCTGTCAGAAAAGATTATTGGATGTGCTTTCAGGGTTCATAATGTCTTGGGTTGCGGATTTCTGGAAAAAGTCTATGAAAATGCTCTATCCCACGAGTTGAGGAAAAATTCGTTATCACTTGAACAGCAAAAACCCATTCAGGTCATTTACGATAAAGTAATTGTGGGAGATTATATCGCCGACATCTTGGTTGAGTCTGCTGTTATTGTGGAGTTAAAAGCCACAAAAGCAATTGACGAAATACATAAGGCTCAATTGTTGAACTATCTTAACGCTACAGGGTTGAATCTCGGGCTTCTACTTAACTTTGGTCAACCAAAGCTGGAAATAAAAAGGTTTGTCAACAAATTTTGATCTGCGTTTATCTGCGTTTATCTGCGGTTACAAAAAAGGATAGTTTATGAAAAATTTGATTATCATACTGATACTATTTTTTATCTGTTCATGTGCTGGTCAACAGACTGTCAAAAAGGTTGAATCTCTGCCGCCTTCACCTGTTTCTACAATGCCTGTGCAGACATTGGATAAACCTCAATCCATCCCAGCGGAACCAGTCGCCTCCCTTTTCGGTGAAGTGCTGTCAGGTGTGAGGACGTCCGCCGTCTCGTTCAACCCCAGCTATGGAGATGAAGTGGCCATTTTCTATCGCCTGTCCAGAGCAGCCAAGGTCAACATTAACATCTATGACCCCGACCGTGGCTTGATCAGGGCCATACCTACGGAAGAACACCTTGAACCTGGAGAGCATACGACCATCTGGGACGGCAAGGATATGGACGGCAATGTTGTGCCGGACGAGGCATACTTCTTCACCATCATAGCGGAAGACAATAGCGGACATAAAGAAATCTATGACCCAACCACGTTTTCCGGCGGTATAGAGCATGACATAAGCTCTGCCGACATTAATCTTCAGGGTGGAACCGTCACATATAATATGCCGGAAATGGGACGCGTCATGATCCGCATGGGCATTCAAGGCGGGGCTTTGATGAACCAGTTGGTGGACTGGAAGCCGAGGGTGAAAGGGTTGATCACGGAGTATTGGAACGGAAAGGACAAAGATAACCTGATGGATCTTTACAATCATCCCAAGTTCAAGATGATAATTACCTATTTTAGCCTGCCTGAGAACTCGATCATAACCTTTGGCAACAAATCTATCACTTACAGAAGTTATAAAAACGACCTGGCAAAAGAAAGGCCCATAAAAAAAGAGCGCCCTGGTCGTGTCCGGAGCGTCTCTCCCCATTACCGAATCCCAAGGACTGCGGACTATTCACCTGATGTAAAAATGACATTAAAAAATACCAAAGGAACAGATGAAAGCGGTATCCCTGTCCTCACCGGAAAGACCCTGGTCAAGGTCGAGTTGGACGAAAAGGACAGGCTATTCTTTCAGAACCAGCAATTTGAGATATGTTTCTTCCTGGATAACGAGTTTTACGCAGAAGATGAAGCTGGATATACTCCCTTTAACTGGGTATGGGACCTCTCCAATGTATCTGAGGGAGAGCATTTGCTTACTGTCAATCTGTCCGGTTTCAAGGATCAGATCGGTGTGGTAACCCAAAAGGTCCGAGTAATTAAATGATGAATCAAGGATCATACAGGCTTTTTTATCTGCGTTTATCTGCGTCCATCTGCGGTTTCAAATTTTTTAGGATGGTAGTGATTCCCCTCACTCTGATTTCCCTCCTATTACCTTCCTGCAGCCCTGTTACCTCCGCTTTGGACCCTGTTAAGTCACTTGAGCCCCGCCTCACGTTTGAAGAACAGGTCTATAACTTCGGGATTGCAGGACCTGAGGAAAAAATAAGGCATACCTTCCAATTCACCAATACTGGTGCAGTACCACTTAAGATTACCAGGGTGAGCACAGACTGCGGGTGCACCGCAGCCCTTATCTCGGCAACGGACATTCCACCTGGCGGCAGCGGAGAAATCAGGGCCGTTTTTGAAACCAAGCGCTATAAAGGCAAACAGGAAAAGACCATCACTGTTTATTCCAACGATCCTTATGAACCTGAAATTAAGCTTGTCATACGTGGTATTGTCAAGACCGAAGTGGCTGTGGACCCACAGGGCTTGAATTTCGGAGATGTTCAGAAAGGTGAAATCTTTACAAAAACAGTAAGACTGCTTCAGCTCTCCCAGAACAATCTGATGCTCAAAAAAATCGAGGCCAATGACAATTATTTCGCCGTTGCCGCTTCAAGATTCAGGGAAGAAAACAGCAGGGGAATCAATATCGACGTGACACTGAAACCCGATGTTCCTGTTGGACAGTTCAGAGAAGTCATTACGCTCCACACTAATCTGAAAAGACGTCCGCGCATAGATGTTCCCATCTGGGCCAATATCCTTGGAATGATTAAAACAGAGCCGAGCATAGTCTCTTTCGGGATTATAAAAAAGGGGATGGAAGGATCGGCTGAAGCAAGGATTTTCCGACATGATGGGGAGGAATTCGGCATCGTGAGGGCAGAGAGCAATCTTCCGTATCTGACTGTCGAGGTGAAGGAGCTGGTGCGCAGAAAGGAATACGGACTCATCGTTCATGTACAGAAGAACAGCCCTGCCGGCAGGATGGCCGGAGAGATAAGGATATTTACCGATTACCCAGAAGAGGCAATGGTAAAACTGCCGTGTTTTGCTCTGATCGAGAAATGATTCCTCTGAAAAAACCCAATCTGCGGCGTTGCTTCAATTTTCCACTCACTACGACGTACGCTAAGTACGCCTCATTCCTGGAAAATTTCGTGCCTTGCATCTAGGGCTTTTTGAGCGGAATCATATTTCAGGACTTTTTGCAGTGTAATCAGAAATGAGTTTGAAACATGGGAACGGAAAAGATATTTTAAGAGAGATAGGAGTGTAATCATGGTTGAAGGACGTTTTTGGGTCAAAGGCATAATTATCAATCTATTTGTAGTTGCTTTTCTTTTCCAGACGGGCATGGTAATGGAATCCTGTGCAAGCGGAGATGACCATTTCAGAGAGGCCCAGGTCCTTGTTGACAAAACAGTGGCAAAGTATCCTGACATAGCAAGGCTCACCATCCATGCAGTGCCTGCCGGTAAAGATGGCAGCAGAATTATTGCCTGCAACATCAAGGAAAAGATAGGGTCTTTCTCTGATCCTGAGGACCTTGCGGTAATGAAGACCAACAAGGCTGTCATTCTAAGGGAGGGGGATAATCTGGATGTAACAGCGCCTATTTGCGATAAAGCCGGTAAGCCGATTGCCGCCACTGGCATAACGCTCCGTTTCGGGAAAGGAGAGACTGAAGACCAGGTGGTTGAGAAGGCAAAATCGATTGCAAAGGAGCTGACTGTCGCAATTCAGGATTCGGACACACTGCTTTGGTAATTTGTAGAGATTATATGACTGAATTGAAAATAAGATTACCTGATAAATTACATCAAAGGGCACGTGAAGTATCTAAAATGCAAAATATTCCAATAGACGAAATAATTGCCGCATCATTGGCCTAAAAGCTCTTTCGTATCATTCCCGATCCATATTTAGAAGAAAGGGCGAAACGAGCAACAGGAGAGGGCTTCTCTATGGTGTTATCACAAATACCAGACGTGCCTCCTGAAGACTATGATAGGCTATAAATGCAGAGGGATACCTTTCTAAAGACTTTTTATGAGCGGAGTTCTAAATATGATGAAAACGTTAATCAATCTCTTAGTCCCAATACAGCGGCGGTTATCAAGGATTGTCCGCACCCGGCGGTATGAGGGAAAACAGGAAAAGCAAATTACGGTATATTCCAATGATCCTGAAAACCCTGAAATCGTTCTGACCTAAAAGGAATCGTAAAGCGGGATCTTGAGGTGATTCCGAGCGGAGTAATTTTCGGGAAAGTAAACACAAAGGAGACGGTAGCTTAACGCATAAGGCTTTTGCAGTTATCCAAAAAGGCTGATCCTTGAAAAAGTTAAGGGTGATGGCCGGTATTTTTTTTGTAAAATCTTCCGGATTCAAATCTAAACAGATGATTGAGAAAGCCAAGTCCATGCCCAAAGGGTTGAGCTTATGGGTCGAAAATTCGATAGTTCATTTCAGTAAGTTTAAATATTAAGGAATGATGAAATTTTGAAATGCATTAAATGTATTATTTATTGCGCTTTATTTTTTGTGTTGACATCACCTACTCCAATTCTAGCGGAGGATAAAGAATCTAAAAACCCGGAAAATGGGTATGCAGAGTCGAGCGCTGACATATTTTTTCTTGAAGAAGTCGTTGTGACGGCCACCAAAATACCTACTGAACTTTTTAATCTCAGTCGATCCGTTACCATCGCTGATCAAGAAGAAATACGACGAAAAAATAGTCTTTCATTGCTTGATGCTGTTGACGACAGGGTTGGTGTCTGGATAGAAGAAAGAACTGCCACCACATCGGATCCGGTCATCCGAGGCCTGTCCGGCGGAAACGTGCTTGCACTGATTGATGGTAACAGCCTCACAACATTATGGGGTGAAGGGGGGTTTGCCGGTGATGATATGTACGGGAAAGTAGATGCCGAATCGATTGAAAGGATTGAAATCATTCGTGGGCCTGATTCCGTACTCTACGGATCCAACGCCTTGGGCGGCGTGATTAATTTTATCACAAAAAAACCACCCGTTGATTTCACCCAACAAGGATATATCTTTGGCGGAAAAATTAAGGGGGCCTACGGCAGCGCAGCTGAGTATGGCCTGGCCCGATTTGAAAATTGGGGCAGTTCTCCTTCTTTTCGATACATTATAGGTCTTTCCCTGCGCGATGTGGATGATATGCGGGCCGGTGGCGATACGGGAAAGATTTCTCCATCTGGCGGAGAAGATCATAATTTTGATTTTCGTAGCCAGTATAAAATTTCTGGAGGCCATCTTTTGGCTTTAAGTGCGCAGAACGTTCAGCGGCCCAAGGTCTATAGATCCTATCGTCCAAACGAGGTCAACCGAAATGATCGAAAATCCTTATCTATGGCCTATAGCGCTGAATACGAATTCGATTTTTCGGACAGTTTTGAATGGCGTGTAAACTACCAGTACAAGAAAGACCGGAGAGAGTGGCTTGACCAAGCTAAAACAGGAGTAGCTTTGTGGGAGACCTATTCCACTGATATGTTTTCAACCAAGGAGGTGGGATATGGACATCTGCTGACTTGGGGGCTTCACTATCATGTTGATGTTGCAGAAAGTCCTGACGACGAACAGTTCACAATTACGACCCCTGCCACAGGGGAGCAGAAAGCGTCGCCGGATACCAAATGGCATAACTACGGTATCTATTTGCAGGATGAATGGGCCATTGGGGAAAGACTTACCCTAACAGGCAGCGCAAGATATGATCATTTCAGATTCAATGCCGATGATAATGTGTTTTATACCATTCCTGGATCTATAGCAGCCGAAAATGTCGCCACCCGGGATCCGGGTGTATTTGAAAAAAACGCGGTAACCGGGGGGGTTGGCCTGGTTTTCCATGCCACAAAAAATTGGAATCTTGTGTCGTCCTGGTACAGAGGGTATCGGCTGTTTGCACCGAATTTCGGCCTCCGGCAACTGGGATACGGGCTCCTTGCCCCAAACGGTCTTTTGGATCCGATTTCAGGAGACACCTATGAGGTGGGTGCTCGTATCAGCTATTCCGCTTTCAAGGGAAGCATAAGCACTTATTACACAAAATTCCGTGATTTTCAGCAGCCCGTCCCGGGCTCCTATAATGGATTGACCTCGTTTGATTTTGACGGAAGCGGAACCATTGAACCGGATGAGGCAATTTATGTGGTTGCTTCTAATGGTGATGCCTATGTCAAAGGGGTGGAAATCGAATTGGAATTTGACCTGGCATATCTTCATGAAATGCTCAAGGGTTTTAGATTGGCCGGTGGGTTTATGTGGAATAAAGGAGAACAAGATTTCCCTGGTAGTGAGGAAGAACCTTTGCGACATACCCACCCCATGCGATGGCTGTTCAAACTCTGCTGGGAAGATCCTCACGCTAAATCCGGGAGGTGGTTGGAGTTTGCGGGGGATTTTGTTGATCGTTATGATGAAATAAGCGATTCCCGTCTAAATAGTGATGTGGGGTATCTGGATGATCCCCAAAATCCCAACTCCGGATTGCTTCGTGATTATGGCCTTCCGGGATATTCTGTTTTTGACATACGCGGCGGATTAAACCTTTCTAAGAATTTAGCGATGGTATTGGCCCTTGAGAATATTTCTGATAAACGCTATCGAAGGGCTCACAGTCGTATGGACGCATCGGGGAGAAATTTTCAGATTGGTCTGGAATGGATATTTTGATGTTCTGTATTTGTCGGATTCACTACCAAGCACATGAACAGAAAAAGGTTTTTGTCTCATCACATCCATTAGTGTGCTTGGTGTTCTTGCCAGAGAACAGTTTTTTCACACAAAATAACATGATATGAGTGTGCTAAAATGAAAAAGCCAATTAATATTATATTTGTCATATTGATCATCTGCCTGTTGTACGGCTGTTCAAAAGATAGCCGAAAACAAGTGGTGATTTATACATCATTAGATCAGGTATTCTCCGAGCCGGTACTTAAGGATTTTCAGGAAAAGACCGGCATAAAAGTTAAGGCGGTTTATGACGTGGAGGCCAGCAAGACCACGGGCCTGTTTAACCGCCTGCTGGCGGAAAAAGCAAATCCACAATGCGATGTATTCTGGAACTCTGAGGTGGGAAGGACTATCATATTAAAGAGCGAAGATGTCTTGACGCCTTATGTGTCCCCCTCGGCTGAGGACATACCTGCCCAATTCAAGGACGCGGAAGGCTTCTGGTCAGGCTTTGCCGCCAGGGCTCGGGTACTGGTCTACAATACGGACCTGCTTGAGGAATCAGAGCTTCCTGACTCTATTTTTGAGCTTACGGAACCTGTATGGAAAGGCAGAGTTGCCATGGGATACCCCCTTTTCGGCACCACGGCTACCCATGTGGCGGCCCTGTGGGCCCGTATTGGACAAAACAAAACAGAAGAATATCTGAAGGCCCTTAAGGCCAATGAAATCGTCATTGTGGACGGAAATGCCGTGGCCCGGGATATGGTTGTAGCGGGGAGAGTGCCCCTGGCATTTACCGACACTGATGATGTCAATGTTGCTGCCCAATCCGGAAAACCTGTCAAGATGATCTATCCGGACAGTCAAGGAATGGGAACTCTGTTTATTCCAAATACAGTGGCAATGATAAAGGATTGTCCGCATCCGGAGGAGGCTGAGATCCTGATTGATTATCTCTTGAGCCGTGAGGTGGAGAGCAGGCTCGCGTTTTCCGAGTCGGCCCAGGTGCCTGTCAGGGACGGAGTTGAAACACCGGCCCATCTGCCCGACTACTCATCAGTCAAGGCGATGGTGGTGGATTATGAAGATATTGCAAAAAATATGAAAGAGGCCACGCGGTTCTGCCAGGAGCTGTTTGTACGTTAGCACTGTGATTATAATACGTAATCGTTCATGGTTCAGATGTTCAGCAGTTAACGTAAATCTGAATAGTTGATTTATGGGTTCTGAATGAAGAAGGCAGCAAGGGAGCGAGGAGAGCATAAGTCACACCTCCCTAAATTTGAAGACAGTGGTGCATGGCACTTGGGAGGAAACCATACTCACAAGGTTAACGAAAGAGAGGTAACCCTGAACGGTGAACCCTGAACCCGTTAACGGTTATATAATTCTATGCTACAATGTCCCAGATGGCTCTCCTGTACTATCCTAATCGCTTTTTCAATCATCGTTCTTGCCCCGATACTCTTTCTTGTCCTCAGTCCATTCTGGCACGAGGGGCGCATCTCCTGGATTTATTTGCAGGGGTTGATCCTCAGCCCTCGCCAGTTGGACCTCCTCAAGACCAGCATGCTACTGGCGGCAACTGCGACATGTCTTTCCCTGGCCTTTGGTCTCCCCTATGCTCTCCTCGTGGAGCGCACTGACCTCCCTGGTCGATCACTCCTCAACCTGGCTTATCTTGTTCCCCTTTTAATCCCTCCCTACATGCAGGCCATTGTGTGGGATTCACTTCTGGTCAAGGGCGGCTGGATTACGGAGTTTTTGACATTCTTCATTGGCAGGCCATGTGAGGTCTCTCCTTTCTGGGCCGCGTCGCTGTCACTTTCCCTGGCGTACTATCCATTTATTACGCTGCTCACCATCAGCGGTCTGCGTGGTATTGACAGCAGTTATGAGGAAGCGGGCACACTGTACCGAGGCACGTGGTCCAGTCTTTCACGCATTACCATACCCCTGGCTGCTCCGCATATCATTTCCGGCGCGGTTTTTGTCTTCATTTTCTCCATTATCGACTTCGGAGTCCCTGACATCTTTCGTCTGCGTGTTTATCCCGTGGAGATATTCATCCAGTTCAGCGGCCTGTACGATGAAAAGGCAGCGGCTGTTCTGGCCTTCCCTCTGCTCCTTTTGATGGCAGGGCTGGTCCTGATTCAAGTCCTGTATATGAAGGGACGCAGTTATGTAGGACTTGGCAACGGCCAACACCGAAGCCGTTTGTTCAGTCTAGGCTGGACCAGGTTTCCGGCCATTGCTTTTCCAGTCTTTGTCCTGTGCCTGTCCGTCTTCGGCCCTGTGTTGTCTCTTGTTCAGACTACCGGTACCTTGACTGTCCTTAGAGATGTCATGATTTCATCATGGTCTGAAATAGCCTACAGTTTCGCTATAGCTTTTGCAGGTGCGCTTATCATGACGGTTTTTGCCTTTTTCATGGCCTCTATTATGGAGAGATCTTCCCCAAGATACCGGAGCGTCCTGGAATACATGACTCAGCTTCCATTTGCCATTCCGGCTATCCTTCTGGGCGTGGCCCTGATCAAGCTGTGGAATCATCCTGTAACGACATGGCTCTATGGGAGTTCCTGTATGGTAATAATAGGGTATGTGGCCCATTTTGTCCCCTTTTCAATTCGGGCTGCACTTTCCTCTTTGAAACAGGTCAATCCCCATCTGGAGGAATTTGGACACTTGGTGAGTCATACCTGGTTCAGGAGTACCTTTCGCATATTGATGCCGCTTACCAGGACCGGACTGCTGACCGCTTTTTTTATTGGGTTTATCCTATCCTTTGGCGATCTAGGCATAACGCTTTTAATCATTCCGCCGGGAATGTCGACCATTCCCATCAAGATCTATAATTTCATGCACTATGGAGCAGAGGCCAGAGTGGCTGCCCTAAGTCTCACGCTATTGGGTATACAATTGGTCCTTGTAACAGGGCTGTTAGCTCTTTATCACAAGACAACTCCTTCCTATGAGAGACCATGATACTATGCAACGACATCTCCAAGCAATTTGGGACCATTCAAGCTGTCAAAGGGGTGAGTCTCTCTGTGGCAAAAGGTGAAATTCTTGCCATCCTGGGGCCTTCCGGTTGTGGAAAAACCACGTTGCTGAGGCTCATAGCAGGTCTTGAAAGACCTGATGCCGGGACAGTGAAGCTGGATGGACGTTTGGTGAGTTCAAGGAATGAGATGGCCCCGCCTGCGTCCCGTCGACTGAGTCTCATCTTTCAGGATCTGGCACTCTGGCCCCACATGACAGTTACTGAAAATGTAGCCTTCACTCTCAGCAGGAACAGGCTTTCGAGATCGAGAAAAGCGGAAAGGGTAAAAGAGGTCTTACAACACGTCCATTTGTCAAACCATCTCAAACGTTATCCCCATCAGCTTTCAGGAGGAGAAAGACAGCGGCTTGCAATTGCACGGGCAATAGCACCGAATCCCCTTTACCTGTTGATGGATGAACCCTTTAACTGCCTTGACATGTTCTTGAAACAGGAAATGATGGACATGACTATGGCGTTTAGAAACGAGTATCAGATGGCCATTATCTATGTGTCCCATGACCTGGAAGAAGCCAGATATTTGGCAGATAAGCTTGTTGTCATGAACCATGGCGAAGTTGTCTGGTCCGGATCAAGGGCCGATATAACAGGTTTAACAATAGGTGATTTTATAGACTTTTTCAGGAGATAAGGATGCGCTCTGGTTTTACACTCTATGCCCTGGTCCTGTTATGTTTGCTGCCGTTCATTTCAAAGACTTCGGCCACGGAGGCCGTGTTTTCCACATGGGATGTTTTTGAGGCAGACAAGTGCGCTTCAATCTGGCTTATCAGGCGCTTTATTGACCCCCAGGCAGAAATCAGGTTTTTTCCCCATGGTACATCCATAACCAAAGGGATAGCCTTTGACACACCGGAGGCCAAGTTCAGACGATATGCCACCAAATCAACCTATGAGACGCTTCTGGAGCACTATGATCTTAAGGATCCCCGGCTGAAATACATAGGAAGGATAATTCACGATATCGAGGTAAATATCTGGGAGAAAAAGGTCTATACCGTGAGTACGAAGGTAATGGAGGATATAAGGTCAATAATTCTGGAAAACGAGGGGAATAATAAGGCAATCATGGTAAAAAGCTTGGAGTATTTCGATGAATTTTATCCCGCGTCATTAGGCAGATGACTATAGTTGCAAGAGATTTAAATGTTCAAGGACTCTTTTCTTCCCCCTTTATCAATCGTTTGATGTTATCCCTGTGCCTTATCCAGATAATAAGGGTAATCACCCAAGCCATAAGTTCAAGTTCATATGCCGGACAGAAAAAGTGCATCAAAATGGGCATAAATAAGGCCATTGAAAGAGATCCGACCGATACATAACCCCACTTCTTTAGCACTACTATAAACGTAAATACGGCAACACCGACTGCAAAAGGACACACTCCGAGGAACACTCCTGATGCAGTAGCGACGCCTTTCCCACCGCGGAACCTGAAAAATATTGAATAGCAATGGCCCATGACAGCACCGATGCCTGTAAACGCAATCCATAAATCAATATCAGCCGTTCCGGCCATTGCCCAGATGCACCCAAGGACCGGTAAAAGACCTTTCGCAAGATCTGTTGCCAGTGTAAGAAGTCCCCAGCCCTTACCCATCACCCTGGCTACGTTGGTAGCCCCTATATTCCCACTGCCATGTTTTCGAAGTTCTATGCCTCTGCAATGGGCAAAGAGCAGACCGAAAGGTATTGACCCCAGAAGATAAGATCCAATTGGCCAAATTATTTGGGGCAAAAGACTCATTTCTCAGGACAGGTTAAGAGATGGCCTTTTATCAAGGCCTTTTTAAATTCTTCAAGCAGTCTGCTGTAAGAGTTTTGTTTTTTATTTGCAGTACCCAATGATCCGGTCTGTTTATCTCCAAATCCAAGTTTTCCATCGGCGTTACGATCAAAAACCATATAACTGGGAGGCCTCGAAATCCCATCTCCAAAGAGCAAGATTTCAATAGACCTGCTGTAATCGTTTCCCTCTTTTAATCTCAAAAGGGCCTGGCCGAAAACTGTAGCCAACCGAAGTTCAGAAATGTATCTTTTACCCTTTCGTCCCGGCTCTGAAATCTGATCTATGTATAAAGGATTTCCAAAAGGACGCATCATGTCAAAAAATTGGTGTTTACTATTTAAAATAATTACTATATCGCCGACATCATTGAAAGAGTAAATAACATCCATATCCTGATCATTAACGGCTATACAGCCTTCGGTCCAGTCCCTCATTCTGCTTTTTCCTCTTTTACGGTATACTCCTCCACCGTGTATACCAACACCACTGCCGAGAGAAGTGCAGACAGGTGGCAAACCCCTTGTTGATATAGCATTTGCAATTATACGATATTCACTCAAAGAAATAAGCCTTTTTCTTAATCCCAGCCATGCGTCTACTTTATTGGGGTACGAAAGCCCTAAAAATTTATGGAATCTGCTATTATTCTTTTTGTAGGTCACATAATAACACCCCTCGGGGGTCGACTTGTCTCCCCTGCGGCTCTTGGGCGATATGGAATCTACGCCGAGAGACACAGCAAAGCTTTCTATAACCTTGCCATCTCTATAGAGATATAGGCGATGGAGTCCCTTGTCGATAACTACATATTTTGAGTACACTGCTTCGGCATAAACGCATCCAAGTAAAAGGATTAAACCTGCTAAAAAAGAAGTCAGTGCAGTAAAAAGCTTTAATGAATTTTCCTTCATAATCTTTATAAATCAGAATTTATATGCTTGCCTACAAGCAAGCTATACTGTTATATTTTTAATATATCTTTTCTGTCTGGAAAGGTCACCCTCTCACAGGTAGTTGATATTTCAGAACGGCAAATGTGCATAAAAATTTCCTATTGAATTACCCGCAAAAAAACAAACTTAATATAATACCTTTAAGGAGAAGCCATGACACAAAAAATTCCTGAAAAAAAATGGGTTATTATGAGAACGGCTTTGAGTTTGTTGCTTACACTAGGCCTGCTCACTTTGGCGGGCTGCGGTCTGAGTGAAGAAGACAAGGCCATAATAAAGCAGGGCGTAAAGGCTGCTGAAGAATCGAAAGCGGCAGCATCCAGGGCGGAAGCCGCCACTAAACGATTAGAAGACCTGGCTTCTCGGCTAGAATCATCTGCACGAAAGGCTGAAGAAGCTGCGGCTGCTGCAGCCATAGCAGCCGACCGGGCGGATGCGGCTACAAACAGGGCCACTGAAGCAGCCAGCAGTGCTGAGACCACAGCTAAGAAGACGGAAAGAATTTTTGAAAAGAGTCTTCTTAAATAATTAAGGACTGAGTTTCTGTTTATTAAATCCGGCATTCTACTTACAGTGCAAACAGCAAAATGAAAGATGCCCAACAAATATTTTATTCTTTGTCTGCCTGTGCCACAGGCAACGGAATACCGGTTTGTTCCTTGATGGCCCTCTTGATTTTTTTAAAATCGATTTTAAGAGGGCCTATGACCTTTTCGCAGGCAGAAATACCAGATAAGACTACTGCCAATGGGTCATCAATATTATTTTCATAGTCCTGATATACCTGTAACCAACACTTGTCTTCTGCCCATCCAACTTTTATTGGTTCATATATGATATGGACTAGTGTCCCTACTGACACCAGCGGGAACAAAGAGGCTATATCTTCAGAATAAAGCCTTATACATCCATGACTAACTCGGCGCCCCACACCCCAAGGACGATTTGTGCCGTGAATACCATATGAAAGCCTTGAAAAACGCAAAATGTATTTCCCCAGAGGATTTTCAGGCCCCGGAAGTACCCTTTGAGGCAGCTCAGGATCTTCTTTCAGAACAGAAGGTGGCACAACCCATATTGGATCCTTGGTCTTGCTGAGCACGGTATAAATGCTTAATTCTGTGGAGTAACCCTCTTTACCAACACCTACAGGACATGTCCAAAAACGGGATTTTCCCCCTTTAGCAGACATAAAATAGTACAAACGCATCTCAGCAAGATTTACTACTATTCCAAACGGCAGACGTTCTTTGGGCAAAACAAATACAGTGGGTACTATCACCCTGGCCCCTTCAGAGGGTACCCAAGGGTCTATGCCAGGGTTTGCTGCTACTATCTGGTTGTAACCCAGGTCATAGTCCTTTGCTATATCGTGCAGGGTTTGTGTACGCTCGGCCTTTATTATTTTCAGTTTTCCATAAACAGTTCTTCCCTCTTTAAGATCAAAGACATTAAAAGCGGTGGCCTTTGGAGGTGCCGGAATAATTATTAAAAAAACGAGGTTTTGTAGTAGCAGTAAAGTTTTGAGAGAAAAAAAATTAAACATATTTATTAGATAAAACCCTTGTGAGCCAAACTGCTTGCCGAAATAGGATTGAATATTGTATTATAATATGTATTTTATACATTAGCCTGTTTGCAAAAGGCATTATGGAAATTGCTTAAGATCTATTTAATAATTAATATGCTATAATTTTATCAGGTGGGCAACGGAAATCACGACAGGTTTCCTGGACATTCTACTTCAAGATAAACCCGAAAATCACGAATCCAGGATTCAGCCCTTCTCCCTAAGGCCCCTTCAGCAAATGCGGTCAAAGGCAAGCTTGCCAAAGTGGGATCTACAGAGCTGTGACAAAAATACCGGAGGTCAATATGAAAAACTATTTTAAAAAGGCAGCAGTAAAAATATATGAAGATGCAAAAAAAGAAGACCGACTTATTGAAGGTCTTACTCTTGACAGATTCAAGGAACTTGCCATAAGACAGGAAGGGGTAATCCGGACACAAATGGGTTCAGTGGCGACTGACTCCGAGCCCATGTCCCGTTCAGCTCCCCACACCGCCAATAATGTTGATCACCCCTTTGGGGAAGAAGAAGAGCAGTTGGCCCTGGAGGCAACGGAGTATCTGAGCGAGGAAAGGATAATTTCCCTTGATACCATAGTAGGGGACGGCAGGGACGGAGTTACCGCCCGTTTTATAATTCCAGAAGTATACGCACAGCTGGCTTATGCTCTAAAGCTGCTTCTGGACTATCCGGCGGCCAGAGTGGTAGAAGATCCCACTTACACCATTATTTTCTTTACAGACGAGGCATTTGAAAACAACAAGCACAAAAAACTTATAGATAAAGACATATCCATCCGCCTCTGGATGGGCGAAAAGAGAGGCGAGCAGATAAAGATATGCAGAAACAGCCTCTATGTTGGTGAAGGGAAAAAGGGTGTTTTCCAGTTTGAGGACTGGCGGGTAAAAACTATTGACAAGGACGGCATCTTCCTGCACTCGGGTGCAAGGAGGGACAGGCTCTGGATATATGATCTTGAAGCCGAAAGACCAGAGCTAAAGGAAATTGTTACGGGTGTCTCAGGCCTCACTGCCACTGGTAAGACAACAACACTTTGCAGAAAGTTCGCCAAACTTCCACAAGAAAGTTCTGAGATGATAGGGGACGATGGTGGTACTCTGGGCTTTGATGGCAGTTATGCCGCCTTTGAGGTAGGAGGTTTATATGTAAAGACAGAGGGACTGGATGAAAATCAGCCTGAAATACTCCGTGCGGCAGACTCGCGTGATGCCTTCCTGGAAAATGTCGCTATTAGCAAATATCCTTATATACCTGATTTTAAAGATATTTCTAAGACGGCGAACGGTCGGGCCGTCATTTCAAGAGAGAATCTTGAGATAGCAAGTCCGTCCTTAAGGGCGGACAACCTAGATTATATAATCATCCTTACAAGAAATCCCATGATCAATGCCATAAACAAGTTGACCCCTGAGCAGGCCACCATGCAGTTTATCTACGGCGAATCAATTGAGAGTTCCGGAGGTAATCCCGAAGAGGCAGGCAGGTTTAAGCGCGTCTTCTTCCTTGATCCTTTTGTTTGTGGGAATCTACTGGAGCATGCGATGATTTTTTATGATATTATCAGGAAAAACCGAATAAAGTGCTATCTGTCCAATACAGGCACTATAGGTGCAAACGATACAAATGTAAATCTGCGTCAGTCTCTTGCTATTTACAATGATCTCAGTCGTATAGAATTGCGATTCAGTTCCGAACCTGATTTGTTGGGCTATCATTACCCCATTAAATGCGACCGTGCCAACCTCTCTCTAATGAATGCCCACTCCCTCTTCCCTGACAAGGAAATCCTCAAAAAGAAAATAAAGGATTTTCTCAGGGGCAGGACAGAGTATCTTGAAGATTTTGAGGCTAAGTTCGGAGAAGTTCCCGAACACCTGAAGGAATCATTACCCTATCGTGAAGATCAAGCCTATAAAATAATTGAAAACAATAAACTCGTAAGCATTGAAGAATAAGCTATATTAATGAAGACTTTATAACTTATGGGACACAATCGCTGGAAAGATATAGATCAAGCCAGAAAGTTTCTCAAGCTTCCTGAACGGGTAACCAGGATAGAGATACAGAAGGCATACAGGTGCTGCTGCAGAAACCTTCATCCCGACAAAAATGCATGCATAAATACATCAGAAAAGATGGCCAAGCTAAATGCGGCTTACCAAATCCTGATGGACTATGTGGATAGATATGAAATAAAACTCAATCCAAATCAAGATGGCATGACCGAGGGAGAGTGGTGGATGCATCATTTCGGGCAGGACCCCATCTGGACTGGAGACTATGAGAAAGAATAGCTATGGCTCTAATCGTGCAGAAATATGGCGGTTCTTCAGTAGCTAACTGTGATCTGATTAAAGGGATTGCAGATCATGTAATCGCCTGCAAAAGGCAGGGAGATGATATAGTGGTGGTCCTCTCTGCCATGTCAGGGGAGACGGACCGGTTTATTGACATGGCAAGGCAAGTCCAACCGAGACCAGACAGTAGAGAACTTGACGTATTGATGGCCGCTGGAGAGCAGATAACCACCTCTCTCTTTGCCATGGCAGTCAGAGAGAAAGGTTTTGAGGCCACGTCTTTTCTGGGTTATCAGATTCCAATAGACACCGATTCAGCCCACGGAAAGGCCAGAATCCTTGACATATCAACTAAAAAACTCAACGCAGCTATCAAATCAGGACATATTCCTGTTGTTGCAGGATTTCAGGGTGTTACGCCTAGAGGTAATATCACAACCCTCGGAAGGGGGGGCTCAGACACAACTGCAGTGGCTGTGGCGGTAGTCCTTAATGCTGATATCTGCGAAATATATACAGATGTAGACGGAGTTTACACAACAGATCCCCATATATGTCCGAATGCCAGAAAGATAGACAGAATTTCATATGAGGAGATGATGGAAATGGCCAGCCTTGGTGCAAAGGTCCTTGATATCCGATCTGTTGAGTTTGCTATGCGATACGGAATGCCTGTCCATGTGAGGTCGAGCTTCATTTACAACACAGGGACTCATGTAGTTAAGGAGGATGAAATTATGGAACAGGTCTTGGTTTCAGGCGTTACTTACAGCCGAAATGAAGCGCGCATTACCATAACCAAGGTCCCTGACAATCCGGGCATAGCTGCCAGCATATTTAATCCGATCTCGGATGCAAATATTGTGGTTGATATGATCATTCAGAATACAAGGGCCAGTGACCTCACTGATATGACCTTTACCATCCCACGGAGAGATTACGATCAGGCCATGGAGATAGTAAAAAAAGTGGCCAAACAGATCGGCGCCGAGACTGCGGCCGGAGACTGCGGCATTGCCAAAGTTTCTATAGTGGGAGTGGGCATGAGGAACCATGCAGGTGTGGCCAGCAAGATGTTCGATATCCTTGCCAGGCATGGAATCAATATTCTTATGATTAGTACTTCTGAGATCAAGATATCCTGCGTTATTGAGGAAAAATATACTGAACTGGCTGTTCGTGCACTGCACGAGGAGTTTGGACTGGATAATGGATAAAAAAATCAAAATATATGACACAACCCTCAGAGATGGGACTCAGGCCGAGGATTTTAACCTCTCTGTTGAGGATAAGGTCAGAATAACATTGAAACTTGATGATCTCGGCATTGATTACATTGAAGGGGGCTGGCCTGGATCTAATCCAAAAGATGAACAATATTTCCGTGAAATTCAACATTATTCGCTAAAACACAGCAGGATAGCTGCTTTTGGCAGCACCCATCATGCCAGACATCGCGCCCATGAAGATCAAAACCTCCGGGCTCTCGTGGCGGCCAAGACCCCAGTTGTTATAATTTTTGGCAAGACATGGGGGATACATGTTAAAGACGTCTTGAGAATCACCCCAGAGAAAAACCTGGAACTGATAGAGGGTTCCCTATCCTGGCTAAGGCCCCAGGTCCAGACACTGTTTTACGACGCTGAACACTTTTTCGACGGATATAAGACCGATCGGGGCTACGCCCTTGAGACCCTGCGCCGGGCATTGGACGGAGGGACTGATTGTCTTGTGCTTTGTGATACCAATGGCGGAACTATGCCCCATGAAGTGACAGAGATCATTCGGGATGTCAGAAAAGCATTGGGAAACGAGGTTCAAATAGGTATCCATTGTCACAATGATGCCGAAGTTGCTGTAGCCAACTCTCTGGCAGCGGTCAGGGCTGGAGCAACACATATCCAGGGAACTATAAACGGTTTTGGCGAAAGGTGTGGAAATGCCAATCTCTGCTCCATAATTCCGGGCCTTGTGATCAAAATGGGATATGGATGCACCGCAGGCAAAAATATCGATAAGCTCACCACTGTGTCAAGGTTTGTCAGTGAAATCGCAAACCTCTCCCACAATAAGTACCAACCATATGTTGGAGAAAGTGCCTTTGCTCACAAGGGCGGTATACATGTCAGTGCTGTCCAGCGCAACCCTCAATCATATGAACACATAAGACCTGAACTGGTTGGAAATATACAGCGTATATTGGTCTCAGATCTTTCCGGAAAAAGCAATATCCTTGCCAAGGCCAAGCAGTTCGGCCTCGATCTGGAAAGCCACGACCCGATTGTACTCGACATTGTGGCCCAGCTGAAGGAACTAGAATCCCAAGGCTTTCAATTTGAAGGTGCGGAGGCGTCCTTTGAATTGCTCATGAGAAAAGCCCTGGGCACCCGGCGCAAGTACTTTGATCTCCTTACCTTCAGGGTTATAGACCAGAAGTCAAAAGACAATGAACCTGCTCAGGCAGAAGCTACTATTAAGGTGCGCGTAGGCGGCCATACAGAACATACTGCTGCAGTAGGCAATGGACCGGTGAATGCCCTGGATAATGCCATTAGAAAGGCCCTTGAAAAATTCTACCCCCAGCTCAAGGAAATGGTACTGCAGGACTATAAGGTAAGGGTGCTTCCTGGAAGTCCCGGGACAGAGGCCAAGGTACGGGTGCTGATAGAATCAAGAGATAAACACGACAAATGGGGCACAGTCGGTCTTTCCAATGATATCATCGAAGCCAGCTGGCAGGCCCTTGTAGATGCTATTTGCTATAAGTTACTCAAGTCAGAGAAAGAGTAAGCGTTTACAGGGCACTGCATCTGCTTTGTTGTCGGGCACTTGAAGTACAGGGAGTACGTCTGCGTACCCTCCGCCTCTCATCTGCAGCACCCTGTAGACGCTTACAGTTCGGTGAGTTGCGGTAAAACGGGCGTTGTAACCCCGTGAACGGTTACGAAATAGTTTTATCCTGGCTATCGTCGGGAAGGTCTTTATCTTGTAATTTTGGGGTCTCCTCAAGACCGTCTATTCCAAAGAGACGGCAGGTAGCGTCCAATATCATCTTGTTATTCTTTTCTTGAGCCCCCTTTTTTATACAGACTATGGGATCGTGGAGTATCTTCTGTACAATAGATCGGGTAAGTATATCAAGGGCCTTTTGTTGCTCATCATTGAGGGATTCAAGGACTTTCTGGCTGCGTGAAATCTCCCTCTGCCTCACCGCCTCAGCCTTCTCCTGAAGGTGTTGAATTACGGGCACTACATTTAGAGATTCCAGCCAGGCCATGAATTTGATAACCTCGGCCTCCACCATACGATCAGCCTTGAAAGCTTCTTTCTCGCGTTCTGCCTTATTAAATTCTATAACTCCCTTCAGATCATCTATATCGTACAAATAGACATTGTCTATATCATTGACCTTGGGATCGATGTCTCTTGGCACTGCTATATCAATAAAGAACAGGAGTCTATGACGTCTGGGGCGCATAATCCTTTTTACCCGGTCTTTATTGAGAACAATTCCAGGGGCACCGGTAGAACTTATCACTATGTCTGCATCAATCAGCGCATCCTCTACTTCTTCCAGAGATATCGCGCTTCCCCCAAGGGACCCGGCGAGTTTTACTGCCCTGGAGAGTGTACGGTTAGCCACGACCAGCTTACCAGCACCACTGGCCATAAGATGCTGTGCGGCCAATTCCGCCATTTCCCCCGCACCTATCAGCATGCCGTTTTTGCCGGAGAGATCCCCAAAAATCTTTTTAGCAAGTTCGACTGCCGCA
>Ga0180432_10003966_pt1 | contig 20701 bp, 23 predicted proteins | sample SS_ome_10_FD_132414 | JGI IMG/M metagenome (GOLD analysis project Ga0180432, IMG submission 132414) | Hypersaline lake sediment archaeal communities from the Salton Sea, California, USA - SS_1_MS_2 metaG | ecosystem: Environmental > Aquatic > Non-marine Saline and Alkaline > Hypersaline >...
ACGCTCACTCAACCCCGTGCTGCTGGACGCGCCCCTGGTGGATGCCGACGCCGGGGAGGCCAGCGTCTTTCTCACCCCGCAGGCCCAGACCGCCGAGCGGCACATGCCGCTGATCTCCGCCGCTGCGGCGGGCGGCTCGCTGCTGGCGGCCTTCGCCTGCGCGCAGTTGGGTGCATCGCGGCCCGTCGTGCACCTGCTTACCCTGATCGCCTTCGCCATCGCCGGCGTGCCGGCCCTGAGCTCCGTCTGGGAGTCCGTCCGGGAAATCAAAATCGATATCGACGTGTTGATGTTGTTGGGCGCCGGGCTGGCGGCGGTCATCGGCAGCCCCATGGAGGGCGCCCTGCTGCTGGTGCTCTTCGCCCTGTCCGGGGCGCTGGAGAGCTACGCCCTGCGCCGGACGCAGTCGGCCATCGTGGCCCTGCGCAACCTCAGCCCGACCGACGCGGTCCTGCTGACCGACGCCGGCCCGAGGACCGTCCGCCTCAAGGAAGTCGCCCGGGGGCAGCGGGTGCTGGTCCGGCCCGGTGACCGGGTGCCGCTGGACGGGTGTGTGGTCGAGGGACGGTCGGCGGTGGACGAGTCGGCCATCACCGGAGAGTCCGTCCCGCGGGAGAAGGCCCCCGGCGACGACGTCTACGCCGGCACGGTCAACACGCACGGCCGCCTGGTGGTCGAGGTCACCCGACTGGCCAATGACACCACGCTGGCCCGGGTGGTCGAGCTGGTGACCGAAGCCCGGCAGCAGAAGGCCGGTGTCGAACGGCTGATCGACCGCATCGGGCCGACCTATTCGGTGGTGGTCATCGCACTCTCCATCGCGGCGGCGCTGCTGCTGCCGTTCGTCCTGGGCTTGAGCTGGACCGAGTCCATCCGCCGCGGGATCGCCCTGCTGATCGTGGGCAGCCCCTGCGCCCTGATCATCGCCACGCCGGTGGCGTACCTGTCCGGCATCGCCGGGGCGGCCCGGCGGGGGGTGCTGATCAAGGGCGGGCGGTACCTGGAGGCCCTGGCCCGCACGGCCGTCATGGTCTTCGACAAGACCGGCACGCTGACCACCGGCCAGGTTCGGCTGGTGGAGGTGGTCCCGCACGCCGGGCTCGACGGGGACGAGGCCTTGCGGGTGGCCGCTGCGGTCGAGTCGTCCAGCACGCACCCGCTCGCCCGGGCGGTCGTGACAGCGGTCGAGGAGAGACAACTGACACCGTACGCGTCGGACGACTTCCGGTCGATCCCCGGCGAGGGGCTCAGCGCCCGTGTGAACGGGCGACAGGTCTGGATCGGACGGCCGGGTCTGGCCACCGGGCGGATCGAGGGGGAGGCACGCGACTGGTGCGCCGCAACGGTCGAGCGGGTCCGCACCGAGGGCAGGACGGCCGCCGTGATGCTGATCGACGACGATCCGTCCGTGCTCGTGTTCCAGGACACGCTGCGGGACCAGGCGGCCGAATGCGTGGCGGCCCTGCGGCGGCAGGGCATCGGCCGTATCGAGATGCTGACCGGCGATCACGACCTGGTGGCGGCGGCCATCGCCCGGCAGGTGGGTCTGGACGGCTTCGAGGCCGAACTGATGCCCGAGGACAAGCTGACGGCCGGCCGCCGACTCCGCGAGAGGTACGGCCACATCGTCATGGTCGGAGACGGCGTCAACGATGCCCCGGCCCTGGTCGACGCCGACGTCGGCATCGCCGTCGGCTCCGTCGGCGCTGACGTGGCTCTGGACGCCGCCGACATCGTCCTGATGGGGGACCGCATCGAGCAGGTCGCCTGGCTCCACCGCCAGGCCCGGCGGACGGCGGCCATCGTTCGGCAGAACCTCACGCTGGCTATCGGCGTCATCGCGGTCCTGGGCATCTTCGCCCTGTTTGCGGGCGTTCCGCTCCCCCTGGCGGTGATCGGCCACGAGGGCAGCACCGTCCTGGTAGCCCTCAACGCCCTGCGCCTGCTCCGCGACCGGGGCTGACCGGCACACAACGAGCCGCGAACGGAACCAGTCCCGACGAGGCCGGCAGTTCGCGCGGATCTCCTTGCGCCGTCATCGCCGCTCCCCGAGGCGGACTCAATCGCCCTCCGCCCGTACGAAGACCATCATCCGGGCCCCCTGGCCGGTGAGGGCGCTGTGCAGCCTCCAGCCCTCGCCGGCCATCTCGTTGAGATACCGCTCCACGTGCGCCCGGTACGGACGGGAAGCGGTATTCGCCGGCCAATCCGTCACTCTGTACACCGCCGGCCGCTCCGGCTGCGAACCCCGGTCCTCCTGGGCCCAGGCCCCTACGCCGGCGGCGCACAACGACGCAAGACCCAGAACAACAAACGCCACCACTCGTCGGCCGCGCATGACAGACCTCCGTCTTGAAAGGAAGCAAGGCGCTATGCTCTCGTGAAGCGGGGCGCGTGGCAATCTCCGCAAGAAGAGCCGGGACCCGCCCCGTCAGAGCGCCGGGCGCCAGCCCGGTGACAGGGGCTGCCGGCGACGTCGCCTGCTGTGATGGGTGCGAGTCGGCCCCGGCGCGCCCGAGCAGCCGTGGCCGCCCAATGCGATGAACGCGCCCGCGGGCACGTCATCGCAGTTCGGTGGCAGCGCGGACTGCGCCCACGGCGGGCCCTGCTCTGTTGCGGCTCGTTGTCGGCTAGACCCGCTCGATGGCCATAGCCAGCGCCTCGCCGCCGCCGATGCACAGGCTGGCCACGCCGAGCTTGCCGCCGGTGACGTTGAGAGCGTTGAGGGTGGTAACGATCAGCCGGGCGCCGGTGGCGCCGATGGGGTGGCCGATGGCCACGGCACCCCCGTGGATGTTGATCTTCTCGTGCGGCAGGCCGAGATCCTTCATGGCCACCATGGTCACCACCGAGAAGGCCTCGTTGATCTCGAAGACGTCCACGTCGGCCCACTTGAGATTCATCTTCTCGGCCAGGTTCCGCATGGCGTAAACCGGGGCGACGGTGAACCGCTCGGGGGCGGTGGCGGCCCCGGCGTAGCCGAGAATCCGACCCTCCAGCGGGATGCCCAGGGCCTTGGCCCGGTCCTCGGAGCAGATGACCATGGCGCCGGCCCCGTCGTTGATGGTCGAGGCGTTGCCGGCCGTCACCGTGCCCTCCGGGCCGAACGCCGGGCGGAGCTTGTGGAACTTCTCCTCGTTGAAGCGGGTCGGTTCCTCGTCCAGATCGACCGTGAGGGTGGCCTTGCGGGTCTTGATCTCGACGGGGACGATCTCCCTGGCCAGAACGCCGTCGGCCTGGGCCTTGCGGGCCCGCCGGTAGCTCTCGGCCGCGAAGGCGTTCTGGTCCTGGAGGCTGAAGCCGTACTCGGCGGCGCACATGTCCCCGCAGTTGCCCATGTGCATGTTGTTGTAGACATCCCACAGGCCGTCGTTGACCATGGCGTCGACGATCTTGCCGTCGCCCATGCGGTAGCCCTTGCGGGCGTTGGGCAGCACGTAGGGGGCGTTGGTCATGCTCTCGGTGCCGCCGGCCACGACCAGCTCGGCGTCGCCGCACTGGATGGCCTGGGCCGCGGCGATGGCCGACTTCATCGACGAGCCGCAGACCTTGCTGACGGTCGTGCAGGGGACCTCCTTGGGCAGCCCGGCGCCCAGGGAGCACTGGCGGGCGATGTTCTGGCCCAGTCCGGCCCCCAGCACGTTGCCCATGATGACTTCCTCGACCTGCTCCGGGGCGACCTTGGCCTTCTCGAGCGTGGCCTTGATGGCGGTGGCCCCCAGTTGGGCGGCCGACACCTCCGAGAGTGAACCGAGGAAGCTGCCCCACGGCGTCCGCCTGGTACCCGCGATGTAGACGTTCTTGAGCATAGAAGTGTCCCTTCCTGCAAAACGCGATGCCCGCAGCAACGTATCCTGAACCGCTTCCGGTCGAGGCGATAAGCTATTCTAACGGCAGGCGGACGCCGAAGCCAGCCGGACGTGCCGGCGGGTCAGGAGGTGTTTCAGGAGATGAAGTATGCCCGGCCGGCCGGCACCCGGCGGAAACACGGAATACCGCCCCAGAGCCCCTTTACGAGCCGCTGGGGCTGAACAGCAGATACATGCCCACGACGTAGCAGGTGGCCAGCAGGACGGAGTCGTAGCCGAACCGCAGGAAGCGGCGTTTGGTGCGGTAGGTCAGGCCGGCCACGGTGATCCCCGTCAGCAGCATGGGCAACAGGCCGGTGATGCTGGCCTGCAGTGGGTCGAAGTTCGCCCCGGCCAGCAGGAGGCTCGAGCCGCCGGCCAGCGAGACCAGCTTGAGGATGGGGATCACCAGGATGTTGAACATGTTCGAGCCGAAGATGTTGCCCAGCGCCAGGTCGAGCTGACCCATCCGCACCGCCGCCAGGCAGGTGACCACCTCCGGCAGGGAGGTGGCCAGGGCGAGGAAGGCGGCCCCGACAAAGGTCGCCCCCAGCGGCCGGCCCAGGGCCTCGATGGGGTGGGTGCTCAACACGTCGCCCGTGTTGGTCAGCCACCAGGAGGCGGTGACCAGCAGCAGCGAGATCAGGCCGATCTTCCAGCCCAGTCCCCTGGTGGTTGCCACGGAAGCGGCCTCCGTGACCGTGGGGGGTCGGTCGCTGTGCTCGAAGTTGTAGGTGAGCTTCACGAAGGCGCAGTAGCTGACCGCGATGATGGCGCAGAGGGTGCCCTCGCACGCCCGGGCCAACCCCGGCCGGGCCTCGAAACGCAGGACCAGGGTGATGGCCAGCAGCGACAAAGCCATCAGGATGATCCCGAACGAGCTGGTCAGCACGTGGGAGCCGTTGGCTCGGCGCAGGATGGAGCCGCCGCCGATCACCGCGTTCATCAGCACGATCAGGATGATGTTGAAGCTGCAACTGCCGAACAGGGTGGCCAGGGCCATGTTGGCGTTGCCCAGCCAGACGGCGGTGCCGCCGGTGACCACCTCGGGCAGGGAAGTCACCGTGGCCAGCAGCAGCATGCCGATCCAGGCCTTCCCCAGGTTGTAGCGATCGGCCAGGGTGTCGGCCAGCCTGGTCAGGCGGGAGGCGAGCAGCACCACGATACTGCCGGCCACGAGGATCTCGACGAACAGGGCCCAGGTGGCTAGCGATTCGCCGAGCAGAAAGCTGCTGAACACGGTTGCGGATCCAATGCTGCGCCGGCTTGGTGCCTGGTGGGGCGCTACGCGGGGCGGTTATAGTCCCCGGCGACGCCGGCACCTATTCCAAAAAAGGCCGGGTTTTGGAATCGGCCTTCTCTCACCGCCTGCCGGCTCTGGCGAGGGTTCACCGGGCCCCGGACAGCCCGTCCCCGAACGAAGACCGGGGGGCTGCGCCGCTCAGCACCCCGCCTCCAGCCGGAGCGAGGAGGCCCGGTCCAACCGACTCTAGCAGGCCCGGAAGAACCGGGCGCTGGTGCCGGTCCGCCCGACGCGGAAGCGAACCTCCCGGAGGCACCGCGGACACCGGCCGCGGTAGAAGGCGCCGTCCCTGCTGCGATACACCCGGGCGTACACGCCGCAGCATTCGAACAAGACCCCCAGCCAGGGCTGCTTCTGCGAGTCGCGCAGCCCCTGGTCGGTCTGCTCCAGCCCCGGGACGTCCAGATGATAGGCGGGGTCCTGATCGCTCACGGACTTCGTATCGGCATCACTCGTCAGCCGGCTGAAGCCGCCGGCGAACGTAGTCGGTGACGGAGAGGGCCAGACGCTCGGCATCGGCGAGGAGCCGCCGGATCTCCGCGGCGAGCACCGCGGGCCGGTCGGGCGCGGTGGGATCCGCCATGTCCGCCAGGTTGACGCGGACGCTGTAGGCGGCGGCCTCGGCGCAGGCCCGGCCCAGGGTGGCGGCCACGCCCAGGTCGCTGATCAGGTACTTGCTGCTCATGGACTTCAGCTCGTCCATGGCGGCCAGGGCCGCCACCGCCGCGGCAGCCATCTCCAGGGGCACCACCGCCGCCGTGACCAGGGCTTCCTGGCGTGTGCCCGCGGCGGTTGCGTCCGCCCGAGCCGCGCGGTTGGCCGCCGACAGCCTTTCGTAGGCCGCGATGTCCTCGGTTATCAGCCGGCGGAGGATGCGGTCGGCTTTGGCCAGCCTCTCCGTGATCGGGGCCACCTGGTCGCCGCCGCGGTCCGAGTAGGCCGCGACCATCCGCGCCATGGCGCAGCAGAGCGCACCGCTCAGGGCCGCGACACTGCCGCCGCCGGGGGTGGGCGTACGTTCGCCCAGGCGATCGAGGAAATCGCTCACCGCCAGGTGCAGCACGTCAGGGGTCGAGGAGTTCACCAGCCAGTCTCACGTTCCAGGTCCGTTGGCGACCCGAGGTTCGGCATCGCCGCTGCCGCAAGGGCGGCGCCGCCCGACCAGCCCTGTAGAGCGGTGCCCGGCGCCTCCGGGTGCGGCGCAGCACAATCCGCCCCCGACCGGTGGGACCATCCTGCCCACCCGCCTCCCGCGAGGGGCGCAGCTTCGCGCCAACCAGCCGAGTTGACACGCGATGGACTGCCCGTGAAGGGCACACCCCGGGGGGCCATCACGCACCGCAGGGGACACCTGCTACGAACAGCCGCAACGCTCCCGGAGTTCCCGCTCCGCCTGGAGCCAGTCGCTCGTCGGATCACCGCCTGCCGAGCCGCGCGAGAGAAAGATCTCGTAGGCCCGCGCCGCGATCTCTTCGGTGCTGGGCTCGCCTGCCGGGGGCGGCGGGGTGGTCGGTTTGGCGCTTCTGCCCGCAGTCGGCGTGGCGTCGGCCCGTGGAACGGCGGTGGGCGCCTTGGGGCTGGTGACCGCCGTGGAGGCCTTCGCCGTCGTAGTCGCCACCGGGGCCGCCGACGATTCAGTTGACGTGCTCGACGTGGTGCTCCGCGTCCTCGCCTTCCTTGCCATTCCTGTACTCCTTTGGGCCCGACCTGCTGATCGCTGCAATCGACCGGATTCTTAGCATCGACACGCCGAACCGTCAAGCCGGGGTGCGCCGTTTCGCGAGGCGCGAGGAGACCGGACTGGCCGGTTCCCACGCTCCGGCCCGCGTGCACCAGGAGCGAACAGACAGTTCGTCAGCCGAGTTTCACTCGAGGGGATCGGGCCGTAACCGGCGGCACCGCGAACGGGGCTGTCGTGTGCGACAGACATGCGCCCCCACTGCGTGGCCGGGCGACGCGGTCTATCGCTTCTCGGCCTTGAACTTCACCACCCTGCTCTCGGTCGTGGTGGCCATCTCGCCCTTGGTCGAGACCGTCATCTTGAGTACCTGCCCCGGCATTTCCTGGCAGGTCCACACGCGGGTCTTGATCAGGTGGCCACCGTGGCGGACTTCCGACTCGACCCATTTGGCCTTGAAGCGCTGGCCCGCTATTTCCAGCTCTTCCTCCCCCTCGGCAACCTTTCCCTCAGGCGTGGTCTGCTTCTCGGCCTCGGCCTTGGCGAGCCGGGCCGGGATCTCCCGCGCCTGGCTGGGCATGCGGTGCGAACGCTCGGCGATCACGGCGACGATCTGGGTCTCGACCACCGCCTTGTCCGGGGTGAGGGCCTTGAGCGTCTGGGTCATGGTGGATTCGGTGGTGGTGCCCATGGCCGTGTTGAGCATCTCGAGAACCACGTAGCTGCCGGGCTTGAACCGTGCCCAGTTCTGGTACTCCGGGTTCTCCACCTTCTCCTCGCCTGCCGCGGATGACATGCCGCAGCCAGCCCAAACCACCGCGCACCACAGAATTCTCCCCGTCGAGGTCATGCGTGTATCTCCAATTCCTTGCTCCAATGTCGGTTGTCCGGACAGACCGCCGGTACGCTAGCCCGTCGACCGGAGAGGGTCAACCTGCCCGCGGCACCCGGCGGTGGTGGGGGTGCGGTGGGGCGACGCCGTCGGGGGGGTCAGTCAGCGGCGGGCGTCGCAAACGGCCTGCTCGCGTTCGATCAGCAGTTGCAGCGCCTCGGCGGAATCGTCGACCTCGCGCAGCCGGTCGATGGTGTCCGTGTTCAGCATGCGCATCAGGCGGGCGAGCGTGTGGAGGTGGGCGTGGCTCTCGTGGCTGCAAATCAGGAAGAACAGCGAGGTGAGTGCCCCGTCGGGCGCGTTGAAGGCGATGGGGTTGGCGACGCGGGCCAGGCAGATCAGCGGTTCCGCCGTGGTGTAGGGCATGGGCCGTTGCGGGTGGGGAATCGCCAGACCATACGGCAGGGCGGTGCTGCCCAGCCCCTCCCTTTCGAGGAGCGCCTCGAGCAGTTCCTGTCTGTCGTAGAGCAGTTCGGTGCGCTCGGCCAGTTTGACCAGTTCGCGAAGCACCGAGGCCTTGGTGGCCGCTCGGAGATCGAGTTCGATGGCTTCGACCCCGATCAGGTCGGTGACGCTCGTTCGGCTGGCCTGGGCGGCCTTGCCGATGCTGTGGTCCAGATCGTGCAGCCGCCTGGCATCCACCGCGAGGAGATGCTGCTCGATCCAGTCATGAACCTGGATGCGGTTGAACCGCCACTTGCCGCCCACCTTGCGCCCGGGCAGGGCCCCGTGGTCCGCTTCCCGCTGGACCTGGCGCGGGTCCATGCCCAGCAGGCGGGCGAATTCGTCCAGGCTCATGGTTTGGTAGGGCATTACTGGTTGCCTCCCGGTTGCCCCGAAGCCACGATGGCATTCCGCACGGGCTCATACTCGCCTGATTGTATCCCCGGCCCGGCGGCCGCGACAGGACTCCGTCCTGCCCGGTGTGGCCAGGGGACCGCCGGCGACGCCGATGGTGTGGCAACTGCTATGCCTCGGCGAAGCAGGCCGGCGGGTTTGGCTGAATCGGGGGAAGGCCGCCGCGGGGCAGGCCCGAGAAAGACGCTCCGGGAAAGGCGCCGTCGCCCCGCGGAGCGGCGGGGTGCCCCGGCGGGCGCAGCGGACTGCCCGGTGGCCGGCGGCCCGCTGGCTGGGTCGGCGGCGCTGCTAGGCGTCGGCGGGCGGCTCGGGCAGCAGGCCCAGTTGCCCGGCGATGGGCTGCAGGGCGGCGATGCAGTTGGTGATGTGCTCGTCGAGCGAGAGCCCCAGCAGTTCGGCGCCCTGGTCGATGTCCTCGCGGGAAACCGCCGCCGCGAAGGCCTTGGTCTTGAGCTTCTTCTTCACGCTCTTGGGCTTGAGACCCTCCAGACGCTCGGGCCGGACCAGGGCGACGGCGGTGAGAAACCCGCACAGCTCGTCCACGGCGAAGAGCGTCTTGCGCAGCGGCGTGTCCCGGGGATACTCCTGCACGTTCCAGGCGGCGTGCGAGAGCATCGCCCCGACGATCTCCTCGTGCACGCCGCGCTGCCGGAGGATCTCGGCGCCGCGGCGGGTGTGCTCCGGCGGTTCCGGCCACCGTTCGTAGTCGAAGTCATGCACCAGGCCCACCGTGCCCCAGAGTTCCTCGTCGTGGCCCCCCAGCCGGGCGTAGTGCCTCATGGCTGCCTCCACGCTCAGGGCGTGTTTGATCAGGGCCTCGTTCCGGGTGTACTCCTGAAGGATGGCCAACGTCTCATCGCGTGTCATCACCTGCCTCCCAAGGCAACCACCGGGACGCGGGGTCCCGCGAAAATTGACCTGCCCGCCCGGCCCGGTATGATCCAGTGCGGTGGGGGCGGAGTTGTTCAGGTCCGGCTCACCGCGGCGAAACGAGCGAGTAGACGAACCCGATTCTGCGACAAGAGGTCCCGCTCTTGCAAGATCGCCAGCGAGAGAAATTCGCCGCCGACGAGTTGGCCGTCGTGCTCAGCCGCTACGACCTGGGGGTGATCGAGTCGATCACCGAGTTCCCCCGCGGCTCGCGCCGCAGCCCCAAGGTGGGCATCGTCTGCGAGCGGGGCAAGTTCCTGCTCAAGCGGCGACCCCGCGGTCAGGCGGGCGGCCGGCGGCTGGAGTACGCCCACCGGCTCCAGGCCCACCTGTCGATGACCGGCTTCCCGCTGCCCCGGCTGGTGCCGCCCATCACCGAGGAGGACACCGTCCTGCACTACGGCGGGCAGGTCTACGAACTGTTCGACTACGTGCGTGGCCAGAGCTACCTGGGCACGGCAGAGGAAACCCGGGAGGCCGGCGCCATCCTGGCCCGCTTCCACCAGGCTGTCACCGGGTTCAACCACGTCGAGTCGCCCCTGGAGGGCGACTACCACGATGCCAACGCCGTCCGCACGGCGCTGAACGCCACCCCGGGATCGTTGTCCGGGCACGACAGCGTGGCCGGGCGCGAGGGCGAGGTGCTGGGCTTGGCCCAGGAACTCTACGACGAGTACGAGCGGGCCTGCGCCGTGGTGGAGCGGCACGGACTCCGCGACTGGCCCAGCGGCGTCATCCACTGCGACTGGCACCCCGGCAACATGCTTTTTCGCAACCACGGTATTGTTGCGGTGATCGACTACGATTCCGCCCGCCAGTCGCAGCGGGTGCTGGACGTCGCCAACGGGACGCTCCAGTTTTCGATTCTCAGTTCCCGCAGGGTGGAGGACTGGCCCGACGAGTTGGACGAGGACCGTGCCCAGGCCTTTCTCGAGGGCTACACCGAAGGGCTGGAGATCGGCGAGGCCGAGCGGGCCTGCCTGCCCTGCCTGATGATCGAGGCCCTCATCGCCGAATCCGTCCTGCCCATCGCCGCCACCGGCAGCTTCGGCCACTATCTGGGCTTCGAGTTCATGAGCATGGTCCGCCGCAAGGTCGGCTGGATGTGGAAGAACGCCGACCGGCTGATCGCCACGCTGGTGTAACCTCCCCCAACCAATCGCAACGAGGCATGACGAGCCGCGAACGGCGCAAGCCCGCCGGCGGCGGGCTTCGTCCGGATGCGCCGGGCGGGGGACCTGCCGTTCGGGAGACCGAGCCCCGCGACCGCGTCTGCTTCCTCAGTGGTGACCGGTACTCCGGCGATCGGCAGCAACGCGCCTGCGGAGCTGTCGGCACACATGTTCCCGTGACTCTTTCAGGGGTAGAGAAACCCGGGGACCGGGATATCCTGTTGGCTCCGGGGCGTGAGCCTGGCGAGCTGCAGAGGTCCGTGCAGCGCTCCGCCGTTCCGCCCCTGCCGGGCAGGCCGAAGGTAGCCCGGTCCCGGCGCTGCGGGGCTGGGACCCACCTCGCCGGCAGGGCGGCGTGGGGCTACGGCTTGACGACGTTCCAGGCGCCGGTGGCGTCCTGTTTCAAATGGACAACGGGGTGGCGTTTGCGGGTAAGCTCGCTGGCCCGGCCGTTGATGCGCAGAACGACCCGGCGGTCCCAGTTGATGGCCATGCGGGAGATGTCGATCGAGAACTGCTCGACGTTCTCGGTCTCGATCTCGATACGGCGGTCGGGGATGAACCGCCCGGTGGCCCAGGCGCCGGGGGCGCCCTCCCCGATGGCCTCGATGAGCAGCCAGCCGTCCTGGGGATCGGTGACCTGGCGGACCCGCACGGAGACGAAGTTGGGGTCGGGCTGGCTGATCGGCTGGCTGGCGGCCGGCTGGCTCGCAGGGCGCGGTCGGCCGCCGGCGGAGGCGTCCTTCGGGGCGGGCTTCGTGGTGGTTTCCCGGTGGCCGGTCGGCTCCGGGCACCCGCCCGCCGCGACGGCCCCTCCCAGCAGGGCAACCCGAAGCAGAATCATGCCAGGCCGGTTCATCCGGACCTCCGTTTCGCTGAAGGGGTCACGCCCGGGGCGGGAGACCTGCCCCGGTTGCGTGGTCTGCCGCCTTGTTGTACCGTCGCCCGGCCGGAGCGATGCAGGGGGGCTTTCCAACACGGACGCAACATGGCAGAACTCACACCCCGACAGATCGTTGAAGCGCTCGATCGACACATCGTCGGTCAGGACGATGCCAAGCGGGCGGTGGCGGTGGCCATCCGCAACCGCTGGCGCCGCCAGCAACTCCCCGAGCACATGCGCCAGGAGGTCGGGCCGAAGAACATCATCATGATCGGCCCCACCGGCGTGGGCAAGACGGAAATCGCCCGCCGCCTGGCCGGCCTGGTCAACGCCCCGCTGGTCAAGGTGGAGGCCAGCAAGTACACCGAGGTGGGCTACCACGGACGCGACGTGGAGAGCATGATCCGCGACCTGGTGGACGTGGCGGCGCACATGGTCCGGGCCGAGCAGACCGAGGTGGTTCGCGAGGAGGCCGAGCGGATGACCGAAGAAGTCATCCTCGACGCCCTCATTCCGCCGACGGACTTCGACCGCGGCGATACCGAGCCGGCCAGCGACACCGCCCAGCGCCGCTACCGCAGCCGCGAGAAGCTCCGGGGCCGCCTGCGCGACGGAGAGATGGAGGACTCGCTGATCGAACTCAAGGTGGACGAGAAGCCCGGCTCGGTCGGAATGTTCGCCACCGTGGGCATGGACCAGCTCGGTCCCGACGTGCAGAACCTGCTCGAGCAGTTCATGCCTTCGCAGGCCAAGCCGCGGCGCCTGCCGGTGCGCGAGGCCCGCAGGATCATCTTCGAGCAGCAGTGCGACAAGCTGATCGACCGGCAGAAGGTCAGCGAACTGGCGGTCCAGCGGACGGAGAACAGCGGCATCCTGTTCATCGACGAGATCGACAAGGTCTGCGGCCCGCCGGGCAGCTACGGCCCGGACGTGTCCCGGCAGGGTGTCCAGCGGGACCTGCTGCCCATCGTGGAGGGCTGCACGGTGAACACCCGCTACGGCCCGGTGCGGACGGACCACGTGCTCTGCATCGCCGCGGGCGCCTTCCACAACTGCAAGCCCAGCGACCTGATGCCCGAGCTCCAGGGCCGGTTCCCCATTCGCGTGGAGCTCAGCGACCTGACGGCTGAGGATTTCCGCCGCATCCTCACCGAACCGGAGGGGGCCCTGATCAAGCAGCAGATCGCCCTGATGAGCACCGAAGGCGTCGAGCTGGGCTTCCAGGAGGAGGCCGTCACCGCCATCGCGGAAATCGCCTACCAGACCAACCGCAACGCCCAGAACATCGGCGCCCGCCGCCTCCACGGGGCGGTGGAGAAACTGCTGGAGACCCTCTCCTTCGACGCCCCCGAGCGGCGGGGCGACCGCGTGACCATCGAGGAGGCCTATGTGCGCGAGCGCCTGGCCGGCATCGCCGAGGACGAGGCGCTCATCCGTTTCGGCTTCCACAGCCTGAAAGAAAACACGTAGTGCCGGTCGGCCGACCCGCCAGGATCGGGCCTGCGGATCATTCGTGCAAGCTGGGCTTTATTTTTGACCGTAGCGCCCGGGGGTGGGGTTCGGGGGCCAGCGGGGGCGGACCGGGGCGGGACGCCGCTCGATCACTGAAAATCGGCTGGGCCTCGTCTGGTATTGTTGCCGATCTGCCCGTAGAATTGGCGATCCGCCACCTCGGAGGGGCGGATGCTGCGTTGACTTGCCATGACGGGCGCCGGGCTGCGGCCGGTGGAGCCACTGCGACGGAGACGGAGGAAACGTGATCAAGGTACGTCCGCGAGGGAACGAATCGATTGCTCAGATGCTCAAGCGCTTCAAACGACTCTGCCAGCGAGAGGGGCTGACCCGCGACATGAAGCGCCGCAGCTACTACGAGAAGCCCTCGGAGCGTCGTCGCCGGAAGGTTCGCAAGGCGCAGCGCCGCCAACAGATCGGCGGCTGAGCCACACCGGGCCGCCCGTGGTCCGGGCCGGCTGCCACCACTCCCCAGCAGAGAACGACGGTCGGAACCTGGCCTTCAGGCCGGGGTGCCGGGCTGCGCACACCCGCCGAACCAGCCGGGTGGAGCGGCTGCCTGACAGCCCGTTGAAGAAGTCCACGCGGGGAGTGTGACACCGGTTTTCCAGCCGCCCGCCACGATCCTGCAGCAGCCTGCTAGGTGCCCCGGTCGTCCTCACCCGGGCCCGGCGGGATGACCTCGAAGTCCGCCCGGAAGGGGGGCTCGCCCACGTCGGTCTCCTCGAAGCGAATGACCAGAATCGAGCCGCAGGGGAAGTCAACGCCCAACAGGGCCCGGAGGTAGGGTGCGAAGCCCTCGGTGGCGACGCCGGCGTTCTCCTCTCCCAGCGCCGCGCCGGAGAAGGCGATGTTCTCGGTGAGGGCCTCGGGGTCCAGCTCTTCGGTGTCCTGGCCGTTCTGCTCGATCAGCTTGAGCATCTCGGGATCACCCACGGCGAAGACACGATCGCAGGTGATGGTCAGGATGTCGGCGGCGGTGCCGCCTTCCAGGACGGCGCCGTCGATGGCGCCCACGAACTGGCCGGTGTCAGGCTCATCGAACTGGTCGGTGTTGTTGTAGGTTCCGTACGTGAAGATCGCGCGGAACGGCGTGTTGTTGATGAACAGGACGTTCAGGTTGCCGTTCTCGCCGGCGGTGTCGCCGCCCAGGGAAGCGGTCTGGTTGAGAAACGTGTCCGTCGAGCAGCCCGCCGTTGCCAGCAGCAGACACAGGGCGGCGAGCGCGGGGCAAACCGATCGGTAGGGTACTCGCACCTCGGATTCTCCTTTGGACCCCTCTGGGCCCGCGGTTGCGACGGTTCCGCCGACGATGCCGGGTGTTCCGGATCCGGGCATCGGCCCCTGGCAGCCTCGAGTTGGATTGTCGGCCGGCCGATCCGCCGGGGCGCCGGGACCGGCCTGGTCCGCCAGGGGGCGGGTATTCTAAGGCAAGGGCTCGGGAATGTCATTGGGCCGGCGGCGGGGGTGGGCCGAGGCCGGGATCCCCGGTTGCCGGCGGGGCGGGTCGGCGCCGCGGAAGGGGACGGCTACAATGCGGCGGTCGGTTTGGTGTGTTCGCCCCCCCCGGAGGATATCATGCCGCCCACAACGCCCCTCGTTGTCCAGACGATCAAGCACATCACGGTGGTCACCTTCAGTGACCCTTCAATCGTGGACTCGCGGGTCATCGAGGCGATTCGCGCCGAACTCGATGACCTGGTCGAGAAGCGGGATCGACGGTGGATGATCCTCGACCTCTCGCGGGTGCAGCATCTCTCCTCGGCCGCCCTGGGGGTGCTGGTTCCGTTGCAGAAGAGCTTCGAGGACCGCAAGGGGCAGTTGGTGCTATGCGGCCTGCGGAAGGAGGTCGGCCGCATCTTCAAGCTGACCGGGCTGACCAGCATGTTCAGGATCCGCAAGAGCGAGCAGGCGGCGCTGCGTGATTTCGGGGTCACCATCGAATAAGCACCGCGCCGGCGGGCACCCGGGTGTGACCGCCTACCGCAGGTGGCGTCCCGACGAGGTCATCACCAGGCGGCCGTGCTTGACACCCCGGGCCGTCGTGATCCGGTCGGCGATCTGCCGCAGTTCGGAGGGCACGCCGTGGAGAATGATGACCTCCAGGCAGTTGTCCTCGTCCAGGTGAACGTGCAGGCTGGCCGTGATCTGGCCCGTGTGCCGGTGCTGGATGGCCGCCAGGCGCCGCGGCAGGTCGCGCGAATGGTGGTCGTACACGATGCACAGGGCGGCCACCGTGGGCTGGTCGTCCGATTCCCACTCGGCCTGGACGATGTGATCACGGACCACGTCCCGGATCGCCTCGGAGCGGTTCCCGTATCCCCGCTCCGCAATCAGCCGGTCGAACGCCGCGAGCAGCTCGACATCCATCGACACACCGAAACGAGCAAGCTGGGCCATCGCGGTTGCCTCGTGGAACAGCAGGGCGAATGTATGGAAATGTCACAGTACTGTCCGCCCGGGATCGCCGTCAAGCCGGTTCGGCCGGCCCCCGGCGACCGGCCTTTTGTCGCCCCCGCCGCTCAGAGCCCTTGACCGGTCAGCCGGTAACCGGGATATTCCCCGGGACGGATTGGATGCCCGCCGTGCCGGCGGAGGCGGCTCGTTGCTGGGTGCCGCCTGCGGCGGTGCCTGACGACGCAAGGAAACTCGATGTCATGCTAGGGTACGCACACGGTTCTTTCGCCCGGCTGCGGGTGTGTTGGCCGGGGCTCGCGGTCGTGCTGATCGCGCTCCTGGCGGGGTGCAACCTGAATCTCGCCTCGTTGTTCAACCCCTCCTTCGTCGACGTGGTGGCCGGTGGCGACGGGACCAACCAGCTCGCTTCGATCGAGAACGCCTCGGGGCACGTGCCGGTGCTCTTCGTGAACAACACCCGCTTCGCCACGGAGCTGACCTCCTACCTGGAGGAACTCCAGCAGGCGGGCCGGCTCAGCGGGATCGATCCGGAGATCACCGACCTGCGCCAGCTACGCCCCCGGGTCCGCATGCCCGTGCGGGTGACCTTCTCCAACGAGAACTTCTTCACCTTCGAGTTCGTGGACGGCGACGGCGTGATCGAGCAGGATGTCTTCTCCGGAGCGGAGACGGATGACGCCGAGCTGGTGGTGGACGTGCCCACCGACTCCCGGCTCACCGAGCGCGACCTGACCCGCCTGGTGGCGACCTGCGACGTGGCTCAGGTGGAGATCGACGGGAACGTGCAGGTCTTCGTGCCGGTGTTCCTGCGAACCATCGACGTGGCCATCCCCGACTTCGGGGCGGTCGTGCGCACCGTGGAACAGATCGATCCGCCGCAGTTCCGCCCCGTGCTGGCCGACGAGGTCAACGACGACCTGACCGTGACGCTGACGCGGAATTACAGCATCTTCGACAGCCCGGCGCCGGTGGAGGGCCTGCGTTGTGGGGCGGTGGTGGGCATCGTCTTGACCGGCGAGGTAAGTGTGCCCTTTACCGGTCCGGAGACCGACCCCGGGGACGCCTTCATCGCCGCCCAGGATGAGGTCCCCGGATACGTCAACACCGACAACACCGCGGTGGCGACGGTCCCGGGCCGTTTCAAGTTCCTGTTCCAGGCCCGTTAGGGCCACGGCCGGCCCGGTGCCGGCGTGGAGAGGTCAACCATGCTTCGTCTCGGGCGTTTCGGTGTGCTACCCGCTCTGCTGCTGGTCTTCTGCGGTTGCGGAGACAACGCCAGCCTGTTCAGCGACTCCTTTCGCAACGTGATCAGCGGCAACGTGGTCCCGCTCACGCCGGGCGAGCCCAGCCAGTTCGTGCTGGTGCGGATGGTCAACAACACGCGGCAGGCGATCGAGTTCGTGGTCACCGCCCAGAAGCAGGCCCTGACGCTGGACGATCAGGGCAACCCGGTGATCGAGAGCACGGACGAGACGCTCAGAATGCGGACCTTCCCGGTGGAGACGGCCAACGAGGTGGGGGCCCTGTTCGACTGTCCGGTGACCCGCATCGGGCTGGGCGAGGACATCAACCGCCCGTTCAGCGAGCCGGGCATCTTCCTCCTGGGCGAGGTGGACGATCCCGGCAACCTGCCCATCGGCGGGGGGGCCGGCGTGCCCAGCAACGTGTTTCCGCTGGATTCGACGGCGGGGAACTTCGGTTGCGGCGACACCCTGATCTACCGGGTGATCGAGAGCCATGAGGGCACGGGCAGCCTGAAGGTGGAGACGTTCGTGTTGCCGTGGAGCACCCAGCCCACGGAGTTCACCGGGCCGCACACCTTCAACAACGCCCGGATCTTCCTGGAAGAGCAGATCGTGGAGGAGCAGTAGGGCGTCCGCGGGCAATCCGCGGGGCACCCCGAGTGGAAGGCACCGGCATGAACAAGCGTGGCGATCTGAGAGTCCGGGCCTGGCTGGCGCTGGCGGTGCTGTGCGGCGGCGGCCTGCTTCCGGCCGATTGCATGCTCCGCACCAGACAGGCCGTCATCGACGGCTCCAAGTCGTTCCTGGTCAACGTGCTGCTGAACCCCGAGAATCTGGCCGACCTGCCCTACGACGAGCTGGTCGGCAATCCGGACCCCGACGAGACCGACGAGTAGCCCCCGACCCGCCCCTGCCGCCCGGCCCGGTCCGCGGGCCGGGGCCAGCCGTCCGCCGGGCGTGTGTCCGCGCGCCAGACTCCCCCGCCCGAGTGCCGGCTCGCCTCCTCTGTCGCCCTGTGGTTATCGGACGGGTGGGGCTGCTGCCGGTGGGGGGTCTGCGGGCCGCGAACTTCAGGACACCAGGGGCCGAGCCGATGATGGTCCCAGAGGGCGACCGCTGACTCGTATCACTGAGGAGTGGCCGGGCTGCTGGCAGAGACACTGGGAGACCCCCATGGACGTGCGTTTTATCAACCCCTTCATCTCCGCTGTGCGGAACGTCTTCAACACCATGGTCCAAACCGACGTGTCGGTGGGCAAGCCGAGCCTCAAGACCGGGGACATGGAGTCCGCGGACGTGTCGGGCGTGATCGGCCTGTCCGGCGACGTCACCGGCGCCGTGGTGCTGAGCTTCCCCAAGCTGGTGGCCTGCAAGCTGGCCTCGGCCTTCGCGGGCATGGAGCTGGACACCGGGCATGAGGACTTCGCCGACGCCATTGGCGAGCTCGCCAACATGGTCGCCGGCAACGCCAAGAAGGACTTCGCCGGCCTGAGCGTCAGCATCTCGCTGCCCAGCGTGGTGGTCGGGGCGGGGCACCAGATCTCCCAGTCCAAGACCTCACCCCAGCTCGTGATCCCCTGCCAGACGCCGTTGGGCCCGTTCGACGTCGAAGTGGCCATGGTGGTGGCCAAGAAGCCGGCCGAGGCGGCCGTGGGAGCTGCATCATGAAGATCCTCCTGGTTGACGATTCGCGGACCATCCGCAACATCCAGAAGAACACGCTCAAGGGCATGGGCCATACGGACGTGCTCGAGGCTGCCGATGGTCTGGAGGCCCTCTCCGTGCTGGGCGGCGAGCGCCCCGACCTGATGCTGGTGGACTGGAACATGCCCAAGATGGACGGCATCACCCTGGTGCGCAAGGTGCGCGAGAACGACAAGGCGATTCCGATCATCATGGTCACCACCGAGGCGGAGAAATCACGGGTCATGGAGGCGCTGAAGGCCGGCGTGAACAACTACGTGGTCAAGCCCTTCACCGCCGAGACGCTGTCAGAGAAGATCAGCCAGACCATGAGCAAGGCGGCCGCGCCCGCGTGAGGGAGGGGACTGGATTACACGCCGGGCCGGGCAGCCTGAGGTAAGTCCAGTGGCAACGAAGACCAAACCGCGGGTCACCGTTCGGGTGGCCCCTGACCGTCTCCGGGCCTGGATGAGCGCCCCGGCCGGCGAGGATCTTTCCGGCCTGACGCCCGGCGAAGTCACCGTCGCCTTGGAGGAGGCCAAGGTGGCGGTCGACGACCCGGTGGTCGCCAGGATCCAGGCCTTTCTGGAACAGATCCAGCAGGGGGAGCATCCGGCCGACTTCCTGGCGGCCGAAGGGCGGCCGGCGGTGGAAGGCGACGATGCCCACTTCGTCTGGAACGAGTCCTTCGCCGGCGAGGCAGCGGGGGACGAGCAGGACGCGGACGGCAGTGTCGACTACCGAACCCGGAACATGATCCGCACCGTCGAGCGGGATGCGGTCCTCGGGGCGCTGCATCCGGCCCGCCCCGGCACACCCGGTGTCGATGTCCACGGCAACACCCTCCAGCCCAAGAGACGCCTGCGGGAGATCACCCTGACCGACGGCGTGCGCCTGGCCGACGACGGGCAGACGGTGATCGCCTCCCGCCCCGGGCGGGCGGTGCTGGAGCGCTTCCGGCTGGGGGTCCGCGACGTGCTCCAGATCGACGGCGACGTGGACTTCGACTGCGGCAACATCGACGCCACCAGCGACGTGGAGATCCGGGGGACGGTGCGCGACCTGTTCGAGGTTCGCAGCCGCAAGTCGGTCACCATCGGCGGGGCGGTCGAGGCCGCCGAGGTGCACGCCGCGGGGGACATCACCGTGCGCGGCGGGGTGCTGGCCCGGGGCAAGGGCGTCGTCGAGGCCGGCGGGGTCGTCTACGCCCGGTTCTGCGACGAGGCCACCCTGCGGGCGGCGGGCGACATACACATCTTTAAGGAGGCGATCAACAGCCGTCTGTGCACCACGGGCCGGGTGCTGGCCGACCGCGGGGCCGTCATCGGCGGCGAGCTCTACGCCCGCGAGGGGGTCGAGGTGCACACCCTGGGCAGCGACGGCTGCGTGCTCACCCGCGTGCTGGTGGGCACCCACCCCAGCGTGTTCCGCCGGGTGCAGGAGCTCGAGGAGGAGCTCAGGAAGCGGCAGGAGTCGGTGGACAAGATCCGCCAGACGGTCCAGCCGCTGATGGCCAACCTCAAGCGTCTGACGGTGGAGCAGCGGGAGAAAGCCACGGAGCTGCTGTTCAACGCCGACGAGCTGGAGGCGGAGATCGTCGCGGCCCGCGAGCGGCAGGAGGCCCTGGTGGCCGACAGCCGGCCGGCCAACCCGCCCGCCGTCAAGGTCAACGGGCGGATCTGCCAGAACGTGGCGATGGTGTTCGGCACCCGCGAGGCCCATTTCCACCAGGACCTCAAGGGGCCGGTGGTCATCGAGCTCCGCAAGATGGACAACGTCACCGAGGTCGTGACTGTCAACCAGCTCTCCGGCTCGGTCAGCCGGCTGAACAGCGCCCCCTGTGACCTGAGTCAGTTCGAGGAAGACCCGCAACTGCCCCAGAAACCCCCTCCGGAAGATTCGGTCGACGACGCCACGCCGCCCGAAGCCTGATCAAACCAGACCGGCAGACCGTCCACCAATCAGAGCCGCGGGCGCCAGCCCGCGGACCGGGGCGGCCCGGAGAGCGGGGCGGTTGATGTCCGTCGCGCTGCCCGGTCACCAGGCTGGCGCCTGGTGCTCTGACCCGTCGATCATCCGATACCCTCCGCCGAAGGAAACCCGCGATCAGAGCCGCGGGCGTTAGCCCGCGGACCGGGGCGGCCCGGAGAGCGGGGCGGTTGATGTCCGTCGCGCTGCCCTGTCACCAGGCTGGCGCCTGGTGCTCTGACCCGTCGATCATCCGATACCCTCCGCCGAAGGACACCCGCGATCAGAGCCGCGGGCGCCAGCCCGCGGACC
>Ga0180432_10003967_pt1 | contig 20701 bp, 22 predicted proteins | sample SS_ome_10_FD_132414 | JGI IMG/M metagenome (GOLD analysis project Ga0180432, IMG submission 132414) | Hypersaline lake sediment archaeal communities from the Salton Sea, California, USA - SS_1_MS_2 metaG | ecosystem: Environmental > Aquatic > Non-marine Saline and Alkaline > Hypersaline >...
CACACCTCCGGACAGGGCGACTACGCTGCGCATCATCTCAGAGGTACGCGGTAGGGCCCGAGACGTGCGATTCGTGCCGTACGAGGACGTCACGACCGCACTCCAGTCATTGAAGCAACGGGGCCTGAAGGCTGCGGTCCTGTCGAACATGAGCCGACCGATCACTTCGTTCCTGGAGAGACTGGGGCTGTCGGCGTTGGTGGACTTCGCGATTACCTCATCTGAGGTCGAGGGCAATGGCAAGCCCGAGCCCCCGATCTTCCTCGAAGCGCTGGCGCGCGCAGGAGTCGAGCCGGCGAACGTCATCTACGTAGGCGACGAGCCTTTCGTCGATGGTGTGGGCGCATCACGGGTTGGCATCTCTCCCGTCCTTATCGACCGTGTGGGTGTCTACGCCGCCTTCAAAGACTACAAGCGCATCACCGGGCTGGACCAGTTGACAGAGCTGGTCGAGCAATGGGCGTAGCCTGCGAAGGCGTTCCAGGCGAATGCGTTGACGGGTGTAGTCCGACGCTGTAACGTGTTGGCCACGAAAATGCCCGCCTGAAGGAGACGAGTCGCAATGAGCGGCGAAACGGAACATCTCTACGAGGCGCTTGTCGCTCGAGATAGGGTTCGAGGCTATCTGAGCAACCTTGAACGCCTGCTTTCGGAAGGCTCCATAACTGAAGAGCAGCACGCGGCCACGCACGCCGAGTACGCGGCACAGGTCCAGGCAACCACGGCACAGGTGGAGGAACTCAAGGGCCGGCTTCGACCGCAACTCGACGATCTCGACGAAGAGCTATCACGCCTGCGTTTTCAACTGGGTGATTTCGAGACTCGCTACAGGGTCGGCGAGATAACGCAAGCCAAGCATGATGCGGAAAAGCGGAAGCTTGGAAAGCAGATAGGCCAACTGGAGATAGAGAGAAACCGGCTCTCGACTCTCCTCGAGGCTGACCACGCTCCGGCACGGGCCACGACAGCAATCGAGGAAAAAGCGCAGGCGCGGGCACGCTCAACCCCCGAGCGTCATAGTGAGCGTACAGCGCCTTCGATTGGTTCGGCGCCTGCGGGCCGGTTCTCAGCAAGAGACATAGCCAAGTCAAAACCCAGACTTGCCGCGCTGGTCTGTTCAATCATCCTGATTGTCAGTGTCCGCATGGCGTGGATAGGGCCATCAGCCTTGATGGGAGCCGACACTCCCGCATCTCCGGGGGTGGCGACGAGCTTCCTCGCAGGTGCCGCGGGGTTCTTCGGAGGGCTGACGGGCGTCGCCATCGCTTTTCTATCTTCAAACACGGCCAGGGGTATCGTACACCTGCTTCTGGGGATACTCACGATAGTCGCGCTCGGAGCGGCCATCGCCCTTGGCGAACTGCCGTTGCTGAATTCGTACTTCCGTGAGCTAGTCGTACTTCGCGAAGGGCTCTTCCTCTACATCGCGATGGGACTATCACTGATTGTCCTGGGCATCGTCCAGAAGCGAGGGAACTAGGACGCCCCTGGAGTCTTTCCCTACGACCAACAGCCGTCGAGCAGTTCGACGACATCAACAACCGGATCGACAACGCACTCTCGAACCAGAGTGCGAATACCCTCATGCCGGGCGATGAAAGAGGCGACCGGCGGGCTCGCCGCGTAGTAGAAGCCAACGTAGTCTCGCCCTGCACTGCTACGCAGCAGAACCTCATCCCTGAAGTCTCTCAGCACGTCTATCTCTGCCGCACTCGAAGTACCGTACGCGGCCGTCGCGATGAAGCACTCATCAAGGAAAGCCCCCAAGATGTCCTCTCCGAGCTGTTGCTCTTCCTGGACCTTCTTGATCTGAGCTTCGAGCGCGGCCTCTCCCGCATCAAGAGCTGCATTGACCCTGGCCACCTCGTCGGAGATGCAGCTCGCTATCTTCGCTTTGGCGGCCGTGCTCGTACCTTCTTCTTCCTGTGGGCCACCCGTCAACGACGACAGCCAGTTGCGTCCCCACTGAAGCGCCCGGTTCCCCCCTTCCTGAACCACCAGGGCGTTGCAGGGCCGCAAAGACTCCTCAAGAGTTGCCGCGATGCCGGCATTGGTGCCGGCCAAGTCCTGGAAATAGGTCGGAGGCGTCTCGCGCAACGTCACAGCCGTGCTGCTGAGGATTATGTTGCAGGCCGCGAGCGAGCCCAGGATCTCAGGTGTGTCTGGCCCCGACGAAGCTGTTGGTTTCCCTCCCAACCACTGGTCCAGGGCACTACCCACAGCAGAACCGACAGCCGCATCGACCTTGGCCTCAAGCTCGGCGGTGGCCGAACGAGCATCGGCGTAGGCTTGCCTCACCTTAGCAACGTACGCCCGCTCCTCATCGTTCAGGCCCTCAAGAGGATCATCAGCGAGCACGGTAGCCGGAAGCATAATCACCGGCAACACCAGCGCCAATGCCAGAAGCATCAGCATAGCCCGTGTAATCGTTCGCACCCTCTGTCTTCTCACAAACAGCACCCGGCTACGAGAATGGTATGCACTGAGTGTAGTCAGATACAATACGCGTAATCAAGAAACACACAGGAATAGCACAGTGCAGAACAGCCTTGAGAAACTGAGAATCGCCCTTATGAGTCGGGACACGGCGAGGACGCAACTGGCCACGCTTGAGTCCGCACCAGATGATGAGCTTGACCGAAAAGCCATCGACGAAGCGAGGGAAAAGCTCACAAGAAGAGAGGCGGCCCTTGAGCAGGCTCGTGCGTACGTCGGACGGGAGATAGAGGACGCCAAGAAGGCCCGTGATGAGGCGACCAGGCGACTAGCCGAGGCCAAGTCTGCACGAGCCGCCGATTTCGAATCGGCCGAGGAACACCGCCACAATGCCACGATACGCCGTGGCGACATGCTGGTAGGCTACCTTGAGCGGGCGTTTGCGGCCGACGACCCGGAGGAAGTGCGGGGAATTCTCAAGTCCGTGCAAGAGGAAGCTACGAGGATACCGAGCCCGTACAGTCTCGACGCCTCCAGATTCGGCGATTGGCCGGGCCCGTCCGTACCAGAGAGGCTGATCATGCTGTTCAAGGAGGCCCGCCGTCCGGGGTCCAAGAAGCCAATACTCATCAGCGGTGGCATCATGCTGGTGCTCGCCGTACTGGTCTTTGGCGGTGCCGCAATCTCGATGCTAAGAGGAGACCGTGCGGACGCTAACCCCGTCGGGATGGGAGAGGCTGTGGTTCCCGTGCTCGTTGATGCAGCAGACGACACCGTGCGCATCGAAGTGACTCTTGAATATGATGACTCCGTCCTCACCGCGCTCGATGTACGCAAGGGACTCCTTGGGACACTTTCGACGCTAGAGTCCGACATCTCCACAACGGGTGTCGTTGAATTCGTCGTCACTGACTCCGCCGGGGTCGTGGGATCCGGCGACCTGGTTCTCGTTGTCTTCAAAGTGGAACACATCATCACGGAGCCTACGCCGATCGTGATTGCTTCTGCGGCGGCTGTCGATAAGTCGGGTGGATTAAGCCGTGTGCGCCTTGAGGACGGGTGGCTCGACACTGCGTGCCTCGTCAATTACGCGCCTACGGTGCACTTCGAGTAGGTTCGCCGCCGCCCGCCGGTGCATCTTGCCTTTCCTCTGCCGCGCCCCCGCGCACGAAGGCTACGAGTATCCCCGACAGAATCAGGACGCCGCCAAGCACCTCGACGCGCGTCGGCACCTCGGACAACACTGGAATCGCCAGCAAGCTGGCACCAACCGGCTCACCCAACACCGCAACCGTCACCATGGTTGCGGGGAGGAATCGCAGCGCCCAGTTCAAGGACACGTGACCCATGAGTTGTGGCACAAGAGCAAGCAAGACAATCATCAGATAGGTCTTCTGCGAGTAGCCAACCACGGGAACGCCTGACACGACAGCGACTGCAGCAATCATGAGGGCAGCCGAAGAGAACACCGCCGCCGCGTAAGGCACAACGCGAAAGGTCGTTCTAAGGCTGCGCCCAACCAGTAGATATGCCGCCATGGCAAAGGCGGCCAGAAGTGCGAGAGCATCACCCCTGAGCGCATGTGAACCGAGGCGCCAACCCTCATAGCCGATGAGGAGAGCGCCCATCAGGCATATGCCAATGCCGACGAATGTCATCCGTCGAAGGCGCTCGCGGAACAACACATAGGAGGCGACAGCGACGAACACAGGATTTGCCGTAACCAGCACCACCGAACTCGCAATCGATGTGTAGGACAGTGACGCTATCCACAGGACAAAATGCAGGGCGAGGAACAAGCCTGCCAGGAGAACGAGGCGCGTGTGTTGCACACACAGGGCACGCAATTCCGCGCGGTGGATTGCCATTGCCCAGGGGAGGAGCAGCGCGGAAGCGATGCAGAGTCTTCCTGCCGCAACGATGAGTGCAGGACCCTCGGCAAGGCGTACCAGTACAGCAGCACAGGAGATGGCGGCCACACCAAGACCAAGGAGCGCTTGCCTCCTTGCCTGCTCAGACACACATAGCTCCGCTCCACGTGCCAACGCGACGGGTACTTCCGTACGCGGGTTTCAAGCAAGCGCTAGTCGTTGTTCGCAGAGCCCCTGGCTTTGGGCTTGGCGAAACTCCTCAACTTGCCGGCCATTGCCTTCAGCTGCCTCTCCACACGATGGTTCACCGTGTTTGCCGGGTACGTACCATTCTTGCGCTTCGTCCCGGCAGGCATCCCCGTCAGGACTGATATGCCTTCATCGACGGTATCTACAGCGAAGACATGGAATTGCCCCTGCGCTACGGCATCCACTACTTCCCGTCTGAGCATGAGATTGCGCAGATTCCGCTTTGGAATCATGACGCCCTGAGTCCCCGTCAGTCCCTTGCTCTGGCAGACCTGGAAAAACCCCTCGATCTTCTGGTTGACGCCCCCGATGGGCTGGACCTCTCCCCTCTGGTTGACTGAACCGGTTACGGCGATGTCCTGGCGCAGAGGGACGTCGGCGAGGCATGATAGGAGTGCATACAGTTCCGCACATGAGGCGCTGTCACCGTCCACTCCGCCATACGACTGCTCGAAGCAGAGACTTGCGGAAAGCGATAGGGGCGCATCCTGAGCATACTTCCATCCCATGTATCCGCTCAGAATCAGGATTCCCTTGTCATGGGTGCTGCCGCTCAGCTTGGCCTCACGCTCGATATTGATCACTCCGGCACGCCCAAGATATGTCCGGCAGGTGATTCGAGAGGGCTTTCCGAACATCGTGTCACCGAGAGTGAATACGCTCAATCCGTTCACCTGGCCAACCACGGCGCCCTCGGTATCGATCAGTATGGTGCCCTCGGTGATCATGTCCTTAAGGCGTTCGTCGGCGAGGTTGTGCCTGAACCGCCGTTCCTCTATCGCCTTGTGAACGTGCTGAGCGCCAACTCGTTCCTCGCCACTCTGGCCTGCCCAGTACTCCGACTCTTCAATAAGCTCCTTGATGAACGCGAACCGGGTGGATAGCCGCTCCTGATCTGCAACCATTCGTGACGCGTAGTCTACGACGGCAGCGACGCCGCTCGTGTCGAAATGCCTTATCTGACAGTCTTCACAGCAGCCGGCAATGAATGCGGCAAACGAAAGCATGTTCTCAGCGCTTCGGTCGACTTCGTAGTTGAAATCTGCCTTGACCTTGAATATCTCCCAGAAGTCCTCGTCATACATCGAAAGAAGCTGATAGAGGGAGCCATCTCCAATGAGGATGACCTTAACATCCATCGGGCCAGGCAAAGGCCTGAGACCCTGCGGCGAGATGAGTCCCACCTGCTCATAGGACTCTTCGATGCCCAACTCCTTTGTCTTCAACACCCTCTTCAGCGCCGGCCATACCGCTGCGTTCGTGAGGACATCGGCGGCACTCAGGAGCAGGTAGCCGCCATTGGCAAGGTGGAATGCCCCGGGCTTGAGCATCGTGTGGTCACTGACATATCCGCCAAGTATGAAGCGCCGTTCTATCTTGCCAAACAGGTTGACGTAGTTGGGATTGGTTTCAGTTACGATTGGAGGTCCTTCGGTGTCCCCGTTGTCGACAAACACGTTCACCTCGAAAGGCAAGAACGTATCGGCAGGTCTGGCACTGTTGCCTGCAATTCCCAGCAGGGGATTGGCCGCCTTCTCCTCTTCTGCGCCCTTGAACATATCAACCTTGTCCAGGGTGAAGCTCTTCAGATCCTCGAGGTACTTAACTATGTCGTCGCTGCCCACGTGTTTCTCAACGAGCTTGTCGAAGAGGCGCGAGATGGTGTGTTCCGCAAGCTCTCTATCAGACTGCTGCAGCAGTTCGCCCGTCTTCCTCTCAATCTCTTGCGATTCCTCGAACACCTCTTCCAGCTTCTTCCGGAGTCCATTCCGCGCCTCTTCAATCGCGCGTCGCTCTTTTTCATCGAGAGCCATGAACTCCTCCTGGGAGACAGGCTTGCCGTCTTTGAGAGGAACGAGCGCTGCGCCCATCTGGGTCATCTGGATAAGGAATCCTTCCTGCTGGGCCTCACCTCTCACGCGCCCAAACATCTCCTGCTGGACTGCCTGACCCTGCTCAATGAGAGCCTTGCGGCTGTCTTTGTACTCCTCACTCGAGAACGCCTTGGCAAGGTCGTTCTTGAGATGCCGCAGAAGACCGGCGATGTCATCTTTGAACTCTCTTCCCTTGCCACGTTCCAGCGTCACGACCCGCGGTCTGTCGGTATTGGCGAAGTTGTAGATGTAGCACCAGTCGCGAACGTCATACGTGTCACCGCGCTCCTCTCTCTCCCTTATGAGCTTCTGGATGTACGTTTTGGCGACGGATGTCTTCCCTGTACCGGTGAGGCCGGCGAGATAGATGTTGTAGCCATCGTGCTGCATCGACAAGCCGAACTCGATGGCTCGAATCGCCCGGTCCTGTCCGATGAATTCGTGCAGCGGGGCGAGATCCTCAGTGCACTCGAAATCGAACTGCCCGGGATCACAGTGCCTGAACAATTGCTCAACAGGGACCTCAAAGCGTGAGATTTCCACGTGAACGACTCCTTTCGATGCGCCACCGAATGGTCTTCCATTCGGATGGACGATTCCTACTCAAGGTCTTCGTTTGACGGCGGAGGGACCGCCTGATCGAGTCCAACGGAATCCGTGCTCACTGCGCGATTCTGATCGCTGGCAATTCTGGCGTTGACTTTCGGGAGCGAGACACGGCCCGCGGAGACTATCATCTTAAGTGCATCATCAACGGCGATGTCGGTGCGCAGCACTTCTTCTTCCCGCATTATTTCCAGGAATCCCGACGTCGGATTAGGGGCAGTCGGGATGAACACATTCAGCAACTTCTCACCAGCCGCATCGAATTCTTCGTTCGTAATGAACCCGAGCGTGCGGACTCCTTTTCGCGGAAACTCCACAAGCACGACCTGCATGAACCCGGTCTCGCGAGGCGCGGCAAAAGACTCCAGAATCTGCTTGATGCCGTAGTACATCGGCCGAACGACGGGGACCCTGGAGAGAACGGATTCGAAGTAGAGGAAGAGCCGCTGTGCGCCAAAATAGGTTACCGCGACGCCGGCAGCATACACCACCAGCAGCGTTATGAGGAAGCCGAGGCCATAGATAGGCCTGCCTACGATACCCCTGATGATTGGCTGCAGTATGTCATCGACCCACTCGAACAGCCACTTGATTATGAGAACCGTTGCGCCGAGTGGAACGACAACGAGCACTCCGGCGAGGAGATGGTCCCTGACTCGACGGCCGGCGCGTGTCCAGAACTCCTTGCGGCGAGCCCTACGCTCGGCTCTGCGGAGCTTTCGTACTACCACTCTCGCCTTCTCGTCAATCTCCGCGGCGGGCATTCCATGTACCTCACGTGCAACACGACTTCCTGCCTGACCCGTGCGGCACTAGTCATCGGTGCGCAACTCGAAGACGACCGGATTGTCGGGGTCAGGACAAGCAACGGTGGCCACTCGAGCGTCTGGCTCCCAGGGCAGGACGCCACCGAATTGCAGCACCTGGGAGAACGGGTAGACCGTGTAGAAGGCCCATGAACACATGCTACAAGGAGTAGTTTGACCTATGACGAACTCATCGCCAACCGCATGACCTGCCTCGCACGTCCCGACTTGGGAGACCACTTTCGCGACTATCTTGCGCATTGCCTATCTCAACGATGAAACGACGAACCCGATGCGCCGGATTACGAAATGGGACGCGAACGGAGCGGCCGTTCAGTCTGCACCCGATGCGAAGGGGCGACCCGATGACCGGCAAAACCAGGGCGGTTCAAGTATATGCGCATGAGTAGGGCAAGTCCAGCAATACCAACCCCGCTCGAGACTCAGTGCAAGTCCGGTCGCTTCGTCAACAGAATGCCGACTATCGACACCAGGAAGAGGGCAAGGAACAGAATGAAAACCGCATCGTAGTTGCCCGCAGAGTCATACATCCTCCCAGCCACCAGCGGACCTATCGCGCTGCCAACGGCATAGGGTATGGTTACGGCACCGAAAATCGCGCCGTAGTGAGCCAAACCGAAGTAGCCGCTCACCAGCATCGACATCGTTGGCAGCCAGCTTCCGATACCCACTCCCATCATGAGGGCGTAGAGCCAGGCCATTGTCACAGGAGAGTCCGCCTTGATGTTCATAAGCACGAGAACGGCTCCTACCTGTAGCAGAATGCCTATCGTCAGGGCGAACTTCGCGGGTATCCTGTCGCACAGCCATCCGAATCCGAACTTGCCGAACGCACTGCTAAGACCCACGGCGCCGAGCGCGCCTGCGCTCACGAAGACCGGGAAGCCAGCATCCTCAAGGAATGGCACCTGATGCTGGATCGCACCCACCTGCGCGAAGTGAATCAAGAGCAGTGAGGCAACGATGAGCCAGAAGACCCTGGTTCCCATCGCGAACCTGAGGGTCACGTCCGATGGAGTGCGTGTACCAGTCTTGGAGCTTGACCCTGCAGCTTCTGCCGCTCCGAACGCCACCAGTCCCTTCTCTCGTGGATGCGTACGGATGACGAAAAGGGCGAGAGGCACTATTACGCCGATGCAAAGCCCCCCCAGCACAAGGAATGTGGTGTTCCAGCCAAGGCGCGGAAGAAGCACGCCACCCACAAAAGGGGCCAGCACGAGTCCTCCAACGCCGACACCGGAAGCCATGAGGCCCACCGCGGTACCGCGCTTACTCTCGAACCAGTTCGAAACTACGGCGCTCGTCGATATCTGTCCCGTGCCTGCCATGCCGAGACCGACGATTGCGTACCCCAAATAGTACTGCCAGAGGAGGTCAACCATCGACAGAAGGACGAAGCCGCAGGCGGCGACGATCGCTCCAACTGCCATCACGACTCGAGCGCCGTGCCGGTCCACGAGTCGCCCCGCCTGTGGGGCGACGATTCCGGTCGTCAGGAAGAACACCGTGAACCCCACCATCACGTCGCCGCGGCCCCATCCCAGGTCCTGCTGCAACGGGTTCACGAACAGGCTGAAGGCATAGAAGCCACACCCAAATGTGATCATGATGCACAGGAACGTGGCAAGGACGATCCAGTAGCCGTAGAAGAACGTCGGACGTCTAGGTGCCATGCATCTCCTTCTACCAGGAGCTCCCTGCGCCATGTGTCGATCCACAGGAGAGGGGGACGACCCGATGTGCCGTGATTGCGCATTATACACCGTGCTTCCAACGGTGTGCCGCCGATGAGCTACGTTGGCGCGAGCTATTCCGGATGCTAGAATCAGCGGCACACGTGACCGCGGCAGCGGCGGGGCAGCACCAGCCGGGACCCGAAGTGCGTGCACAACGACACCGACGAATGGAGGACGCATGGACATCCGACTGAGCTTCCTTGGCGCTGCGGAGAATGTCACTGGTTCCCGCTTTCTACTTCGGGCCAACGGACACAAGGTGCTGATCGACTGTGGAATGCACCAAGAGAGGGAACTTCGTAAGAGAGACTGGGACCCGTTTCCTGTCGACCCTTCCAGCATTGATGCGGTATTGATTACTCACGCGCATCTGGACCATTGTGGCTACCTTCCGAAGCTTGTCAGGGAGGGGTTCAGTGGTCCCGTGTACTGCACGAGGGCCACCGCGGAGATAATGCAGATCTCTCTGCTGGACTCAGCGCACCTGCAGGAATCAGACGCGGAGCATAAGAGAAGACGCCACCAGAGAGAAGGACGGAAAGGACCACACCCTGAGCTTCCTCTATACACAGTGGCGGACGCGGAGAGATGCTTCGAACTCCTCAAACCGATACGGTGCAAGCAAGATATTGAGGTAGCCGACGGACTCACGGCCGAGTTCCGGGATGCCGGCCACATACTCGGGTCCACGATGATAGCTGTCGACGCCCGGGTGAACGGTGACACGCGGCGCATCCTGTTCTCCGGAGACGTAGGCAGATGGGACAGGCCCATTCTGCGTGATCCCAGCACGTTTGAACAGGCAGACTACGTACTGGTCGAGTCGACCTACGGGAACAGAACACATGCGCCTGTGGCCGACGTGGATAGGGAACTGGAGCGGGTTATCAAGCAAACGGTTGAGGCGCGCGGCAACCTCATCGTACCAAGCTTCGCCATAGAACGAGCCCAGGAACTGCTGTACCACATGAGTGAGTTGCTGGACGAAGACCGTATACCCCACATCCTGGTCTTCCTGGATAGCCCGATGGCCATCAAGGTGACGGACGTATTCCGCAATCACCCGGAACTCATGGATGAGGAGACCCGCGCCATTCTGGCGGAGCATCGCTCCCCGTTCGATTTCCCGAGCCTGATGGCGGTCGACAGCACCGCACACTCAAAGGCGCTGAACTACCTGGGTGGCACCGGCATGATCATTGCCGGCTCAGGCATGTGCACTGGCGGGAGAATCAAGCACCACCTGGTCAACAACATCGAAAGGCCGGAGTCGACCATTCTCTTCGTAGGCTACCAGGCGGTTGGTACTCTTGGCAGACACATAGTCGAAGGCGCCAACGAAGTGAGGATATTTGGCGAGAAGCACGAAGTACGAGCACGTATCGAGCAGATACACGGGTTCTCCGCCCACGCAGACCAGAACGAACTACTTCGATGGCTCTCCGCCATACAGAACAAGCCGCGGAAGGTATTCGTGGTCCATGGCGAAGAGGAGTCCACCTCGGACTTCGCCCGCCTCATTTCGGAGACTAATGGCTGGGACGTCGTCGTGCCCGGCTACCGGGATGAGTTCAAGCTGGACTAGAGGTCGAGCAGGAGAAGTGTATGAATGAGGATATTGACTCGATAATCGAATCAGCCAGGACAGTGGCGATGGTCGGAGTCTCTGCGAGGCACGAGTCGGACAGCAATCTCGTCGCGCGATACCTCGTGGCGCACGGGTACAGCATCATTCCTATCAATCCAACGGTGGAAGAGATTCTTGGTCGAAAGGCCTACCCATCGCTTCTTGACCTCAAGGAACCTCCGGACGTTGTGCAAATCTTCCGCAAGCCGGAGGCTGTTCCCGCCATAGTGGAGGATGCTATTGCAATCGGGGCCAAGGTCGTGTGGATGCAACTGGGCATTGTGCACGAAGACGCGGCCGAGCGTGCCCGACAAGCAGGCATCATCGTCGTAATGGACCACTGCATGAAGCGCGAGCACGAGCGCATACACAACATATCCCACGATCAGGAGTGGTAACGTTGAGACTGCAGTAGCACCGTGCCCATGCAGGTGCTACTGCAGCACACCTAGCCCCAGTGGCTGACGGGTTCGTAGAAGGCGCGGGAGGTGATTTCCATGTCGCGTCCTCCCCAGCTCTCCTTCATCTCTTTCCTGGCGTCCGCAAGCGCTTCACTGGCGAGCCATGCTTTGAAGGTTTCAGCATCCTTGAACTCGTAGACCGCCAGGTAGGGTGCCTGGTTGGATTCGACTTCAGTGCCCAGCCTGTAGCGCCTGACGGACAGGATATGACCGCCGGCGGTCAGCATGGGAATGTGCACCTCGTCGTACCATCTGTTGAACTCCGCATCCAGTTCCGCGGCACAGCGCGTACCAACCATCCACAGGTATGGACTCTCAGCCATGGTTCCTCCTCGGGAGGCTGCGCCAGATCCAGCGCTACCTCACATGTTCGGCACTATGGTACATGAATGGTTGTTGCCTGTGACCCGCCAGCTGCACACTTCAAACGGGACCGCCATCGTCTGATAGAATCGCGGTCTATCCTGCGTGCTCGTCTGGCACTGACAGCACATATGCATGCCGAAAGGGCGAGGAACATGAGTGAATTTGAACGAAGATGCGGTATGTGGGGCTGGCTGCTTTTCGTCCTGTGTGCCGGATTCTTCATCGCCTCAGCGTGGAGAAGCCAAGACATTCTCTATCTTGTGGGCAGTATCATCTTCCTTATCGCCTGCCTGGTCTTTCTGCTTCCCTATTTGAGGGACCGGAAGAACCACGGCGGGCGTTAGCGGGCTCAGCCTAATAGAGCTCAACGATCGCTATGCCGCCGACTATCAACATGGTTGCGGCAAGCCGAAGCACGACCGTGCGCCTGCCGCCGCCCCAGAACAGAAAGCCTGGTGCGATGCGGCTGAGCAGCAATGCGAATGCCACAACGAACAGTGGCCTGCTGCTCAGCAGTGTCGAGACCAGAGACACCGGGCCACGTTCCAGCGCCCAATAGGACATGGCAATGCCCACGGGTGCGATCAACTCATTGACACCCAGCAGGCCCAAAGCATGTCGCCAGTCGGGCATTTCCCTGAGGAACCTGACCACGTGGGGTCTCAATCCTATCGCTACAAAGGCACCTCCCATGACTCCGGCGCCAATCCCGAACAGGTTCCACGACGAGACGTAGGCCAATGCCTGCTTACCGGTCACGTCCGCAATTGCGAAAAGGATGCTCGACAGGAGAAGCAATGCCGATCGTGGCCTGGCCATGTCGCCGATGGACGGGCCACGCCCCCTGGCAATCAGCACGGCACCCACAACCACGATGCCCACTGCCAGCCACTGAACGGGTGCCAGCCTCTCATCAAGAACGGCGAACGCCATAACAGCGACAAACACAGGATACGCATAGATAATCGGGACTACCTGGGACACCTCCTGACGTCGGAGGCTGTCCAAGAGGATGATGATTGCTCCCAGCCTTATGAATGATGAGAGCAGCGCCATGCCGAAGCCAGCAGAAATCACAGGAACGGGCAACGGCACCAGCAAAGCCATCAGCACGGCATACGCCAGGTGAATCACACCGAGAGGAAGCAGGAAAGCCCGCAGCGACGGAAAACGCTTCGACACAAGGTGGCTGTCAAAGATGCTCACCAGCGCCATAATCATGGCGCTCACAAGTGCAGCGTCAGCCCAACTCAAGGCCTTGCCCCTCGCTTAACAAGAGTTTGACCGAAAGTTAACCTTTCCTTAACCCGCGAGAGTGTGGTCTGTGAAAGCATATACATGCAGCCTTGTCTTTCGAGGTCACCTCCTCTTCTGGCTGACAGCCACGACCCACATGGGTCGTGGCTGTCGTTTCTCCCAGAGAACAAGGACTTGACCACGGTCCAGCAGATTGACAGTATACCAACGACTCTGCCGAGACGGGCACTACAGAAGATGACACTACCCGGATGGATCGACGCGTCGGTGCGAGTGGTTCGCCAGAACAGTCGCCCGTACCTCGTCATCAACGTGCTCTACTACGGGGTTGTGGCCGTCGCTATGCTAATCGTCGCCGGTCACCCACAGGTACAGCAGGCGCTGACAGGTGCCGTGCTGGAATCGTTCACGGAGGGTGGTCTTTCGACCGTATTCGAAGCATACGCCGAAGGCAGCGTTCTCCAGGCAGTTGGGCTTACCTTCGCCGTCAATTTCTTCCTTGGAAGCATACTGGTGCTATTCATTCCGTCCATGCTGGTCCCATTCAGCGGCGTGGCTATCGGGCTGATACGGGCGACGCTGTGGGGCCTCATCCTCGCACCCACCACACCGGAACTCAGAACAGCCATGATTCCGCATTCCGTTACGCTTCTACTGGAAGGGCAGGGATATGTGCTGGCAATGCTCGCGTCGTTCGCGATGGGAAAAGCCTTTCTGTCACCATCCAGCATGGGAGTCGTCCGCTGGCGCGACAGCTACGTACTGGGGCTCAAAGGCGCGTCGCGCATCTACATCCTGGTTGCCATAGTCCTGGCCATCGCGGCCATATACGAGGCACTCGAGGTAATCTACCTGGTACCCCGACTTCTCTCATAGCGCATTTCTGTGCAACCACTCCGTGCGAACCATAATCCTCCGGCGTTCTCAGCCGTTATATGGTTGGAGACGGACCGTCGAGCATCAGAACGAGGTGAAGAAGGAGGAGCCCGTGCTCAACGAGAGACGAGTGTTCGTGACGACCCTGTCGGGCATGGCGTGCGGCCTGGTATCGTGGGCGATCTGCACGCGTGGCATGGGACTGGACGTGATGGCATCGCACGGCGTCTTGATCGTGCTCGTCAACTCCCTCATGGGCTTCACCATAGGCATTTCATCGCTGCGATACCATTGGATGGCCCATGGAGCGCTCATTGGCGCGCTTTTCGGACTGGTACTTGCTCTCTTCACCAACAGCCAGGGGCTTGGCTTCTGGTGGCCACTTATCCTCGGACCCGTATTCGGGTTCATGGTCGAACTCGGAGCGACGGTACTGTTCCACGCCAGCATGGATGCCTGGTGAAAGCACCGCCACCCCGGTGCGCGGCTCCCTGTGCCCGGTACTCCCCTTCACCCCGCGGAACCACCTGCCGCACTTACACACCTATCTTGCGCCCCGCCAACCGTCGAGCGTAGAGCAGCATCGAGCGCGAAGGGCTGGGAACAGTAGTCAAGAAGTGACCAAGATGGCGACACAGACTTGTGCCGCCAAGTCGCTCAGCGTCGTCCGCTCCCCTTGAGCGGTGAGGCTAGCCATCTTCTCCGCAACAGGCACTCGACCAGCAGTCCACATGCCGCGATACAGACCAGTGAACAAGACCATGAGTGTCGTCCTTGAAGAGATACGGGTGCAATATGAATCTCCGCGGCATGCCCCGCATGGACCGGCGGATTCTCTGGCCGGTTGTGGCTACGGAGTCCTCTTGATCAGAGTGGCAACGTTGTGGCTTCCTCGCCTGACGCAGGAGCGTTGGTCGTCCGGGCATCGCCGCACTTTCTTTCCGACTCTCACCGTGCTCATCGGTCGCAGCACCGCCAGTAGCGAGGACCAGAGACATCGGCAGCATGCTGCCGACCGTATTCCTGAAACAAGGTCTCCGTGTCCCGCAGTGCGTGTCGCCGCTGCAACGCGGGCCGGCACACAGTCTCTTCAGGCCTGCTCGACTTTGACACGCGTGCCACTCTGCACAGCCCGGAACACCGTGGCATCACCGTCGATGTGACCAAACACCGTGACCTCGCTTGCGGCTCTTGGCTCATCGCCGACACTTGCCGGAGTAGGGCCGAAGAACACGCAGAAGGCGTGGCCGGGAGGCCAGAAGGCAAGGTCACCGATGCCCACGACTTCCTGAGGATTCTCGAGAGGGACATCCAGTGGCATGGAACCGTAGAGCTCATCACCCCAGGTCGACACCCTGAATTCCAGGGGCAACGCGTCCCATATGCGCTGCGCCGCCACCGTTTCGTTCAGGGTTGCGTGTGCCGCGACGACACCCGCTGACACTTTCACTCGCTTTGGCTCACTCATACGTCTCCCTCACGGTCAAATTCAGCCATTGTGCAGTCTAGTCACGACGGTTTGTCGCCGTCAACCGCCATGTCTGTCCTCATCATGGCCGTTCGGATGGTTCATCCTCGAGAAGGAGCCACAAAGAGAACGAGCCCTTCCATACGAACAATGACCACTTCCTCCCCTACATCGAGGTGGCGGCCGGCGGCCTGGGCGCTCCACAGTTCATTGCCGATCCTGACGTACCCTCTGGGCGCAAGAGCTTGCACAACTTTGCCTCGAGCCCCGATACCGGGAGACAGAATCGGCGCCTGGTTGAGGGCACGATAATTGAGGCGAGTCAGCACCACGGAATAGACACCGAGTGCGACCATAAGCAGTGCAACAGCCCAGGATGGAACCTTGAGTCCGAGCCATGGAAGGACCCAGGCCAAGACGAGGAGCAGTATCGCCTGTTCCGCGAGCGATACCAGCACCGCATACACGAGAAAGGTCCTACCTCGCACGAATGAACCTCACAGGACACCTCCAATCAGCACCAACGAGTCTACTCCGTCCGCCCGGATCGCGCAGCGGATTGTAAGGACTCAAGCGCAGCCAATCGGCTCGTCAGGGGAGGATGGGAGTAGTGAAGCAAGACATAGAGCGGATGGGGATTGGGATTGGACAGATGTCCGCGCGAAAGCCTCATCAACGCCTCTCGCAAGGCGGCAGGCTCCGGCGCGGTAGCGACCGCGAATCGGTCGGCCTCGTATTCGTGCCGGCGCGAAATCGCATTCAAACCGATGGCGACCATCGATTCGATCGGTGAGATTGCGATTGCGAAGCACACCAGGCCCGTAGCCAGCGATGGTGCACCTAGCCCGAACGCAGCGTACAGAACAGGCCAGTCGACCACGAGTGAGAACAAGAACAGAACAGCGCCGGTGTGCAAGGACCCGACAATCAGAGCCCTGACGACGTGGTGTTTCTTGTAGTGGCCGACCTCGTGAGCCAGTACACTCACAATCTCGTCGGCGGGATGAGCGTCAACGAGCGTGTCATAGAGCGCGATTCTCCGGTGCTTCCCGAAGCCGGTGAAGAAGGCGTTCCCCTTCGTGGTTCTTCGCGAGCCGTCCATGACGAACACGTTTTCGACAGCGTAGGAAACGCTGCGCGCGTACGCTAGAATCTCGTCTTTCAATCCGCCGTCCGGCATCGGCTCGAAGCGGTTGAACAGCGGCAAGATGAGGGCCGGGGCAATGAGTTGCATCCCTATTGAGAAGAGCAGGACAAAGGCCCAGCAGACTAGCCACGCGCTATCACCAAGGCGGGAGAACAAGAGCAACACGCCGGAAAGCACGAAAGCGCCCACGACCGCAGCCAACAGCATGCCCTTTATCCGGTCCGCGACAAAGGTTCGCCATGTTGTTCGATTGAAGCCGAACCGCTCCTCGATTACGAACGTGCTATACGCATCGAAGGGGGTTTCCAGCAATGCATAGCCTGCTACCACTGCACCTGCATAGCCGAGGCCGCGAGGTATGAGTCCGACCAGATTGTCCGATACCACTTTTTCCAGGAAGCCGAAGCCACCCAGGAACCAGAAGGCGAGGAGCACTGCAAGCAGACAAGCGCGTTCCGTGAGGGCGAGCCTCGTCGCGGCCCGAAGATGGGCGACCATGCGTTCTCGCGACGCGTCATCATAGAGGCCTGCAAGGATGGGAGGTGGTGTTTGTTCGGCGCTGCGGGCATTCAGATAGTCGGCCAGGGACTGCAGGGCAAAGTCGGCCACCAGAAACGAGGCGACAATAATGGCGAACGTGTTCATGCGGCAGTCCCTCTCAACTCAGTGACATCGGGCGTAAGACGATGATTGTAGTATGGCACCGACAGGGCGACAAGCCAGCGGAGTCATGGCCCGGCGACGAGACGCTCGTGACTCTCACGCCCGGCAAACGGCCGCATGCTCTCCCAAGGCACAATCGAGTAGCTGGGGCCATTGTTGCCGAAGATACGTGGTCAAAGATTCTTGCTCCCGATAAGCAACGGCCACCCGCTCTCTATAAGCTGCAGTATCTCACGGGCGCATGCCACGAAGGCATCGTAGTCGCCGCCGTAGGGGTCTTCCACGTCACCGTCGCGACCTGCCAATTGGCGCATGGTCAGTGTCTTTCCCGCCGGGAAGTCGTCACGCATCCACTGTTCGGCAACCACGACAAGGTCGGATGACGATACGGCATCGTCTGTCCAGAGAACCGCCCTGTGTTCTGCGAGGAGGTCAGTCCCGCACAGAGCTTCAACCGCCCGGCGAGCGAATGGGTGTGCCTCGCGTGGAAACAGCGACCAATCGTAGTAGCCGGCTGAGCTGGCCGAAACGTTGGGCAGTCCGCGGTGACAGGCGAGATGATTGAAGAGCGCCATTGCCATAGGAGAACGGCAGAGGTTGCCCCGGCATATGAAGAGTACTGTCATGTGTGCTATTCAGCCTCCGTCTCCGACACATTGCCAGCGAGAATTGCCCAGCCTACAATAGCCCGAACCGACTGCACAAGGGAGGCGTCATGGCATTCGCACCGCACGGCATTGTTCCGGCAATGGTCACTCCATTCGATTCACAGGACCATGTGAACGAGACAGTCTTGCGAGAACTCGTGGAACGGCTCATATCACAAGGCGTTCACGGCGTATTCGTGCTTGGCAGCCAGGGAGAGTACTTCGCCCTCGACATCACTGAGAAGCGCCAGGTCATGGAGACAGCGGTTGATGCGACGCACTCCCGCGTGCCGGTTTACGTCGGCACCGGCGCAAACACGACGCGCGAGGCGGTGGCGCTGACACGTATGGCAGAGGAATGCGGAGCGAATGCCGTGTCAGTGATTACCCCGTCGTTCATATCGCCAAGCCAAGATGAACTGTACGAGCACTACACCACCATAGCCCAGGCCACCAGGTTGCCGGTGCTGCTCTACAGCAACCCGGGCCGGACAGGTGTGAGCATCTCCGTAGCCCTTGCGAACAGGCTGGCCGCGGTTGAAAACATCGTCGGTATCAAAGATAGCAGCGGAGACCTATCCCTGACCGCGTCGTTCGTGAACGACACGCCCGATTCGTTCTGTGTGCTGGCGGGGCGCGACACGTTGATTCTCGCGACGCTCCTTTATGGAGGTGCGGGGTCCATCGCGGCAACAGGCAATGTTGCGGCCGCTCTCATCGTGGAAATCTACGAGAACTTCGTCCGTGGAGACCTCACCGCCGCCCTCCAGGCACAGAGACGTCTGGCGCCGCTGCGGGCGGCTTTTGGCCTTGGCACGTTCCCCGCGGTAATCAAAGAAGCTCTTGAGATGACGGGGCTCGAAGCAGGTCCGGCACGCCGTCCTGTAGGCCCTCTCTCTCCAGGCGCGCGAGCCGAGCTTCGAAAGGTGCTGGCGGACCTGGGTCTTCTTTCGACAGGGCATCCGGGCTAGAGCGATTGTCCGAAGTCGAGTAGTGCGAGCCCGCTGGCCGCGTCGGGACGTCGGTTTACGCGTTCGTCGACTATCTCAGTAACCACGACCTCCACCATGAACCAAGTGCACACGCCCTCTCGCAGGCACCCTGTAAGGGTTGTTCCTGCTCTTCCGAGAGCACCATGGAGGTGCAGTCTGGGTCGTCCCGTCTCGTCCGGGGCAAGCAGTCCCACAGCGATGACCTCGTGAACACCATCTACCGGAAGCATGATGGGATCAGGCGGCATATCGGCCGTTCGCGGACCCGACACAACCCTCCCTTCTCCCACACCTCCCAGCAGCACGACTTGCGCGAGCCGAACACGCCTCACCTCGGCGAAATCCTCCAGGCAGCCAGGCAGCATGTCCCCATCGTCGAGACGAAGAACAAATACCCTTCCGACTTTTCCTTCGCTGGCCTGCATACCAAATCCTCCGTGGCGACTATTCGCGTTTTCTATGCTAGCAGATGGAGGCCGACACATCCGTCGCCCTGCGTGGACGATTCTCCCATCAGTATTGACCTGGCGACTACCCCGTGAGAAGATGTCTTCACGAAGGACTGCTCAGTCCGTCGACCACCGGTCAGCCCGCGACAAGGGGGGTTCACTATGGCGCCCGATCCTGCTTCGAATCCTGAACCACAATCAACCAGACGACCGCCTGGCATTGTGATACTCGCGTTGTCGTTCCTGCCCTGGGCAGTCTACTGGTGGACCGCCTCACAGGCGAACCCTGCAGGCGTGTTGATAGCTCTCGGCATCTCGTGCGCGTTGCTTGCGGAGCAAGTGCTTGCAAGATCCGCACGCATCCTGGATATCGCCAGCCTGACCTACTTCATCGTGGCCGCTGTCGGAACGTACGGCAGCGACACTGGCATGTTCGTGGACACGGCTGGCCCACTCAGTTTCGCCACGCTATTGGTAGTGGCACTCACCTCGCTAGTAGTGAGGAGACCCTTCACAAGTGAGGCAGCCAAGTATGACTACCCGAGGCAATACTGGAGAAACCCCACGTTTCTCGCGACGCACAGCATCACCACGATCGTGTGGAGTGGGGTCTTCTTCATCTGCGCGGTTATCGTTGCCTTTTCGGAGACCCCTCTGACTTCGCCCCTTATCATTGCGCTTATGACCGCCGCGCTCATATTCACAGCGTTCTTCCAGACCCGCGGTCAGGGATACCTTATCCAGCAGCGCTTCAAGCCATATGAATGGCACGTTCGAGTCGTGCCTGGAGGGGACCGCCAGCAGAACGAGTTTGACATTGCCGTAGTTGGCGCAGGTATCGGCGGTCTCGGGACAGCGGCGCTTCTTGCCAAGGAAGGCTACAAAGTGCTGGTCATGGAACAGCAGCCCGAGGTCGGAGGCTTCTGCGGATCACTGATGCGTGACGACTTTGTGTTCAGCAGTGGAGTGCTGTCGATAGGTGGGGTGTGGGATAACGGACCTGTAGTGAAGATGCTGGACTCGCTGGGAGTGCAATCGGCCAATCTGTTCTCCCGCCACAGCTCCAGACTCATGTACAAGGGCCAGCGCATCGACATGGGGAATGGCGCAAACGGTGTAGTGAATTCCCTTTCCGATATCTTCCCGGAG
>Ga0180432_10003968_pt1 | contig 20700 bp, 13 predicted proteins | sample SS_ome_10_FD_132414 | JGI IMG/M metagenome (GOLD analysis project Ga0180432, IMG submission 132414) | Hypersaline lake sediment archaeal communities from the Salton Sea, California, USA - SS_1_MS_2 metaG | ecosystem: Environmental > Aquatic > Non-marine Saline and Alkaline > Hypersaline >...
TCCCGATAATCACCTTGCAGCATCTGGGGGGCGAATCGCTGGTTTAGCAGGTGATTGTGAGACTTGAGCGGATCGATCTTTCCCACCGATTTCAACACAGCCGTCGGGCCTTTAATGTCTCTTCCCTGAGCTGGTGAGATATTTCCATCGGGTAGAGGCTCTTTGGCGAAACGGCCATCGGGAGTGGCTCCGCAACCGGCGCCGGTGAAGTATCCCATCGATGCCGAAGTTCCATCTATTTCATAGCCTTCCCCGTAGAAGGAGAGATAATTCTTCGACTCTCTGGCTATCCCGTAGAAAACTTCCCTGGCCAGATCATCCACATAGTCATCATCGTTACCGAATTTGGGTGCTGCCAGTAGCATTTGCCGCAGGTCTTCTTTGCCTTCGAAGTTGGTATCGAGGGCCTCGCGCAATTCGGCCATGGTGATTTTCTTTTCATCAAAAACCAGTTTACTGATGGCTGCCAGCCCGTCGGCTGCGGTCACCCCGCCGATCATCAGTAGCCAGGTGCGCGGGTAATACTGCCACTTGCGGCAATCCAGAGCCACATCTATCGAATCGTCCAGCATAATGGTGGTGAATGGTCGGGGCAGCAGTTCCGCGTAAACCATGTCACCGGCATTGCCCAGTGCAGTATTCTTCTCGACGAAGAAGTTGAACTGGATCCAGAACGCATCAATCACGTCGTCGATGGATTCAAACGTATTCGGGTCAGGTGTGCGCGCACCCAGTTGCTGCCCGCTCATATTGTCGATGCCCTGATTGATGGCTAAATCGAGACACTTGGGTAACGAGAAGTGCCCGTTTGACTGGCGGTTGACAATGTTTTTGCCCGGGATCTGCCAGGCCATGCAGTTGTTGATAGCGTAGTCTCGAGCGTCTTCAATGGAGAACCCTCGCTGTAGAAAGTATGGAATCATTAGCTTATCGTTGAAGAAAGCCGGCTGTGCCACACCTGTTGCCTGGCAGTCAATTGCCTTCAGGACCAGATCCCTAGGGGTTTTATCGTTATATCGGAAGCACAGCGGTGGCTGTACCGATTGCAATTCCATCGTGGCTTCCAGAATCAGGTAGGAAAGGTCGTTACAGACTGCGTTGCCGTCCTTATCGCAACCGGCCAGGGTGATGTTTTGCCAGGCGAGCCCGCCGCCGCCGGCGCTCATCATGACCGGAGGATGAACATATCCCATCTCTTCAAATTTGATCCAGAGCATCTCGATTAGATTGAGGGCTTCCTCGCGGGTGAGCCGGCCTTCTTCAATATCCTTTTCGTACCACGGATTGCATACGTAGTCCAGCCGGAAACCGGAACCGACAGCCGGCATCTCAATGAAATCGACAATAATGTGAATCAGGAAAAATGCCTGCAGGCACTCGTGGAAAGTCTGGCAGGGATTTTCGGGTACGCGTTCGCAGATATCAGCAACTTTCTCAAGCGCAGCTTTCTTATCGGGATCAGTTTCTGCGGCGGCTTTCTCTCTGGCGAGAGCGGCATATCTTTTGGAGAACGCGATTGCAGCTTCCACCGTTATGATCGCTGCTTCAAGGAAACGCTTCATTTCGCCATATTCGGCGGTGGAAAGGCTTTTGTCCTCACCAATTTCCTGCAGCCGGGCCTGGCAATCATTTACGATTGCTCTCAGGCCGGTCTTGAAGATGCGATCAAAGGCAGGCAGGGTGGAATCCCACTGGTAGGACCAGAAGAAAACGCCGTTGTATTTGGAATAGGCCTTGACGCTTTCCGGCACCAGTTCCCGTTCTTTTCCGTGGGCGCACTTGTTTTCCCAGTACTTATGAATTTCAAATAATTCCTCGCGGCCTGCATCATCGATCATGTGCTTGTATTCGTCATTGACGGCCTTATTGAGCCACCGGACGAACATTTCCGGATAAGTGGGAACGGCAGAGGGATCGCTGGCGATATTGCCCACGATCAATTCATTATCCTGAATAAATATGGTCATGTTTTCGAGGATTTTCTTGAGGGCCTTGGCTCGCCGGATAACCATCGCTTCGCCATCGGTTTCCTTGTAAGATTCCGTTACCAGTCGGGCTCTTTCCAGACAGAGCCGCACGTTTGCCCGGTAGCCGGCGCTATCATCGATTCTCTCAAGACCACGGTAAAGGCCTTTGATTGCTTTAATTACCTTTTCTTCTTTTCGTTGTTGAACTGCGGCGTTCATTTAATACCTCCTCCGGACTGATTCTTTTCAGCATGGATAATTTTATCACAATTGATGACAGCTTTCACTCCTTTATTATTACTGATATTTTAAGTTATCACTATTGCTTTGTATGTGACTTTCATCACAGTTTCTTGACGCCAGAAGTGCTCTCCTGTAAGCTACTGTAAAAACAGAGCGAGAACATGATTCGATTGATCGCAGGGGTAATCCTGATTGGCGTTGGTATTTATTTTGGCCTGGAAGCTGACAGTGCGCTGGATTATGGGTGGCTGGAGTTTGGAACAGCTTTCACTCCGAACCTGCAAATCCCTTCCTGGGTTCCTACCAATCCTGCAGTTGACATCTCGTCTGGCCTTGGAGCTGACACATTTTCGGAAATGGAACATTACCTTTCAGTTTTCAGGGTTGTGGCGATAGTCGCAGTGATCTTGGGTGTCATGCTGGCAGCCAGTAAGATTTTTAAACGTGCATAATTGCTTCCTTCGGAACTTTTAGGGTGGCTGCACCGTCTTTAAATTACCCTCTTGCAAAAAAAGGAGCGTTTTACAATCCTTTATGCCAGTGGTAAAATACTATCAAAATGTGAAGGAGTTGCTCAATGCTGCTTAGAAAAAAAGCTCTCCCGATTGTAATTCCCCTATTGGTACTTTCACTCATTATTGTAGGTTCATTCGTTATTTCGCCTGAACCAGCCGGGGCCGATGTGGTTCCTGCGGAGATATCTTCCTATAAGATTTCTCCCAAACCGGATAATGAATTGATCGTGGGAGTGGATTATCAGATTGAGTTCACACTCACGATAGCCACTGGTGTAGAAGGAAATATTGTTCTTGAAACCCAGATGGAAAAGAGCGGAACGAATTACTGGGATTTGCTGACGTCGGATTATGAGGGGGTTCCCAGTAGTTGGCAACCGGGACAAAAAAACATTTCCTTTGATGCCGCGCCCGGAACGCCTACATTCGTGCTGACTGGATATGTGCCCGAAAATATGACAACAACCGTTTTGCAAACCCCGTTTTCGGGCACGATGACTCTGCATCGGCCGGGCACTTTGTCGATTCTGAGCCTCTCTTTGGATTCAGGCGATACACTGGAAGGATTGAGTGTTTTTGCTATAGATGATTCCCTGTTGAGATATAACGATGCTTTGGATAAAAAGCACAAGGCACTGAGTGAAAACTCTGATTTGAAAAAAGTTGTGGAAGAACTGGCAGAGGGTGGGTATACGGATCAGGCTATGGCGATACTTGATACCCTTCCGAGTGAAGGATGGGACTCAGATTCCGGAGCGTCGACTGCAATTCTTTACATGGTTCTGGCTGTGATGGCTGTAATTGCCGTGATTGCCATCATTTTCCTGTTGCGTGGCCGGGGTACGACCGCATTTTTGAAACAGAGGTCCAGCGATCAGGCAGATAAACTGGATATTGTGGAAGCAAGGGCTCAAAAGCTGGGTGAAAGGAGCCTTACCAGCGAAATAGCTCAGATACGGGATACCCTCAGAGAAATGGGCAGGAGGTAAAAAGCATGCCCGATACAGTGAAAAGGAATTTTGCTCCTCAGTTTGTGGGAATCGGGGGTACGGGTTGCGATGTGATTGCTTCCATTATGGAAAACCGCGATTTGATCCTGCCCCTTTTGAGGATTGAAGGGATACGGATTTCCTGTCTGGCGATGGATGTGGCCAATGCTCAGATTGATCGATTGACCAAGAGTTACAATGATCTTCTGGCGGACCTTAAAGATCTCAATATCCCTAAAGAAAGAATCACCCTCACTGCCAAGTCGGTGAAGTTTCCTACCCCGGAATCTATGTTCGATTTCATCGGGCAGTATCCGGAACATTTGAAGAAGGAGGGTGTTCCCACTCCCACTGAGTACAAGCCCTGGATTTCTTCTGCTATAGAGATTCCTCCGCTGGCTGGAGGAGTCGGCAGAAAAAGGGCTCTGGCCAAAGGAATTTATGGCCTGAACTATTATCTGCTGCGGCTTGCCAGCGATGCTATAGATTCTTTCAGGGAACAGGTTATTTCCTCCACTCTCCAGCCGATAATCTTTGTTATATATGGTATGGGAGGCGGTTCCGGTAGCGGGATGGCCCCTGATTTCAGCCGTCACCTGCGTAAACACGTGGGGAGCGGAACCCCTATAATCGGGTTCTGCATTTCACCCTGCCCTGGTGATGATCCTCCTGCCAAAGGGGCTTCTGCATATTCTTCCCTTACTGAGCACAGTGTGTTGATCAACAGGACCAGCAATGATCTTATAAAGGGGAAATTCGGCGGAGCTTACGAAGATCCATATAATGCGTTTTTCATTATGCCTCTGGGGCCTGCCTTTGGGCAGGGGAAGGGGCTTTTGTATGCCCACAAGATAATTGACGATGCTATTGGCGATGTGATCGTAAAGTGTCTTAATTTTGATCCGGCTGATCTTCTATCCAGTATAGGGACAAACATTGATTCGGATGGAAAGTGGGTGCATACTATCTCAACCATCAGGATTTCCTACCCGGTTCAGGAACAGATCGACTCGGTCAAGGTTTATCTGGACAGGCTGGATAAGATGCGTGCTCTGATGTCGGAAAAGCGGGAAATATTTGGTGGAGCGGGGATGACTGAAACTCAGGGTGTGTGTCGGCTTCTGAACGGATGCCGCGAGGAACTGGTTAAAGTCTATCGAAAATGGCTTACTCGCCGCGGGAAGTATGATGTTACGAAGTTCGAAGAGAACACAACCAGCCTGATTTACGATGATCGCACTGTTGATACTGATTTCGTGGTCTACCTGAAGGGCATCCATGATCCCGTCAAGCGGCAGATGGATGAACTCTATCGTTCCGTCAGGGCAATTGGCCTGGATGCTGTTGAAGGAACCATCGAGGCCAGAATTCATAAAATTCTGACCGAATTCCATGAACTGGTGCAGGATCTTCCTTCCAGGCATCTTGAACTTGAGACTATGGTAAAAGAGGATATGAGCGGTTTGCCGGATGATCTCGCCACTGCGCAATTGACCCCGAGGCAGACCCAGATCGTGCGCGACGTAATAGAGCTTTCCGATCTGCTCAATTATTACCTTCTCAGTTTGAGATCATACCTGGAGGCACGGAAGCTGGCGGAAAAGCTGCATCGGCTTCTCGAAGCTTCAGACGAATCGGAAGAACGGCAAAGGGAAATGGCGGTAATAAGGAGAGTTACCAATCTGGAGCTGGTGGTGTTGTATTCGCTCCTCTCCTCGATGTTCATTCCGCCGAGTACTGAGCTCAAAAATATGGATGAATATCTGACCAATTGCCGGCGGATCAAGCGGGTTCTTGTGGATGAGGAAAAATCCGTTGATGAGTTCTGTGATCAGATCGATGAACAGCGCATCTCGGCTAGAAATGAGGCCAATCGGATTGAAGAGCAACTGGCCAAGATCAAGCCTATAATATCGCCTCCGGGCAGGAAGAAACTGCTGAAGAGCAATCTGGCGGATATTCAGCATCGCCTGAGGATGATCGATGAGGATGTAGATGATCAACGGATGGAAGTGACTGTGGTGGGGGAGAAGATCAAGGAATATACCAATATCGAAAAGAAATTCGAGGTTAATTCGGATTATCGTAAACTGGTGCCGGAAATCGTGGAGATGACCGATAGATATTATGAGATGTTGAGCAGTCTCTCCAGAGACAAGGGCTTTTATGATAGAACTGCCGAGCTCACGGAGACTGAGCAACTCCAGATAATGCAGCGCATTTTGAAGGGAGAAGAAGCTGCCTTAAGCCGCGAAAGCATTTTGCATGAGATTATAGACCGCGAACACCTGAACAAATATCTGGTGAGCGTAATGGGGCTGTTCAAATCCCCGGATACTCTTGGGCTTACCCGGGATTACAAGACCGAGTTCCTGTGGTTTACAGTGGTGGCTCCGCCGGGGATATGGAATAAGGATTTGGAGCAGGATCTCACTTCGGCTCTCTCCGGTTATGTGGAAAAGGATGTTGCCCGAAGTGTGTATATCAGGCAGGTGCCGGCCGATGACCCCTGGACGATCAGATTCCTGCTGGTTGCCGCCAATGCCAGACCGCAGCATCTACATTCCTATTTGGATATGAAGCACCTTTACGAGGCATCCTCGCTGGGAGAAAGGAATCTGGCCCATTCCTTCCTGCTGGAACAGGGTTTGACTGTTGAGGACGATGATCCCACGCAGCTTGCGCTTTCGCTGAATCTTTTTGACAGTTCCGGGGAAGAGGCGAAGGAATCGGGAGAGGAAGATTCCCAAAAGAGGCAGGCCTAGCCAGCAAATTAATGTAAGCTCATTCCCTCTTGATCTGGGCGATTGTCTGAAGTGAGTGCTATGCAAGACCCTGCCGAATTGAAAGAACAAAGCGCCCGACTTCGCAGGATTCTTCTGCGTATACTTGAACCCGTTTTTATTCTGATAGCCAGTCTGCTCCTGTTCATAACCATCCCTTATTTCCCCAATTCACTCGCCGTTATTTTCAGCATTGTGATAGCTGGATTTGCTTTCAAAATGCGCTCTGTGGCGGTGCTCATGATGTTTGCCCTTGCCATGCCAGGTTACATTTATCAGGGTGAGTTTCCGTGGCTTGTACTGGGAATTGTGGGGGGTACGCTGTTCATTGTTTCCACTACCTGTATCGGTGCGCCGGGCACGGCTTTGGGAATTGCCACCGGCGTCGTGGCTGCCATGCTGATGTTTACCCCGGCTTATTTTTTGTCGATCCCATTACTTATCGGCGTTGCCCTCTTCCGGACTAATGGAATCAAAGTTGGAGTTGCTGAGGCTATTCTGGTGTTCATGGCCTTTTATTTGCCGTTCATTGTTCCGGGGGATCATCTGGTAGATGCTTCAAGCGGGATAGCGCCTTTGTTTGGGCAGGTAGATTTCGCCTCCAAATCTCCTGTCTCTGTTGTGGAACTCTCCCAGATGTTCGATCAACTGAAAAACAGCATAAGTGGCAATGAGTACTTATTCGATAATATCGGGATCTACTGGCCTATCGAAGGGACCGGGCGCCTTTTGGGATTCATCCTCCTGTTTTCACTTGTCGGTGCCATATTTGTAGCTTTCTTTTCCCTTTCACTGATTGAATGGTTTCGCCAGCGAATTGAGGAATACAAATACGTCAACTGGCTGGCTCCCATGTTCGCCCTTCTGGCTGCCAATATGGCGTTCCTGATTCCCATAATGGCGCTCAAATCGCCTTTCATTTACAGCGTTGACTTCGGGCCTCTTACCATCTTTGGCTTTCTGGTGGCTACTATGGCTATTGGCAATGCAGGGTCGGCCATCGATCATTGGCTCACCCGACATGAACGGTTAATAAGCCTTCGCTTCCGGCTGGAAAACCTTATGGCTGAAATCAATGAAATGATGACCAGATTGAATGCCCACATTGGAGATGTCAAAAGCGTATGCCCAACCATGGATCTGTTTGCGGAGAAATTCGTGGGCGAAAGATGTCAGCAGGAGCTGGCATTCATATCAGCCAATATCGAAGCAATGGACCCGGAAACTATGAACGAGAAGCTGAATCTTCTTTCTCAATTGGAGGAAGAGCTTTTCGATGCTCAGAATCAGGTGAGCGGAAAGCTCTTCGTATATATCGATGACAGTCGGCATGGTTACCGGGATTTGTTAAGCCAGGCGATCCAATTCGGTTTTTCCTTTGAAAGTGATGTTGTGGCGCACTTTTCCAAACAGCATTTCCCCGATGATGAATCGGCTCTGGATGAGCAAAAGGATTTGAATGACAGATTTGAAGAAATCGCTCATCTCCTGATTTCATCGGGCATAGAGATCAGCCAGATGGTCAAAGAAGAAGTTGATCACGAGTTTACTGATATCAGTATGGATATTGCCCAGAACCTTTTCGTTTCCGGAGATTATCCGGGGGCAGTTGAAGCGTCTTTGAGTTCAATGGCAACCGCAGAACGCTTGGTTAACAGCGCAACTTCCGATCTGTCAAGCGAGCTTGATGCAACCATCAAAGGCTTGCAGGCAACTATACGGACTTCAATAGTGCCGGCTATCGAGGCGACGAATGACCCTGTTCTGGTGAGCAGTTTCAATGCGGAGTTTGTGAAGCTGGAGAAACTGCGGTTTCCTGCTCAGCCCGGCAGAAAGCTGGTAGATCGCTTGCAGGTGGTGAAAGCGATCAGCGAATTGTTTGGCTGGACAGAAGCAGTAATTAATCAGTTGTTCGTTAAAATCAATACCCTAGAAGAAGAGATCGATTCCATGGTGCCATCCGGATATAATTGGGGCAAGAGTGAATTTGTTATTCCGGATAGCCGAGAACTGGCGGTAAACCGAAACGTAAATCCGGGGAGAACCACTCTGGATGCCAGTATGGATGCTATCAAAATAGCGATTGAGACGATAGAGGAAGAAGCGGCGATTATCAGGCATCACATGGCGGTGCGCGAATTTGTGATCAACTATCCCAACATTGAATACCTGCTGGATGAGAAACTGCGGACGCAGGGGACCGTTCGGCTGGAAGAGCTACCGGTCAGGCAGAATTACGCTATGCGGTATCTCCAGCTTTATGCGATGAAACACTATCGCCAGGTTACTTTCGATTCACGTGAGGGAGCCCTGGCTTATCGAGAGGAATAGTCCCTGCTTTAATTGCTTATCGAGGAATTCAGAATGTCTTTCTTCTCTCTAATAGAAATGCTGCTTGGGGGTCACATCTTGGGACGGGTGAAAGATGTGAACTGGAATGATCGGGAATGGGGCGAGATGGTCGTCTCCAGAGGGGAGGTTTGCATTCAGGAGAGGCGCAAGACCTTTCAATTTGGGGGGCAGCCAAGTTCAGGATTGAGGATTCCCACGGTACTGATTGCCTCGAGTGAGATTGATTCCGAACACAGGATGACGATCAATTGGATCGATCAGGATGACACCTCTTTTGAAGAAATTATTACTTTTAAAAAACAGGGCGATGCCGGGGTAATTGCTGCCGCACTGGGGCGGGCGCTGAAGGAATTGGGCGAGGAAAGTAAACTGGCGCAACTGGAAAGGGCTGAAAGGGTGCGTCGGCAAAAAGAGGAGCAGGCTCAAAAGGAAGAATTCCTGACAGTCCAGAATGAGAGAAAACTCGTCTGGAAGACCGCAGGGCAACTATGGGAGATCGTCCGAGAGCTTCATCTGATCACGTTGTCTCTTCCGGGGGAGGATTGGAAAACCATCGAAACTTCATGGCGGAAGATTAAAAGCATTAATGACAGGATCGTTCTGAATTTATCCATTGGGGTTGATTCCTTTATGCCGGCTCTGGAAAGCAGGTCGGCGGATGAAGGATTTAAGGATACGCTGAACTTCATTAAATTGCTTGGCGATTCAATCAAAGCGATACGGATCGATAGAGTAGAGGAGGAAGAACTGGCCCAGCGATACGAGAGCTTTCCCCGATGGTCGCATTTGCCCTATTTTTTGCTCTTTGTCCTGACTTACACTGAAACCATGCTGTGTTACAAAGCGGGCGATAATGATACTGCCATGGGAAACATCTCACGGCTTGGACGGCTGGCCATTGTTTTGCAGGAAGAATTCGGGATGAATCTGGAGGAATCTATCAACCTGTTTGCGGCAGGTCTGGAAACGGGCGATTCTGGGCAGGTGCGCGCGACGGGGCAGGCGCTGGAAGACTATCTGGTTGGAGCTGTTGAAAAAAGAGTGGGACACGATTGATGGACGAGGAAATTAGAGACACTGTTGTTTTTTGTCCGAATGGGCACGATAACCCTCCGGAGAATTTGGAGTGTGATACGTGCGGGTTACCCATCATAGACTGGGAGACGGAACTGGAATCTCTGCTTGGGCGCCTGACGGACAAGACCGGTTTTGTGGTGCCGCATATTGGAGGCAGTTTCATCGGCATCGGAACTGCCGGCGGAGAGATAATAAACAATTTGAGCAATTTTTTTGGAGAGGAGATGCCGGGTGTGTCCTTCCTGAATATTGATTCTATGGTGAACGTCAGGCCGGAGACGACGGATGATACCGGCCCCAGAGGGTTGAGATTCTATCAATACGCGGTTGGCGATACCTCTGTTGGCGGAACCATCTATTGTGGGCTGGGGGAGCAGGCAGCTTTACAGGATGATCAACTGGAATCCTATTTACACATGAGCGGGATAAGAAGTGATGATTCCAGCCAGGCGGTGTTCGTGACTGCTGCTGTCGGAGGGGGAACCGGAAGCGGAGTCGGCCCGGTGATGGTCAATCTTTGCAGGCTAAGCAATCAGGATGTTTCCACTTTAGCTGTGGCCATCGCACCCTCTCGCAGTGAAGCTGACCATTCGCATCTGAATGCCTTTTATGGGATCTCAAAGCTGATTGCCATTGGAGGAAAGGCCAATGCTGATATGGTAATCCTGCTAAATTATGACAAGTTGAGGCATATCAGGGGCGTGGGCCGATCGGGAAGAGAGTTCAAGGCTGATGAGGTGGTGAGTTATCTGTTGTGGCTGTTTCAACTGAATTTGCATCGTTCCGGGGTTATCCGTATGTGCAGATTGAGTAGAGGGGCCAAAATCCAGGCGTTTGTACCCTGCCTTGCGATAGGCAGGAGTATCGAGATTTTTGGTAATCTGGCCAATGTTCTGGAAAGTGCCGCCGCTTACCCTCTTGCGGAGATCGACTTCAACAGCGTTATGGCATCTTATTTACTCCTCAGAATTCCCCGTGGGGTTTCTGCCGACTTTCCGGATGAAGTGGTGACAGAGGAGTTCGAGGCATGGAACAGAAAGCATATACCCAATGTGAGTTCCAGCCTCATTCAGATTTTGCACACAAACGAGCGATCTGATCGCATTGATGTCTGCATCCTTCTGGGAGGTAACGATATCGGGGCGAGCATCAAAGATACCATTACGGGTTATCACAGGTTCAAAGCATCTCTAAAGGCATCGGCTCAGTGGGAAGAGTACGGTTTGTTTGAGAAGGGTATCGCTGAAGTGGAACAGGCCATAGAAAATTACGACGGGAAAATGGGTGAATTAAGAGAAAGCAAGTCAGGGGCCTGATGCCCGGAGCAAATGAGGAATATTTGCGCTGGCACAGCCTATTTTTCTGAATTTATTTTGACTTTTTTAAAGAACCAGATGAATGAGAATCCGCAAACGATCCCGGTCATGCAGATCTCGAATTCCCTTATAGGGGTTACCTCCGTCACGTAGACGTTCCCGTGTATCTGCATCAGGAGAAATACCAGAAACCAGTTGAAAGCTGTAGCAATGAAGAGCAGATGCCCCAGAAAATCTGAAAGTTTCAACGGTTTTTTTTCTTCCTCTTTCTCAGGGGCGTTGCTATAGCTTTGCTGAACTTGAATCGCGCTACCGGGCATTGTTTGTACTTGCTGCATGGTATCAAATCTCACTTAGCTCGTTTTTTCTATAAACCAGCTTACCTTTTCGTTCCGGGAGAGACCACGTGGATAGCCCATATTTTTTGTAGGGTTTAGCCTCAAAAATGGATGGTGGCAAACCACTACTTTGAGAGCATGGTTTTTGTTGGTTGAGAGGGAAAGGGGCTTATTCTACAGGGCGGAATTCTACCTGACACATGTGGTTTGAAATAAGGGGCCTCTGAAAAAGAGATGCAGTCCGCCGCGGCGGATTCCTGCAGGGGAAGGGGTTTATATTTCCGGGGAAGGAGCCCGCCCGTTGGTGGATGCCTCCAGTTGGAGGAGCCTCTTTTTCAGTTCCAGTCCTCCACTGAATCCTCCCAGCGACCCACGGGCTCTGCCAACCACACGGTGGCAGGGGATGATTATTGGTAGCGGATTGCAGGCAAGGGCTTTGCCCACTGCCTGCCCGCTTTTAGGACGTCCCAGTTGTTCGGCTATCCAGCCGTATGCACGGGTTTCGCCATAAGGAATGGTGCAAGTCGCTTTCCACACTTCCTGCTGGAAGGTGGTGCTGGTCCGCAGATCAAGCGCATCGGTGAAACTGACTTCTTCGCCTTCGAAATAGCGTTCAATATGAGCGATCAGCTCTTTGAAAGAAGAGACGCTGGCTACTGCTTTGGGGAGCATATCTCCAATCAGGGTCAATGCTTTGTCCGGGGCAGGCTGGGGAAGGGTGAGTTTGCACAAACCCTGTTCCGAAGCAACGATGGCTATCCAGCCAAGCCGGGTATCGAATACAGTGTAACTATATGACAAGGGTGAACTCCTCCGGGTCAATCTGTTTTTTGGCGGGGTTGTATCTTTGCCTGAGTCTTGACCGGCAGACCCCAGACTTGGATGAATCCTACTGAAGCGCTCTGGTCAAACACATCCCCTTCATCGTAGGTGGCAAGGCTAAGCTCGTAGAGGGAATAATCTGACTTTCGTCCCACAACTGTAGCGCTACCCTTATGCAGACGTATCCGCACTGTTCCGGTCACGAATTGCTGCGAACTTCTTATATAAGCATCGAGATCGTATCGCAGGAAACTAAACCACAGACCATCATAAATGAGATTGGAATAGGTTTGAGTAACGATTTCCTTGAAGCGCTGTTGATCCCGATTAAGGGTCAGGGCTTCCATTGCGCGATGTGCCTTGAGCAACACCGTTGCCGCCGGAGCTTCGTAAATCTCTCGCGATTTGATCCCTACCAGCCGATTTTCCAGATTGTCGATTCGTCCCACTCCGTGGTCTCCGGCAACTTTGGCCAGTTGATCAATCAGAGCGACGCCATCCATGGCTTTACCATCAAGACTGACAGGAATGCCCTGCTCAAATCCGATCTCCACATAAGCCGGTTCTTCCGGCGCATCTTTGATTGATTTGGTATATCCGTAGATATCCTCCGGCGGCTCGGTCCAGGGGTCTTCCAGCACGCCACATTCAATGCTCCGGCCGTACAGATTCTCGTCGGTTGAATAAGGGCTCTCTGAGGTGACCGGGATGGGGATGTTATTCTTTTTGGCATAGGCGATTTCTTCTTCTCTGGTCAGTCCCCACTCGCGGGCCGGCGCGATGATCTTGATTTCGGGATCGAGGGCATTGATGCTCACATCAAAACGAACCTGATCGTTGCCTTTGCCGGTGCAGCCGTGGGCAATGGCTGTGGCCCCTTTTTCGTGGGCAGTATCCACCATCAGTTTGGCAATCAGGGGACGGGCGAGAGCGGTAGCGAGGGGATATTCCCCTTCATAGAGAGCGTTGGCCTGAATCGCAGGGAAAACAAAATCCTCCACGAAGGCCTTTCTGGCATCGATGACGAGCGATTCGATGGCTCCAACATCGAGACCCCTTTGCTGTATCGAGGGGTAATTCTTTTCCATTCCAACATCGATTGCCAGCGCGATCACCTCATATCCGTATGTTTCGGCTATCCACTTGATGGCTACCGATGTATCCAGTCCACCGCTATAGGCCAGTATTACTTTTTCTGCCATAGTTAACCCCCTGAGAACTATACCGATTAATTCTATCATTCGGAAGTGTCCGTCGGCAACTCACATTCTTTGCCAAGTCAGAAATGATCCTGCGGGGTATCAGTAATAGATCCCTTTCCTTGCGAGCAGTGCGGATGAATCCTTCGCCTGAATTCACATCAGCGATTTGTTAATTCCCCGGAACAGATCAGACAATGTGAATGGTGGTAGACAAAGGCTTTTGGTCTGTGGTATAGTCAGACTAAAGATAGCTTCTGGTCACCTTTCTTAACTTAATTTCCCGTAAGACGTGGTTCCTATAACAATCTAACTTTGCAGTTGTGCTCATGCGTATATTCCTGGATACAGCTAATATTGAAGAGATACGGCAGGCAGCCAGGCTCGGCGTGATTAGCGGGGTTACCACCAATCCTTCGCTGGTGGCGAGGGAGAATTCGAGTGATCTCAAATCGGTGATTGAGGAGATCGTATCAATCGTGGATGGGCCCATCTCGGCTGAAGTGGTCAGTACGGATGCGAAGGATATGATCGAGGAGGCGCAGGAGATATCTGCCTGGTCTCCCAATGTGGTAGTCAAAGTGCCCATTTGCCCTGCGGGAGTGGAGGCGACTGCTGCCCTTTCCCTGAAGGGAGTAAAGACGAATTTGACCTTATGTTTTTCCTTAAATCAGGCCCTGCTGGTTGCGCGGGCCGGGGCTACATATGTCAGTCCCTTTGTAGGTCGGCTGGATGATGTCGGGCACGATGGCGTACAGCTTGTCGCCGATATCGTTGCCACATTCAAACAATTCGATCTCCCTACCCAGGTGATTTCGGCCAGCATACGGCATCCGCTGCACTGTGTAGCTTCAGCAAAGGCGGGCGCTCATATCGCTACGGTTCCTTATAAAGTTTTGATGCAAATGATAGAACATCCCCTTACTGAAAAGGGAATATCTCTCTTTGCTGCGGATTGGGAAAGGGTTTCCCGGAGCTAAAGAATAACCGGCCCCATTTTCGTTACAGCTAACGGCAATGCTGATCCCATTTGATCGGCGTTTGTTTGCTCCCGGGGACGGAATTCCTGTTATCCCCTTTACATAATTAGATGTTGCTACATCCAATAACAATAGAAGTGCAGATATGCTGCATTTCTTTTACTAATGAATAGAAAGGGAGGTGCATTGTGAATTACGCCGAACTGCACAGCAAAACCCGTGACGAACTGTTGGATCTGTCCAGAGACCTGGGGCTTAGCGGACTTTCTTCCTTGAAGAAAGAGGACCTGGTCCTTCGTCTGCTTCAGGGCTATACCGAACAGCAGGGACATGCCTTTCGGGGCGGGGCTCTGGAAATTATGTCGGAGGGTCATGGATTCCTGCGGCAGGACAGCCTGCGGTCGCGGGCGGAAGATATTTACATATCCCAGTCCCAGATTCGGCGCTTTCTCCTCCGCAATGGTGATATCGTTACCGGGCAGGTGAGACCGCCCAAGAACGGGGAGCGTTATTCGGGGCTTTTGCGCGTGGAAGCGGTGAACGGGATTGACCCGGATTCAGCCAAGGAGCGCCCCCATTTTGAGCGCCTGACCCCGATTTATCCCAACCAGCTTATTAATCTGGAAACCGCGCCCAACAAGCTTGATACCAGGCTGGTGAATATGGTTGCCCCTATCGGAAGAGGGCAGAGAGGGTTGATCGTTTCACCTCCAAAAGCAGGGAAGACTTTCCTGCTCAAGCATATCGCCAATGGAGCTCTGGCCAACTATAATGATCTCCATCTCATCGTGTGTCTTATCGGGGAGCGGCCCGAGGAGGTCACTGACTGGAAGAAATCGGTTGATGCCGAAGTGGCCAGTTCCACCTTCGATGAGCCCGTGGAAGAGCATATCCGGGTAGCGGAGGTAGCGCTGGAGAGGGCCAAGCGGCTGGTGGAACTGGGGGCGGATGTGGTGGTTCTCCTCGATTCCCTTACCAGACTCACCCGTGCTTATAATCTGTCCATGCCTTCCAGCGGGCGCACTCTCACAGGGGGCGTTGATACCGGGGCGCTCTATCCTCCCAAGAGGTTCTTCGGCGCAGCCCGCAATGCCGAGGAAGAGGGAAGCCTTACGATTATTGCCACCTGCCTAATCGATACCGGCAGCCGCATGGATGATGTGATCTACGAGGAGTTCAAGGGCACAGGCAACATGGAAATCCATCTGGACCGCAAGCTTGCTGACCGCCGCATATTCCCGACCATTGATATCCAGCGCAGCAGCACCCGGCATGAGGAACTCCTGCTCGATGCCGAAACCCTGAAACAGGTATGGCTGCTGCGCCGCATGATGGCCCTGGTTTCCTCAAGCGGTTCCGAGCCTGCTGAAGCCGCTGAACGGGTCCTCGATAGAATGCGCAAAGCCGGGTCCAATGCCGAATTCCTGAACCAGCTTTCCAGAGAAATGTAAATCCCGTTTTATTAACACGGCAATTAAATAGAAGACATATTTTTTACCCAACAATGTCATTCCCACGAAGGCGGGAATCCAGAGTGGTGAGGGGAGTGGATTCCGGCTCGGAGGCCGGAATGACATAGCATATTTAAGGAACCTCTGAACAAGAGGGGGCTTCGGGGGTCTGGGGGTGCCCCCCCCCAGCTATAAAAATCCCCCAAGATTGGGGGATACAGGGGGTTGATCAGAGATTCCTTAATAATAAAGGTAGGACTTAAAAAAGTGGCTCAACGTGTTGAGCCACTTTTTTGTGTTATGGAACCTTTTGAGCGCCGGTTCCGTCTGAGATTATGAAACCTATGGTAGTGCAGGCTATGTGCGTATCTCAAAAGGTATTGACAGACATAGTTTGAACATGATACAAAAGGTATGATTCTAATGGTCGAGAGCAGATATTTGCCCAACACAGCAATTTCCACTTGCGGCTTTACCACCTCGCCGGGAAACGGTAAGGTAGTTTTTGCTGTTAAATCATCAATTTCCTCTTATTCCCCACTGGTAAAACAGTTTACCCCCAGCCGGGCGCTAAAGTTGGGTGATATTGCGGCCTGTATTTGCGGTTGCAATTTAGATTCAAAATAAAATATTAGGAGGTGTGACTGAAGGGAAGAAGATAAATGAAGAGCCAAAACGGAAAAAATCCCGCAAAGGGTCTCCGGAATCGTTTTCCGGAGGAAAAATTTTAAATCAAAGAAAGGAGAGAAAATAGATGAAGTACAGGATATTTAGTGTAATGATGATCCTGGCAATGGTCGCCTCCCTGTGCGTTGTGGCCACTGCGCCGGCAAGCGCGGCTGCCCCGGGTAATACTCCTGATGTTAACAGTGTTACCCCGCAAAATCTGAAGGCGAACGTACAATCAGGATACGTTATTGAAATCGATGCGAATTCGTCGAATATTGCATCTGGTAATGACGTCGCTTTGACATTTCCTGCTGGGGTCGATATAAGCAATTTAGACCTGAGCACTACAACTGGCGGCGATGTTAAATACTGTGATATAGACGGCACTGCCGCTACAGGTGCTTATGTAGACGGGCAAATTTTGCATTTGACAGCAGGTGCAGCTAACACTAGCGCGACATGTGAAATTAACATCAGCTACTCCGCAGGTATTATCAATCCCCAGCTGTCTCAGGAAGACGGTGACGGTGCTCCCGATTCATATTATACGCTTGAGGTGGCAATTGAGGGCGCTAAGATAGGTGAGGGAGAGTTCGAAATTGAAGACTGGGCTAAAGCCAGTCCCAAGTTGCTTGCTGATGGACAGGAAACCACAGTAAGTGGTGCCGGTTTCCATGCTGGCGATACCGTGCATGCAACCGGAGCTGTCAACGGGCAGGGCACCGTGGATACGGACGGAACCTTTGAGTTTACCGCATACGGTGCTGGCGCTGGCAGTACAGCAACGCTGAAAGACGGAACCGGCAGAGAGTGTGACATTACCGGGTTCGTCGTAACACCCAGGATCGAGGTTTCCAAGACATCAGGCCCGGTTTGCACCTCGTTCACGGTCAAGGGATATGACTTTAATGGGCCTACCGTGGGGACGCCTAATTGTGCATTGGTTTCCACCGGCACTTGGGCCATCGTTCCCGGTAATATACAAATTGGTGGTGATTTGCTGAAAACTCCGGCTGGTGTAGATGTAACTCAGGCTTACATAAATACCAATTACGCCACGTTGGTTAAGGACCTGGACAACGATGGATTGTGCGATGACTTCTCTATCGACGTAAAAATCGACAGGATGACGGCCAGCGGCCCGCAGACGATAAGCTGTGCTGATGTGTATTTGGGGGCAGGAACTCTTGTATATGCGCAAACTATTGAGTTTAATGTTGACCCGCGCGTGGTAACCGTTGATCCCGCCAGTGGTCCTCCGGGAACCGCTGTAACCATTGATGGCAGCGGTTTCTGCCCGGGTGAGACCATCGGTAAAGCTGTTTTGGTATATGGCAATACCACGGCAACAGGAGACATAAGCCAGACAGCTATCGAGGTTGATGATGCAGGTAATTTCTCTATCTTGGGTACTATCCCTGAGGATGCCTCCGCTGATTTGAAGGGAGTGATCGTTTTCTTCGATCCGACCAGTCCCACTGTCTACAATCCGACCACCGGCACCTGCTTGGCAGCCCAGGGCATGTTCACGGTTACTGGCCGCGAACTGACTATTATCCCTGACAACGGCCCGTTTGGCACCAGTATCATGATTAGTGGTGGCGATTTCGGCTCCGGTATCAATGATGGTAATACTGGGCCTGATCTCTACATCAATGGTACGAAAGATAATGATACCAATCTTGCTGAATTGAGCAGTTCCGGAGACGTGATTCCAAAAACCATCAAGGTTGATGCAGACCTTAATGCCGCCAACGATGGTCTGGGCTTCAATTACGGCACAAACGTGATAGAAGTGCGGGTTGAGGATAATGATGGTGATGTTATGACTGCCAGCGCCACATTCGAAATTACTCGCCCCACGCTGCTTCTGGATATGGAGCAAGGCCCGCGCGGAACGCTGGTAACCGTGGAAGGCGATGGCTGGCTGCCCGGGGATATCAACTTCGTAACGATTAAGTACACCACTGTTACTGAGCCAACTGAGCAGACGATCGCGGTTAAGAATCCCGATGGTGCTGGTCATATCTGGGCCCAGTTCAAGGTACCTCCGTTTGAGATGCTTGGCGATGAAGTAAATATGCAGATCTGGGGAACGGAAGGCGATAATACGTCGCTGAAGGCTAATTTCATAGTGACGACCCCAACCATCAGTGTGGATCCTGAGTCCGCAGCCGCGGGCGAGAAGGTAATGGTAACCGGCACGGGCTTCCAGCCGCTGACGCAGCTGCAGAAGTTGACGATCGCTGGCGCCTATATTTCCCGAATAGACACTTTGCCTTTGACCGATTCCAAAGGCTACTTTGAAGTTGAAGGCACGGTTCCGGGCGTGATGCCGGGTGGTCAGGCTGTATTAGCTCTGGTTACTGAAGGCAATCCGATCACCTGCCCATTCACGGTCATGGCCGGCGCGGGTGGCGATATCTCGGTAGAAGACGGTTTTGCCACTATTGATGGCAAATACACCCGGGTCTGGACATTTGACAAGAAGACCAAAGAATGGCTGGTCTATGACGTCGATGAAGGCGCTCCTGATCAGTTTGATACCCTTAACAGAGGCCAAGGCTACTGGGTGAATGTCACCGAGGATTGTGCCATAGTTTATGGCGCTCATACGTATGACCTGATTACAGGCTGGAACCTTATCGGCTGGCAGGACTAGACGATAAAGAATGTCTTAATGGAGATGGCCCTGTCTTTGAAGGGCAGGGTCATCTCTAGAAAAAAAGAGATTAACAAAGGAAGGAGGAATGAATGCCAAAAGTTAGAATTCTAGTTGCCATGCTGGTAGTTGCCATGCTCCTCCTCCCCGCAGTTGCCTTGGCTCAGGAAGGATCAGCAGATATGCCTGGTCCTCCGACGTGCGGCTTTTATGGCGCGGTGACCCTTAACGGTCAGAGCGTGGAAGCTGGCACGACGATAACGGCCAAGGTAGGTGGAGAGGAAGTGGTCTCTACAGTAACAGGAATAGTTATTCCTGCTACTGGTACGCAACTGGCGGATGATGAGTACGTCATTAACGTGGCCGGTAGTTTTGTAGGCGAGACCATTCAGTTTGTGGTCGACGATGGTGATGAAAGTGGCACGACTGATCCGGTGGCATGGGTAACCGGTGAATATACCGAGCTGGATTTGAATGCCTACACGGAAGCAATGGGTACCGCAGGAATCACATTGAAGCCAACTGAAGGTGTAGCCACCAATGCGATTGGGGTAGGATTCACCCCGTATTGTACAGTTGCAGTGAGTTTCGATGGCGAGAAAGTAGCTACGGCTACTGTTGGCGCTGATGGCACTTTCGTTGCCGGTGTAATACCGACAACAACAACCGTTGCCGATTACGTCATTGAAGCTGACGACGGATACAGGACGGCGGAAGCCACGTTCGCCGTGACCGCTGCCCAGGGCCCAAAGGGCGATCCTGGTGCGGCTGGTGCGGCTGGTGCGGCTGGTCCGGCTGGTCCGAAAGGTTCTGATGGCGAGGACGCCGGTGGTACCAGTGGAGTTCTGGCCATAGTGGCCCTTATCATTGCAGTAATAGCAGTGATTCTGGCTATTGTGTTCGGAATCCGGGGTAAACAGCAGCCGGCAGCCTAAGCGCTGGCTAAAAACCCTTGAATGAAAAGGCCCTCTCGCTTAAAGCGGGAGGGCCTTTTTTGATTGTTAGGGAAACTTCCTCAAAAATGGCATTCTACTATCTGTAAGCCCTTTCCTTGGCTGTGCCTATCCCATATCCTCCAGGGTGATCCATCCTTCTTTCAAGGCGCTGGAAACAGCTTCCGTTCGGGATTTAACCTTCATCTTGGTATAGATGTTAGCGAGGTGTCCTTTTACCGTACGCATTGTTATCCCCAGTTCAAAGCCGATATTCTTGTTGCTGAGTCCCCGGGCAGCCAGCTGGAGCACCTGTATTTCACGGGCAGTCAACAATTCAACCTCATCCCCACCTGATACTGGGTTCCAGGAAGAGCCCCGGCTTCTTGCCGGTTGAAGACCGGA
>Ga0180432_10003969_pt1 | contig 20700 bp, 19 predicted proteins | sample SS_ome_10_FD_132414 | JGI IMG/M metagenome (GOLD analysis project Ga0180432, IMG submission 132414) | Hypersaline lake sediment archaeal communities from the Salton Sea, California, USA - SS_1_MS_2 metaG | ecosystem: Environmental > Aquatic > Non-marine Saline and Alkaline > Hypersaline >...
AGCTGGGGAAGCTCGTCGATGCTTGTCTTGCGCAGAATTCGACCGATGCGGGTGATGCGTGGATCGGCCTTGTTCTTGAAGATTGGTCCACCCTTCTCGTTCTTGACCAAGTGCTGCACCTTGTCGGCGTCGAGTCGCATGGTGCGAAATTTGAGCATCGGAAACAGACGGCCTTCAAGACCGACGCGCTGTTGCGAGAAAATCGGACGACCGCGGGTGGTGACCATCAGCACCAAGAAGGTTCCCAGGATGATCGGAGAGAACATGACCACCAGGATCATGGCGCCGATGAAGTCGAACGTACGTTTCGTATGCTGAAACTGCGAGCAGAGGTTACCCTGCGCGAACACCACGCGCCGCTCTCCTTGGCCGGCGCCTTTGGCGTTGGCCTCCGAGGGCATCGCGGCATACGTCGGAGTGACAGACTTCTGACGCGGTTGCGTTGCGCTAGCCGATGGCTTGCCGGTTGCTCGGATCGACTCTTGGTCCGTAGCGTCCCCAGGCATGTCGATTGTCGGCAGCGATGAATTGGAGGTGGTCATGGGTCGGTCTCCTTCAAAACCCGGCAATCGGGTTCTGATCATTCCAGTTGTCGTTCAAAGGCTTGTTAACTCGGCGCCGTGGCGTGCTGCCAGGGCGACATCGATTGATTAGTAAGGCTTGTTCGATTCGCTGTCCTCGGAATCGCCACGCGGGCCATGCCACTGGAAATTCCGACGAAGAAGAACAGGATCATGTGGACGATATTCATGTGGCCAACTGGCTGGAACAACGCGTTCGCGAAGTACGCGATCAACAGACCCAACATCAGCAGACCGTGCGCGCGCATCCAATCGGGGGCCGCGGCTGAATTCCATAACCGCCAGGCGTCGCGTGCCCAAGCAGCGAGCATGGCAAGAAACAATCCCAGGCCGATCACTCCCGTCTCGACAAGGATGCTCAACGGAGTAATGTGGTGAAGGTGATCGCGAATGTGCCCCAGGCTCAAGTTGGTGGAGCGATCTTCCAGGTACGGGCCTACCGCGCCTAGGTACTGACCGAAACCGCAACCAAAAACCGGATGGTCCATGGCCATCTGATACGAAACGTAAGCAAACGTAGTCCGCATGGACGTCGAATCGCGAGTCTCTCCAGCGGACCGCCCTCCGTCGAAACCGACCAGACTGTCCCATGAGACAATCGCTACGAGCAGGCCAACAGTCGCTGCCCCGCCGAGCGTGACCAGGCGAAGTCGCCACGGCAGTGTGAGTGCTGCAATCAATGCCAAGCCACCGGCGGCCCCCATCCAAACGCAGCGAGTATAGCTAAAGTAGATGCCGGCTAGCATGAGTGGCAACAACAACAGCGGAAGCCAGGGACGCCCCGGCGAAACCAGGTGTCGGGAAGTCCAAGTGCAGAATGCGCAAATTGACAGGCAAAAGCCGAACACGATCGATTGCACCATGGGACCACGAGCGCGACCGAAATGCAGACCGGCTTCTGGATCGGCAATGTGCCTTGGGAACACTGCCCACCATTGATGCGTAATTTCCAGAAACGCGGAGATCCCGAGATATACACCAAAGCCAATACAGCAGGCGTGCAACAAGCGAATCGATTTTCGATCGAGCTTAGATTGTCGGGCAATCCAGAACAGCCACAGCGGGCTGAGGTAACCGATGATCAAGTGCCAATAGGGAGCTGGTCCGTCCCCGCCCGAATCACGCCAGTCGGCGGTAAATGTCCGAACCGCCAACCATCCTAAGAACGCAAACGTCACGTAGTCGGCGGTCCCCAACGGCTTGGGCTCCGTTCGCCGCAGAGCGCGGTGCACGAAATAGCTGCCTGTCAGTAGCATCAGCACCAAACGATCAGCCGTCAATTCAACAGGGCCAACGCGTTTGTGGAAGAAGAAATAGCCAAAGCAGGCATTCACGAGCAGAAACAGCAAGCAGCCACCCATCAACGACCCGCGAACCACCAAAACGGTGGCCCAGACGAGACCGACAATCAGGGCTAATGCGATTAGGAAGCTCATGGCGAAGGCCGAAGTCGACTAAAAGGTTTCTTTGTGGTTGGTGAAGTAACAGGTATTAGTGATACGTCGCTTGAAGTGTGATCTTGTTGATGGCCTGCCGCAGCGAAAGTCCACCACGTGGGCCGAGCAATTCGGCACCGTCTTGCCGCATGGCCGCCGGCAGCATGGCCACCTGTTGCCACTCTGGCATGGCAACGGGAGTCGGAGCGGGAGCTGTGGGAACGGTCAACAACAGCAACCCAAGACCGGCCGCCACCCCCCCAACGAATCCACCCGCCATGATGATGTTCTTGGAAAGGCTCACTGGCTTGCTGCCGACGTCCGGCGTATCCAGCAAGGTAATCAAGCTCGCGGACCGAGCTGCGGCCTGGCTCGAACGAGCGTCGGCCAGATTTTCCTGGGCGACTTCGAGCAGTTTGCGATGCGTTCCGACCTCTTCAATGGTCTTAGCGTAGTCAGCGCGAACATTAGCTAGACGCACAAGCCGTGAGTTCGTTTGAGCGAGTTGGCCTTCGAGAACCGCGATCTCTGCGTTGGCCAATCGCATATCACTGTCGACACCACGAACGGCGATATCGAGCTCCGCGGTCAGGCGCCGGCGAATCTCTTGTTCTGCCAGCACGGACGCCATTACGGCCGGGTGCTCGTCCGTTCTCTCCGACCTCACGTTGGCAGTATTGATCTGAGCGTCAATCAGCCCATCCTTCAGCCGACGAAGTGCCGGCTGAGAATCAAGCAGGCTGTTGGGAGTGGCGACCAATGACTGCAAATCCCCGCGAGCTTGAACGAGCAGGTGCTTGAGCTCTTCGTGTCCACGTTTCGTGGCACGCGCCGCCCGCAGTTCCGTATCGAGGCTGCTTACTCGGCGGCGCAGGTCGCTGTTTCCAGAGGGTGATTTGTGCAACACCCGCAACTCACCAAGATCGCTGCCGACTGCGGCCTCAATCTCGTGAAGTCGCTTGGCTGACTTATCCAGGTCGGACTGAGCGGCGGCGACCGTCTGACCGATCTCATCGATCATGCTTTGCGCCTTTTCATCCCGAAGGCGCTGGAATTGCAATTTGATTTGGTCGCACAAAGCCGTGGTAAGAGTCCTGGCTCGCTGGGGATCGGTATCCTTCACCTGGAGGTAGAACACCTCGGTGGTTCCAAACTCGGCCCCCTTGGGCGGAGCAACGGCAATCGACCCACGCAATCCTTCGATCGCTTTATCACTTGGCCAAGCATCGGCGGCAACAACCCCTTCCGCATCATCAGCAGTAGGTGGGCCGACTTGCTTGAGTGCGTTGGTCAGAACGGTCCGACTTCGCGAGAGTTCCAGGATTGTTTCCTGAACCGTCTTCATCTCTTCGCTGCGGTCGAACTCGCCAGGTCGCTGATGTGGAGAGTTGGTCGAACCCTGATTCCGAACCATCATTGCTTGAGACGCCTGCCAGGTGTCGGTCCGACGCATGGCGACGAAAACTGCGAGCAGCGTGCAGACCACGGCCGGCACCGTCCAGCGAAGCGGATACTCACGCAACATGCGGAACAGGTCGCTAAGCGGCCCGCTGACATGCTGGGCATCAGCATTCGAATCGTGTATATGAAAATCTGTCATCGGTGACTCCTAACGGATCAACGCCTGGCATTCGCTGACGGCGCTGCGAGCACGAGCGCGCAGCGAGTCCGCGCGCACACCTCCTGCGGCGTGGGATACTCCCTATCGAAAGAATATGTCGCTATTGGCGCGCAGCGACGAATGCCTGCAAGAAAACTCGGTTTTCCGCTTTCCCACCTGCCGTCCCGCCGGAATGTTGCTTTTTCGAAACGCTAGGCCGTGACTGACGATTCAGTCGAGAAGCCAGTGCGGCGACAATTTCCCTACAACCGCTACAGAATGCCTACAGAGAAAACAGTCACTCAGGAGCTCTTCTCGTTTGCTTATCTCTCGTAGTGACCAAGACTTGGAGTGCAACCTTACGCGCGGGGCCTCTCCTATTAAGTAGTCGCTCTCGCCGGAGAGAATGCAGCGGTGACACCGCTTCCTTGCATGACGTCCATCAAACGCAGCTAACAACGAGCCCCACGCAACCATGAAGATTCGCACCATTTCAAGCTTTAATGAACTGCTTGCCTTGGAATCGATTTGGGACGAGCTTTCGCGCGACATCCCGTTTCGGTCTTTCGCCTGGTTGTCGACTTGGTGGGAATGCTACGGTGACAGAACATCTGGCCGTCATTCATCGGAGTTGCTCGTTGTTACGGTTACGGACGAAGCGAAAAATGAGATCGTCGCCATCGCACCGTGGTATTTAGATCGCAGCAGTTCCCAAGGCCGCGTGATTCGTTGGCTCGGCTCTGGGGAAGTCTGCTCGGACTACCTGAGCGTGCTCTGCAAGCAGGATTGCGAAGCAGCAGTCGCCACCGCCCTGGGCGATTGGCTGCTCAGCGACACCGCACCTGACTTTGATGCCATCCAACTCTCGGGGGTATCCGACGACGACACGCTGCTACATCAACTCATCGAGAAACTGACGCATTCAGAAATTACCGGCCCCGCCAAAGCGGCGGCCCATCGCCGTAATGGACCAACCTGCTGGCGACTGTCGCTTCCGGGAGGCTGGGACGAGTACCTCAAACTGTTGTCCAAGACACGCCGTAAACGGGCACGAGGAATCGTCCGTGACTGGTTCGAGGCAGGACGAGCCGAACTCGTTACTCTGTCAAACGCAGACGATCTACCCGAGTGGATGATCACGTTTGAAGACCTTCATCAGCGACGTCGACGCAGCCTCGGTCAACCAGGCTGCTTCGCCTCGGCTCCGTTCGCCAGATTCCTCAACGAAGTGACTCCCAAGATGTTCGCCAGCGGCAAGTTCCAATTCAACCAATTGCGAATTGACGGCCAGCCGGTCGCAATGGACTTCAATCTGCTCGGCAACGATACCGTCTTCGCCTACCAGGGTGGCGTTGATCCAGACTCGCTCGACCATCAGCCCGGCCACCTAATTACCATCTCACAAATTCGCCGCGCTTTGGATCACGGAATTGTCACCTATGATTTCCTGCAAGGCGACGAACCGTACAAACACAATTGGCGAGCCGCACCAACGGAATATGTCGACTACCGCATCGTGCCGAATCGTACTCGCGCCAAGCTGACGCACGCCCTTTGGGCAACGAAGCAACAGGCTCGTTCGTGGGCCCGCTCTGCCTACCATGTGGCGTCGGACGTTCGCGAGCGTACCATCGCCGCATTTAAGGGGATGTCACGCGAACGTGGCCCGGCCTAACAACCCATCCCTAGACGCACATCCAACGAAGCAGGCGTTCACGAGAAGCAACATGCCAATATGGAAACAAATTATCCTGGGCCTTTACTACACCGCTACGCTGCCGGTGCGAGCTATCCGCACGCGTCTCGCTGCGCTGGCGGGTCGAGCCCCAATCATGATTTTCACTTGGCACCGCATCGCCGATGATGCGGCCAATGGCTGGACCACGAACAGCGAAGTTTTCGCTCGGGAAATCGCCTGGCTAAAGCGTCACTTTGACATGATTTCTCTCGAAGAAGCCCAACGGCGCATCGCCAGCGGGCGGAATCATCGTCCGGCCGCGTGTGTGACGTTTGATGACGGCTATGCGGTGAATTGCCAGAAGGCATTACCAATGCTGATTCGGGAACAAGTCCCGGTAACCTACTTCGTAACGACCGAGATGGCGCTCACCGGAAAGCCTTTTCCGCACGATGCAGAAATGGGCTGCCACTGGAAGCCAAACACCATCGAACAGCTCAAAGCGATGGCTGCCGCCGGTATCGAGATTGGTGCCCACACACGAACGCACCCGGACATTGGCAAAATTGAGAACGAAGCGGAACTCTACGATGAAATCGTCAAGGCCCGCGACGACTTGTCCGAGGCACTCGATTTGCCGATCCGCTACTTCGCATTTCCATTTGGCCAGCACGCGAACCTCGGCGCACGAGCCTTTGAAATCGCCAAGGATGGTGGCTTTGAGGCCGTGATGTCGGCCTACGGTGGATACCATTTTCCCGGCGATGACCCATTTCATTTGCAGAGAATGTGTGTCGACGGCCCGTTGATTCGCCTCAAGAACTGGGCCGGCTTCGATCCCTGGAAGCAAATCAAGATCAAACGCTACGAACCTGAATCGAAGAGCACGCGACAACTCTCGTCAGGAGTTGCCACCGTATGAGTTCCGCAGATGCTCAGCCCGCGACTACGTCGCCCAAATTGAACGGCCCCACGGCGGACGTCGCCGCAGGCAAACGTCGGGTCAAGACCGACTCATTGGCGACCAGCCTGATCTTCTTGTTTGGGCTAAGTGCGGTTCAGCCGTTGGTGTCGTTTGGCCGCGGCGTGCTGTTCTGCCGCGCACTCAGCCCCGCCGACCTCGGTGCCTGGGACATGGCCCTCAGCTTCTTGATGCTGGCGGGAACCGTGGTGGTTTTTGGAATCCCAGGTTCGTTTGGTCGCTACGTGGAACACTACACGCAACGCGGGCAGCTGGCGATGTTCTTAAGACGTACCACGTGGACCTGTACGGCGCTTACGGCGCTGGCCATGGTGCTACTCGCGACAATGGCCCCCTTGTTCTCGGAGATCATCTTCGGTCGCGCTGACCGAACGATGTGGGTCTACTGCGTCGCTGCGGGACTGGGGGCCTTGATTGCCCACGGTTTTGTTGTCGAGCTACTAACGGCCATGCGTCTGTTTCGTGTGGTTTCCGGGCTCCAGCTACTCAAGGCGGTGTCGTTCGTGATCCTATCGCTGGTCCTTCTCATCTCTTGGGAAGGTGGTCCGGCGAGTGTAATCCTGGGGCACACAGCGGCCTCCGTACTGGCGATCGCGGTGTCGTTGTACTGGCTGTTACCGGCTTGGCGAGCGGCCTCGGATCCAACAACCAGTTCGACCGACATTGATGCGACGATTATTGAAGAACCCGCGCCGACGGCGACTCAATTCTGGGTGAAGCTGATGCCGTTCGCGCTCTGGGTCTGGATCGCGAATTTCCTCTCGCATCTGTTTGAGCTAATCGACCGCTACATGATCGTTCACTACAGTGGCATGCCGAACGATGTGGCGCTCACACAGGTCGGGCACTATCACAGCTCCCGAATCGTGCCGCTATTGTTCATCTCGTTTGCAGGCATGCTCTCGGGAATCCTCCTACCGCACATGACTAAGGACTGGGAACGAGGTCGACGAGATCAAGTCTCAGACGGGCTCAATCTGGCGGTGAAGATACTAGGGCTCGCCCTAACTGCCGGCAGCGTCACTGTACTGGCGATTGCCCCGCAATTGTTCCAATACGGTTTTGGTGGTCGCTACGATGGCGGACTGGCCGTACTGCCTTGGACGCTGGCCTACTGTGTATGGTTCGGTATCTTCCTCATCGGCGACCTTTACATCTGTTGTGCCGAACGCGTTCGACTCGTTAGCCTGGCGTTGTTCATTGGTCTCTTAGCCAACGTCTTCTTCAATCTTGCCCTGCTTCCGGACTTCGGTCTCCAAGGCGCCGTTTGGGCGACGGCGATCTCTAAGTTCGTTGTACTCATCACGACGTTCCTGTTCGCCCGCGGGCTGGGCATGAAGTTCCATCGTGGGGTCTGGTTCATCACCTTATTGCCGCTTGCAATCTGCTTGGGAGCGTTCCCGGCGGCAGCCATCCTGTTCGTCACGCTGGCGGCTATCGTCGGAACGGACGCGATCCTGACCAACGAAGAGAAGACGCGTCTGATCGATTTGGCGCAGCCGGTACTCGCTAGGCTCTCCGGGCGGTAACACGCATCTACAGGCGACGTTCTGCGGCCTGTTTTCCGTGCTCCGAACCAACTACCATAGGTATCGGCGTATCGAGCGGGGCTTTCGCTCGAAATGACGCGCCGTGTGCCTCTGATTCACCCACCTAAGACGTTACCGCCCTGATCGAATCGCTGTAGGGGCCCTGCGACACCACGGCCAATTGAAATGACCGGGAAGCTATTAGCACTGATTGCGAAGTTGCTCAGTGGGGCAAGCGTTCGCTGGATCGACTGCCAGCCGGACACGCGTCAACGCGTCTACTTCGCCAACCACACGAGTCATCTCGATGCGTTGGTGCTTTGGTCCAGCTTGCCGACGGAGGTCCGTAAGCTAACCCGTCCCGTCGCCGCGAAGGACTACTGGGAGAAAGGCCGCCTGCGTCGCTATCTGGCTGGCTGCTTCAACGCACTGCTGATCGACCGCAAAGAAATCAAGGTCCATCAGAGCCCCGTCGACCTGATGCTGCGGGAAATCGGCGACAAGTACTCGCTCATCGTCTTTCCAGAAGGAGGACGAAATACGGGCCCCACCCTCGCCGAATTCAAGAGTGGACTCTATTATCTGTGCAAGAAGAGCCCCAACCTAGAAGCGGTACCGGTCCACATGGATAATGTGAACCGCGTGCTGCCGCGGGGCGAGTTCTTGCCCGTTCCGCTGCTGAGTTGCATTACGTTCGGGAAACCGATTTCGCTAAACAAAGGGGAGCCCAAGGTTGAATTCTTGCGTCGAGCAAGGGAAGCAGTCTTGCAGCTCAGGGAAACGTAACTATGGCATTGAACGATCCGGTACTCTGGATCTTCGTCGGTAGCGTGCTGGGCATCCTGACCATCATCACGGTGATCGGACAAATGCTCAAACGCAAGAGCGAAGCCGGACTGAATCCCGCGATGGTCGGGTCGTTCAATCGCCGTGTGCGAGCCTGGTGGCTACTCTGCATGCTCCTAGCTGCCGCCCTCTTCCAGCCAGCCTGGGTCACCGTAACCATTTTCGGACTACTATCGTTCTGGGCTCTGCGCGAATTTATCACCCTCACACCAACAAGAATGGGTGATCACCGTGCGCTGTTCTGGGTATTTGTCTTCTTCACGCCAGCTCAGTATGTACTGGTCGGACTGAGTGTTGGCAGCGACGTCGATTACTACCCGCTCTACAGTATCATGATCCCGATGTACGGATTCTTATTCGTCCCAGCACGCGTGGCATTCTCGGGCGATCCGAAGCGATTTCTGGAGCGAACGGCCAAGATCCAGTCTGGATTGGTCGTCTGCATCTACTGCTTGAGCTTCGCCCCGGCGCTCCTCGATCTGCAGATCAAGGATTTCCACGGAGAAAGCTGGACGAAGAATTCGCTGCTGCTTTTCTACCTGGTATTCATGGTCCAGGTGGGGGACGCGCTTCAATACGCCTGGGGCAAGTTGATGGGCCGCCGCGTCATTGCCCCACAGATCAGCCCCAACAAAACCTGGGAAGGCTTCCTAGGCGGCGTCGGCAGTACAACGTTGATCGGAGCGGCCCTCTGGTGGGCGACTCCGTTCAATCCCTGGCAAGCCGCTTGCATGTCGCTAGTGGTCGCCGTACTGGGATTTGCTGGCGTGATGTGCATGTCTGCCGTCAAACGAGATCGAGGTGTGAAAGACTACGGCACGCTGGTCGAAGGCCATAGCGGTGTGCTCGACCGAATCGACTCGCTTTGCTTCGCTGCCCCAGTCTTTTACCACCTGACGAAGTACTTCTTTACGGGCGAACCGCCGGCCTAAGCCTCGAAGCGGCGAAACGAACGCCATCTGCAGTGCCAGGCCGCCTACTTAAGGAGACCTACCGTAGCACGCGCTGCTTCGGACGTTGCGGTGGCTGCTGACGAACCGCCTGGTATCGCTGTGGCGGTTGAGCCTTGCGTGCTACTGGAGGCGTCGCCGCGGGCTTGTCTGGAGCCGCTTCCCAATTCACTGGTCGACTGGTGGGAGCAGCGGCACGAGCGTTTGGTGAGACAGGAATCTGTGCCGAGGCGGCAGCGACAGCGTTGGGCTCGGCTCGCGGCGATGACGCCGGCGCAAACGTTGTCGGAGTTGCACGACGAGGTCTTCCTGCGGCAGCAATAGCCGGGCCGGTCGGAGTAGCGTTCGGATTGATTTGCGGACTGCCGGCTCGAACCCAATTGAGCCAGTTTTTCTGCAGCGTGGCCAGGTCGCTGTGGCCGTAGTGGGCCTGTGTGGCGGATCTCCAGTCGCCGCTTTCCAGACCATCTTCCATGAAGGCAACGAACTTCCGTTTGCCGCCATGCTGAATCATGTAGCGGGCGACAGAAAAGCCTTGGGCGTACAGCGGTAAGACATCCTGCGGATATTCTTTCATCGCGAACATGCGGCTCATGGCAATACCGCGACCAGTTTTCAGAAACTGGATGAGTAGCTGCTGGTGCCGCATTTTTTCGCTGGGATGCTCAACGGTCGTGCAGGCCCCTTCGTCAGCCCAACGTGGAAGTGGCTGTCGGAAATGCGTCGCAAAGATGGTATGCGTGACTTCGTGAGGAAGCACCGAGTCGAGGATCCGCTCTTCGCTGCCCTGAATGGTCATCTCCCAACCAAAGACTTCCCCATTCTGGAACACGAAGCTCGTAGCACCACCGGCCCCAAGATTGGGAGCGACGTTGGCAGTAATTGGGCAGGGCCGACTCCACGGCCGCATTTCTTCACCGAGCCACTCAACCGCAAGCGCCTTGCGATACTGTTCGGCCGCTTCACCGATCTGCTGGGCGAGCTGCGGAGTGGGAGCGGTAACAACGAAGTTTTCTGTACGATGGGACGCACCAAGACCTGTCAGCGCCGTCACCAAAATGGTGAGGCGAATCAATCGAGCTTCCATGCTCTTACCGTCTTTCTTGTCTGCTGGATGGGTGGGGGGTGGAGAAGGCAGGATTTAGCAAGACGCAAGTCGCATCCATGCGACTGGTGTTTGCCCCGTCACCGAAACGCATCGCAAACCTTGGACCAATTGCGCCGACGGGCGCCGAGTTGGTGGATGTTTTGGATGCGTAAGTGAGTGGGCTGGTGGGAAGTTACGTTGGAGGAATTTTGTTTCTCTGCGACCATCACCTCTCGGCGATGGCTTGTAGAAGTTGCAAAGGGTACCCGGCGATGGGCGCAAACTCCAAGGTCGATTTTGGCGCAGGCAGCAACTGAAACGCTAGCAATTCTGCTGCGGATTAGAGGAAATACGCTCAGCGCAAGCGAAACGCCGCCAGCGCAGCGGTTACCGCGAACAACCACGTGCTAGCACTGCATTCGAGGCTGTGAATGAGAAGAGGCCTTAGGAGCCTTCGTGGCCCTCAAGCAAGCGGCCAGGCGAGCCCATCATGTTGTACCCAGCGTCGACATGCAGGATCTCACCGGTAATGCCATCCGACATATCGGAAAGCAGGAACGCACCGCTACGTCCCACTTCGTCGTGGGTGATATTGCGTTGCAGCGGAGCCATGCGGTCGTAGAGTTGCAGCATGTCATCTACGCCAGCACCACGACCGGCCAGCGTGCGAACAGGACCGGCACTCAGGGCGTTAACGCGAATGCCTCGGGGGCCGAGATCATAGGCCAGGTATCGCATCGAAGCATCGAGTGCAGCCTTGCAGATGCCCATCACGTTGTAGCCGGGAACTGCTTTCTCGCCACCAAAGTAAGTCATGGTCAGAACACTCGCTCCATCGGCGAGAACTTCTTGAGCCGCATTGCATACGGCTAGCAAGCTGTAGGCGCTGATCTCCATTGCCATCTTGAATCCGTCACGACTCGTTTTGATGGTGTCGTTTTTGAGGTCTTCCATGCTGGCGAACGCAATCGAGTGAAGCAGGAAGTCGATCTGCCCGAATTCTTCCTTGGCCTTGGCCATCACGTCGCGGATGTTGTCGTCGCAAGAAACGTCGAGAGGCACGAGGAACTTGGCATTGTCATGTTTGTCAGTGAGCAGCGATACGCGACGACGATTGCGCTGACGCTCGTCGTCCTCTCGATCGGGGAGATGCGTGAACCCACACTGTCCGCCGCCATCAAGAATCTGCTGTGCAATTGCCCAGGCGATCGAGTGATCGTTCGCAACTCCAAGAATCAAGCCCTTCTTGCCTTCAAATAGTCCCATCAGTCGCTCCCTTGGGTCGTGTTTCTCGAAGATTTATCAGATCGCCGGCGTCGCGTGGGCATACCGCGCGAGTGGGCATCGTTGTCTGTACGGAAAGACTCGATTGTATGATTCCTGGAGGTCCTGGAAAACCCGGCCAAAGAGCAGTGTTGGCCAACGCTTGTCGCTGGCCGGGCAATGTGGGACGATTATCCGAATGACGTAACAATGGCTCGCTGGCGAGCGGATTCCCAGTTGCTCGAAAGCCCCACCGCGAACGCGAAACACAGAACTGCTGGCAGCAACAATGACCTGGCTTGGCCTGGAAGGACATGACGCGATCGTCGACCGTTTCCGCGGAACCTTGCGGGCCGGACGCTTGGCAAGCAGCTATCTGTTTGTCGGCCCCGAAGGCTGCGGCAAACGCTCCTTCGCACTCCGCTTGGCCCAAAGTCTGCTGTGCGAACAAGCTGCTTCTGCAGAAGGCGGGGCGGCCGAGCTTTCTCCGTGTGGCCAATGTGAAGGTTGCCAACAGGTCCTTGCCGGCACGCACCCCGACGTGCTGTCGGTAGCCAAGCCAGAGGACAAGAAGGACATTCCGGTCAAGCTACTGATTGGAGATCCCGAACACCGGGGCCGCGAAGGCTTGTGCCATGACTTGTCGCTCAAGCCGTTTCGCGGTGACCGACGAATCGCGATTCTCGACGATGCCGATTTTTTGAATGAAGAGGGTGCCAACTGCCTGCTAAAGACACTGGAGGAGCCGCCCCCACGTTCTGTTCTGATCTTGGTCGGCACCAGCGCAGAGAAACAGCTACCCACGATTCGCTCCCGCTGTCAGATCGTGCACTTTCGTCCGCTTCCCGTCGACGTCGCATCGCGGCTGCTCGTCTCGACCGGCGTGGCCGGCAGCCTAGAGCAAGCTGAGCCACTGGCAAGATGCGCGGAAGGAAGCCTGACCCGGGCGAGCATCTTAGCGGACGAGAGCCTGTGGAAGTTTCGCGGCGAGTTATTCGGATCGCTGGCTCACTTGCCCAGCGGTGCCGTTCGATTTTCCAAAGCAATCACGAGTTGCGTCGAATCGGTCGGCAAGGAAGCTCCCCTGCGGCGAGCAAGGGCGACGCTGCTGGTCAATTTCGCGATCGAGTACTACCACCGACTAATGCGTGCCCACGTGGCCGCGGAGAGTGGAACAGCTCTGAATGAAGACGGCAACGACCCCGACCTGGCTCGCGCCGTCGAGGCAGGACTAGGCAACTGGCAAGGTGACGTGGAAGCAATCACCCGTGCCGTCGATCGCTGTCTCGAAGCCGGTTCCCACGTCGAGCGAAACGCAAATCTGGCTACGCTGGTCGAATGCTGGATCTCCGATCTAGTGGAGCTGAGCCGCCAGAAAGCCGTCTGCTAGGACCACACTCTGGTCATTCGCCCTGCAGCGTCAGTACCACACGCCGTCTGGTGGCGTGATCCCGGTGCTCCGCTAGATAGACCCCCTGCCAAGTCCCCAGGGCGAGACGACCTTCTGACACCGGAATCGTAAGCGAGCAGCCCATCATCGAGGACTTCACGTGGGCAGGCATGTCATCTGGGCCCTCACAGGTATGGACGTAAGGAAAGCTCTCTGGAGCAATCGCGTTGAAGGAAGCCTCCAGGTCGACGCGGACATCCGGGTCGGCGTTCTCATTGACGGTCAGCGAAGCGGAGGTGTGCTTGAGGAATAGGTTCAATATACCGACGTGCAGGTCAAGCAACTCCGGAATCGATTGCTCCACATGGGTCGTGATTAGATGGAACCCACGGGGCATGGCGGGCAGCTCAATGGTTCGCTGAATCCACGGCATGTGTTTCTCCAAAGGACGGGGAAAAGGCTGGAAGGGGGACAAGGCTGGAATCCAAAACGCCAACGTATCTCATGCACAGTACTGACGAGGGGGCCGGCGCGCCAACGAGTAGTCTCGGACACCAAATCGACTGAAAGAATGGCCAAGCGGAGACCACAGTTGCCCCATTTTAACCCACACCAACCTATAGTTACACATGTTCACTATACGGATTCCGTAGAGTTTACCGCGAGGTCGGTATGTCTGCGTCACACAAGGTACCCAAACTGCGTAACAACTTCGTATTGCTATCCCCTCTTCTGCTGGGGCATCACGCGCGGCGTAAAAGGCAATTATTTTCTAAAAATGCTTGACATCCGAGCGCGACCTGGAATAATAGCGGGTGAACGTTTTGCTGTTGACGTGCCCTGTGTTGTCACGCCCATCGGCTGTCGATTGACCCCACCTAGCCGGCCACGATTCAGGGAGCAGCCAGACCGTTCGTGAGACAACGATGCCTCAGGCGTCGAATGTCATTCCGAGCTTTTTAGTTGATGTGTTTTTCACAAGCCATGTACGTGGCGAAGGTTCGCGGTACACCGGAACAGTACTAGAACAGTCGAGGCGACGTAGCCCGATACGGATGGAAGAATCGGGTACGGGGCAGTAGTGGCTCACCGTCAACGTGAGTTAACAATCTGAGAGGAAGGAAAACCGATGCGTAACGTGTTTGAAGCAATTTCGATGTTCGGTCACGACGAAGATTTCGCGCCCCTGGAAACGGACGAGTTCCTGGCCACGGAAGCCCCGGCCGGATCGCCCGAGAAACTCGACATTATGGCCGAACGCATTCGTCGTGGACTGCCGTTGTGGCACGATGAAGATCGACCGGATTACAGTGGATTGACCGGCGTCGTTCGTCCCCGCGACTAGTTTGCCGCGATGACGCGGACGGCATGCCGCTGCGCCTCTATTGAGACTTGATGACGCGGGGCTGAAAAGAGCGGGCCAGAACGGTCCGCTTTGAGAGAATACCTGCGATCAAATACCCGGGGGCGACTTGGCCCCCAAAATGACCCAGCCGCGGCGAGTTGATTCTCGCCGCGGTTTTTTCTTGCCTTCTTAGGCGGCTTCTTCGACAAGGCGGTCGAGCTCGACACCGCCCTGCTCTGTGACCGCCTCATGCGGTTCCAGCTCCTCTCGCAAGACGACGATATCTGAAGGGGCCTCAATCCCCAACCGCACCTTATCACGCCCCAAGCGGACAACGGTGACAACGATCTCTTCGCCGAGCTTGATTCGCTGACTCTCTTTACGGGACAAGACGAGCATCAGAGGATCTCCGTATATTCAAAATGCTTCTTAGTACAGTAGTGTAAATATATATACATTCCGCGAGCGGCGTCAAACCCAATTTCGTCTCGTCGCATCTGGCCGAACGGCCACGACTCAATCGTGTCTTTCGCAGAATAAGGGGGAGTGCTCTTTCCAAAATCGCCTGGTTTGACCGGGCCCGTAGAGTGTCCAAATCCGTTTGCTAACCTCTGTGGGCGAGATCGTCGCAGACGCGTCGCGTGGTCTCGTATCTAAATTCCTTGCCTTTCGTACGTGCGACGGACTAAGCCGCAAGTTCCGGGGCATCGATCAGGCGTGTCTTCAAAAAGCGTTCGCCCGTCGAGCTGTAAAACAAGATTGTGTTGCTATCCGTCTCCCAGATGGCGGAAAACTTGACTTGGCGGGGGCCATGAATGCAGAAATAGAGTCCGCATGGCTCGCCAGCCCTGGTCAGGATCCGTTCTGACATATGAAAAGCGCCGATTTCTAGTTCTTCGTGATGACAAATGGTTTCGTTGACAAAGTCTCGCAAGTCCTCAAGCGATTGGAGCCGGTTGCAAGTGGCCAACATAGGGTACGTACTCTCCTTGCTGTGCACGCAAGATGCGCAATTAATCAGGTAGCGTGCGGGTAAGATAAGATGGAATAACTGCCAACAGGAGTTCGTATCGGCAAGATAGGTCATCTACATTGGAAAACTCTGCTAGCGTTTTCTGCACCTGCAGATACGCAGATTTTTTTCGAGCCGTCTAAATCGCGGCAACTTCGGAAGTTTGCGCGATTCCAGAACCGAAGCACGCTGCCTCGCGCGACCAAAATAATTTCTTGTTAAAGTCGAATCGAGCGTGCCGAGAATTCCCTAGCCGGCGCAACCGGAACTTCCGTGACACAACTGAAGAAGCAATCCACGTGATCGGTCGCGGATTTAGAAGTTCACACCAGCGGGACCGCCGAGAAGAAATGTAGCGCTAAGTGGGCCCAAGAGATAGCCTTAACGACGGGCGTTCGCCATATCCAAACCTCGATACGCTCTGAGGTTCACTGTGCGAAAGTTTGCGTTGTGCAGGGCGGCCTTGTCTACCTGGCTCAGATCTCCCTTGCTGAGCGACTCGTGGTATCGATGTCGCGTCGACATCTTAACCTCCGGTCCTCCAGACCGGGACGGAATGGTCAGATGAATTTCTGCCGGCAAGTTTCCAACTTGCGCCAACTGACGGTTGACCTCGATACGCGCAAATGGCGGCACACTACCCGCGGGATTGGTCAACGCGTTGAGATGCGCGTAGACATCACAGAACATGCGATATTGATCAGCCACACCCTGGGAAGCGGCGGGAAGTGTCTTCACTTCGTAGCTTATCCAGCGACTCGAGAAACGCATACGGCGACTCTCACTATCGAAATCCTGCTCAAAGCGGGGCTCGATCGCAAACCGCAGCAGGGGATCATCTTGGGTCTGAGCCCAATCACGTAGTCGCTGCGAGAAATCCAAGACCTGATCGACCGTCAACTCCGTGCGCAATCGTCTCTTCGTATCGAGCAACACAATGCGACTATCCTTGGGATCAAAGATCGTGACCTGATCTCCGTTACTCGGAAAATCGTAGATCGCCCCGGCGCAAAACAGCGTCGTATTGCTGCTAATCGCTTTCGCTTCTTCGCCACGATGAACCTGCGTTTCGACGCGAAAGTCGTCGGCACGAAGATCGTCGCTACTGGCCGTCACAGCGGTCGCCAGAATCGCGATCAGGAGTGCCGTGTACTTGCGAAATCGAAACATCAACATCAGGAGATTCATGCCGACACACCTTGTTCGTTTTGCTGCTGTGAAGACGCGTTTTCGGATTGCGAAACCTAACGAGAAATGAGCGGCGAACGATAGCGATTTGACGAGAGCTTGTAAACCGCTTTTGCCTCGAATGTCCTGGCAAAGCGATCGCAGCGGCGCCCGCTCGCAAGGGTGCCAGCACTCGATTTTGACGCTTTTTTGGTCCGCCACGGAATAATCGCGATCCTGCCCAGCGATTATCAGTCCGCAGAGCGAATGTTTGATAGCAGTTCCAATTCAGGAGCGGAGGCACCCGGCGCGAACCCGTTGCGCCCCGCCTGCGCGCCCGCCAACACGCTAGAGCAGCGGGGAGAAATCAACTATGGCCCGACACCCTCACACGGCCAGTGCATCACGCAGAACCCAGGAAGGCGATTCAGCTGCAGCAAAGTCCGCGGTTCACCGGAATCCCCCTAAAGACGCCGCCAATCAGGACGAATACTACGAACCCTCGCTTCTGGCCGTTTGGTGGGAACAGAGCCCCAGCTGGTTCGTCAGTATGGGTGTGCACTTCGCACTGTTGCTCCTGCTAGCGTTGTTCGTTATTTCCTCCAAGCAGGCAGCTGATCACACCGTGGTTGCGTTGCCGGTCGAAATTCCACCGATCCAAGAGCCCGAAGACACCAATATTGATATCCCGAAGACCGAATTGCCGTCCGTCGAAAAACCGGTCGACGCCAAGATCGATGAACCCGTTGACTCGGAGGATTCCCCTCCCGACGTAAGGGATTTCAAAGACCCGAAGTTAGCCGCCCCGACTACAGAATTCATCAAGGACATTGCTTTCACCCCGATACCGATCGGCGACAGTGCCAGAACCGGCAACTCGCCAACCGGTCTCGGCAACGACCGCATTGGAGCGGGGCCCGGTACTGGAATGCGTAGGAATCGTTTCCCGCCGCCAACTTTGAAACGTACTGACCTGGCTCTCGATTGGTTTGTCACGCACCAAAACCGTGATGGAAGCTGGAGCTTCAACCACACGCCAGGCGATGCCTGTAGCGGATTCCCCAGCCCCGGTAGCAAAACCTCGAAAATGGGGGCGACCGGTTTGGCGCTGATGACCTTCCTCGGTCGTGGCTTCACCCACGACAACACCACGCCACGCCGAAAGGAACACCTTAAGTATAAGAAGGCGGTCCGTCGGGGAATCTCCTACCTCATCAAACGCATGAAAGTCTCTGGCGACGCGGGACGACTCTTCGAAGCCAACGGCGAGTCGCATTCACACATGTACTGCCACGGCATTGCCGCTTGTGCGTTGGTCGAGGCATACGGCTTGACCAAGGATCCAGAACTTCGCGGCCCAGCCCAATACTCGCTCAATTACATCGTCAATGCCCAACATGCCGACGGCGGCTGGCGCTATTTGCCAGGCGAACCAGGCGATACTTCGGTCCTCGGTTGGCAATTGATGGCTTTCAAGAGTGGAAAACTTTCCTACCTGAATGTACCCAACCATGTCTATCCGCAGGCGGCAAAATTCCTTGACTCCGTGCAGCAGAATGGGGGAGCGGAGTACGGCTACTTGCCGTCGGGTGGCCACGGGGCCACGCTCTCGACAAGTTCCATTGGACTCCTCTGCCGAGTCTACCTCGGCTGGGAGCAGGACCATCCAGGCATTCAACGTGGCGCTGAACTACTCAGCGCCGCTGGACCGCATCGCACCAACATGTACTACAACTACTACGCAACGATGTTCATGTATCAGTTCGGCGGACCGCACAATCCAACCTGGACGAAATGGCACAAGGAGATGATCCCATACCTGCTTGAGACACAAGATCAAAAAGGCGGCGTCCATCGTCGAGGCAGTTGGCACTTCGCCGGCGACGGGCTGGAAAACGGCATGAGCGATACCGGAGGACGGCTCTACAACACCGCCTTGGCGGCCATGACACTTCAGTCCTGCTACCGCTACGAGCGAGTCTACGAAGAGAAGAAATTCAACACGAAGCCGTGGATTGTCGACGGGCCCGATTCAGCTCTAGCGATGCAACTACATGAATAGTCGCAACGTGAGCAGCGTGACTTCTGCCTATAAGGATTCTTCGGTATTCGATCCGATAAAACGGAACGACATTCGACAACCAAACCACCGGCGGCGCCCTATTCTCTTCTCCTTTCCTCGCCAGGGCGTTCGCCGGTCTCTCTACTTGCCTGCGGTCTTGTGACCTTTAGCCGGGTTTTTCGCAGTCGTCCGATTATGCTGCTCACAGGCTGCCAACTTGGGAGCTGGCTTTGGGGGCCCAGCTACAATTCGGCCCCATTTCCTGCCTAGCGTCGCGGAAAGCCACATTTCATTTGAACTTACGGCACCGTACCCCGGCGCCAGCCGGCCATTTTTGTGCAATGATTGAGGTAATGAATTCCGCGTCTCGCGGTCTACCTCGTCTGTCATCTTCTCCCTGCGGTAGCACGAATGTCGAAACAACTCGAACAAGCAATTCACGAGAAAACTGCCGTCGTTGGCGTCATTGGCCTGGGCTACGTCGGCCTCCCGTTGATTCAGGCCTTTGTTGCCGCTGGCTTCCGCACCATGGGCTTCGACGTCGACCAGAAAAAAGTCGACATGCTCAACGGTGGCGAGAGCTACATCGGACACATCGACGCGGCCGCCATTACCAGGTGTATTGAAGAGAAGAAGTTTGAGCCGACGGCCGACATGTCGCGTTTGTCGGAAGCGGACGCCTTGTTGATCTGCGTGCCGACTCCGTTAACCGACAGCCGCGATCCCGACCTGAGCTACGTTAAATCGACGGCTGAGCAAATCGCCAAAGTGCTCCGCCCTGGTCAACTGGTCGCGTTGGAAAGCACCACCTACCCTGGCACGACGCAAGATGAGATGTTGCCAATCTTGCAAGAGAGCGGTCTAACCGCGGGCAAGGATTTCTTCGTCGCCTACAGCCCCGAGCGAGAAGATCCCGGCAACCCCGACTTCTCGGCCAGCGGCATACCCAAGGTCGTCGGTGGCTTGGATGAGACGAGCTGCGCACTTGCATCGGCACTCTACCGACATGCGGTGGTCGAAGTCATCCCTGTCGCCAATCTAGAAGTTGCTGAAGCTTGTAAGATTCTTGAGAACACCTATCGCTCGGTCAACATCGCGATGGTCAACGAACTGAAAATGTTGTTCGATCGCGTCGGCATCGATGTTTGGGAAGTGATTGAAGCGGCCAAGACGAAGCCGTTCGGCTTTCAAGCTTTCTATCCCGGCCCTGGTCTCGGCGGACACTGCATTCCCATCGATCCGTTCTATCTAAGCTGGGTTGCCCGGCGGCACGGCATGACAACGCGGTTCATCGAGCTGGCAGGCGAGGTCAACACCGGAATGCCGCGTTACGTGATCTCCCGATTGGCGACGGCCCTCAACGACCACGGAAAGCCGATCCGCGGAAGCAAGATCTGCATTCTCGGTATGGCGTACAAGAAGGACGTGGACGATCCGCGCGAGAGCCCCTCGTTCGAGCTGATGGATCTACTGCGTGAGGCCGGCGCGGAGATCAGCTACAGCGACCCGCACGTGCCGACACTTCCGAAGATGCGTCACCACGACGTGCCGGATCTCTCCAGCCAGGAGCTGACGCCAGGGTTCCTGGCTGCCCAGGACTGCGTGCTAATCGCGACCGCCCACACGAAGTTCGACTACGACGCAATCGTCGAGCATTCGCAACTAGTCGTCGACACCCGCAATGCGACCGCGGATGTGACCGAGGGACGAGAGAAGATCCGCAAGGCGTAGAGCCCTCTGCCGCTAGACCAGCAGACAACCATCACTTCGTC
>Ga0180432_10003970_pt1 | contig 20700 bp, 16 predicted proteins | sample SS_ome_10_FD_132414 | JGI IMG/M metagenome (GOLD analysis project Ga0180432, IMG submission 132414) | Hypersaline lake sediment archaeal communities from the Salton Sea, California, USA - SS_1_MS_2 metaG | ecosystem: Environmental > Aquatic > Non-marine Saline and Alkaline > Hypersaline >...
AAGTAAAGTAGATTAAAAATATTTAAGCTTCACGATTACGTTTATAAATTGAATAATTTTTCAGACCGCCTGATTTTTTCGATAGAAACAGGGAGGAGACGGGTTTGATAATAAAACAATAATAATAACAAATAGATAAAAAACATATAACTCCTTTTATAGCTTAGAAACCGTAACGGTCAGGCATAGAAACAAAATAAAAAAATGTTTATGAAAACCCTTGACAATCCTTTGTGTTTAAATTACTAAAATCGCAATTTCTAACCATAACAGAAATACTATAAAATATATATAGTATAATCATACAGTTAAAAGGTAAAATTACTAATGGCCGCACCAAAACGCAAGAAATCTAAGTCAAAGCGGAATAAACGACGAATCCACCAGAAAGTTGCAGTTCCCGATAAAGTACATTGTCTTCAATGCGGGGATGCAATGCTTTCTCACCATGCATGCCCCAATTGCGGTACTTACAAGGGCCGTGCTGTAATTGGAACCGAATAATGACGATTTTATAAAAAGTCATTTTTTCTCACTTCAAAGATGTACCATATCCTTCGGAAATAATTTAATACGATTTCATCACTAAAAATGCTAAAGGAAAAAAATAGATGACCTCACATACAAACAAAGAAGACCCTGTGATAAAAGGATTGGATTCCGAGTCGAGACAGATGGTTATAGAGACGATTAGACAGCTTAAGAATCGTCTTTTAACCCGTGAAAAAATTCTTGAATATGACAAAAATGAAATTTTTCCGGAAGAGACGATCCGCGAAATAATGGGACCGGACATTGGCCTGCAGCTCTTTTTCATCGCTGAAGATTATGGCGGAATGGGAGGCGGTACCAGAGACTGTTGCGCGGTAATTCGTGAAATGTGTAAGATTTGCTTGGGGATCGGCACCGCTTTTTTTGCCATCCAGCTGGGTGCCGACCCGATCATTGTGGGGGGTACGGAAGAACAGAAAGCAAAATGGCTGGGTGCCATTGCCGAGGGAAATTCCCTTGTGGCCTATGCCGTGACAGAACCGGGCGCCGGCAGCAACCTTGCCTCACTCAAGACCAAAGCGGAACCGGTAACCAATGATTCCGGGGAAATAACAGGATATACCATTAACGGGACCAAGCAGTTTATATCTACCGGAGGATATGCCGATTTCATTACCTTGCTGGCCAAAACACCGGAGGGACCTGCATTTTTTGTCGTGGAAAAGGGGACACCCGGCTTTGTTCAGGGCAAGGGTGAGGATAAACACGGTATACGGGCTTCAAACACATCTCCACTGTCTTTTACGGATGTGTTTGTTCCGGCTGAAAATCTCATCGGCTTGGTTCCCGGAAAGGGTATGAAACAAGCCAATAAAGTTTTTGGATATACCCGGCTCATGGTTGCCGCCATGGCCCTGGGGCCTTGTGAAGCAGCTCTTGAGATCGTGATTCCGTATGCCAAAGAGCGGATTCAATTCGGATCTCCGCTTTCAGAAAAACAGGGATACACTCACAAGCTTGTGGTTCCCCATGCCGTAAGGTTAGAGGCTGCAACCGCCTATATGGACGAAATTGCTCTCAGGATCGATTCCGGCGAATATGACCTTCATGTGGAAGGCTCCATTAGCAAATTGTTTGCTACGGAGTCTGCCAACAAGGCCGCGGACGATGCGATCCAGGCTCTGGGCGGTTATGGGTATATGACCGAGTTTGAAGTGGAGAAGATCAAGCGGGATGTGAAGATCACCTGTATCTATGAAGGGACCAGCGAAATTCAGCAGAGTATTATCAGCACATTCCGCTGGAAAGAGACGCGTAAAACCAAAGGCGAATTTTATACCGCCATCTGCCGGGAAATGGAAAACATGGATAGCGATGTAAACGATGCCGGATGTCGGTTTTACGGGCTATCGGCCGGGATTTTAAATAATACCATTATGTTAGTTCACGACAACCGGCTGACGCGGAAGCAACACGTCATGTTTTCCCTGGCCGATATGATGACCCATGTGGAGATTGGGGCCAGCCTGGCGCGTAAGGCCGTGGCCCTTTCAAAAGCCGGTGACCCGGAAGCCGAAAAGGTTAAAGCCATGTCCAGGATTTTTGCCGATGAAGTTGCACAACTTGTTTCCCGGAACGCGCTGAACATCCTGATGGGTTCCGGTGTATTTGATCAAAAGGCAGCCCATGATTTTATGGAAACAAATTCTTATAACCAACTGGTTTGCAGCAGTCTAAATGTCATAAATGACATGGATCGGGTTGCAGACATACTGTTTGCGAGGTAATCATGACCGAACAAGAACAACGTACTGTTGTGGTTACGGGCGGTTCGAGAGGTATTGGCAGGGCTATTTGTATATCGCTGGCATCACCGGACACCCGTATCTATTTTAATTATTTTTCTCCGAGTGATCCGGATGCTGAAGCTGCCGCTGCTGCCGAAACTGAGAAACTCGTAGCCGATGCCGGAGGTTCGGCAGTCAGTACCAGTGTTAACATTGCCGAAGAAAAAGAAGTGGTAAGCTTTTTCGAAGAAATATTAAATAAGTCCGGCCGGATAGATGTTCTCGTAAATAACGCCGGCATTACCAAAGACGGTCTTTTGGTTCGTATGAAGGAAACGGACTGGGATGTGGTTTTAAATATTAATTTAAAAGGGGCATTTACCTGCACGAGGATTGCTGCAAAAGCCATGATGAAGCAGCGTAGTGGACGTATTATTAATATGGCGTCGGTTGTGGGCGTGACCGGGAATGCGGGACAGGCAAATTATTCGGCATCAAAGGCAGGTTTAATTGGACTCACAAAAACAGCTGCTAAAGAACTGGCTCCGCGTGGCATTACCGTCAATGCAATCGCTCCGGGTTTCATAGAAACGGATATGACTGCGTTACTTTCAGAAAAGGCAAGGAATGCAATGCTGGACCAGGTCCCGTTGGGACGAGCGGGGCAACCTGAAGATGTTGCTGCCGTTGTTGCTTTTCTGGCTTCTGAGAGTGCATCTTACATAACCGGCCAAATAATCCATGTCAGTGGTGGAATGTACATATAAAAGGGGGTAAAGAGAATGTCCATTGAGGATAAAGTAAAAAAGATAATTGCGGAGAAGCTGAGTGTTGATCTTGAAGAAATCGTGCCGGAGGCGTCCTTTGTGGATGACCTTGGTGCAGATTCTCTCGACCTTGTGGAATTGATCATGTCCATGGAAGAGGAGTTCGATATCGAGATTCCCGATGAAGAAGCAGAGAAATTGGTGACGGTCAAAGACGCTTTCGATTATATTGATGCACATTAATAAAATCGAAATTCCGGCGTATCCGGTGGATCTAAAAATCGGTATCCGTTAACGGAGCAGTGGGTACTGGAAATTCCAAATAACAAATCCCGAATCATTTACCCTGTTAAATAATGCTTTGCATTAAATCTCCGATTTATTTAGCAGGGAGGGACCTTATGATCTTAAAGAAAGGCAAACGAATTAGAAAGATATTTAGGTCATTGATTACTGGTGATTGGAGTTTGGGATTTTAGAAAATCTGTGAACGCTTACAGACATAGACAGATGCCACTGGGGCTTTGCTCCGTATGCCATTGCAGAGCATGAGGGGGCAGGGCCAATTGGAAAAATTTAATTAAACAATAAACTGATTGCCATTAAAAGACTTGTGACTTGGATCCCGCTTGTGGCGGGATAAAATTTTCGGGACGATACAATTATGGTTGATACCAAGACCTTTTTGGACCGGCGGGTCGTTATTACGGGTTTGGGGCTTGTAACGCCACTGGGTATCGGCGTTGAAGAGACCTGGACGGCACTGTGTGAAGGCAAATCGGGAATCGGCGAGATAACCCGGTTCGATGCATCCGAATTTGACACTCAAATTGCCGGAGAAGTCAAGGATTTTCATCCGGATGATTTCCTTCCTAAAAAAGAAGCAAAACGCATTCAATCGTTTATAGCCTATGCTGTTGCGGCATCCCGAATGGCCCTGGAAGATTCAGGGTTAATCATAGACAATGCCAACCGAGACAGGGTCGGTGTTCTCACCGGATGCGGTCTGGGCGGACTTCAGATACTCGAACATACTGCCGAGATACTGAAAAAAAAAGGACCCAAACGGGTAACACCGTTTTTTATTCCCATGATGATCGGGAATATGGCTCCGGGTATGATTTCCATCTATTTAGGTGCCAAGGGACCCAATTCATCCATTGCAACCGCGTGTGCTTCAGGCACACATGCGGTCGGGGATGCATACAAAATCATTAAGAGAGGCGACGCCGATGCCATGATAACCGGTGGTGTGGAATCTGTTATCACACCCACCTGCATTGCCGGTTTCAATGCCATGAAAGCCCTTTCTGTCCGGAACCATGAGCCTGAAAAAGCATCTCGTCCCTTTGACCGTGACCGTGATGGTTTTATCGTAGGTGAAGGATGCGGAATTCTTATACTGGAAACGCTCGAGGCCGCAATAAAAAGAGGCGCCAGAATTTATGCTGAAATCTGCGGGTATGGTATGAGCGGAGACGGGTTTCATATGGCAGCGCCTGCTCCGGACGGCGAAGGCGCTGCACGGTGCATGGCTGCAGCCATTGATGACGCGGGAATTTCTTATAACGCCATGGATTATATCAATGCCCACGGCACATCAACGCAGCTTAATGATGTTTACGAGACACAGGCCATCAAGTCTGTATTCAAGGAAAACGCACACTTACTGGCAGTCAGTTCCACCAAATCCATGACCGGCCATCTTTTAGGGGGCGCCGGTGGAATTGAAACCGTATTCACAGCGCTTACCATTCATGATGGCATTATTCCGCCGACAATAAACCTTGATAATCCGGACCCGGATTGCGATCTCGATTACGTTCCAAACACCGCCCGGAAGATTGATGTCAAATTCGCCATGACCAACTCCTTCGGGTTTGGAGGGACAAACGCAGCAGTGATACTCAGTAAATACAACGAGTAAAGGAAATACTAAATTAGAACGAAAGATTAAAGTGTAAAACTTATGAATTTTGGAGCAAGGGTCACGGGAACCGGATCAGCTTTCCCTGAAAATCGTGTCAGCAATGCCGGTATTGTTGAAAAGCTTGAAAAATTAGGAATTGAAACCAGCGACACTTGGATTCGTGAGAGAACCGGAATTCGAGAGCGAAGGATTTCAGATGTTGAAAACCCTGCCGAGCAAAATTCCTCCCTGGGTTTTTCAGCGGCACAAAAAGCCCTGGAAATGGCGGGAAGGGCGCCGCAAGACATAGATCAAATTATTTATGCCACTTGCTCACCCGATACGCTGCTTCCATCCACCGCCTGTTGGCTTCAACATAAGATTGGCGCTAACAAAGCCTGGGCCATGGATATTAATGCGGCCTGTTCGGGATTTATTTACGGGCTGGCAACTGCTGAAAAGTTTATTCAGACAGGACAGGTAAAAACGGCCTTGGTTGTGGGCGGCGAAGTCCTTAACCCATTTCTCAACTGGGAAGACCGCAATTCCTGTATTTTGTTCGGAGACGGGGCAGGAGCGGCTATCGTCGAACAGGTCCCGGCCGACTCGACTCAACGGATTTTGTCCAGCCATATGCTTTCGGACGGAAATCTCTGGGAGCTTTTTCATATGCCGGCGGGTGGCTCAAATATGGAGGTAACACCTGAGAGATACTCTCAGAAACTCAATAAATTTAAAATGAAAGGTAAAGAGATCTTCAAAATTGCTGTAAAAACGCTATCTGATTTCGCCAATTATGCATTAACAAAAAACCAGATGACGGTTAAGGATCTGGATTGGTTTGTTCCTCATCAAGCCAATCGTCGAATCATAGAAGCCGTTGCCAATCGCCTGAATCTTCCTATGGAAAAAGTTCTGATTAACGTAGACAGGTATGGCAACACTTCTGCTGCAACGATCCCAACGGCTCTGGATGAGGCCGCGAGAAACGGAACAATTAAAAGCGGGCAAACCGTTCTGCTCGATGCCTTTGGCGCGGGCTTGACTTACGGTTCGATTCTCTTGCGCTGGTAATCAATATGACGGATTATTTTCACACGTTTCACATTCCTGTTATGGGAACCGGGCACTCGGTTGACACACCCATCCGTGTAGCGCCTTTGGGTATTTCTTCGGTTATTTCACTGGTAGACGACCTATTACTGGAGAAAATTCGCAAATATTACTCCTTAAAGTTCAACCTTCCTTATGTCAAAATACCCAGAAATGCCGAGGACGGTCGAGCGAAAAGGATCACCGCCTATCTCGACACCGTCTATGAGATTGTTCGGGAAAAAATGGAAGAAATAAAAAGTCAGCCTTTTTTCAAAAACAACAATAAACGTAAATATTTTGAACTGTTGCCCGAAGAATCTCTTCTTAAAAAAAAATATGAAGAACTTCTCAAAATGAAACCCGGTCATGAAAGAGATGCTATTGAAAAAGATTTAACATCACGCATGACACCCGGCTCTATAGATGTTAATATCATGGTTACTTTGGATCGGACTCATTTTGACAAAAACGGCAACCTGCTTGGCGATCAATTTTCCGATGCCCAAGCAGGGCTTAGGGGGTATGCCAATAGTTGTCTGGAGTCCGGCATTGTATATTCAGCCGGTTTTAACCGGCGCTTGTTCAGTTATATGACCCGATTCAAGGATTTTTACCGGGATAAAATGGGCCGGATCAAAAAGCGAATCATCCTCAAAGTCAGTGATTTCCGTTCGGCCCTTGTTCAGGGTAAATTTTTAGCTAAAAAAGGTCTTGAAGTGCATGAATTCCGCATTGAGTCGGGGCTAAACTGTGGCGGCCACGTTTTTGCTTCCAATGGAATTTTACTGCCGGTTCTTCTTGAGGAATTCAAGAAGAAACGCAACAACTTGATGTCGGAGTTTAAACCGCTGATACAAAAGTACTACAAAAAAATGGGGTGGGACTATCCGGAGTTTGAATTAAACGACCGCCCGCTCATTACCGTGCAGGGAGGGATAGGCAATTATGCAGAAGTCCGTCGATTAAAAGAATTTAATATCGATCGAACCGGATGGGCCAGTCCTTTTTTACTGGTGCCGGAAGTAACACTCGTGGATACCACCACTCGTGAACTGTTGCGACAGGCTCACGGAGCCGATCTTTACATGAGTGACGTCTCCCCGCTGGGAATTCCTTTTAATAATGTGCATGATACAGGATCTGAAATATGGACGCGAAAAAGGATCGCGGAAGGCAGACCCGGCTCTCCATGCCCAAAGTGTATTCTTGTGTCCAATACAGAGTTTACTGAAAAACCAATTTGCCTTGCCTCACGGGAGTATCAAAAGACAAAGCTAAAAGAAATTGACATGATGATGGATATATCAGCGGATGAAAAAGCAAGGCTTTGCGAAGAGGTTGTGGAAAAGACTTGTATCTGCGACCATCTCGGAAACGGAGCGCTTATTTCCTTGGGGATTGCCAAAGAGGAAAATTCGCCCCAATCCATATGTCCCGGCCCCAATATTGAATGGTTTAGTAAATTTTACACCTTGGAGGAGATGGTAGACCATATTTATGGAAGAGGTCCATCCCTGGTTTCATCCAAACGGCCGCATATGTTTGCCAAGGAAATTGTGATGTATGTGGACTATTTTGAAAGGATGGTGGCGGATTCTTCTTTAACGCCTAGTGCAATAAAAGCTTTGTTGGAATTTAAAAACAATCTGGAAGTGGGTCTGAATTTTTGTCTTGAAATTGCGCGAAAGCCACCGTACCCTGGGGAAAACCTGGCCTCTATTTCAGATTGTGTGGAACGGGAAAAAATTCGCCTGAAATCTATTTACCAAGGTTTTGAAAATAAAATGAACTGAAAGTAACGTATGGAGATAGATCAATTCTGGCATATTCTCAAAACCAACTTCGGTTATCATAGTCCCAGAACCCGCCGTTTTCTGGTGAAGAAATTACCTTTCTGGGCGACGTTTATTTATTATGTCCAGCTTTTGAATATCATCCGAATAGAAAGTAGAACCGCACGTAAGGGGGAGTATGAACGAAAGACTTGGGCACGGGGTTCTTTGGGTGTTCTTAAAATTGTTGAATCTGCAGGCGGAAGGCTTCATATATCCGGACTGAAAGGATTGGTCGATCATCAGGAACCATTGGTTTACATTGCCAACCACATGAGTCTGCTCGACACCCTTGTCCTTCCCTGCATTCTCCTTGCATTGAACAGAGTCACGTTTGTGGTTAAGGAAGGGCTTTTAAGATACCCGGTGCTCGGCTCGATTATAAGAGCCATTCATCCCATCGCAGTGACACGGCACAACCCTCGAGAAGATTTGAAATTAGTCTTTAACCAGGGACAAGCATTGATTTCTCAAGGCTGTTCGATCATAATCTTTCCCCAAGCCACCAGAAGCGCCGTGTTCGATACGGCATCTTTTAATTCACTGGGAGTTAAGCTGGCGCGAAAAGCCGGGGTAGCCGTGGTTCCGGTCGCATTGAAAACCGATTTTCAGGGTAATGGAAGAATCATAAAGGATATGGGACCCGTGGATCCCAACAAAGAAATATATATAAAATTCGGAGAACCGATAACTGTGGAAGGAAATGGCCAGGTGACACACCGGCAAATCGTCACGTTCATTACCGAAAATCTGACCGCATGGGGTGCGAAAGTTAATCAGACCTAAAATGAGCGTTTCAAATTTTAAAAGGTAATTAAATATCTTTTATTTTTAATGGATTGTCTTAATTTATATTTTTAAATTTTGAAACCCTTTGGGATTGCCGATCTTATCGCATCTACTGCGTCAAATGCCGTCCCGCATAGTTGACTATAGCGGAACGACATCTTCCTTGTATCTGCGGCAACCTCAACAATCGCTCAATTTAGGTCCGAGTATTCCATGAAGTGTCTATTTCCTAAACTAGTGTCCATCCATAAATGAGGATTTTTGTTCAAGATCAAGGCATGTGAAAAAAATAACCATAGGCATATATTTAATATTCCGAGGATTATTTTTTGAACATAACGCAGAGATTGGGCAAAAAGACCATTTATGGGTGGACACTAACCTAAGCATCCGTGTCAGGCACTATGGGCATGGGGATCTTGATAAACTGCACGCCCTCTTTTTTTAACGTTTTTTCTTCCTCCTTTGTACTGACGCCTCTAATGTTTCTCGGCTCTGAAACGCCGTAATGCATTTTTAAGGCTTCCTTTGTAAAATCAGATCCTACATCATCAAAATTTTTTTCTACAAAATCGACTATCTTTCGATTAATATTTGAAAGATCTTCATTTGGATCAACCATATCTTTTAAAGACGAAGATGATTTTATGGCAAACGTGGAAGGAATCCTGGCAATGGAAGTGCTTTCACAAATCGGGCATGAAATAAAGCCATTTTTTTTCTGTTTTTCGTATGCCTTCCGGTCTTCAAACCAACCTTCAAAGGAATGGCCGTTGATACATTGCAGATCGTATGCTATCATGTTTCAGGTTTTAAGATTTAGTGCCTTTGTGACAAATATTTTTGGTTCCTGCCCGCCCGCCTTACTCCGCTTGGCAGGAGAGCGGGCTTGTTCGGGTTGGGTTTTAACTGTCTATTTTAGAAACATTATCATATCTTACGGTATTTTAAAAGAAATTATTGACAGATCCGATTTTTTCAATACAAGATAATATTATGACACAGATTAATAAAGATTTTTTAATCATCGGCAGTGGCGTAGCCGGCCTTAGTTTTGCCCTTAAGGTGGCCAAATTCGGCAGTGTTGCTTTGGTAACCAAGAAAGGGGTCATGGACAGCAACACTTCACAGGCACAAGGCGGCATCGCCTCTGTATTCGACAAAGTTGATTCGTTTGATCTTCACATTCGGGATACGCTGGCTTCAGGGGATGGTCTATGCAACCGGGATGTTGTGGAGATGGTAGTTAAAAGCGGTCCTGACAGAATTCGGGAGTTAGTGGACCTGGGTGTACATTTCAATATAAAAGAGAAAAAGGGATCAGATCCCCAATCGTCTGATTTGGACATTGATTTTGATTTAGGACGTGAAGGGGGCCACTCCCAAAAGCGAATTGTGCATGCCCATGATATGACCGGAATGGAGCTTGAAAGTGTCTTGGTGGCCCATGTCAAAAATCACGATCGGATTACCCTGTTCGAAAATCATATCGCCATAGACCTTATCACCATATCAACCCGTATGAAAAGGGGGCCAATCACTACAACCCATGAAGACTATTGTTGCGGAGCATATGTTCTTGACAGACAAACCAGTCAGGTTAAAACTTTTTGTGCTAAAATAACACTTCTTGCGACCGGCGGCGCGGGCAAGGTTTATCTTTACACAAGCAATCCTGATATTGCCACCGGAGACGGGGTTGCCATGGCATACCGGGCCGGGGCCACGGTGGCCAACCTTGAATTTGTCCAGTTTCATCCCACCTGTTTGTATCACCCGGATGCCAAGAACTTCCTTATTTCAGAGGCTGTGAGAGGTGAAGGAGCGATTCTCATCGATTCTTCCGGTAGCGCTTTCATGCAAAAATATGATTCTCAGAAGGATCTTGCATGCCGTGATGTGGTTGCCCGTGCCATCGATAATGAGCTCAAGAAAAGCGGGGACGATTCCGTATTTCTCGATATAACCCACAAAAATGATGATTTTGTCAAAGAACGTTTCCCGAATCTATATGAAAAATGTCTTAGCTTTGGTTTTGATATGACAAAGGAACCCATCCCTGTGGTCCCCGCTGCCCATTACATGTGTGGCGGCGTCGCCACCGGCATGTATGGCAGAACAGATTTGCATCGACTGTACGCCGTGGGTGAAACGGCTTGCACCGGACTGCATGGGGCCAACAGACTGGCAAGCAACTCACTGGTCGAGGCCCTGGTTTATTCCCATACCTCTTCCAAACAGGCGGTCAAGGATCTTGATGTATTGGATTTTAGTTCCACTCCTGATCCCCCGCTTTGGGATGAAGTCGGTACAACAGACAGTGACGAAGTTATTATGGTTTCACATAACTGGGATGAAATCAGACGACTCATGTGGAACTATGTGGGAATCGTTCGATCGGATAAGCGGTTGGCCCGGGCAAAGCGGCGAATTGAAATCATTCAGAAAGAAATCCATGAATATTATTGGAATTTCAGGGTGTCCACAGATCTTATTGAGCTGAGAAATATAGCTATTGTGGCTGAACTTATTATCAAATGTGCCAGCCACAGAAAAGAAAGCCGGGGGCTTCACTACAATATTGAATATCCAAATCGGGATGACTCACGATGGCAAAAGGATACGGTTATACGGAGGCCGTTTGTGGGATAGGGTGAGACCTTTGCAAAATGTTCATTTTTCAAAGGTCTCAGGATGTCCGGCGGGAACAACTCTTCATTCGAAAATCTTCAATTTTTAAATCCCCATTCTTCATTGACAAGAGCGGTTTTTGTATTATTTTATTGAATTAATAAAAGTTTGTCTTTTCTCATAACAGATCCACATAATTATATAGTAATGGATTTTGGCTTGGGTATTAAAAACCCGGGTTAAGAAGTCACCTTAATTGGAATAAGAGGATGATGTCATAAACAAGTTGCCATTAAAAGATTTGTGATTTTGATCCTTTATTACGGTATAGAAATACAGAGACGTTACTATAAATGACTAATAAACGAGATTACTACGAGGTTTTAGGCGTAAACCGTAATGCGGATGATAACGAATTAAAGGCTCATTACCGAAAGCTGGCACTAAAATATCATCCGGATCGAAATCCCGGAAATAAAGAGGCTGAAGAAAAATTCAAAGAGGCTTCCGAGGCCTACGAGGTGCTTCGAGACCCTCAGAAACGGAATATATATGACCAGTTCGGTCATCAGGGCCTTGAAGGGTCCGGTTTTTCCGGATTTAGTGGTTTTGAAGACATTTTTTCCAGTTTCGGAGGGATCTTTGAGGATTTTTTCGGATTCAGCAGTGGCCGTCGATCCAGAACCAGGGCTCAAAAGGGTGCCGATCTTCGTTACGACCTTTCGCTGAGTTTCATGGAAGCCGCCTTTGGAACAGAAACCGAAATAGATTTAGAAAAGCAGGAGGTTTGCCCTTCCTGTGAGGGAAGTGGTTGTGAGCCGGGTACTCATCCGGAAACCTGCAGGCAGTGTAACGGAACCGGTCAGGTTTCCCGCAGCCAGGGATTTTTTACGGTGAGGACCACATGTCACCACTGCCATGGTAACGGCCAAACCATACCGGATCCATGCACTACCTGTAGAGGTACCGGCCAGGTTAGAGTTAATAAAAAGGTGGCCGTAAAAATTCCTTCCGGTGTGGATAACGGATCCAGGCTTCGTCTCACCGGTGAAGGTGAAGCCGGTGGTTATGGAGGGCCTCCGGGAGATCTTTATGTTTTTATTCATGTGGAACCCCATGACTTCTTCGAACGAGATAACACAAACGTCATATGCCAGGTGGGGATTTCTTTTATACAGGCCGCATTAGGCGATACCATATTGGTAACCACCTTAAACGGCAAAAAGGAACTTAAAATTCCAAAAGGCACCCAGCCCGGTGACCTGTTTCGTTTTCGCGGCGAGGGAATTTCTTCACTCAGGAGCGGCAAACGGGGTGATCAAATCATTCAGACGGTAATAAAAACACCCATAAATCTCAACAAGAAACAGGAAGCGCTCCTTAAAGAATTCGCCAAAATAGAATCAGGCAAGCTGTCGAACAAATTAAAAAATATTCTCAAAAGCGGCAATGCCGGCGCATCCTGATCCATCAATCTTAAGTCCATTTCTGGATGGACACTAAAAGGTGGGACATTAATGTTTGAGTTAAAAGTTGTTACCCATTTTGCGGCTGCACACCAGCTAAAGATGGTGTCCAAAAAATGTGAAAACCTGCACGGGCACAACTGGAAGATCGAAATTTGCGTGGCCGGAGAAACTCTCAATAGTGCCGGAGTATTGGTAGATTTTGGAGAGCTAAAACAGCATGTGTCTGAAATTATGGTAAGACTGGATCACAAGTTTTTAAATGAACTGGATTACTTTAATGATGATAATCCTCCGTCTTCGGAAAACATTGCCCGTTATATTGCAAACTCACTTCAAACCCAATTAGATAACCCTCAGATAAAAATTGTCCGTGTAACAGCGTGGGAGTCAGAGGACGCCTGCGCAACATATATACCGGGCAACCCCTCCTCCCCTTTTTAAAATTATCTCAGCGGGTTCAGAGCATTTCGAAATTTTTCCAATGCCGAAGGAATACCATAAAGTTTAAGTTTTATTAAATTCTGCCGATATAAGATATGATAATATTCCATATCTGGGTCGAAGATAGAGCTGCTTTTGTATGACGGTCTGTCAAAGGAGATTACAATGTCTTCATCCCGCATACTGATTGTTGACGACAGCGCAGTATTTCGAAAGAGCATTAAAAAAATAATAGAACCTATAGATGCTGAAATTGTTTTGGCAAACGACGGGCAGGAAGGTTTAAACCTGGTACAAAGCGCTCCCTTCGATCTGGTCATCAGCGATATCGAAATGCCGATTCTCAATGGAATCGATCTTTGTCATCAGCTTAAAAATGATCCAATAACTCAAGCAATACCTGTTGTTATTGTAAGTTCCTTTGATTCCAATAGCGATGTTGAAAGGGGGTTTCAGGCCGGCGCATCGGCATATATTTCCAAACGCGAATTGAAGCTGAAACTGCTGGAAACGGTTAAAAATGTATTGTCAAAATCCAAATTTAAGCGTAAACGTCTTATTATGGTTGTGGACGACTCGACGATCATACGCCAAGTCGTGGAAAACGGTCTGGCAAAGGCCGGATTCCAAGTAATCAGTGCCGAAAATGGCAGACTTGCATTGAATCTGTTGAAGACAATGAGGCCGGATCTGATTATCAGTGACATTGAAATGCCGGAGATGAATGGCTTTGAATTTTGTGAAGCGGTCCACGCCGATCCAGCAATATCGATAGCTCCTTTTGTGGTAATGAGTTCGAGAACCGATCGCAGCTATATGAGTCGGATGGTTCAAATGGGTGCTGCTGCTTACATTTGTAAGCCGTTTAATATTGATGAGCTGGTCATCCTCATAGAGAAAATTTTATCTGATCAGTTTATTTTACTGTTGAAGGAAAAGGAACGTTTGGAATCGGAGCGACATCTGATAGTTGGAAGCATTGCCAGTCTTATTGTTGCACTGGAAGCCCGCGATAAATATACCAAAGGGCATTCCGAAGAGGTCGGTAGAATGGTTTCCGGAATGGTAGCAATGACAGGCGCCAGTCAACGGGAGGTCGAAACCGTAACCATCGGCGGTAGACTCCATGACATCGGTAAGATCGGAATCAGAGACGAGATACTATTAAAGCCCGGATCGTTGTCAGCAGAAGAGTTTTCCATTATCAAGCAGCATCCCATTATCGGCGCCAATATTCTCAGGCCTATCCCGAGTTTTTCAGACATCTTACCCATCGTTCTGTCTCACCATGAACGGATGGACGGCAAAGGGTATCCACATGGCCTTAAAGGAGATCGAATCCATTTATGGTCACGAATGACGGCAGTGGCGGACACTTATGACGCCTTGACCAGTGATCGGCCATACCGCCTTGGCATGAGTCATGAAAAAACCATGCAAATTATTGAAGACGTTCGAGGGACCCAACTCTGCCCGGACTGTGTGGATTTGTTTTTCAGGTGGATTGAACAGGACAGGACCAAAGCTACCGAATCCTCACGCATTGTTACTTACCGTCAAGCTGTGTCTGCTTAATTAGTTTCCATCCAGAAATCTATATCAGCGCCCGTTCTCCCAAATTTCCGTAGCGGTGATAATTGTTGCAGATGCTCTGCTCCTGAAAATACTGAAGCAGCTCGATGCGCCCTTCCATCATTACCGGTGTTCGGGCGATATAAAAGCCGGTTTGGGCGGCAGCTTGGAACACGGCATCCGGTACCCGGTCCGGGGCGGCATATCGTATGCGCTGAACTTGGGGCATAATGGCAATCAGATCGTTGTCCGACTCTTCTTTTACATCAACCTCACCCAAGAACCGCTTGCCCGGTTTGTCTTCAAGGAATTCGGTCACCGGGTTTTTCAACCCTTTGGCAAGGCTGACCATCAGCTTGCATCCTGAGATTTTTACCGCGGCAACCCGGGCCAGAACATCGAACAGGGTGTCGTGGGAATGGATGCGGACAACGACCGTACCGATCGGCAAATAACGGACGATGTTGTCCTGACCTCGCAAATGGAAATAATCTTTTTCTTGGGAAAATTCCTGTTCCCAGTGATAAAGGTAACTTTTTACCGCCCGGATGGTTTTGATTAGGTCTGTTTTAAAGTCGCTCAATTGTCTCCAGTTTAGCTTTTGCTGCCACTCATGGCAAAGCCTCAGCAACATATGATCATTTTGAATGGCTCCCACAGCTGGAAAATCCACTTCTTCAAAATTCATAAACTGAGCCACATAGTTGGGACCACCGGCCTTGACTCCGGCACCTATAGCCGATTTTCCCATACCGCCGAAGGGCTGGCGCAGAACAACCGCACCGGTTGTGCCTCGGTTAATATAGAGATTCCCGGCGTAAATGTGATCCTTCCAGTGCTTTTGTTCCCGGGTGTCCAAGGTCTCAATGCCCGATGTCAGACCGTAGCCGGTCTGATTGATCACTTCGATGGCATGATTCAGATCCTGGGCTTGCATCACGGCCAGCACAGGACCGAAAAATTCGGTGGTGTGTGTGTAGCTTCCCGGCTGCACACCCCACTTGATGCCCGGTGTCCACAGAAAAGGATTATCATCCATGTTTTCAGGTTTCAGAGCCCAGGATTCCCCGGGTTCGAGCTGGACCAGCGCGCGTTTCAAATCTTTGTCCGGGGGCCGGATCAACGGCCCCATTTTGTTTTCAAAATTCCAGGCCGATCCTACCGGATAGCTTTGGGCGGCATCGATCAGCTGTTTTTTAAAGTTTAAATCTTGATAGACCTCGTTTTCAAGTATCAATAAAGAAGTTGCGCTGCATTTTTGACCGCAATTGCTAAACGCCGAGTGAAGAATGTGTTTGATGGCTTGGTCCCGATCGGACATGGCGGTAACGATGGAGGCATTTTTACCGCCGGTTTCAGCAGCCAGATAGACCCCCGGCCGCTGCTTTAAAATGGTCATGCCGGTATGGGTGCCGCCGGTCAAAATAATGAAATCCGCATCAGGGTGGTTGGTCATTGCTGCGCCTGCTGTTGAACCGCCGCAGGGCAGAAACTGCAACACGTTTTTGGAAACGCCGGCCCTCCAGAACGCCTGACACAATATCCAGGCCGTGAGAACCGCCGCTGACGACGGTTTGAAAATAACGGTGTTGCCGGCGGCCAAAGATGCCGTGATTCCACCGCAGGGAATGGCAACCGGGAAGTTCCAGGGCGAAATGACCAGCCCCACGCCTTTACCGCTGCACGTGACATTGGGAAGGCCGGTAAACATTTGGGCAGAAAAGGGATAATATTCGGCGAAGTCAACAGCCTCGGAAACCTCGGCATCGCTTTCGGAAAAAATTTTGCCGGTATCTGCCGCCGCCGCACCCACCAGATCGCTTCTGGCTTTGCGAAGCTCTATGGCAACCCTGGACAGGATTTTATGACGGGTTTGTATGCTCCTGCTCCGCCACCCGTCCGGGTCGGCCCGGGAAACGTTCAGCGCCTGCCGGATATCGTCGTCAACAGCCTCGGCATAGGTGGCGATACAAACCTCTTGGGGGAACTGGGAAGGATCCCAACACGCTTGGGTGGGCCGGTCCGCATAAATTTCATTTGCGCCAACCACCAATGGAATTGTTATGGGCGGATGTTCCGGAGACTTTTTCCATTTATTACGTATGGATTCGGCCCAGTTACGATTGGCGGACAGCGCCCAGTCCGTATTCGGCTCATTGCTGAACTCGTTTTCATGAAAGGTCCCCTTGGGCTCCGAAAAGGTCTCCTCCTGCCGATTCTGTATCCGGTTTGGCGTTTGGCCGGCCTTATTTTTATAATGATAAGAAGCTATAAATTGATTTTTTAAAAACTCCCAGGACTTGGAATCGGTTTTAAGATCAAAAGAATACCGCAGAAAATTTTCTTGGGCCGTATTTTCATCCAGTCGACGAACCAGGTAGCCAATGGCATTTATAAACTGTTCTCTGGTGGCTACCGGTGCATAGACCACAACATTTCCCGAAATTTCCTGAATGGCCCGGCGCACATGATCTGCCATGCCTTTGAGCATTTCAAAGGAAAAACAGTCGGTCACATGATAGTACCGGGCCAACTGATCGGCATAGGCCAGCTCAAATAGATTGTGGGATGCGATGCCCAAGTGAACCGCTCTGATGTTTTCCGGTGCCATCCCGAAATCGATCATCCGCTTGTAATTGGCGTCCACTTCAAGCTTGTTGTCGTAAGGGGCCACAGGCCAGTTATGCAGGGCGGCTTCCTGTTGTTCCATTTCCATATTGGCGCCTTTGACGATTCGTATCTTAATGGGACTCCCGCTTTTTTCAACCCGTGCTCGGGCCCATGCGGTCAGTTTTTTTTGCAGAGCAAATGAATCCGGCAAGTAGGCCTGAAGTACAATTCCGGCAGAATAATTTTTAAACTCATCCTGATCCAGGGTTCTGGTAAAAACAGCATCGGTTATTTCCAGATCGCGGTATTCCTCCATATCCAGATTCACAAACTTTGGAACCTCTCTGCCGTCGCTGCGAACATAAAGGTGGTCTCTGGCTGCCGCATAAAGCCGTGACAGTCGCTCCATTAATATGGTGACGGTGTATTCAAAGGCCAGCGATTGAATTTGAGAATAGATGGTGGAAATTTTTACAGATATGTATTCAATATCCGGGGTTTTCAGATCATGTATATAGGTTGCCAGGCGGTGTCGGGCTTCGGCTTCGCCCAGGATGGCTTCTCCCAGACGGTTAATATTCATGCGCACGCCCTGCTGCTTTCGCAGATGCAAATGTGAACGCAGGGCTTCGGGCTCACCGGGAATAATCGCACGGCTGCTGTCATGGCGCATTTTTTCAATCATCTTGGGCACGGAAATACTGGAAATATAACGGCCAAAACCCATGAACATCTGAGCGAGCAATCTTTCGACGGATGAAAAGAAATCCGGCACACCGTATTTTGCAAGCAAGTAGTTTATCTGATCGGCAACGCGGGCGGTGTTTTCAGACCGAAAACCCTGGTCAATCAAGTGGGTCAACACCACCTTGTCCCGGGGATTCGTGACCAGACCCTTCATCTGTTGGGCAATTCCCTTTTCTTCAGCCGTCAATAAAGCGTTGGCAAGGTTTTGCCAAGCTTCTGCCAGTGAAACGGCGTCCTCTACAATTTTGTCATATGGGGGTGTTTTCATGCGAATTTCCTTGTATCGGCCGGAAAAATTAAGGAGTTTCAAACCATATCTTAAAAATTATAAACACGCGAAGGTGAGCATGGCAAGTGCAAAAAATGAGGCGTACTCTACCTCACATCTTTCCGTTTTCATGTTTCGACTTTTGAAAATATTTGATAAAAGCACAGAAAAATAGTAAGTTAATAAGTTCTGGTGTAATTTTCAATAAGCGCTGGCGTGTTAAATGATAATGTTGACCCGAATCCATAAATTAAGGAATTTCGTATGCCTGAAAAATGTATTCTTCTCCTGCTCGACGGGCTTGGGGACAGATCATACCGGGAACTTGATTTTAAGACACCGCTTCAGGCTGCCAAAACGCCTGTTTTGGACAGAGTGGCGGTAGAGTCCGCCAACGGTTTATACCATGCTGCCTGCATCGGCCAGGCGCTTCCCAGTGAAAATGCCCATTTTATCATGTTCGGTTATGATATAAAGGAATTTCCGGGCAGGGGGGCGCTTGAAGCGTTGGGCGCAGGAATTGAATTGCAAAACAAAGATGTTGCCGTGTTATCTCATTTTGCCGGTATAACGGAATCTGAAAAAATACTTGTCCTTGAACAGGGGAAACCGGTGATCTCAGACGGAGAGACTAGGGAATTTGTTAATGTTGTCCGAGAATTTGAAACAGGGGGAGTTAGAATACGCTTTCATCCCACAGGCGGAATTCGCGGGATTATTACGCTTCACGGCAGTGTGTCTCCGTTTATTACGGATTCGGACCCCTTTGTAAATAACCGGCCGTTGATTAACATACAACCATGGGACGGATACGGTGATGACCCGGCAACCGCAAATACCGCTGTGGCCTTAAAAAAATATCTCATTCATGTTTATCATAAGCTGCAGATGCATCCGATTAATCAGGCAAGGATTAAAAATGGAAAAGTACCCATAAACAGCCTGGTTACCCAGAGGGCGGGGCAGCTGAAAAATGTAACGCCTTTTGCGGATCGATACGGGTTGCGCGCGCTGTCCATGGCATCCGGCATGATGTACTGGGGTCTTGGGAGATATATCGGCCTTGATATTAAAAAAGTTACGGATACCGAAAATCCCGGCAATGATCTGGCCGAGCGAATCCAAATGGCTTATGAATATTTAAACGACTACGACTTTATTCATGTACACACCAAAACACCGGATGAGGCTGCACATATGAAAAATCCCCTGGCCAAAAAATCCGTCATTGAATCCCTGGATCAAGGTATTGGAAAAGTCATCCAACCCCTGTTGGAAGATCCGGAACTGCTGTTTATTGTAACTGCCGATCATTCCACACCCAGCTCGGGTCCGTTGATCCATTCCGGTGAAAGCGTTCCGATCATGTTTCATGGCAGTGGCGTAAGGCGAGACCGGGTCAGACAGTTTGATGAAGTGAGTGCAGTTTCCGGTGCTCTGGGAACTCTTAGGGGCAAAGAACTGATATATATGGTTTTGAACCATTTAAACCGGTCAAAACTCCACGGAATAATGGATACACCTGTTGATCAACCCTATTGGCCGGGAAAGTATAAATCCTTTAAACTGAAGTAACTGATCACTCTTATTGGAACTTCAAATGAACAGCATCTCAGAAAAAAAGCCGCCATCACAAACGGTTGAAACCGGCATCATTCACGGAAGATTCCAGATTCTTCATAATGATCATGTTAAATATCTTCTGGCGGGAAAACAGTTTTGTCGGCATCTGGTTGTTGGTATCACCAATCCCGACCCCACATTGACCAATAAAGAACGTGAAGATCCTCATAGAGATGATCCCTCATCCAACCCGCTCACCTATTATGAACGATATCTTCTGATTAATGAGGTATTGCAGGCCGAAGGGGTAAAACCCAAGGAATTCTCTGTTGTTCCGTTTCCCATTAATATGCCCGATCTTTATAAATACTATGTGCCCATGGATGGTTTATTTTTTCTGACCATTTACGATGACTGGGGAAAAAAGAAGCTCGACATCTTTAAATCACTGGGGCTAAATACTCATATCTTGTGGGAAGTGCCGCCCGAGAAAAAAGGCATCAGTGCTGCTGAAATTCGCAGGCTTATGATGGACGGAAAACCATGGGAGTATATGGTACATCCCCGTGTTTCACATCTTTTGAAAAAATGGGATGTGCCCAGAAGAATTAAAAAAATAATTGCTAACTGTGCCTAAACTTTGTTCCTCACGATCAATTAATTAGTTTCCATCCATAAATCGGCATATTTCGCCTTATGAAAAACTTAGAAAACAAGAGTTGAGTAGT
>Ga0180432_10003971_pt1 | contig 20699 bp, 24 predicted proteins | sample SS_ome_10_FD_132414 | JGI IMG/M metagenome (GOLD analysis project Ga0180432, IMG submission 132414) | Hypersaline lake sediment archaeal communities from the Salton Sea, California, USA - SS_1_MS_2 metaG | ecosystem: Environmental > Aquatic > Non-marine Saline and Alkaline > Hypersaline >...
CCTCTGCCGGTCCCTGCTCGCTCTCGTAGACGGCCACGAGAATGCGGGTGCCGTCGCGCGGGGCGGTGCGGATCGACTGCCAGGCTGAATCGGTCATGGGCCTCCTCCAATTGTGCCGACCTTGGCCTGCGAGCGCCCGCCGCGCAAGCGAAGTCGCGCCCGGAACCGGTGGCCAGTCCTGCGCCGGGTGAATGGACGAACGGGAATACGCCCGTTTACTGGCCATGACGAGGGGCGCACAGGCGCGGCGCCTCCAGGCCGCTTTTCCATTCACCCAACGCCATTCACCTCTGTCATTGCCCCCTCAACGCGCCCAGTAGTCGACGACGGTCACGTGCTCGATCCACTGGCGGGCGAATGTCGAGAATGCCGTGTGGTTCGGATGCGGCAGGTAGGCGTCGCGCGCCGCCTCGCTCGCGAAGGTCAGCACGAAACAATGGGTCAGCCCGTTCGCCTTGCCTTCGGGGCTGTTGTTCTCGCCCCACTCGAACGCCTCGATCCCGGGCACCTCGTGTTGCAGCGCGGCGAAGCGGCGGACGATCTCATCAAGCTCGTCCGCGGTGGTTTTCTCGCGGAATCCGAACATCACGATGTGGCGCAATTTGTCCGCCATGGCGGTCTCCTCCCTGATGGTCGCGCGCACATGCGCGCGGCTGCAGGTATCGGCCAGACGCGGTCCCCTGTCACCACCGTTGGGGCGACACGGTCACATTGGAGATCGTTGTCTCGAAGGACCCGCGGTCCCGAACGAGCAACCGGCGAACTGGCGCAAGCCGCCTGCCCGCGAAACGGGCAGGGCTCCCGCGGACTCGCGAACCTTCTTGTCAGTATGCAGCGGTCCCTGTATGGTAAGTAACTAGTTAGATCATAAGCAGGGAGGAGACCTCTATGAAGTCTAGCAAGCTCACCACCGCCATGCTGTCGGCGACCATGCTCGCCGGGGCCATCGCAGCCGCACCGTCGGTCGCGGTCGCGGAGGACGACATCACGATCGCGATTTCCATGCGCTCGCTGTCGAATCCGTACCACGCGACCTTTGCCAAGGGCGGCGAACTGTTCGCCGAGTCGATCGGCGCGCCGTTCGAGGTGCTCGTCACCGAAGGCAACTCCGAAAAGGGCATCGCCGACATCCGCGCGTTGATCGCGCGCACCGACGGCAAGGTGTGCATCAACGTCGACCCGAACGACTCGCCCGACGCGCGCACGATCGTGGAAGAGGCCGAGAAGGCCGGTGCCTACGTCGTCACGCAGTGGAACAAGCCCGACGACCTGCATCCGTGGAATCACGATCCGAATTACGTCGCGCACATGTCGTTCTCCGGCACCGGCACGTCGAAGGAGATCACCAACGCGCTGATCGAGGCCATGGGCGGAGAAGGCGGCATTGTCGCGCTCGGCGGCATTCTGGCCAACGTTCCGGCGATCGAGCGGAAGGCCGGCATGGAAGCGGCGGTGGCCGAGACCAACGGCGCGGTCGAGATCCTCGACTTCCAGCCCGCGGACTGGAACGAGACACGCGCGTTCGAGATCACGCAGGCCTGGCTCACCCGCTTCGGCGACCAGATCAAGGGTATCTGGGCGGCGAACGATTCCATGGCGATCGGCGCGCTCGAGGCGCTGCGTCAGGAGGGTCTCGACGGTCAGGTTCCGGTGACCGGCATCGACGGAACGGAAGCCGCCATCGACGCGATTGCGGCCGGCGAGATGGCCGGTACGGTGGCTTGGGATCCGCTGTGGACCGGCGGGATGGGCGCGTCGTTCTGCCACGCCGTCGCTTCGGGTGAACTCGACATAGCTGCCGAGCCGCACGAGCACCGCGAATTCTACGGAACGGGTATCGTCGTGACGCCGGCGAACCTGGACGAGTTCCGCAACCGCGATGCGTCCTTCGACTACAACGACTACTGGGCCAAGTCGACGGGACAGATCCAGTACCAGTAGCACGCGTAGAGTAGACCGAAGACCTGCGGCCGCCGGCCTCGCCGGCGGTCGCCTTTCAGACCGCGCCGGATAACCGAACCTGAGGAGGCGCGCCCGGCTCGCGGGCGTGAAGCGGGACGGCGCGCGGGAGGACTTTCGTGCCGGCACGACTCGACCTGAAGGCGCTGGCGCCTGTCGCCGTACTGGTGCTTCTGTGCCTCGTTATCTGGGCCTTCAGCCCGAACTTCGTTTCGATCAACAATCTGATCCGGATCCTGAACCAGGCGGCGATCCCGATGGTGCTGGTGATGGGCGCGACATTCGTGATCCTGATGGGTTCGATCGACCTGTCGGTGGAGGGCATCCTGTCCCTTTGCGCGGTCGTGACCGCCGCGCTGGTCATGAACCCCGTCAGCGCCGATCTCGCCTCTCTCTCCGCCCCCGTGGCCGCGATGGTCGACGCCAACATCGGGTTCCTCGCGATACCGGTGGCCATTCTGGCCGGCGGTCTGCTCGGGTTCGTCAACGGCGTCGTGCACGTGCGCCTCAAGGTGCCGTCGTTCATGGCGACGCTCGGAATCGGCTTCGCCTGTCTCGGCATCGCCACGGCCGCGCTCGGCGGTTTCCCCGTCCGCATTTCGGATCGGGCGTTCCGCCAGATCACGCTCGGGCGGGAGCTCTTCAACGTCCCCAACGGAGTCTGGCTCGCCCTCGCGGCCGTCTTCGTCGCCTACGTCGTCCAGGAGTGGACCCGGGTCGGGCGCTGGATCTACGCCGTCGGTACGGACGAGGTGACGGCGCGGCAGAGCGGTGTGCCCGTCGAGCGGACGCGCATCATCGTTTTCACCCTCGCCGGGCTGTTCAGCGGCCTCGCCGGCGTCATGGCCGCCGCCCAACTCGGCCAGGGGCACGCGCTGCTGGGCCAGGGCAGGCTGTTCACCACCATCACCGCCGTTGTTGTCGGCGGTACCGCGCTCACCGGCGGGGTCGGCTCGGTCCTGAACTCCGTGGTCGGCGTGCTGATTGTCGTGGTGTTGACCAACGGCATGGTGCTGATGGGCGTGGAGACCTACGTCCAGCAGGGCGTGCAGGGGCTGCTCATCATCATCGCCGTGGCGCTCGCGCTCGATCGCTCCCAGCTCGACGTGGTGAAGTGATGACGGCAGTTCTGGAACTTCGCAACGCGACCAAGTCCTTCCCCGGCGTCAAGGCGCTGGACAGCGTCTCCATGCACATCGAACCCAACGAGATCGTCGGGCTGATCGGCGAGAACGGCGCCGGCAAGTCGACGCTGCTGAAGGTGCTCACCGGCATCTACCAGCTCGACGAGGGGCAGGTGCTGGTGAACGGTCGCGAGCAGAAGCTGCGCAGCCCCCGCGACGCGTTCGACCACGGCGTCGCCATGGTGTTCCAGGAGCAGTCGGTCATCTCCACGCTGTCGGTGGCGGAGAACATCTTCCTCGGCCGCGAAGGCGAGTTCCTGGTTGCCGGCCTGATCAACAAGGCAGCGATGAACCGTGCCGCGCGGACGGAGCTAGCCAAGGTTCGCCTCGACATCGATCCGGCGACCCGGTGCGCGCACCTCAGCTTCGCCCAGCGCCAGATGGTCGAGATCGCCAAGGCGCTCTCGCTCGACACCCGGATCGACGGGGATATCGTCATTCTGCTCGATGAGCCGACGTCGGTGCTGGAGAAGCGGGAGGTCGAGCTTCTGTTCGACATCGTCCGCGAGCTGAAGGCGCGCGCCGCCATCGTGTTCATCTCCCACCGGCTCGACGAGGTGATCGACGTGGCCGACCGCATCTACGTGATGCGCGACGGCGCCGTGGTGCAGGAGGTTCCGGCTTCGACCGCGGACGTCCATGATCTCCATGAGCACATGGTCGGGCGCCAGCTCCACCATGAGTACTACCGCGAGAACCGTCAGCGCTCGGAACTCGGCGAGGTCGCCCTCTCGGTGAAGAACCTCTCCAGCAAGGGGCATTTCAGCGACATCAGCTTCGAACTGCAGGAGGGCGAAATCCTGGGTATCGCCGGCGTGGTGGGCTCGGGGCGCGAAGATCTCGCGCGTTGCCTCGCCGGGCTCGCCCCGCCCGACTCCGGGGAGGTGAAGGCGGCGGGAAAGGTCGCGAACCTCACCAGTCCGCGCCGCGCGGTGGATGCCGGCTTCGGCTTCATTCCGAGCGAGCGAAAGGTGGAAGGCCTGGTCGCTCCGCTCAGCGTGACCGAGAACATGACGCTCCCCGCACCGCACGAGTTCACGCGCAGGGGCCTCATCCGTTTCGCGCACGAGACCGAGGTGGCGAAACGCTGGATCGACCGGCTGAGAATCCGAACGCCGTCGCCGCGTACGCCGACGCAGAGCCTTTCAGGCGGCAACCAGCAGAAGGTGGTGCTGTCCAAATGGCGGATCGCCGGATCGCGGATCGCCATTCTCGATCACCCGACGCGTGGCGTCGACGTCGGCGCCAAGGAAGACGTCTACGAGATGGTCCGCGACATGGCCGAGGACGGTATCGCCGTCGTGCTGCTCGGCGATACTCTGGAGGAGGTGATTGGCCTGTCGAACCGGATCCTGGTGTTCAAGGACGGCCGCATCAGCGCCACGTTCGATGCCGCGGTCGGCAGCAAGCCGGATCAGGTCGACCTGATCGCCAACATGGTCTGAAGCATGAACGACAGAACCCGACAGCTGATCCGCGATGCACTCCCCGTGGTCGCACTCCTCGCGATCCTCGGCGTGATTGCCATCGCCGACCCGAACTTCATCCGGGTCGAGAACCTGCTGACCGTCACCGCCGACACGATGACGCTGTTCCTGATGGCCTCGGGTGCGACGCTCGTCATCATGCTGGGCTCCATCGACCTGTCGATCCAGGCCGTGGCCTCGATGGCGAGCTGCATCGTTGCGGTGATGCTGCCGGAGCTCGGCTACGCGGCGATCCCGCTGGCGCTGCTGGCCGGGGTCGTTGCCGGGGTCGTTTCGGGCATCTCCGTCAATCGCCTGCGCATCCCGTCGTTCATCGCCACCCTTGCGGTGTCCGGCATCGCGACCACGGTGGCCTATGCCGCCTCGCGGAGCTCAGCGCCGATCGCGCGGGCCACCTCCGACGCTTACCTCTGGTGGGTCGCGGGGGAATCGACGCCGATCCCCGGCTGGCCGGCGGTCGAGAACGAGATCTTCGTCGGGGTCGTCGCGCTTGTCCTGCTGTCGCTGGTGCTGACGCTCACGCGTTACGGCCGTCTGGTGCGCGCCGTCGGCTCACAGGAACGCGCGGTTATCGCGTCGGGAGTCAACGTCGACGGCGTCAAGCTGGTGACGTTCATGATCTCAGGGTTGATGGCGGCGGTCGCCGGACTCGTGATGGCTGCGCGGCTGGGCTCCGGCTCGCCGACGCTCGCCAACGAGTTCCTCCTGCCGGCGATCGCCGCCATCGTCGTTGGCGGCACCGCGCTCACCGGTGGCGTGGGCGCCATCTGGAAAACCTTCATCGGTGCGCTGATCATCGCCGTGGTTCGTATCGGCATGACCTTCCTGGGCGTGACCGTGCTGGCCCAGCAGATCGTGTTCGGCGTCATTCTGGTGGTCGCCGTGGCCGTCACCATCGACCGCTCCAAGGTCGCCGTGGTGAAATAGCGAAGCTTCCGCGTCCGCTCGCCTTGATCCATATGGCGCGGAGGCCTCGCACAATGGAGCTTTCGGTGGCCGAACGAATGACCAAAGCGGGAGAGAACCCCCGGGGGCGCACCCGTCCTTCTGTCCGGCGGCAATCCTCAGATTCCCAAAGGATACGGCGACGAGCCGGTGCAGGCCTATATCGCGGCGATGCCCGGGTGGAAGCGCGCCGTCGGCGCGCGCCTCGACGAGATCATCGTCCGAGCGGTCCCGAACGTGCGCAAGGCGGTGAAATGGAACTCGCCGTTCTATGGGGCGGAGGACCGGGACACCTGGTTCCTCTCGTACCACTGCTTCACAAGATATCTGAAGCTGACGTTCTTCGACTGTGTCTCGCTCGATCCGGTTCCTCCCGTCGCATCGAAAGTCCCGAACGTGCGTTACGTCCACATCCACGAGGGCGACGACATCGATGCAGGTCATCTCGCGTCCTGGATTTTCCAGGCAAGCGCCTTGCCCGGGGAAAAGCTGTAGGAGATCGACATGCCCGGAAGCCACGGCGATCAAAGCAACGACACTTCCCCATCCCGACTGATCGACGCGCGGATCGATGATCTCGGCGACTGGCGCGGCGATACCCTCGCCCGGGCCCGAGCGCTCATCCGCGAGGCCGATGCAGACGTCGTCGAGGCGTGGAAGTGGCGTGGTGTTCCGGTGTGGGAGCACGACGGGATTGTCTGCACCGGCGAGACGTACAAGGACTAGGTGAAGCTGACCTTCGCCAGGGGTGCATCGCTCGACGATCCGGCCGGTCTGTTCAACGCGAGCCTGGATGGCAACACCCGGCGGGCGATCGACATCCGAGAGGGCGAGACGATCGACGGTGAAGCGCTGAAGGCGCTCGTCCGCGCGGCCGTCGAACTCAACAGCTCGAAGCGGGCGACCGGCAGAAAGGCCTCAAGCCGGAAGGTGTAGCTGCGGGTCGCGGGCGGGACCGGAATCCGCTATGCGGGGGTCAACGCACGAGGACCACCGACATGCTCGACGAGACCTTCATCAAGGCCTTCATGGCCCACCGTCGCACGGGCGACCTGTTCCACAAGGGCGACCGCGAGGCGCACGAGGTGTTTCAGGTCGCGACCATCAGCGCGCTGCTGGAGCGCGTCTATGACGGTCGCACCACCGTCGGCGAGCTCGCGAAGCATGGAGATTTCGGCCTTGGCACGTTCAATGCGCTGGACGGGGAGATGACCGTCGTCGACGGCGTGTTCTACCAGTGCCGGTCGGACGGGCGCGCCTATATCGCCGAGCCGTCGGCCGAGACGCCGTTCTCGGTTGTGATGCGGTTCGATCCCACGGTCGCGATCGCCATTGACGAAGCGATGGATTATGCCGCGCTCTCGCATGCTCTGGACACCGCCGTGCCGAGCCGCAACGTCTTCTATGCCGTGCGCGTGGATGGCGTCTTCGACCGGGTGAAGGTGCGTGCGGTGCCACGGCAGGAGAAGCCGTACCGGCCGATCTCAGAGATCGTGCACGACCAGCCGGTGTTCGAGCATACTGACATCGAAGGCAGTTTCGTCGGCTTCCGCTTCCCCGATTACACGGTCGGCCTCAACGCGCCGGGCTACCATCTGCATTTCGTTTCGGCCGACCGCAGCGTCGGCGGTCACGTGCTGGAGTTCTCGACCCGCAAGGCCGAGGTCGACATCGACATCACGTCGGACTTTCACATGGAGCTGCCGGAGGCCGGCGACTTCATGGACGCGGAACTGGTGCACGACGACAACGCCGCGGCGATCGACGCGATCGAAAAGTAGCGTTCAGTCCGCGATGCTGCGTGCGGCCGGTTCCAACGGCACGCTCATGAGGTCCTCGCCGACGATGATCCGGCCGTCATACACGGCGGTCATTTCGGCGATCATCCGCTCCTTCACCCCCGGCGCGTCGAGTTGCGGCAGCAGGTGCGTGAGAACCAGCGTTTCCGCTCCGGCCCGCCGCGCGGTTTCGGCCACGTCCAGATGCGATCCGCTCATCCGGCGGTAGTCCTCGGTGAGTTCGGTGCCGCTGAGAAAATGGTTCATGTGGATCAGCACGTCGCACCCGCGCGCGAAATCGATGAACGGCTCGAACACGCCGCCGTTGTCGCCGGAGTAGACCACCGTCCGTTCGCCGACCTCGATCCGGTAGGCGATCGATTCGAGATACGGCTGCACGTGGCGCGCCGGTCCGGTGCGTACCGCGAAGCCCGGGCCGTCGATCGTTTCTCCCGGCGCCAGCTCGCGGGTGTCGAGGGTCAGCTTGCGGCGCGGACCATCGTGGCCGCGGGCGCGGTAGACGGCGAGGCTCGCCGGGCTCTGCGTGCGGGCCTCCAGATCGGGCCCGAAGGCGCCGTCCGGCCCGAAGAAGCTCGCCATGATGCGTTCCAGCGGGGGCGGACCGAACACCTTCGGGTCGCCCTGGGCCGGGTCGCCATGGTCCCAGCGGGTCAACAGCAGGCGCGGCACATCGGCAATGTGGTCGTAGTGGTGATGCGTGAGGAACAGGTGCGTCATGTCGCTCGCCCGGTAGCCGGCTTCCAGCAGCCGGTGGTGCGCACCGGGGCCGTGGTCGAAGACAAGCACCTGCTCGCCCAGATCGACGATGATGCCGGAGCTCTGCCGGTTCAACGACGGCGCCGGGGTTCCGGTGCCGAGGAGGATCAGTTTCGGAATGCTGGGAGACACAGGCTGGAGACCTTCAGGTTGGCAACACGGGAAAAGTCGCGCGTTAGCGCAGCACGCGCTTCAGGAACGCGCGGGTACGTTCGGCCTGCGGCGAGGAGAACATCGCGTCCGGCGGGCCTTCCTCGGCGATTCTGCCGCCGTCGAGAAAGCACACCCGGTCGGCGAGTTCGCGGGCGAAGCCCATTTCGTGGGTCGCGAGGATCATCGTCATTCCTTCCGCCCTCAGTTGCCTGAGAACGTCGAGAACGTCCTCGACCAGTTCGGGATCGAGTGCGGAGGTGATCTCGTCGAACAGCATGATTTCAGGCCGCATGGCGAGCGCGCGGATGATGGCGACCCGCTGCTGCTGTCCGCCGGAGAGCTGGTCGGGGTACTTGTCGATCTCCCCGGAAAGACCGAACCGCGCGAACAGCGTCTCCGCGTCGTGCCGCGCGTCGCTCGTCGCGCGCCCCAGCACGCGGCGCGGCGCGAGCGTGACGTTCTGTGCCGCCGTCATGTTGGGGAACAGGTTGAACGCCTGGAACACGATGCCGATGCGGCGGCGGATCGGGCGAAGGTCGAGCCTGGGTTCGGAAATGTCGACGCCGTCGAGGTGGACGAAGCCGTCGTCGATCGGCTCCAGCAGGTTGATGCAGCGCAGCAGCGTCGACTTGCCCGACCCCGACCGGCCGATCAGGCACACCATCTCCCCCTCGGCGACGTCGAGGTCGAGCCCGTCCAGCACGGTGTGCGGGCCGAACGCCTTGGTCACGCGGCGCAGGCTGAGCTTAGCTTCGGGCATTGCGTTCGCGGTTCATCAGGTAGTCGGCGTAGCGCGTCGCCGGCACAGTGACGGCCAGAAAGATGACGGCGGCAGCCACGTAAGGCGTGAAGTTGGCCAGCAGGCTCTTGAACACGCCGGCCTGGCGCAGGATCTCCACCGGCCCGATGAAGGAGAGCAGCGCCACGTCCTTCTGCAGCGCCACGAGCATGTTCATGTTCGCCGGCACCACGCGCCGCACCGCCTGCGGCAGGACGACAAAGCGCGTCACGTCGCCTTCCGAAAGGCCCAGACACTGTGCGGCAGAACGCTGGCTGGGGTGGATGCTCTCGATACCGGCGCGGAAGATCTCGGCCACATAGGCGCTGTAGGTCACCACCAGCGCCACGGTGCCCCACAGGTACGGGCTGTTCCACGGTCGCGGCAGCCCAAGCCCGGGAACGCCGAAACCGACAAGATAGATGAGCAGGATCACCGGCACGCCACGAAAGACATCGACATAGACCGCGCCGAAGATGCGCAGCGGAAACAGCGCCGGGGCGCGAGCGCCGCGGGCGAGCGCAATGGCCAGGCCGATGATGGCGATCAGCGGCGCGGACCATGCAAAAATCGCGAGGTCGAGCAGAAAGGCCTGCAGAAGCTTCGGGAAGGTGCGCACGAACACCTCGCCGTCGAAGAAGCTTGCGCGTACCCGGTCCCATCCCGGCGCCATCGGCACCAGGATCACAGCGGCGGCAACCGCAACAGCGGTGCTGGTTGCGGCGATGGTCGCGCCCCGGCGTCGCTGGCGCGCCTCGTACGCCTGACGGCGGGTCAAGGGCGGTCGGGTCGCGTCATCGGGCATGGCCGGGCCGCGCATCAACCGCCGAACAGTGCCGCGTGGGTATCGCGGAGCGCGTTCTTCTGCACCTTGCCCATGGTGTTGCGCGGCAATTCGGGTGCGGCCAGGATCGCTTTCGGTTGTTTGAACCGCGCGAGCTTCCCGGCCAGCGCGGCGGCAATGGCGTCGCTGTCGAGCGTTGCGCCGTCCTCCATGACAACGACGGCAACCACCGCCTCGCCGAAGTCGACATGGGGAACGCCGATCACAGCGCTTTCCACCACGTCCGGCAGGTCGTCGATAACGCTCTCCACCTCCTTGGGATACACGTTGAGCCCGCCGGAAATGATCAGGTCCTTGCCGCGACCGACGATGGACAGATAGCCGTCGCCGTCGATCCGGCCGAGGTCGCCGGTGACGAACCAGCCGTCGTCGCGGAACTCCGCCTTCGTCTTGTCCGGCATTCGCCAGTAGCCCTGGAAGACATTGGGCCCGGTCACCTCCACCACGCCGATCTCGCCGTCGGCGACGGCCGCGCCGCTCTCGGGCTCGGCGACGCGGATCGAAACGCCCGGCAGCGCAAAGCCGACCGTGCCGGCCCTGCGCTCCCCATCGTACGGGTTCGACGTGATCATGTTGGTTTCGGTCATCCCGTAGCGTTCGAGGATCGCGTGGCCGGTGGTTTCGCGGAAGGCGTCGTGGGTGGCGGCGAGCAGGGGCGCGGAGCCGGAAACGAACAACCGCATGTTGGCGGCGGTCTGCCGGGTCAGCCGTTCGCTGGCCAGCAGCCGCGTGTAGAAGGTCGGTACGCCCATCAGGCAGGTCGCTTGCGGCATCGCGTCCAGAATTGCATCGACGTTGAAGCGGTCCAGCACGATCATCGAGCTGCCCGCCATCAGTGTCGTGTTGGTGGCCACAAACAGCCCGTGGGTGTGGAAGATCGGCAGGGCATGGATCAACACGTCGTCGGCGGTGAAACGCCAGGCGTCCACAAGCGTGAGCGCGTTGGAGAGCAGGTTGTCGTGGGTCAGCATGGCCCCCTTCGACCGTCCGGTGGTGCCGGAGGTGTAGAGCAGGCCGGCGAGGTCGTCCGGGCTGCGCGCGACATCGGTGAAGTCCGGTGATGCGGCATCGGCGCGGTCGGCCAGCGAGCCGTCCGCACCGCGATCCAGTGTGGCGACATGCGCGACGCCGGCCTGGGCGGCCACGGGTGCCAGCGTAGCCACGGCGTCGGCATCGACGATGAAAAGTGCCGGTTCCGCGTCGCCCAGGAAGTAACCGATCTCGGCGGGGGTGTACCCGGTGTTGAGCGGCAGGTAGACGCCGCCGGCGCGGATGACGGCAAGGTAGAACACCAGGGATTCCATCGACTTCCGCGCCTGTACGGCCACCCGGTCGCCGGGCTTCACGCCCAGATCGGCGAGCACGTTGGCGTAGCGACCGGTGCGGTCGATCAGGTCGCCATAGGTGACGGCCGGCCCGCCGGGCGCGCGCATGAAGACGGCATCGGGTTTCGCGACCCGGACGCGGGCGAACAGGGCATTCTCGGGCATGGATTTCCTCACCGGTTGGAGCGCCGGAGTTTATGCGAGTGCGGGGGGCGGTTGGAAGGTCACCGCGTGCGAATCCCTCGTCATCCGGCACTGCGACGCGCGATCCCGCTGCCCCCGCCATCCTTCCGGTTGACCGGAGGACCCATGCTCGACCGTGATGCGTCGACGTCATGTGCGGTCCGCGGGAACCTCGTCGTGCGTGGTGCTGGGCGCACCGAAGGCGGGTTGTGAGTTGCAGGAGGCATTCGGCGCAACGCCAATGGCGCAGGTGGCGTCGGTTTCGTGTTAAGGACCATCCCTTCAAAAGAGAAACGAGACGAGGAGGGACGGATCGATGGCAACGAGAAGACGTGGCAAGCTCCGGTGGGGCATCATCTCCACCGCGAACATAGGTGTCGCGCGGGTCATCCCGCCGATGATGGAATCCAACAAGTTCGAGGTCTACGCGATTTCCTCGCGCGACCAGAAGAAGGCTGACGAAGCTGCTGCCAAGCTGGGCATTCCCGTGGCGCACGGCAGTTACGAGGCGCTGCTCGACGATCCCGACGTGGACATCGTCTACAACCCGCTGCCGAACCACCTGCATGTCCCGCTTACCCTCGATGCGGCGGCGAAGGGCAAGCATGTATTGTGCGAGAAGCCGATCGCGATGACCGCGGCCGAGGCGCGCAAGCTCAAGAAGATCCCCGAGGACATCGTCGTCGGCGAAGCATTCATGGTACGGCATCACCCGCAGTGGAAGCGCGCCCGCGAGATCGTCCAGAGCGGCAAGCTCGGCACGGTGCGGTTCATCCAGGTCGCGTTCTCGTATCACAACGTCGACCCGAACAACGTGCGCAACATGGCCGACATCGGCGGCGGCGGTGTCTACGACATCGGCTGCTACGCCATCATCACCGGACGCTACCTCTACGGCGCAGAGCCGGAGCGCGTGGTGTCGCTGATCGACCGCGACCCGAACTTCAGGACAGACCGGACGGCGTCGGCGCTGCTCGATTTTGGCGACGGGCGTCAGCTCGCCTTCTCCACTTCGACACAGACCACGCCGTTCCAGCGGGTCCAGGTGCTTGGCACCAAGGGGCGGCTGGAGATCCGGATCCCCTACAACGCTCCGTCGGGCGAGCAGACGCTGCTCTTCCTGGACGACGGCAAGAAGCTCGCGGACGAGTCGGCCAAGCCGATCCGGATCGCAAAGACGGACCAGTACCGCCTCCAGGCCGAAGCCTTCACCCGCGCGGTGCAGGGCAAGGAAGAGCTGGAGTTCGGGATCGACGACGCCATCGCCCAGATGAAGGTGATCGACGCGGTCTTCCGTTCCGAGAAACAAAACCGCTGGATCAAGCTCTGATCCGGTGAGGCGTTGGCGGTGAGGTCAGGGCACGTCCGCAGAGTGGAACCGCTCTGCGGGGGCAATCGTGCGCAGAAACGATCAGCTGGAGCGGGAATCCGGTCGGATTCCGCTCCAGCCGCTCGGGCATCCTGTTCGCTGCGGCGAGTTCGCTCCGCCCGCCTACTCTTCCACGGCCTCGTCGGCGACCGCCGGCACGGTCTTGAGGTAGGCGACGATCGCCTCGTGGTCCTCCGGCGGCAACCGCATGGTGTTGGCGGTCACGTCGCCCATCTGTCCGGTAAAGGCGCCCTGGAAGAACGGCTTCTGGCCCTGGGCGAACACGCCCAGGAGATCGAAGTCCGACCAGCCGCCGAGGCCGTCAGCGTGTGAGGTGATGTTGGGGATGCGGCCCGCGCCCTCCGGCGAGGGGCCGCCGGCGAGGTACCGGTCGCCAATCGGCCCGCCGATCAGGTTGCGCGGCGTGTGGCACTCGCCGCAGTGGCCGGGACCGTTGACCAGATAGGCGCCGCGGTTGACCATATCGTCGGCGGCGGGATCCGGCTCGAACGTTTCGCCGTCGGCATAGAGCAGCTTCCACATGCCCAGTCCGCGGCGGATGTTGAAGGGGAAGCCGAGTTGGTGCCCGGGGGCCTTGCCGTCCACTTCCGGGAGCGTGTCCATGAACCCCTTCAGGTCGATCAGGTCGGTCAGCGTCATGCGCTGGTAGGAGAGATACGGGAAGGCGGGGTATAGGTGCTCGCCGTCATCGCCGACGCCATGCTTCATGGCGTTCACGAACTCCAGCGCCGACCAGTTGCCGATCCCGTCATCGGGGTCGGGCGAAATGTTGGGCGCGACGAACGTGCCGAAGGGGGTCACCAGCGGTTCGCCACCGCCGAGGTGGGGCAGGTCGTCCTGTCGTCCTTCCGGCTCGGCGTGACATGAGGAGCACCCGCCCGCCCAGAACAGCCGCTCGCCGTTGGCCACATCCGCCGTGTGGTTCGGCAGATCGCCGGCGGCAAGAACCCTGGGCTCGGTGAGGATCCAGCCCGCGGCCGCGCCGACCACGGCAAGGACGATGAGGACGATCAGAAGGCGGCGCACAGCTAGACCTCGCGGTTCTTGGACCCTCGGGAGACCTTTGTCACCGATGGCGCGGGCCGGCGCAAGCTGTTGCGGACGGCCGCCCGGTGCACCATATCCGGTCCGGGCCGTTCGCTGCCGCAAAGGCGGGTCGGTCCGTACGGGTCGCTTTGACGAGAAAGGACCGGCAATGACACGTGTTTCTGCGTTCTCCAGCCCGCTTCTGCTGGGCTTCGAGAACATCGAGCGGGCACTCGATCGCCTCTCCAAGGGGGGAGGTGACGGGTATCCGCCCTACAACATCGAGAGAATTCCAGCCGCGGCGGGAACGCCGGAGATGCTGCGAATCGTTCTGGCCGTTGCCGGTTTTGGCCGCGACGAGCTGGAAATCACCGTGGACGAGCGGGAACTGACCATCCGCGGGCGCCAGTCCGAGACGGAAGGCCGCGATTATCTCTATCGCGGCATCGCGGCACGCCAGTTCCGCAAGGCCTTCGTCCTGTCGGAGGGCATCGAGGTGGCCGGGGCGGACCTTGCCGACGGGCTGCTGTCGATCGACCTCGTTCGTCCGACCCGCGAGAAGACCGTTCGCAACATCGACATCGGGCACACCGCCAACGGCCAAGGAGAGAGCGCATGAACACCGAAATCCGCACACCTGACCTCGCCGCTCTGGGTGGAGGCCGTCTCGCCTACATCCGGCCGATGACGGCCGGACAGGCCAAAGACCTGTTTCCGTCGATGCCGGAAGTTGCCCCCGAACTTCACCTGTGGGCGCTGCTGGCGGCGGACGGTTCGCCGATCATGCTCGCCGACACCCGCGAGGCCGTGGAGATGAACGCCCACGACCACGATCTGGAAACCGTCAGCCTGCACTGAGCACGGACAGGGTCCGCGCTGAGCCGGCGGGCCTCAGCGGGCCGGGGGTTCGTCTCTGCCCGGGTCAGGCATCGGCGGCTTGAACGGGGGCAGAGGCGGTGTCCAGCCGGGAACCCGCGGGGTCAATGTCGCCGCAAAGGGATCGTCGCCCACAACCTCCCATGTCACCCGTTCACCCAGTTCGATCAGCCCCATCGCGCCGGCCGGTCTGCCCTGCGTGGTGAAGCTTTCGGTCAACGACTGCTGGGTGATATGGGGAATTCCGTCCACGGTCGTGACCGTGTTCCAGTGCACGTGACCGGCCAGGCACACCACCGGCACGCGGGCCTGCGCCAGCGTGGCGCGTACGCGGTCCGTCTGAGGATAGGTCGCGAATTGCGGGTTGTTCTCGAAGTAATGGTTGCCGGTCTGGGCATGTCCGGACACGGGTATGTGGCTGACCACAAGCGTCGGTTTCGTCGCCGCCCGGATCCGCTGTGACAGCCACACGAGATCGGCCTCGGGTAGCTCAAAGCCCGGCATCGGGCCGTTCCGGTGCACCTTGCTGTCGGCACGCCACAGCAGAATCTGCCAATCGCCCGTGTCGATTGTTTCGTGGTCAAGCGCCTGCCCGAGAATGTCGGCGTTCTCTGCCACGCTCAGGAAACGGCGATCGTGATTGCCGTTGATGTGGTGCACGGGCTGGGCAATGGGGCGGAAAGCCTCGGCCGCCTCGCGCTCCAGCCGCAGGTCCGTGTCGCGGTCGATGTCGGAGATACGGTCGCCGAGGTCCAGCACCATGTCCGCGTCGCCATCTGACACATACCGGGCAAACTCGTCCATCAGCGGCAGCGCTGCGTCGCCACGCTTGGTCTTGACCGGTGCGCCGTGATGGATGTCGGCGATAATGGCGAGGCGGAATGCCATGGCGAACGCGCGGGGACCGATCTGCAGCAGGCCTGAACCGGCACCTCGGGAGATGCCGGTTCCGATGGTCGGCGTCGCATGACGCGCCGGCCCCAGGCGGGAGTGTCAGGCGGCGTCGGACTTGGCGCCGTCGACCACGAGCGCGCCGAGGATTCCCTTGGTGCCGGCGGCAGCGCGGATGCGGGCCAGTCGGTCCGGCTCACGCATGATGCGGGCGACCTTGGCCAGAACCTTGAGGTGCTCCGCGCCGGCATCCTCCGGCGCCAGCAGCAGGAAGATCAGGTCGACCGGCTGTTCGTCGACCGCTTCGAACTCGATCGGCGTCGAGGCCCGGGCCAGAAATCCGTGAATCCGGTCGAGCGAGGCGAGCTTGCCGTGCGGGATGGCCACGCCGTGACCCACCCCCGTCGATCCGAGCTTCTCGCGGGCGATCAGCGTACGGAAGATGTCCCGCTCGTCGAGGCCCGTCTGAAGCGCGGCCTTCTCGGCGAGGATCTGCAATGCCTGTTTCTTGCTGGTGGCCTTCAGCGCCGGATAGACCGACTCGGGCCCCAGTAGATCGTTCAGGGGCATGAATGCTCTCCGCTGTGGTTCAGGCGTTGGCCAGGGTCGGATCGATCCAGCCGATGTTACCGTCACGACGACGGTATACTACGTTGATGCCGCCGTGACCCGCGTTGCGGAACACAACTGCGCCTGTTTCCCCAAGATCAAGCTCGACGACCGCGTCCGCCACCGACATCTCGGGAAGATGGGTCGCTTCTTCAGCCACGATGGTCGGCGCATAATCCGGCTCCACCTCTTCCTCTTCGTGGAAGGGCGCGATCACGTAGCTGGTGGCTGCGATGGAGGAGGCTTCACGCCGGTTATGGCCCTTGAGGCGGCGCTTGTAACGGCGCAGACGCTTTTCCAGCCTGCTCGCGGCACTCTCGAAGCTCTGGTGCGGATCGTTCGATTCGCCCTTGGCTTGCAACTCCACGCCGGTATCGAGATGGATGACACACTCGGTATGGAACCCGGCGCCTTCCTTGGCCATCGTGACGTGGCCCGAGAAGCCGCCGTCGAAGTACTTGTCGATCGCCTCTGCGATCCGCGCTTCTGCGGTTTCCCGCAGCGCCTGTCCGATGTCCATGTTCTTGCCGCTGACCCTGAGGCCCATCCGGAATTCTCCGTGTTCTTGTTTCATGCTGCAGCGGCCCCGGTTCGGGCCCGCATCGTCATCTTACAGGTGCTGTGGCCTCGACCCAACTGACTTCCATCAACCGCCGAAGCAGGAATCGGTTGCCGATCGGCTCACATGGCCGCCTGTTTCTCCCGTCGGCGTTGCACCGATGACGCGATGCGCATGGCCTCGCGGTACTTGGCGACCGTTCGCCGGGCGATGTCCACCCCGGATTGCCCCAGCAGGCGGACGATCGCGTCGTCGGAGAGTACCCCGTCCGGGCGTTCGCCGTCGATCAGGCGGCGGATGCGATCGCGAACCGCTTCGGCCGAGTGCGCTTCGCCGCCGTTGGCGGCCGGGATCGCGGCGGTGAAGAAGTACTTCAGCTCGAAGATCCCGCGCGGCGTCGCCACGTACTTGTTGGACGTGACCCGCGACACGGTCGATTCGTGCATGTCGATCGCATCGGCGATGGTCTTGAGGTTGAGCGGTCTGAGGTGCTGGACACCGTGAACCAGAAACGCATCCTGCTGGCGCACGATTTCCGCGGTCACGTTCAGGATCGTGCGTGCGCGCTGGTCCAGGCTCTTCACCAGCCAGTTCGCCGCCTGCATGCACTCGTTGATGTAGGTGCGGTCGGCGTCGCTGCGGCGGCCGGCGGACACCTGCACCCGGTACTGCTCGTTGACCAGCAGCCGCGGCAGGGTCTCCTGGTTCAGATCGACCTGCCATCCGCCGTCGGGGGACGGGCGCACGGTCACATCCGGGACGGCCAGGCGCGCGGGGCCGCCGCCAAAGGCGTTGCCGGGCTTGGGGTTGAGCGACTTCAGTTCGGTCAACATGTCGGCAAGGTCGTCCTGGGTGACGCCGCACAGCGATCGTAGCCGGTTCAGGTCGCGGCGGGCGACGAGGTCCAGATGCTCCGTCAACGCGCGCATCGCCGGGTCGAAGCGGTCGCGCTCCCGCAGCTGGATCGCCAGGCACTCAGCGAGGTTCCGCGCGCCGATCCCGGACGGATCGAACGCCTGGACCGTCGACAGGACCCGTTCGACGTCGTCGGTCGCGGCGCCCAGCCGGTCGGCGAGCGTTGGCGTATCGGTCCGCAGGTACCCGGTCTCGTCGATCTCGCCGACGATCGCGTGCCCGATCAGCCGATCGCCTGCATCGGAAAGCGCCAACCCGACCTGGGCGTTCAGGTGGTCGGCCAGGGTCGTCTCGCTGGCCACGAAGGCCTCGAGATTGTAGTCGCCGCCGGCGACCGTCTGGCCCGTTCCCGGCGCGCTCCAGGTTTCGTCGGGAAGCGACGGAGGCGCTTCTTCCGCTGCCGGCGGATGATCGTCGGGAAAATCGTTCGAAAGGTCGGCGGCCGGCGCGTCGTCGGGTTCCGGCAGGCTGTGGTCGTCCGTCCGTTCCGGGGGCGTCTCGGGTTCCGGCGTTTCGCCCGGCTCGCCGTCGGCGCGTTCGAGCATCGGATTGCGCTCGAGTTCGGTCTCCACGAACGTCGCGACGTCGAGGTTCGAAAGCTGCAGCAGGCGGATGGCCTGCATCAGTTGGGGCGTCATCACCAGGGACTGGGTCTGACGGACTTCGAGCTTGGGGGAAAGCGCCATGAACGCGGCTGCCGCTACACGTGGTCCGGAAATTGCTTATCAGCGGGCTTTGGTAGCCCAAGCCGGTCCCGAATTAAAGGCTGAACTGCTCGCCAAGGTAAAGCCGGCGAACTTCCGGGCTGGCCACGATGTCGTCCGGTCGCCCCTCGTACAACACCTCACCGGAGTGAATGATGTAGGCACGGTCGATCAGCCCCAGCGTTTCGCGGACGTTGTGGTCGGTGATGAGGATGCCGATGCCGAGGCTCGTCAGGTGCCGCACCAGTCCCTGGATGTCGCCGACCGCGATCGGATCGACGCCGGTGAAGGGCTCGTCGAGCAGCATGAAGGCCGGCCGGCTGGCCAGGGCGCGCGCGATTTCGGCGCGCCGCCGCTCGCCGCCGGACAGCGCGATCGCGGGAGCCTTGCGCAGGTGGCCGATGTTGAACTCGTCGAGCAGCGCCTCAAGGCTCTCCTCGCGCTGTTTGCGGTTCGGCTCCACCACTTCCAGGATGGAGCGGATGTTGCCCTCCACGGTCATGCCGCGGAAGATCGACGTTTCCTGCGGCAGGTAGCCGATGCCGAGGCGGGCCCTGCGGTACATCGGCAGCCGGGTGACGTCGTGCCCGTCGATGTCGATGCGACCGCGGTTGGCCCGCACCAGCCCGGTGATCATGTAGAAGATCGTGGTCTTGCCGGCGCCGTTGGAGCCGAGAAGTCCCACGGCCTCACCGCGTGCGACCGCCAGGCTCGCTCCGTTGACGACGCGGTTGCGGTTGTACGCCTTCACCAGGCCCCGTGCGACAAGCCAGCCGCGCCCGCCGGCGTCCGGCACCAGGCGCGACGGCGGTGCGGCAGCCTTGCGCTTCCGGCGACGCGGCGCCGGTTCGCCGAAGTCTTCCGAATGGGACAACGTCTTCTCCCGACCGTCGGCGATCAGGAACCGCCCGGAGCGAACACGCCGCGGATACGGCCGCCGCTCTGATTCTGCTCGATCCGTGCGCGGCCGGTCGCCATGTTCACCACCAGTCGACTGCCGCTGATGACGTTGGAGCCCTGGGCCAGCACGATGCCGCCGCCGACGACGATGGACTTGTCGACCATGTTGACCACCGCCGACGCGCCGGTGACGGTCTGGTCGCCGGAGCGGACGAAGATATCGCCGTTCGCCTCGATCCGCGTGAAGGCATCCGGAGATGCTGCGTCTATGTCGGCGTAGAGCTTGATGCTCGCGGCCCGGATGACCGTGTCGCCGCGACGTACCTCGACACCGCCGCCGAAGACCGCGATCCGCTGGTCCCCTTCCTCGAAGATCTCGAGCGACTGCGCATCCACTTCCACCGGGTCGGTGGAGTTGGCCTGGAAGCCGGAGAAGATATCGGCCGCCCCTTGCGCCGAGGCGCCGTGCTGGGGCGCGGCGGCAAGGCAGACGGCCAGGGCCGCCAGGCCGAGAACGCGTCGGATCATGGGGTCTCGTCTCCTGCCGCTGTCGTCATCAGGTCGCCGTTGGGGCGATAGGCGATGGAGATCCCCCCGGAAAACACGACCCGCTTGCCGTTTTCCTCCACCGAGACCCCGTTCGCGCGCAGTGCCGCGATGGCGGAGGTGAACTCGAGCGGCTGATCGGAAAACAGCGAGCCGGCGTCGAGATCGATGAAGGCTCCCGTCAGCCGCGCGTTGTGGCCCTGCGAGGTCGCGATGTCGACCCCGTCGTCGAATCTCAGCGTGTTGACGTTGCCGTCGAAGACGCCGACCGGCGCCGTCACCGAGGCGGTGCCGGATTCCGCCATGCCGAGGGTCGCGTCAATTTCGTTGAAGGTGATGACCTTCGGGTCGGAGAGGCTCTGGACCGCGTTCGCGGCCTTGACGTCGTAGGCGCGGCGCGTGCCTTCGAAGCCCGAAATATGCGGCTCCTGCATCACCACGCTGTTCGATTCGATGTCGATCCCGGAAATCGACACCGCGTCGGCGTACTCGCTCGGCACGAAGTTGGCCGTGCCCCAGAACACCGCGAAGCCGAGAAGCGCGAGTGCCGGCAGAACGAACTTGAGCGTGCCCACGAGCCGGCTGTGGCTACGCGCTGCCGAATACGCGCCGCGCCCCGTTTCCGAAGCCGGATTGTACGAGAGCCGCCTGCGCCTCCGCGGCGGCTCGGCATCGGCCGGCACGTCCGGATAGGTGGTGTCGCTCATGTGTCTGACATATCAGGCGCCGGGTCCATGCGCCATTCCCGTGTTGTAGTGCGATCGGGCCGACCGGAGGTCGTCGCGTGGCCCGGCTCAGACATCCGACACCCTTCCTGTCCCGCTCTGGAGCGGAATCCCGACTGACCGGACCGGATTCCCGCTCTATCCA
>Ga0180432_10003972_pt1 | contig 20696 bp, 29 predicted proteins | sample SS_ome_10_FD_132414 | JGI IMG/M metagenome (GOLD analysis project Ga0180432, IMG submission 132414) | Hypersaline lake sediment archaeal communities from the Salton Sea, California, USA - SS_1_MS_2 metaG | ecosystem: Environmental > Aquatic > Non-marine Saline and Alkaline > Hypersaline >...
ATATGCTCTAACAGTCGAAGATGATGAGCCAACGAGAGCAAAAGAGAAGATACGTTTGTAATCAAACTACTCTTCTTACAATCCTCCAAACCAATCTATATCATCTTAACCGCTTTGCCTTCACAATATATATTGACAATGCTAACATAATATGGTATCATGTCTTATACCACTTGGGGGTTTTTGTTAATGGCGAAGAGAAAAACCAGCCGCAGGAAGGGGAATCGGATCAAGGGATACTCCTACAAGCGTGGTGGCAAGACAATCCGGGTCAAGGGGTACATCCGCAAAAAGTAGCTATCTTTCCTTTCTTAATCTTTACTGGGGGTTTTTATGAATGATAGTTGCAGTGTTAATAACCATCATGATAGCCATTGTAGTCGGCGTGAACCTGGTGCCGTCGATCATAGCCGCGATTCAGGAGGCGAAGAACACAGCCGGAATACCTACGGGCCTGTCCGGACTGCTCGATGTCCTCTCCTATGTATTCGTGGCCGTGATCCTGCTCACAGCCGTATCGTGGATCGGTGGCCAGTCCTAGTTGTCAGCTAACCGGAACAGAAAGGGGGAGGCTTTCGGGTCTCCCCCTTCTACTAACAAGGGGTAATTGACGAATGGCAGTATCACCTATAAACATAGCTATGAAGGTTGGCACCTCTAAATTTCAACGGAAGGTTTCGAGTCAGTCATCTACGCAAGGTGCTTATAGTCAAGGTTCTTATGATTACTCTCCAGTTGGTTCTCCTCCTGTGGGGGGAGTGGCATACCGCATAGGTGCTGGTGGAACTGGCATACCACAGGGCTTAACTGCTTCTGATATCACCAGAGCTGAACTTCAAGGGGCTACTCCACAGGAAGTCAGGCATATCGGGGCTGCTATCATTGCACAGAGTCAGAGTCAGCCAGATTGGTTCGGAACTGCTAAGAATGTCAGCCCAACACAGTTGCAAAAGTACGGATTCTCTAGTCAAGAGGCTACTGCTATGACTACACTTGCTCCGTACTATAACCCTCGTACCAGAGAGTTCGACTATGCTCGCGCCAGAGAGGAGCTAGGGCAACACCAGACACACTATTCGATGTGGACTCTGGGTATGAAGGCTCCTGCCGATGTCGAAACTTACGAGGCTTATGGCGAGAAGGGCAAAGAACTGTTTTATTCCACCGGGCTGCGGCGCCCGATGTACATGTCTGGTATCGATCCGCTTACTGGTGAGATATCTCCGCAGTGGTCACTGTCAGGACTGACACGCACATACGGCGAGGGCGCGCATAAGATTTCAGAAAGCACAGAGCATATCCCTGTCGTAGGCTTTGTTGTCAGGGCTGGCATGATGGGTACACTCGAAGTCGAGAAATACTGGGAGCAACACGGCCCGATGTCATGGCTGGCGGTCCCTGGAACTATTGCCGCTGGAACAGTGGCTTCTGGGGCAGGGCAAGTGGTACTCAAGGGTGCTGGCTGGCTAGGTGGTAAGGCTGTTGCTGGTTTCTCTACAAGGGTCGCAGCGCCAATAGCTGTTAAGTATCCAACGGCTTATGCTATCGGCAAGGGCGCTTACGGATTGGCAACACTCCCAGCCAAAGGTGTCGGCTTTGTGGGAAGCAAGGTAGTCAAGCCTGCAGTGTTCGGTAAGTACTCGCCTGTCATGGGCAAGTACACGCCGCAGGGTTGGGCTGTTCGGGCTACCAGAGATGGTGTCATGAAGATGGCTCTGCCAATAGAGTCGCGTCTGGCGGCGCAGGGCAGTGTGGGAAGATTCGGCGGCAGGGTTGGCTGGTGGAGACCGCCTGAGTATTTCAAACCCAAAGCATTACTGTCTGTTGAACAACCGCCTGAGCAAATTGCTCATGTCTCTCCTGCTAAGAGTGCTAAAATTGAATCTCCGATTTATGGAGAGAGTGGCTTAGGTGGGCAAGTCAGAATTGGTGTAGAAGCTCCTAAGTTTGAAACTACTTCTCTAAAGCCGAAGTTTACGGGTGGGGAGTTAAATCTCGGTAAGACAATGCAATATCCGGTTCTCAAGCAACCTATAAAGATTCTCGGCGGAGATTATGGTGAGTCAGGCGGGGCGATCACTGGGGTTGTGTCTGCGCCGACTGAGCCTCTTATCACAGGCGTGGGCAGAGGTGTTAAGGTTGCAACTCCACCCGCAACAGGTGGCGGAGTGAGTACCGAAACCTTAGAGCAACAGTTGATACGTCTGCCTGTGCAGGCCAGAGAGAAACTACTGGCCGAAAGGCTCGGGACTGAAATGCCATCACCTCCTGCTCCGAGAGTTATCCCTGTAGTTACTCCCATTACCACAGAAATGCCGGCAATCTCTCCTGTTGAGATGCCGGCGATAGGACCTATCGGCATAACCTCTCCAGATATAGGTATCGAAGAGGCTGTCGAGGCGCAGGCCCAAACTCAACCCGCAATGCAGATTCAGCCGGCAGTCATGCAAGGGACTTCTGTAGAAGAGTACGTTTCTGCACAGGCGAGGCCTGCTGTTGCTCCTTATGCTAAGTCTCTAATCCCTATTGTGCCTGTAGTAGAGCCAATAATCACAGGGGAAACAACTAACAGGTGGCCGGAACCAATACCGATCTTGCCATTGCCGTCGATAAGCACTGGCTTACCAGATGTCAGGCCAGAGGACGTGGCTCCTCTTCGCGAGACTCCTCTTAGCACCTGGCAGATAGAAGGGTTAGAAGTCTACGCACCTAGCCTGTTCCTCAAGGGGCCAAAGAAGGTCGGTGGCAGGTTCGGGAGGCGACGTGTCCGTTACGGCGCGGTAGTGCCAAAGACAGGGCTTGTAAACGTCAAGGCGTACAAGCAGATCAGGCAGGAAGAGCTGGTAGGTGTCCGGAAGCATGTCCGTAGCTTCCCGAAAGGTCGGGGCATTACCGCGATGAAGCGCAAATGGCAGAGCGCAGTTCTGTAGGAGGTATGGATGCTGGACCTGATAAGATACTTTTACCGTTCTGAGCTTTACTATAAAGGGTATGTTATCCAGAAAACAGTACTCGGCTATCTGGTAAGTGACAGGGTTGATCGGGCGCGTCCTTATGTCGTGAGATTTTCTACTCTGGAGGCTGCTTATAGTTATGTGGACAAGGCGACTAAAAGGGTTTAGCGTCGCTCTCCTGTTTATCGTTGCTGTTCTGGCGCTGATTCTTGCCAGTTCTGTTCATGCTGACTGGGACTATGCGGAATACAACGGCTCGGCTGACTGGAACTCTTCTGTCTATAACACTAACTGGTCAGCGCAGTCCTTTCTCTCCAATGTGTCAATACCGTTCACCAATGCTTCTCTTAAACTGTATCGCATAGGGACACCGGGAACACTCTCCGTGAATATCTATCATGCCGATGCAACAGGCAAGCCGACAGGAGCAAGCCTGACATCTGGCTCCTACAATGGTGACACGCTCACTGCCGTTGCCACAGGGGAAGATGTCATTATACCCTTGACCAGTGCTGTTGGCTCCGCAGGCAATTTCTCCATAGTCCTGTCAGCGCCGGCAGGGAGCCTCGGCAACTCTGTCGAGTGGCTGATGGATAGTACTGTCCCGGTGTTTCTCAACGGCGTGGTGGCTACTACCAATGATAGCGGGGGTAACTGGACGATCAACTCCAGCCTTGATGCTATCTTCAACGTCTCAGGCTACCCGTCATATTACAACATCTCTGAGGTCAAGGTGTTCCGTAACATCTTCGAAACAGGAGGGCAACTGTTCGTCATACATTACAATCTTACCTATCCCGCCCAGCCCGATGAGCCGCCAGAGCAGCTCTATTCAGTGTGGGTTGATGGCCGGGGCAGAGAGATAAATGAGTTTGATAGTTACATGACATCTGTATATTTTAACGAGAGCGATAAGCCCGGTGCGTGGGGCAGCACTCAAACCGCGACGATCAATGGCACACCTCTGTGGGGACCGCTCTCTCCGTCTGTCTCTCTTAATGTCACATCGCCCGATTATGTCTGGTCGAATGACGAAGGGCAGGGGCGTGGAGGATTGTACTCATATCTGATGGATAAACTGGAGATGTACAGCGCTTTGTGGGGAGTGAACCTGACATACGAGGATCAGACACTCGGCCTTATACCCAATTACTACGGCGCGCAGTTTCTCGAAAGGGCGATACCGGGGGCTGCCGGCATATTCCCTGTTGTCGGCTGGCAGGTAGAGGGAACCGGAGCGACTGATATCGAGCATATTGACGTGTCGGAGTACGATTTTGGGGAGTGGGAGTATCAACTTGAGTTGCAGGGAAACTTGCCTGCAGGCATAGACACGTCTATAGATAACATTGCTACTACTATTGGCGGTACGGCAGGCTGGGTAAAGGCGATGTTACTGTTGATATTTGCCTTTGTTATCGGAGGCATAGTGTATGGGTCAACGAGGGACTCCGTGATGGCTGTTTGCTTCGGGGCAGTACCGTTTGTTATAGCGCCAGTAGTCGGCTTTCTGGATTTTGTGTGGCTGGCACTGGCTGGCTTTCTCGCTATTGTCGGAGCAGCGTTTTACATCTGGGGGGTTGGCCGAGGATGATAGAAAGAGTGATGAAAAAGGTTTTTATAGCGACACTGGTAGCGGCTCTAGTGGCAGTGATTGTCCTTATAGTCGCAGGAAAGAGCGTAGTAGCCGATGCGCCGTCGTGCTGGTTTCTGGAAGATTGGAATACAGAGTGTGATGGCTGGTGTGAGCCGGGCAATGCAAGCTGTGACTGGCCGTATGCTGATTTTGCGGTTGGCTTGCCCGGAACAGCATGGGGAGGAGAAGCTGACGAGAATCTTAATTTGTCTTTTGGTAACCCGGATGATGCTGGTTGGGCATGGGGTCCGTTCTACTGTTCTGCTACTGGTATAATAAATATTAGCGTAGAAATAAAGGCTACTGCCACGTCCGGAGCGGCAGTTGGGTTATTCGCTGAGGATTCAGAGGTTATACACTACGGCGGCGGCATGTGGTACGATAACTCGGTGTACTTTGGTACTAATGGATATCCCCTACACCCATCTTGTCCCTATCAGGCTAATTTCTTTGCCCTAGGTGTTGACTGGAATTGCACAGAAGCAGCGTGCAGCGACTCTAATTGTGTTGGTGGCGTGTGCAGCTGCTCAGGGCCATTCGGCTGTGTGTTCTTTTTCAATACCAGTGGACCGGCTTATGATGAGTGCCTAGCTACTGTTGAGAGGAACCAGTGGCTTTCCGATGGTGCTGTGCCAGATGGCAACTGGCATGAATACGCGATATCCTTTGATACTGCTACTGGAGACACAGAATGTTTCTTTGATGGTGAGTATATGGGTATAGTTCATGCCGATGACATGGCCGGGCAAAACTTGTATTTTCAACTGTATGGTATCGGAGTGACAGGGGACACTGTTTACTGGGATAATTTCCTGCTGGATAGTGGCGACGGGCAGGTACAACAGAGTGTCAGTGGACAAAGGCCACTGGATCCTACAGGACTGCTTGTAGACAATATCTCCAATACCTGTATGTACAACTCCACGCCGAACATGTCCTGTATCGCGTGGCACACTACTAGCACTTTAATGAACTATCAGCAAATCATGGTTGCTACTGACTCGGGGTTCAACTACAAGGTGTGGGACACTGGCGTGGAGGAGATTGACGGCATTTACTCAGGGCAGCGCAGCGATGTAATCTATAACGGCTCGTCTCTTGTCTGGAACACGCGGTACTACTGGCGCACGAGGTTTGTAGACTGTTACGGTGTGGTAGGCGATTGGAGTGATACCGAGTGGTTCGTCTACGGGGTTGTTGGCTGCGGCACGTTTAACGGTAGCGATCCGCATGGGGTATTCCCTTCTACTGATATTGATTGGTACAGCGAGGAGTGTTCACCTAGCATATTCTTGAAAGAGTCATGGGAGGCCGGAGCTACAGCAATGGGCTTTGCCTGCCCGAGAACTTTCGAGCAGATGATTCTGGGACTGTGTGCTATACCGATAGGGTTTGCTGCGGCACTTGCTGTCGGGCATATATGGGTAGGACTGCTGGCTATGCTCTTGTGGTTTGGTGGCTTGGCCGGCATGGGAGTCTATCCCTGGTGGATAATAATAGCTATATCGACATTTATAATGGCTCTGTGGTTTACTCTGAGAAGGGTAGGTAACTGATGCCTATAAACTGGATAGCGTTTGCAGTCACGATCTGGATAGGCGGTATGCTGTGGGGAGCGCTTATCGACAAGTGGGCGATACATAGCACCACTATCACTACTACTCTTAATACTGCTGCCCTGCCGACATCTATCTGGGATGTGTCCGGCTGGACTGGCTATCTGGGGGCGATATTTAACGTGGTGACTCTAAACTTTTCCTTCTTCCAGGGAGACTTGCAGTTTGTACGGTGGCTGCTTCTGGCGCCGATAATCATAGCGCTGTTTTGGGGATTGCTGACAAGTGTAGTGCTGCCGCTAGTGGGCAGCTTGTTAAGAAAATAATATAAGGGGGTTTTATGGACGCAACACTGATAATGGTCGGAGTGGTTCTGATTATACCACTGGGCATGATTGCAATAAACAAGCTGATGTGTAACGGGAAGGTGTACGCAAATATTCTAAGAGAGGGGCAACCGATGAAGCAAAAACTCTGCAAGGTGGAAAGAGGGTTTATTGTCTATAACGGTTGCGGCTACCACATGTTTGACGATCTGCACCGGGACGTGGGTTATCCTTCTGGCTGGCCGGTGTTTATGCAAGAGCAAGTGCAGGCGTACCTGATAGACGAAAAGGACGGTATACCCCTAAACTGGAATATGCTGGGGGATCGGCCGGAGTCCCGTAGGGTACGGGCAAGGGAAGTGGCCGCGTCCTTTGACTCAGAGGTATATGCTGGGTATCTCAACAAAGCCAAAGAGCAGTCTGTCCCGGTTAAGAGGTTTAACTTCCGCAAAGCGCTACCGATGATACTTATAGCAGTAGGTGTTCTAGCAGTGCTAGGGTACTTTATGTTCATGAGATAAGGGGGATATTGTGAGTGATAGAGATGGCGAAGGCATTGTAGACCCACAACAGCTGGCGATAAATACGGCTTTCCCGCGTAGTGGGAAGGACGACCGGCTGCAAATGCTAAAGATGATTTCTCGCTACCCGCCTGACGTGATAAACATGCAGGTGGCACTGGCTGTTATAGGTAGGCGCATGAAGAGCAAGGTTATTCCTATGATTTTGGAAGAGTACTCCGCGCAGAGGATTGCTGTTGACGGCTTGGGGCGTGACGACCTGATAGCGCTGATGAACGCCAGAGTGCCAGAGGGAGAGGACGGTGAGGATTAGATGACGATAACAGGTATCGTGGGTTATGGGCGAGTACACGCTTTGCTTGGACCGCAGGGCTGTGGCAAGAGCCTGATAGCTACAAAGCTGTGCAAGACAAAAGGATTGGATGAGGGCAAGAAAGTTATATCCAATGCTCCTATGCACTTCCCGGACGTGGAGCCGGAGAGGGTGATACGTCTCACTCTTGAGATGTTCAAGGAAAACTATACTAATGGCAAGTTCTGGCAGAACAGTCTTATCTATATCGACGAGCCGCAGAGTTTACTGCACTCCAGGAGCAGTATGTCACCTCTCAATAAGGCGTGGGGAGTGTTTATTCCTACTATCCGTCATCTTAATGCCGATTTCCTGTACTCGACGCAGAGGTGGATGAGCATTGATGTTATACTCAGAGATGCTACCGCGTGGAAAGGGGTTTGCGAGTATCATCCCGAGGTGCCTTGCCGTAAGTGCAAAGGAACGGGCATTGCTAAAGGAACTGTCTGTGACCGGTGTTTGGGTTTCAAGGATCCCGAGACACAACTCTGTTCTTGCGGCTGGGGCATGGTAACATTTACTCCGGTAAGGGGCCGCAGGATCAGGAAGTGGATAAAAGTCTGGGGTCCGGACTATTTCGGCTACTATGACACATTGCATAAGTTCTCAGTGCCACAAAAGGTACTCGATTTCTCAACAGCAGAGGTGTTTTAATGAGGGTGTACGCGCTGACTAAACTGGGCAGGAGAATGGCAGAGGGTGGCCATAATGCCGATGCCGACGAGATGGCTGTGCTGAGATATATCAGGAACAATCACACTGCTACCGATGATGATGTGGAGGCGATGGGGCTTGGCCGGTGGGTAACAAAGAGGCTCAAGGAGAGGAGTTTGATAGTAGAATTGACAACTGATAAGGCGGTAGTTAGGTGACAGGCGAAGAATCGTGGTACTCTATAGCAGTTGGCTGGTTAAGAGTGATAGTGCTTGTGCCAGTGCTGGTGCTACTGTTAATATACGGGTACTTGGGCGACATATGAGAAGTCTAGCTATCTTTTCAGTCCTATCAGTCCTAGTTATAGTTTTGGTACTCTCTTTTGGTTTTGGACTACAGTTAGTAGTAGCTGAGGGTCCAGAAGAGTGCAGCAGAGAGTATTCTATGCCTCTAACTTGGGATCCTGTTAATCCTGTTGATGGGGCTACTTACTACTTTGGAGGATATGGCGGTATATCAGCAACTTCAAAGGTACACAGGATGTATATCCCCCAAGATGGATACATTGTGTCAGTGCAGATATATACTAGAGGAGCTACAGGTGGGGGGTCTAGTGAAGATGTTAGTGTATATATAAGGATAAATGATGCTACAGATTATATAGTGGATACTCACAGGGCTACAGAGCCATTTGTCAATCTTTCTATGAATGTTCCTGTTAGTCAAGGAGATTATTGGGAAGGTAAAATAGAGTGTCCCACATGGGTAACTAATCCAGGGGCTTGGTATTCCTATGGTATTATGTACCTCTGGCAAGAATGTCCTACTCCTACCCCTACTCCTACTTCTACCTCTACCCCTACTCCTACACCTGTTACTACTGGAGAATATGAATTTTGTGGTGGTGAAGGATATGTAGTTAATAGTAGTGGAGCATCTTACAGAACAGTTAGGACTCCATCACAACAGAGTTGTATATATGCTAATGGTTCATATTGGGTATTCTATGAAAATGGATTAGGTAACTTCTCATATGTTTCTTCTACTGATGGTGAGATATGGAGTTCGGCAACTGTTATAGAGAGTGAGGATATGCCATTTTCATTTGGAGCTATGTTTGATGTGGCAGTTAATGAGCAGACGGACAGAGTTCATTTTGTCTGTGACCCTTTAAAAATAAGCCCAAGTAATCTGTCTTACCTTAGTGGGATTGCTTGCTCTAATGGAACTATATTATGGAATGAAGTAAATGGGTCTACTAGACAAGTAATAATAGAGCAAGTTGGCCCCTATAAATTGCAGGACCCTGTTGTGGAGTTAGATAGTTATGGATATCCCTATGTAGGTGTATCTTACTATTATGCCCTGGCACCAAATAATGGTAACATAACAGTACTTAAATCAGATAATAAAGATGGAGTATGGAGTACAGAGTGGTCAGAGAATGTGAGTTACAATGATAGTACTTTATTACTTCCTTCTATTACTGCTCTTTCTGATGGAGAAATGTATGTCCAGTACCATATGCCATTTGTTGAGGATAATATTGTGCAGGGTAAGGTATGGGATGGGGTTTCTTGGGGGGTAGAAGAAAACTGTTCTGATTTGGGACTTCCCCTTAATGGATTTTCCTCTCATTCCGAGTATTGGAATGGCTCTAATATCCATATGGTATATACCAGTACCGGTTTTGACCTTAGACATACATATAGGAATGCAGATGGAACATGGACTCCATCTGAGATAGTAACTCCTATGTATAATGGCACATCGTGTGGTGTATTAGGAGAGTATAGGGACACTCTTTCAGCCTATTGGATAGACTTTGCTAATGAAACTGTTTGTTATAGTAATTATGATGAAGTTAGTGGCTGGAGTAGTCCCTTTAACTGGATAGAAAATTGTAACTTCTATAGGACATTTACAATACAGTCTATGAAACATCTAGGAATTGGTAGATTTGGGGTATTATACCAAGTTAAGGATGGTAGTGAATACCCTGTAATGATGGGAAAGGACAATAGTTGTCCTGGATGCCCATTTAACTTGTCTATTATTTCTACTGGTGGTACCAAGGCTTATCTTAGTTGGAATAGTACCCCTCCTGTTACTAATTATATAGTTAGAATGAGGACAGATCACTATCCTGATAATGCCTCAGATGGTCAACAAGTCTACTACGGTGTAAATAATAGTCTAGTAGAGGTTGATGGACTAGCTTTAGAATGGACTACCTACTATTTCTCTGTATTTGCGGAAGATGGTAGTGACTATGGACTTTGCTCTGCAATTGGTACAGTAGGAGGTACAATTATGTATTTCGGAATCATAGGGATGATTGCACTGGCAATAACATGGTTCTCGTCGAGGAGGCCGGAAATACTACTCCGGCTGGTCGCGTCGATCATGTGGCTGGCACTGATGTTCTGGATAGTGCTGGGAGACACAGGATTTGTACTGTCTGACGTGTGGGCAGGGTTGATTGCGACGGCCTGTGGGGTAATGGCATTTGTTCCCTGGCTTTGGCAGATGCAAACAGCCATTATCAAGACCAGAGGGAATCGGTCGTGGACCGAGTACGGTGAGCCGCCTGTTTTCACACCCAGCCGGCGCCGTGAACATGCGAGAAAGTTGAATCGCTTAACATCGGCAAGGAGGCAAAGACGATGGCGATATTAGAGAAGGTCACCGGTGGCAGTAGTGTCAAGGACAAGGAACGAGAGTTGGACACTCTTGAGGTGGAAGAGGAAGTATAGAACAAGAAAACCAATATAGCCAAACTCAAGGCTGTTCGAGCAGAATTAAAGAAGCGGTACGGCCGGGATTGGAGCAAGCTGCTCAGGGTAAAAGCGAGGAGCGCGACCCTTGAGGACTACTATGCGGTTGACCCGTCGCTGCAGAACATGTGTTTACCGAGACGGAGTAGGAGGTAAAGGAAATGGAAGTTAACGGCGAAGAAAAAGGCACTCTTGTTGACAAAGAGGAAGAGGTGCTGGAAGATGCCTGGGTTGACGACAATGTTCTTAGGCTTTCTCCAGAGCAACTGCGCATAAATGCAGAAGTACTCCGGCAAAGGGATGAGCAGTTTGAGAGAGAATTAAAAGAGATTGAAGATGAGATGGCGAAAGAGAAAGAAGCAAAAAAAAGGGGCATCTCAATAGAAGAGTTGGAATCCGAAGAAAAAGGCGAAGATAAAAGCAGGGACGAGGACGAGGACGAGGGCGAAGATAACGGGCCACCTCGCAGGATGACCAAAACTGAGGAGCTTGCCGAGAAGATAGAGATACAGAAGCAGAAAACCGAGCTGGCCAAACTCAAAAAGTCAGAAGTGGAAGCTGGTGGCGGCGGGTTTACAGGACTGGTCAAGAGGACTGTTAAGGACGTGACCCAGGAAACCCATAGAGGGGTAAAGAGAGGAGTCATCAGGAAGAGCAGAGATCGCATGGCCAGAGGGCAGCGGGTACGCCGGCCTAATTATAGTATGTACTCGCTGTCCAGCATGAAGCAACTCACGGTGCCGAGAGGTAGTCGCGCTGGCGCTGTTCGGGGGATCAGGGTTTCTAGCGGTAGCGGTGTACCTACTGGCGGCGGCGGGTTACCGGAATTGAGGCGCATCTCTACGCCGTCTGGAACTGGTATGGGCATGATGAGGCTGGGTATAAATACAAGAGGTATGAAGCCTATGGGACTAGCGATAGGCAAGGGTGCTAAACCGGCTGGCGTGAAGATTAGTTCGGCTAAGCCGATGAAGTTGAATATCAACAGCAGTGGGTTAAAGCCTATGTCGCTGGCTGTAAAAGGAGGGACTGTAAAGAAGAGTAAGAAGCGCATCAACAACCGGCGGTACAACAGGAACGTGAAGAATCTGCTCCGCATTGAGCGTATTTGAAGGGAGAGTGATGGGTAAAAGCAGGCGCAAGCCGTATGGTGTCAGGATCCGGCTGAGCGACGGCACTAAAATAAATAAGGTTTATCTGGCGAACAGTTCTCAAAATGCGGCAAGCCAGTACAAGGGCAGTGGTGAGATTATCTGGGCGCAAAAGATGAACGGGAGCAGGCTCAGAGAAAATAAGGTGATATGGGACACCCACGACATCAATAAGATGATGGCCGACCTAAAAGAGATAGCGAGAACTCAAACTACTCGCAGACAGGAGGTGCTAAAGGACATAAGAGAACATGCACAGGAAGTGAGCAAGTTCATTTTCACCGGGGATGAGATAGCCCGGGAGATCAGGAGAAGCAGGAGAAATAAAAAAGGGGGTTACAATGACAGGCAAGAATGACGAGTGGGAAGATAGCCCACAGGTAGAGCAGGACAAGAGCAAGGACAGTGCGCCAGGTGGCAGGCCAAGAGGTACCAAGCCTGTCGCGCTGGTTACTGATAATCCGGAGAAGGCAATAGTCACAAGCAAGCCGAAGATAAACTGGACGCAGTTGCTACTGGCCGTGATACTGGGAGCAGTGCTGGCTGGAGCATTTGTTATCAAGTGGGCGCCGAGCAAGGCTGATGTCAACATTCTGCGAACAGATATGCAAGAGGCTGTGGACACCATAGCCTCGCGCAACGGCACGATCGACAATCTTGTGACCAGCATGGGTGAGCTGCGGATGAAGGTTGATCTGTGGTCAAACGCAGACTATGTTACTGAGAGTTCGCTGACATCTGCGCTAGGCGGGTACGTGTCGTCATCGGAGTTTAGCGCCTTTCAAAGCACAGTGGCGGCAGAGTTAAATAGCAGCCCTCCTCAAGAAGCCGGTCCACTGGGACTGGAAACAACGTATGAGAGCGGCAATCTGATATTTACCGTGTCAAAGGCCGATAACACATCAACGGCGTATTTCACCATAGAGGGGACTGTGTACTACAATGCGTCAGTCCCGGCCACGCCGACACCAACGCCGTCTCTCGCCGGCTTTGACAAAACATACTCGGCAGCAGGCATGGACAAGTTCACTATGACTACCTACGCCAGAACCGAATCCGGTGGCACAAAGAACTATGTCTTTACGGCGCCGCTAGGCACATGGTACTATAAGTTTGATATTCTGCCTCTGGATATCGGCGGGGATACAACCAGTGGTAGCACATGGTAAGCGATACAACAACATGTGGGAGGAAAGCAGTGGTTAGTAAAGTTGTGGCTTTTGCGAGGAGAGACTGGAAACAAACACGCATAAGAAGATATGAGAGGGGTTTACGGAGATACGAGGGTAAAAACGGACAGAGAGAAGCCTACATGTATGTGGTGTTTCCCTGGATTGCTGTGGGTATGATATTCGGAACGGGGTGCCTAGCACTTATAAAAGGGGGAACACTTTTTACCCTCGGCGGGGTTGTAGCTATGGTTTACTCTGTTCTGTTAGGATTCTGGCTCTATAGGGATGACAAGCGTACAGGAACTCCAGAGGGTATTCGGCAAACTCTTATCCAATATCTAAGAAGCAAGTTGCAAAAATAATACAGGGGGTTTTGATATTTGAAAAAAGGAAGTAAGTCGTTAAAGGGGCGAAAGGGCAAAGGCAGCTTTCTCAAAGAGGTTGAAAAGACAGGATTGAAGTCCTTGAAGAGGGGTAAGCGGCGATGACAGGATCGGCAGAGCAGATAGCAAGCGTAATACCTGTGATAGTCGTCGGCGGAGCAACAGCAAAGATCACCGATAGCATGTTCCCGGGGGGCAAGAAGGCTGTGCGCCGGCGCAAGTCAAAGAAGAGGAAGAAGAGCAGGCGCAAGAAGTAAGATAAGGGCTGGTTGCCGATGTTCCTTCTGATGGTTGCTGTCCTGTCCCGTACTGGCAACCTAAACGGGACAACAAACCAATATTGACAAAACTTGACGCAAGGTGTATAATCCCTTGTGCTGTCTTTTGACAGTGAACATTAGATGTAAAGATGCGATATGGAAAAATTTAGAACTCCGGACACCTCACTAGCTGCTTACCTGTACCAACAGAAAGAGAAATTCCTTGCCGTTGAACTTGAGAACGGGCGAGGATTTTTTGTTTTTGAGAGGTCGGGAACGCTTAGCCAGCACATACTGGAATTTAGCGACACCAGCGCGGCGAAGCAGTACTATGAAAGCTACCGATTGATGCTGCGCCTGTTGAATAACGAGATAAAATCCAATGGCAATAATGGAGCAGGAGGCAGATAGCATGCACCAGATAAATGAGACGTACAGGATCGCGCAGGACAATCTCAACTACATTCTCCAGAAGAAAAGCACATCGAGAAAGGGCGGCGCGGGGACATGGCATACCATCGGTTACTACCAGACGATAAAGCAACTATACAATGCCCTGATTGAGTTGCACATAAGAGGATCCTCACTGTGCGATTTAGAGGCATTGAACCGCAAAGTTGAGGGGTTGCACAGCATGGTAGAGAAGATGCCACTGCACAAGAACAAGTGAATCGTGAAAGGCTGTCTGAATGGACTCCGAGCAAACAGCTATCAAATTCCTTAATATCAATGAGGTGGAGAACGCTCCTGACTTGCAGCCGATATGGGGCAACTGGCTATTCAGGGACAGCGTGGTATTGGAAGTTGGGGAGCCAGGTATCAGCAAGACAACATGGAATTTCGGCCTGTCAAAAGCGCTGGTAGACAACAAGCCGTTTCTAGGGGTTTCTTCTGTGGTGAAGGACCCCTTTATTGTTTACATGGAGTTTGAGGCGTCGGCATCACTGGTCAAGAGCCGCATGAGGGCGATGGGCGGCTACCCGAGGTGCAGTGACCGGTTCAAGCTCTATCTGCGGGAAGAGGAGTTTCACACGATGGAGCAGATAAGTGACGGCATAGTAGAGTTGGGTTATGAGCCGGACATCGTGTTTGTAGACCCTATCCGCATGGCCTTCAATATGCGAGACGAGAACGACAACGCCGAGGCCACAAAGCAAATGAAGGCTGTGAAGAAGATAGCTCGGCGATTGAATTGCTGTGTGGTGCTGGTCCATCACTCCAGTAAGGCAGAGTTAAACGCTACAAAGAAGGCATCAGGAGCATATAGCAGGGCGGCGCTGGCTGACATCTCTATAAACTTCGATCGCCTGTATGACAGTGACGGCAAAGAGATAGACCGCGACATATTTGCTATGTCCATTCCCAAAAACAGGATGATAGACGATGACTTTTGCATTTGCATCCGGAAGATACACGATGGCAGGGGATTCAGGGTAGTCAACTTCCCTGTCGGCGCGAGGATATCATACAACGGCATGGGCGCAGCCACAGAAAGGTACACAGCTCAGCAGTTGATATACGATGAGATCATGGGGCAGGGCAAAGTACAAGTCAAGGACGTGATGGAATCCCTGGCGAAGATAGGAAAGACCTACAGCGATGAGGCTGTTTACAAAGCCCTGGGCAATCTGGTAGCTATGGGACTGGTAGATCACGATGACAACCAGCGCAACCGCAACTACTGGAAAACAGTTAGAAAACTGCCGATTAGTGCGAACCAAGAGGAGTTAGTGTAATGATTTTCCTTTCAGCCGATTACACTATGGACGTCTGCATAATCAACCCACTTGGTTACTGACGAGTCCATAGTGTAATGGTGTAATGGCGGTGACTGATTACACTAACTCACGTGTGAGCGTTTTTGGGCAGGGGCTTGACAAGTCGGTAAATGTAGTGTATTATCGTATATCGTAGGATATAGTAGTCGTGGAGTTAGTGTAATTTGGTTTTTTTACGAGTGAGGGTTGGTTAACTTTATGTATATATGCAAAAGGGGGTTAAAATGCAAAGCACAGCGGTGAGAAAGGTGTTAGAGCAGTACCCAAGAGAGGAGTTTATCACGCTGCCGGGGCTGCTACCGGCGAGAGTGGTACGCGGCATGGAGAGTGGACATTACTTCACAGCTTTTGAGGTGCTGAATACCAAAGAGATAGGAAGAGCGAGGAATGTCCCGATAGCAAAGAGGCCGTATCGATCACAGATAGAGTCTATCAGGGATTACAGGAATAGGGTTTCCTGCCTAGAGGGAAGATGATATATACATCAGAAGAGGTCGCGGTTCAACTGCGGCTGAATGTCGAGACTGTCCAGCGTATGCTCCGGATGGGCAAACTCAAGGGATTTAAGAGTACACCGTCTACGCGCAGGAGCAGGTGGCTGATAAGAAAGGAAGATTTAGATGACTACATCCAGCAGCAAATCAACAAAACCAGTGTATAGGATGTCCAGCGCCGGAGCCTGTCCTAAGAAGCTTGGCTGGCAAAGGCTGGGCAAGATCGGCACCGAGGCCCCTGCATGGCTGGATACGGCAGCAGAAGAGGGCAACTGGCATGAGCAGAGGATAAAGAACGAGATGAGAGCTGCCGACTGGCAGGTGTACGATGAGCAACGAGAGATAGTATTGGAGTACCCCACATTCCTGTTAGTGGGACACATCGACGGGATATGTGAGGATAGAGAGAGCAATCACTACCTGCTCGAAGTCAAGAGTATGAGCCAGTTCGAGTTTGACAGGTGGATGAAGGGCAAGTTCGAGGTTTTCCCGGCCTATGCGGCACAGGTAACTCTCTACATGGCAGGGACAGAGCTGGATAAAGGGCGATATGTTGTTAAGAACCGGTCCAGTGGCTACAAGGATGAGTTCATTATCGAGGAGCCGCCTACGTCACTGGAGAGCATTGTCAACACTATTACAGAAGTCGAGAAGCTGGCACTGTCAGGGCAGGTCATGGACATGGAGTACGATCCGTCATCCGTCGAGTGCCGGCGCTGTGAGTTTAACAATGTCTGTATGCCGGCAGAGGTTGTGCGAGAGGAGAGGGACCTGATTGATGCGGCAAGGCTGTGGAGAGAGGCAAAAGCGCTGGAGGTAGAGGTCAACAGCAAGCTGGCGCTGGCTGAGTCAGTACTGAAAGGGCATCTCAGAGCGCACAGTGAAGAGGGGACCAAACCGTACAGGTATATGGTGTCCGGACTATCGGTAGCAGGCTACGTTACCAAAGAGAAGGAAGTGTCTTATCTCCGCAAGGCCGGCTACCAGTGCCGTGTGACTGACACTGAGAAAGAGAGAGAGTAAGATGGCTAAAGATGCGCTGCCTGCAAAGATTGATACTGCAGTTCTTCCTATAAGCGGTAAGGCTTTCAAGGAGAGGCAGGACGAGGCTATCAAGCGGCTGGTCACTGGCAAAACCCCAATGTCTGAGGTGAAGGAAAGAGACGCCCGGGGCGGCGGTAAGCAGAGGTATGTGGATATCGGGTACATGGCAGAACAGGCCAATCTGCTCACCGCGTTTTGCTGGAAGCAGGAAGTTGTCAAAGAGGAAGAGTATCGTGACAAGAACGGCAGGATTCTGGAGATCGGTGTGTTGGTGCGGGTCACGTTCTACTCCGGAGACCGTGAGATAAGCAAGGAGCAGTGGGGACAGAAAGATGTTATATACCGCAAGGACAATCCCGACATGCCCCTATGCTACTTTGACGATAAAAAGGCGGCTATTAGCGACGGTGTAAAGAAGTGTCTTTCGTACTTTGGCATAGCTGCCGATGTGTACGCCGGGAAAGAGTTGGAGTTTTATCTGGAAGAAGGCGGCATATCAGGCATAGAGGTAAATAAGCAGAAAGATGTGTTCAAAAGCATGGCCAAGAAGCTAGGTTTTACCCGGCCGTCGGAAATCTGCGACATACTCCAGGTAAAGTCGCTGGATCAGATAGAAGATTACGACGAGGCGCTGAAAACGCTGGAGGAGGTGAGAGAGAAGCAGAACACAACTGAATAGGATCCGGTATCACTGATAACAGGAGGTGGAACATCAAAAACCAGTCACCGGAACAGCTCAGAGAACGAGCAGAAGCCCTTAAACGGGCAGGAGAAACAGAGCTTGCTAAAGATTATGAAAGGCAGGCTTGGGAAATCGAAAAAGGAGGAACGAACACTAACATGGCAGATGAAATCATCATCGTAGTAACCCAAGAGGACTGGGAAAAGTCAGGGAGCAAGTTCCCGGCGTACGGCAAGCACAACATCGAGGTGATAGAGTGCGGGTGGGAAACCATCGGCAAGAGCATCAAGTTTGTTGTGGAGATCACTGACGGCCCCGACCAGGGCAAGACCGGCAAGATCGTCGGCGGCGCCACTGCAGGGAACACCTGGAAAACCCGCGAGATACTGGACAACCTCGATGTGCCCTACAAGTTCGGCAAGAACGGCTTGTCCTTCAAAACCAGCGATGTTGAGGGGCAAAAGGGCGTGGGCCTGTGGACCGAGGAGACCGGCAAGAAGGGCGGCGTGGGCGAAGAGGTCAAGTATCCTAAGCTGACTGCCATACTCCCGGAGGGGACAGAGATAGAGGAGTAATCCTCTCTTGTGCAGGGGGGAGATTGGTCTTATCCTTTCTTCCAGTCTCCCCCTCCTGTCTCTGGGCAGGAACACGGAGGCACTTCTGATATAAGGTGGTAGGACACTTCTTGGAGGGAAATCCTGCTCAGAGACAGGAAGAAGTAGATGGAGAACAGGTATAAGACAGTAGACAGTAACGAGCCTGAGGGCATCAGGACTAGGCTGCTGGAACTCGGATGGGTGCAGAAGAGGCTACCCAGCGCCGATTACTCGTTTTTCACTGTTGACTTCAAAAAGGTCGGCATAGAACGGAAGGAAGTGCTGGACCTTATCTCCAGCCTCGGTGACAGGCTGGCATGGCAACTGGAAAAGATGGCAGAGTACTACGACTTCCCTATACTGCTCATAGAGGGCAGCTTGAAGCAGGTAGTGGGCACAGGGAGGATAGTGTCATCCAGAGGAGTTGAGCAGTGGTACATGTCAACCCTGAGAGATTTCCTGCGTACATGGCAGGACAGAGGATTGACTATTGAAACCACTTTCACTCCCCGCGACACAGTGCAAAGGCTTAACGAGTTGTACGCCTACTATCAAAAGGCTGTGCATACCGGCGGTTTGAAAAAGCCGTCAACTGGGGACCGGCGCCTGCTGGCGTTCCCGTCCGGCGTGGGATTGAAAACTGCTGAGAAGATACTGGCCGGCCGTAGCCTAGTAGAGATCGCTGCTATGAGTGTGGCTGACTTGATGACGATAGACGGTGTGGGGCAGAAGCGCGCCGAGGACATCAGAGTGCATTTTAACTTAAAGAAAGAAGAGGTAGCACATTGACAACAGTCTTAATACACCTGCAACATGGGTACTTTTATCACAAGGCTGACTGCTCTGTGATTACTCATGTTAAGAAAGATCACACGGTTGTCGAGTTGAAGGAAGCTGAGAGAAAAGGTTATTATCCGTGTCCTGTGTGCATGGGTTATAACAGAGAGAAGGCTAAAAGGCATGAGCAACTTAAAAACACTTATACCGACGGAGAGTGAGAAGCTATTTATAGAGGAGCTGTCGCAGCTCAACAGTGAAGAGGTAGCAAGCAGCCTGTTAAGGATCGCCCGGGACCAGTACCACGATGAGTTCGAGTACTGGTTCAAGTTGATTCTGACAGAGAAGGGTGCTGAGTTGTCTTTCAAGAGGCTGGATATTTGGGCGAAGATCGGTGACGCCTGCCAGCAGATAGTGACATCTGAGAGGAAGATAAAAGCGTTAATACCGGTACTGCAGGATGTCAAAGAGGAACTGGAGAGGCAAACTGCTGGACTGTGAACTGGAATCACTGAGAACAGCCCTGCCCACAGGGTAAGGGCAGAGAAAGGAGGACAAGCTGATGTTTGACATGACTCAGATCAGCAAGCTGAAAAGAGCAGGATTCACAGAACGAGAGATAAACGAGTACCAGTGGTCAGTGTCCGAGAAAGGCAAGCCCTATGTCACCAGTATCGACACCCCACTGTGGAGAGATGTCATACAGGATCGAAAGGACCTTGTGGCCAAGCTGTCCTCTCAAGGGTGGAACCGATCAGAAATCCTCTCCGGCATTGATAAGTTTTACACCATGAGGGGAAACTTCGACCCGTTTGACTGGCTGAAAGCCGAGTACCGTAACCCGAAGAAGGTGGGGTACAGAAGGTCGGAGAGGAAGCGGGTGAAGAGGCGCATTGACTACCGCATGAAAAAGATATTCGCGGAGCGCGAGCCGGTGGCGAAGAAAAAGGCAAAGCGGAGAAAGGTGCAACAGGCGGCAAAGGATCGGCAGCAGAAGGCCGTGTACCGCTATCTTCGTGGGGCAAGCGACGAGCTGTAGTGTGGGCAGCAAGTATTAAGGAGGGTAGACATGGACAAGATAACGAAAAGGCAACTACAAAAAGTATTAGAGCAACACAAGAAATGGCTGAGTGGCGATGGGGGGCGTGAGGCTGACCTGCGTGGGGCCGACCTGCGTGAGGCTTACCTGTGTGGGGCTAACCTGCGTGGGGCTAACCTGCGTGGGGCCGACCTGCGTGGGGCCGACCTGTGTGGGGCTGACCTGTATGGGGCTAACCTGCGTGGGGCCGACCTGCGTGAGGCTGACCTGTGTGGGGCTAACCTGCGTGGGGCTAACCTGTATGGGGCCGACCTGCGTGGGGCCGACCTGCGTGGGGCTTACCTGTGTAAGGCTGACCTGCGTGAGGCTAACCTGCGTGGGGCCGACCTGCGTGAGGCTAACCTGTGTGGGGCTAACCTGCGTGGGGCTAACCTGCGTGAGGCTAACCTGCGTGGGGCTAACCTGCGTGAGGCTGACCTGTATGGGGCTAACCTGTGTGGGGCTAACGTGGATTACTCCTGCTGGCCTTTATGGTGTGGCACTA
>Ga0180432_10003973_pt1 | contig 20695 bp, 16 predicted proteins | sample SS_ome_10_FD_132414 | JGI IMG/M metagenome (GOLD analysis project Ga0180432, IMG submission 132414) | Hypersaline lake sediment archaeal communities from the Salton Sea, California, USA - SS_1_MS_2 metaG | ecosystem: Environmental > Aquatic > Non-marine Saline and Alkaline > Hypersaline >...
AGCGAGAGACTGACGAAGAGCATGGCGATGACGATGCCTGGCGTGGCGGAGACGAACTTGAGCCCGAGGGTGCCAAACGCCTGTCCCAGGAGCGAGCGACGCCCGAAGACCATCAGCAACGCGATGCCCGCCGCTGAGTGCGGTACCACGACGGGCACGTCGATGATGCCCTCGATCAGTTGTTTGCCGGGAAACTCGACGCGGGCCAGTAGGTAGGCCAACGGCACGCCGCAGACGAAGGCGATGCCGGTGGCCACGAGGGAGGTGTAGAACGTGAGGAGGATGGCGTTGTGCACCTCTCTATCCAGCAGAGTCTGCCATAGGATGGCCGGGCTGGAGGATGTGATCGTCCGTAGCAGAGGCCAGGCGACGAACAGGATCAAGATAGTCCCCAGGACGATGAACGATACTCGCATCTTGTCGCTAAAAAGTGCCAGGGGACGCTTTTTATCCGCCAGGTGTTTTTGGTCCGTCGGGTGCTGCTTATCCGCCATATCTACTCCATATCTTGTCTATTCGACCAACGCCTGCAACGCGACAGGCAGCGCCTCCTCGTTGTCCACGACGGGCGGCAGGATCATCGGGTGTTGGCTCTCCATCATCAACCTCTGTCCCTCTGGCCCGACGAGGAACTGGATGAACTCAACAGCCAGGTCGGGGTGGGGAGCATTGGTGGGGATGGTGATCCCATAGGCGATGGCCTTGCCCTCAAACTCCGGATTGACGCTGGCGAACCGCTGGAACGCCAATCTGACCCGGACGCGGGCGTAGTCCTCTCGATGGGCCTCGTCGCTCAGGTTGATCTCGGGGGGCAGCGCCAGGAACTCCAGCCCGTGCTGCCGGGAGACGCTCTCGTACTGGAAGGCGTAGTCCAGGTCGCCCGATTCCAGCAGGCCGAGGAGACGCACGCTCGATCCACGCATTACCAGCCCGCTCTGTTCCTGCGGTTGGAGCACCTCCGGCACGAGGATCGTGTCCACGCCGTCCTGCGTCTGCAGACGGATGGGCTGTGCGAATCGCCCGCTGATCACCCTGTCGAAGACAGCGTCGTCGCCGTAGTGCCGCTCCGCCAACTGCGTCGCCATCAGGCCGCGATAGCCGCAGGCGTCGAGGCGCGGGTCGGAGATGCCGAACAGCACGTCGGGCCGGGCGACCACCTCGTACCAATTGTCGCTGCCGATCTCCTCGGCGTAGACGCTGTGGCCTGTGTAGGCCAGCCCCAGTTGGTTCGTGGCGAACCGAAGCGTCCAGGAGGCGTAGGGCTCGCCGCTGTCCGGCTCGCGCGTCTCGTACATCAGCATGGGGATCAGCGCATAGTCGGCCACGGCGACGACGTCGGCCAGTTGGTCGAGCTCCGTCACATGGCGAACGCATTGGATGCTGCCGTGGCCCTCCATCAGCACGTCCACGTTGGGGTGCTCGGCCTCGAAGGCTTGCTCCAGGGCGTCGAACGGGACGATGAGGCTGCCGGCGATGAGCACGCGCATCTGCGTCTTCTCCCGTGTGCGGGGCCCGCAGGCGCTGAGCGTCAAGCCGATCATCAAGATGAGGATGAGGATGAGATAGCACAGCTTTTTCATGGTATCTTTTCTTTGTCCGATGGGGTGCCCGACGCTACTTCCGTAAGCGAAGCGCCAGTGCCGCCCCCGATCCGTTCAGGGCAAAACGAGCTCAATGGTGACGATGTTGCTCACCCACTGGGATTTTTCCAGATTCGGTCCCACCAGCCGCAGCGGCCAGTGCTTCTCCCCCAGGGGCGCGTCGTCCATCAGGTAGGCCACGAGGATATTGTCGTCCTCCGCGATCTCGGCGCTGTCGAACGTGACGCTGTACCCATCGCCAGCGACCACGTTGATCTCGTATCCGGAGGCGGCCAGATCGTCGTTGAAGGCCTCGTCTTCGTGCTCGTTTTCATCGTCCACACGTCCCACCAGCAACCACAGCGGGATGCCGGTCCAGGTGCGGCCCTCGTCGTCCGTCCAGGACGTGCCGTGGCAGTTGGGGGCGGCCCCGGTCTCGAAGGTCCCTCGATCCATGTCCTCGGAGAGCGCGCCCTCCAGGTGGAGCGTCCACTGGTCGAGCGCCTGTTTGACCTCGATGGTCTTCACCCACTTGATCCACCAGTGTCCGTCGGTCACCATCTTGGGCGAGCCCAGAATCGCCAGCCGGAACACTCCATCCTCTTCCTCCGGCAGAAGCTCGCCATTCCGCTCGTAGGCGACGACGGCCCATAACTTGCCGTCGAAGGGGGCGTTCTCACCGGTGGCGGGATCGTAGGTGTCGAAGTTGCCAGCGGCGATCTGATCGTAGGAGAAGGTCATGGCATAGCCATCGCTGGCGATGACGCTGATGCTGTTCGCCTCGCTGATGCCGCCCACCAGGCCACACAGATCCTCCAGCGGGACGCCCTTGTATTGCGCTGGCGGTGTGACGTTGCCCACACTGTTGATCAGCCCTCCCATGCCCTCGTAGGCGGGCATAGCCTGGATCTCCTCCCAGGTCAGTGTGACACTTTGGTCGCCCGACTTGACGACCAATGTCGCCTCGGGCGCTTCGGCCGTGGCCGTCGGCGGGGGTGTGGCCGCAGGGCCACAGCCGGCGAGCAGCGTGAGAACCAGGACAATGGTGAAGATGGAAAGTAATTGCTTGTTCATCGATTGCTCCTTAAATCGGATAGAACGCGCTTGTCGGCTCGGAAAGCACGTTCATTCTTGTCAACAGATCGTGCTTTTGGCCCAGAAACTGCTCCCTATGCCAGGCATAACATGCCCAGGCTGACGTCGTCGAGGGCGACCATGTCACTATGGAACGATAATCACTGGTTTGCCATACACCTGCGCGACATGCACAGGCACGCCATAGGTGGCTGTCAGATTGTCGGCATTGAGCACGCTTTCCACCGCGCCAGAGGCCACGACCTCACCCCGTCTTATCAGCACCGCGTCGTTAGCCACCCTCGCCGCCACGTTGGGATCGTGGGTCGTTAGGATCACGGTCACGCCCCTAGCCGCTAAGTCACGTATCAAGGCTATCAGGCGGCTTCTGTTGTCCAGATCGAGATGAGACGTCGGTTCGTCCATCAGGAGCACGTGCGGGTTCTGCGCCAGTGCGCGGGCTACGACGGCCAACTGCCGCTCACCGCCACTCAACGAGGAGACCAGCCGTGTGGAAAAGTCGGTTAACCCGACAGTCTCTATAGCCTCGCTGGCAGCGTGAACGTCCTCCGCTTTGGGGCCTTCCAGGAGGCCCCGGTAGGGCGCTCTGCCCAGGAGGACGTAGTGAAATACGGAGAGGCCAAGGGGAAAAGTCTCGTCCTGCGGTACCAAGCCGATCAGGCGGCTCATTGCGGAGCGAGAGTAATCCCCGATCTCTCGCCCTTGAATGCGAATCGCGCCTTGCTGAGGGGATCGGATGCCCAGAATGAGCGATAAAAGAGTCGTCTTTCCCGAGCCGTTCGGCCCCAGGATCGCCGTGACGGTGGCCTCGGAGATCTTCAACGAGAGATCCTTCAGGATGAACTGTTCTCGACCGTTGTAGCCAAAGCAGAGATCGGTCAATGAGATGATGCTCGTGCTCACGACCGCCCTCCGATGTCGCTCCGGAAGAACATAATCATGAAGATCGCCGATCCGACCAACGACGTGACGATTCCGAGAGGGATTTCGGCGGCGCGGATGGTGCGAGCGAGATCGTCGCACAGAAGCGCCACGACACCGCCAAGCAGCATAGAGGCGGAGAGCACCTTTCCAGCGTCAGCTCCCACGATCCGTCGAGCGATGTGAGGGACGATGAGGCCCACCCAGCCCACGATGCCGCCGATGGAGACCACCACGGCCGTTCCCACCACCGAGGTTGCAAGCACCACCGTCCTCTCCTTGAACGGCGAGACGCCCAGCGAGAAGGCGGTGTCGTCCCGGAGGGCGAGCAGGTTGAGCCGGTGACGCATCAACAGCAAAAGCCCCAGGCTGAGCACGGCGATCGGCAGCACGTACAGCAGATCCCTCCACGTGACCGCCCAGAGGCCGCCCATCAGCCAGAAGACGATGTCAGGCAGCTCCTTGAGAGGGTCGGCTACGTACTTGAGCACCCCGACGCCGGAGGAGAACAAGGCTGAACTCACAATACCGGCCAGTACCAGGCGGAGCACCCAGTCACCGTAGTGGATGTTCCAGGCCAAGAGGTAGGAGAGCAGCAGCCCGGTCAGGGCAAAGATGGTGGCGAAGATCTCGATGATCATCAGGGACGGTGTGAGGAGAACGATGCTCAGTGCAGCGCCGAAGGCCGCCCCTTGGGAGACGCCCAGGAAGCCAGCGCATACCAGCGGATTTCGGAAGATGGTTTGCATCACGGTCCCCGCGGCGGCGAGAACCATACCCATCAGCAACGCCGTCAGAATGCGCGGCAATCGCAAGTGAAGGACCAGGCGCCGGGCCAGTTCGTCGTGCCAGAGATAGCGCGCGGGCATCCAATAGGGGGTCGGATAGCGTCCGACGAAGATGGACAGGAGGACCGCCCCCAGAACCAGGAGCGCCAGGAAAAGAAAGGCTCGAGGCACTCGGTCAGGCATCATGGTGTTCTCGCTTCTCACGTGTTCTCGCTCCAAGACGATGGTGCGGGGGCAGGTGGCTACGCAGTCACCCAAGCGTCCCTACGCGAGGGATGCCACCTGCCTCCGCATCAGATAGCGGCTATTGCCGGACTCGTCGGGCGTGTGTGCTACTCGATGTCGCCCTTGAGCTGGGGGACAATGAGCTCGTCGATGGCATCCTCGTCCATCCCATACAACTCGCCGTAAAAGTCGTAGACCTCCTGCATGATGTCGACGTCGGAGAAGACATCCGGCTGGATCTTGGTGGCTGCCCAGGTCATCCCCAGGATCCAGCGTGGGTCGGGAACGTCCCAGCCATAGTAATCCATCGGGAAGCCGTACAGCTCTCCGTCCTGGACAGCTCGTAGCTCTTGCCAGGTGGGATCCGCCTTGAGCTCCTCGACCACGGCATCGGGGTCGGACGTGAAGGCGATGAGAAAGATCTTATCGGCATCCCAGGCGGCGATCTGCTCCAGATTGACCACGGACCAACCACTGCCTTCGACGTCGTCCACCCAGACGGGATTGCCACCCGCTCTCTCCACCTGAATCGTCTGCATATAGGAGGGAGGCGGGACCTCCAAGGCGATCTCGCCGCCTTGGCTGATGTGTTGAACGACCAGGACATCCGGCTTGTCGGCGTCGTCGATCTCCTCGACCTTTGCGCTAAGGCGATCCAGGCGACTCTGATAGAACGAGACCACCTCCTCGGCCCGCTCCGGGTCGCCAAGTAGTTTTCCGAACGTCCTCAAGTCATCAAAGTACTGGTCGGGCGTCTCCAGCTCCACACAGACCACCGGGATGCCCAGCTCCTCGAGCGGGTTTCCAAGTCGTTCCTGCATGTAGCTCTTGATGATGACCACGTCAGGCTGCAGCGGTGCGATCTGCTCGGGCGCGGCGTCGTGTTCGAGGTGCGGCTTGTCGTCGAAGTTCGGGTCTATGGCCGAAAGGAACGTGCTCACGGTGCCTCGGCGATCCTCCATCGCAAGCAACCGTTCCGAAGCGTTCGGGAATAGATACAAGGGGTGTCCTACCATCCACGACCCTTTGCCAGGGACGACGATGTTCTGGGGAGGTTCATCAAAGGTGATCGTTCGCCCGAGGGCATCGACGACCTCAGTGGCTTCGCTTGCCTCGCTCGTACCGGTTACCTCGATACCGACCAAACCCTTGACCCAGAACATTCCCTCCATCCCGGACATCGCCGAGCGGAGGCTGTCGCCGTCGAAGACCACCAGGCAGTCCTCGCAGGCCTGGGCATCGGCGAGCGCTAGATCGATGGTGTAGCCATCGTCGGCGACGAAGGTGAGGGTGTCACCGGTGGGGCCGGCGGCCTCCAGGACCTTGCTCAAGCGCACGCCTTCGTAGGTCTGTTCCCCTTTCTTGGGATGCTCGACGGTGACTTCCTCCGCGCCCATCGCCTCCAGGTCGGTCCTGGAGAGCGTCAGTTCGTTCTCCACCGCACCGGTGACGCTCAGGGCGACATCGGCAGCGGGGGCCTCAGCGGCTGCTGCGGGCTCGACTATGTCCTTCAGCCCGGCGGGGAGGCTGTCCACATCGGCAGAGACGGGCGGCACGATGGGCGGCTGACCCTGCTTCTCCATGACCGCTTGCCCTTCGGGGCCGAGCAGGAATTTCACAAACTCGACAGCCAGCTCGGGGCTGGGCGCGTTCTTGGGGATGGTCACGCCGTAGACGATGGGCTTGCCGTTCATCGTGATGGTTTCCCCCGGCTCTTCGCCGCTGAGCTCCACCTGCGCCTGACTGTAGAAATCGGTGTGTTTGACCATGCTGAGGTTAAGCTCGTCTGGCAGTTCGACAAACTCGAGCTCGTGCTGCACGGCCACCGAGCGATACTCGAAGGCGTAGTCCATATCGCCTGACTCCAGCAGGGCGATCAGCTCGACCGACTTGGGGCGTATGTTCTCCGGCGGGCAGTTTTCGTCCAGCTTCTCGTACAGTCCAGGCTGATCATAGTACTTCTCCGCCAGTTGCCAGACCATCAGCGTACGGTAGCCGCAGGGATCGGCGTCGGGCTCGGAATGGCCGTAGACCACGCCTTCGCGGGTGAGGATATCGTACCAGTTCTCGGCGTTCATCTCGTCGGCGTGCTTCGATTGGTCTGTATAGGCCACGACCACCGTGTTGCGGGCGAAGCGGACGTTCCAGTCGGCGAAGTCGGGGATCAGCAGGTTGTCGATGACGGTGTAGTCCGCCGACATCACCAGGTCTGCTTCACGCCCCAATTCGCTCACCTTGCGTGCGGTCGTGCGGCTGCCTGCGGCTTCGGTCTCGAAGACCACGTCGGGATACTGGGCCTGAAAGGCCTTTGCCAGCTCATCAACGGGCACAGTCAGGCTGCCGGCGTGGAAGATAATGAGTTTGCCTTCCAGGGTAGGTTGCTCTGGGACGGCCGTCGGTTCCTCTGGAGCGGCAGTTGGCTGCTCAGGTGCAGCCGTCGGCGAGACGGGTTGCGTTGGACCACACCCGGCCACCAGGGCTAACAGGATCGCTAGAACTGCCACGGTCGAAAGTATTCGCGCTTTCATGGTGAGTCTTCCTCCTCTTGTTGTGATTTGTTGCTAGATGTTAGGTCATGCGATGTCTGTCAAGTTCGCCTACCGTCGATTTCCCTTTCTTCTACCACCCCCTTTTCCTTACACGCCTCCGTGTCGGAAAGAGGAGAGAGGATGGAAGCCGTATGAGGAAAGCTCATCTATCTGTTCCCCAATCGAAAACCGGCGTCCACCTGGAAAAGGTGGACGCCGGCACGTTTAACTCCTCGTCCTTCTCCTTTCCAAGCACGGGAGGCGTGACCGTTTCCAACCACACCCTGTCGCCCATCCCCCATAGGCGCGGCCCTTAGGGATGATGGGTCGGAGAAAGAATACGTTGTGTTTCTATTTTACACGATTTCGCCTCAAGGGCAAGCGAGCCCCTTCTCTCTGGATCAGGCACTTGCTCCTTCTATCCGGCTGGGGTATACTCTAAGCATCTTAAGAAAGGATGGTGTACATAGTGAAAGATAAAACGCTGCTCATGATCCCTGGTCCTATCGAGTTCACTCCGGAGGTGTTGCGGGCGATGGGGACGTCCACCGTCAGCCACGTGTCTCCCGGTTTCATCGAGTGCTTTGGTCAGGCGCTGGAGCGCCTGCGCCAGGTATTCCTGTGCCCCGGCGGCCAGCCTTTCGTCATCGCGGGTTCCGGCACGCTGGCTATGGACATCGCCGCCGCCAACCTTGTCGAGCCCGGTGACGAGGCCCTGGTGGTGAACACGGGCTACTTCGGCGACCGCTTCGGCACTATCCTGGAGCGCTATGGCGCGACGGTCACCCATGTGCGCGCCCCGGTCATTGGCGATGCACCCACCCTGGAGGATGTGGAGGCCGCACTGAAGGAACACAGGTACAAGTTGATGACCATCACCCACGTGGACACCTCCACCGCTGTGTGCACAGACGTGAAGGGCTTGGCCGCCCTGGGTGCTGGGCTAGGCGCGCTGGTGGTGGTGGATGGTGTGTGTGCCGTGGCCGGCGAGGAGATGCGTCAGGAGGAGTGGTCCATTGACCTGGCGCTCACCGCCTCTCAGAAGGCCATCGGTGTGCCGCCGGGGTTGGCCTTGGTGGTGGCTGGGTCCCGGGCGATGGAGGCCTTCCGCAATCGGAAGGCGCCGGTGTCCAATTACTACGCCGATTGGAACGAGTGGTTGCCCATTATGGAGGGCTACGAGGCCCGACAGCCTCGTTACTTCGGCACACCGCCGGTGAATCTCATCCGGGCCCTCAACGTGAGCCTGGACCAGATCCTGGAGGAGGGGATGGAGGCTCGTTTCGCCCGTCACCGCAGGCTGAGCGAGGCGGTGAAGGCGGCCATCGCTGCGCTGGGGTTGAGGCAGGTGCCGGTGAGCCCCGACAAAACGGCCACCACGCTGACCGCTCCCTACTATCCCCCAGGGGTGGACCGCAAGATGTTGGGATATGTCAAGGAGGCGGGGGTGGTTCTGGCCGGCGGCCTGCATCCGGACATCAAGACCCAGTACTTCCGTATCGGCCACATGGGCGCGGCGAGCGCGTCCGACATCCTGGCTACCGTGGGGGCCATCGAGAAAGGGCTGTCCCAGGCGGGTTATCACTTCAAACCGGGGACGGGTTTGGCCGCGGCGCAGGCAGTTCTTATGGCGTGAGCGCAGGTCGTAGGGGAATGAACGGCAAATTGCTCGCCGTCCAGTACCTCGAGGATGGCCCGGGCGTCGCTGCGATCACGCCTGGTGACGCGCGCGATCGGCTGCGGGCGGCCTTCGAAAGGCTGCCGATGTCCCTCGTTCTCCTGGGGTGGAACCTGTCTTCTACGCTGGTCGTGGCCTGCCGCAAGGAAGCTGAACGGGCCGGCGCTCAACTCTTTCGGTGGCATCCGCTGCTCACAGGAGATGGCACGTTTGTGCCTCGACCCGAGTGGCAGGTCGTCGGGTTGGGCGGCAGCCCTGTATCAGGATTTCGGGGCATGCCGGAATTTACGTTCGTCTGTCCCAATCGGCCCGCTGTACGCGACGCTGTTCTGGACCACCTGCGCGATGTGGTGCGAGGGGGCGAGTATCAGGGGGTGTTCCTGGATCGCATCCGCTACCCCTCCCCTGCCGCTGACCCAGCCCGCCTGCTGGCGTGCTTCTGCGATGACTGCCGCCGTGCCGCCTCGGACGATGGACTCGATCTGGAGGACGCCCGGCGGCGCATCGGGACGTTGTTGACGACATCGGAGGGTGCCCGCGCGTTGGTTCGGGCCCTGTTTGCCCCCTCGAACTCCGAGACGATCGGTGAGGCGGCTGGTCCCGACCTGGCGGCGTTGTGTGCGGTTCTTGATTTTCGAGTCCGCAGCGTGACCCGGTTCGTCCGTGCCGTCGCTGATCTGATCCGGGCTGAGGGCCTGGGGGTGGGCTTGGACTGTTTCTCGCCCACCCTGACCCACATGGTTGGTCAGAGTCTGCGTGCCTTGAGCCCCTATGGGGATTGGATCAAGGTCATGACGTATGGACATGCGCTGGGACCGGCCGGACTTCCCTTCGAGTTGCTGGATCTGGTCGGCTGGCTGGTCGGCCAGCGGTGGTCGGTGGATGAGTCTGAGGCGTTAAAGTGGCTGTCCCTGGCGACGGGCTTGCCTCTTCCATCGACCTGCGCCGCGCTGCGCGAGCGGGGGTTGGCACCGGAGGCCCTCGCTGCCGAAGTGCGGCGGGGGCGCGCTGTGGGAGAGCGACCGCTCTTGGCTGGCATCGAGTTGGTCGAGATCGAGGGCGTGGCCCATGTGGATCCCCAGCGGATCGCGGCGGACCTGCGCGCTTTTCGCGAGGCCGGCGCAGATGGGCTGGTGCTGTCATGGGACCTGTGGCATATTCCTCTTGAGCGGCTGGAGGTCGTGCGCGCGGTTTGGGCGTAGTCTAGGAATCAGGGATTCAAGGAGTGGAGTATGACGCTGTCTTTCGACGTTTCGGTGGAGGTTCTCGCCCGTGCGATGCGGCCCAGGCTGGAGTTCGGTCGGGGTCTTCTTTCCGAGATCAGCCGTGGCTGGGGTGACGTTTTGCTTCTGACCATGCCAGAGCCGTGGGCCGTGGCCCGGTCGATGATGTCTGGAGTACCGCGTCACGTACACTTCGTGGCATCCATGGACCGGCTGGTGGTCGAACGCGTGGAGGCTGAATTGCCTCCGGCTGACACGGTGGTCGGGTTGGGGGGCGGGATGGCGCTGGATATGGCCAAGTACGTGGCCTGGCGGCGGGGGGCCGAGCCGGTTCTGGTCCCATCCATTGCCTCTGTGGACGCCTGTGTCACCAACACGATCGCCGTCCGCGAGGGGGGGAAAGTGCGCTATATCGGGTTCGTGGTGCCTGAGATGGTGGTGATGGAATTCGACCTGATGCAGAGCGCTCCGCTGCACCTGAATCGTGCCGGTCTGGGGGATATCCTCTCCATTCACACCGCGCTGTGGGACTGGAGGGTGGCAGCCGAGCGGGGCCTGGCTGTCTATGATGAGCAGGTGGCCCGGCAGGCGGCCGCGCTGGTGGAACAACTGGAGAGCCGTACCGCACAGGTCCGCGCTGCTAGCGAGGATGCCCTGCGGTGGCTGATTGAGGCCTATGCGGCGGAGAACGCCCTGTGTCTGCAGGTGGATCATTCCAGGCCCGAGGAGGGATCGGAGCACTTCTTCGCTTACAACGTTGAACATCGCACTGGTCGGGGGTACGTCCACGGTGAGCTGGTGAGTCTGGGCGTCCTGCTCATGGCCCGGCTTCAGGACAATGAACCCCAACGTGTCGGGCGGGTTCTGGAGGCGTCGGGAGTTCGCTTCCACCCCCGTGATCTTGAGCTCTCGCGGGCCGAGGTCGAGGCGGCTCTGGGTACGCTCCTGACTTACGTGGAGGGCGAGGGATTGCCCTACAGTGTGATCAACGAGCGACCGCTGGATACCGTGTCGGCAGGGGAGATCTGCCGCGATTTACTTTTCTAAGAGGTGGCCCCATGCCTATGAGTGAGAGAGTCGTCCGCCTGAGGCAGCAGAGCCTGGGTGCCCACCCCACTATCTCGACCGAGAGGGCGGAGCTGCTGACCGAGTTCTACCGCCAAGACGTGGGGTTGGTCTCGGTGCCCGTGCATCGCGCCCTGGCCTTCCGGTACCTGATGGAACACAAGGCCATCTGCATCAACGAAGGGGAACTGATCGTCGGCGAGAAAGGCCCGGCCCCGAAAGCGACGCCGACCTACCCGGAGCTGTGCTGTCATAGCCTGGAGGATCTGGATATTCTCAACTCGCGGGAGAAGATCCCCTTTGCCGTCAGCCCGGAGGCCCGGCGGGTCTACAGGGACACCATCATCCCCTTCTGGCGGGGGAGAACGATGCGCGAGCGTATCTTCCAGGAGATGACGGAGGCGTGGAAGGCCGCCTATGAGGCCGGCGTCTTCACCGAGTTCATGGAGCAGCGGTCGCCTGGCCACACGGTTCTGGACGGCAAGATTTATCGCCAGGGCTTCGTCGAGTTCAAGGCCGACATCCGGCGTAGCCTGCAGAACCTGGATTACCTGAACGATCCTCAGGCCTACGCCAACCAGGAGGAGCTCGAAGCGATGCTCATCTGCGCCGACGCCCTGATCCGTTTTGCCGAACGGCACGCGGAGAAGGCCAGGGAATTGGCGCGGCAGGAGGCGGATCCGCACAGAAAACGCGAGTTGGAACGCATCGCCGAGGTCTGCACCCGCGTGCCGGCGCGCGCCCCGCGGGATTTCTGGGAGGCCCTCCAGTACTACTGGTTCGTCCACCTGGGCGTGACCACGGAACTGAACCCGTGGGATGCCTTCAATCCGGGCCGCCTGGATCAACACCTGTATCCGTTTTACAACCAGGGTCTGGAGGAGGGAGCACTCACCCACGAACAGGCGCAGGAGCTGCTGCAGTGCTTCTGGATCAAGTTCAACAACCAGCCCGCGCCGCCCAAGGTGGGGGTGACGGCGGCCGAGAGCAGCACCTATACCGATTTCGCCCAGATCAACACGGGCGGACTAAAGGAGGACGGCGCCGACGCCGTCAATGAGGTCACGTACGTCATCCTGGACGTGATTGAGCAGATGCGACTGTTGCAGCCCAGTTCCTCCATACAGGTGAGCAAGAAGAACCCCGATAGGTTCGTGAGGCGGGCGGCCCAGATTATTCGTACGGGCTTTGGCCAGCCCTCGGTGTTCAACAGCGACTTGATCGTGCAGGAGTTGGTGCGGCAGGGCAAATCGGTCGCCGACGCGCGGAACGGGGGCTCCAGCGGCTGCGTGGAGGTGGGGGCGTTCGGCAAGGAGAACTACAATCTGACCGGCTACTTCAACATGCCCAAGGTGCTGGAGATCACTCTTAACAACGGCGTGGATCCCCAGACGGGGCGAAGGATCGGGCTGGAGACAGGAGATGCGGCCCACTTCGGGGCTTTTGAGGAATTCTTCGAGGCCTATAGAAGACAGTTGTGCCATTTCGTGGACGTCAAGGTGCGAGGCAACAACGTCATTGAGCGGTTGTATGCCCGGCATATGCCCGCGCCTTTCCTCTCGCTGCTGATTGATGATTGCATTGCTACCGGTAAGGACTACCACGACGGCGGCGCGCGGTACAACACAACCTACATCCAGGGGGTTGGCTTGGGCACGATGACGGATGCGGTGACCGCTATCAAGTACCACGTCTTCGACGAGAAGACGCTGACGATGGAAGAACTGCTGACCGTCTTGCGGGATGACTTTGTGGGCTGTGAGAGAGTGCGCCAGATGCTGCTGAACCGGACACCCAAGTACGGCAACGACGACGACTACGCCGACGGGGTGATGGTGGACCTGTTTGAGGCCTACGTCGGCGCGATAGAGGGTCGCCCGAACACCAAGGGAGGCACCTACTACGTCAACCTGCTGCCGACCACGGTGCATGTGTACTTTGGGTCTGTGACCGGGGCCACGCCGGATGGGCGGAAGGCGGGGACTCCTCTCTCCGAAGGGATCTCCCCTGTCCAGGGGGCGGATCGACGCGGCCCGACGGCGGTCATCAGGTCGGTGGCTAAGATGGACCACGTTCGCACCGGCGGCACGCTGCTAAATCAGAAGTTCACCCCTCAGATCCTGCAGAGTGAGGAGGGCTTGGAGAAGCTGGTCGGCCTGATTCGTACCTACTTCAAGCTGGACGGTCACCACGTTCAGTTCAATGTCGTGGATGCGGCCACCCTGCGCGCCGCACAGGAGAACCCGGAGCAGTACAGGGACCTGATCGTGCGTGTGGCAGGCTATAGTGACTACTTCTGCGATCTGAGCAAAGCGCTGCAGGACGAGATTATCGCTCGGACGGAACATCGAGTTTTGTAGGAGCCGGATACTTGCCCATAATTTCTAGGATCACGTCTCGCCTTCTGGGGCAAGCGGAGCACTGGTCGCGTAGCGTTCGCCGGAGTATATGTTCGTCCTCATCAAGCATGGCCCCAGTAGAGACCGCGAAGACCACAGCGGATGCTTCCTTCTCCCGTCGCGCTATCGTGTGGCAGGTTCTGAGTCTGGCGTGGCCCGTGGTGATCGAGCAGACGTTGGGCACGGCTGTGGGGCTGGTCAACACCTATATCGTCGGGCATCTAGGGGCGGCGCCATTGGCTGCCGTCAGTCTCAGTACGCAGTTGAGCAACCTCCTGATGGGGCTTTTCAGCGCTGTCGGCGTGGGCAGCACGGCGCTGGTGGCTCGCCACATTGGGGCGCGGGAGCACCGGGAGGCGACCCAAATCGCTGGACAATCCCTTCTATTGGCTGTGGTCGTGGGCCTGCTGGCTGCCCTTCCCTGCCTTCTATGGGGGGAGGCAGTGTTGGTTGCTTTAGGCGGAGCGCAGGACGTGGTGGCGTTAGGGCGCTCCTACCTGTTGGCCGTGGGAACCACAATGCCGATGATGGCGCTCTTGTTCATCGGCAATGCGGCCCTGCGAGGGGCGGGGGATACTCGCACTCCTATGTTGGTCATGGGTCTGGTCAACCTGACCAACGTCACTCTCTCCTGGAGTCTGGTACACGGGTTAGGACCGCTCCCCGCGCTGGGCGTGTTGGGGGCAGGCATCGGCTCGGCGGCCGGTATGGGGGTGGGTGGTATGATCTTGACACTGATCCTGCTGCGCGGACGCTCCACTGTGAGGCTGCGGAGGGTGTCAGGGGTTCTACGCTTCCGTCCACAGCAAACCTGGCGGCTGGTCCGCATCGGGTTGCCCAGCGGAGCGGAGCAAGTGGCAATGCGGCTGGCACAGCTGGTGTTGGCGACGGTGGTGACCCAATTGGGAACGGCTGCTTACGCAGGTCATCAATTGGGCATCCGGCTGTTATCAGTGGCCTTCATGCCGGGATTCGCCTTTTCCGTGGCGGCAACCACGCTGGTGGGACAGGAGCTGGGTCAGGGAGCACCCAGGAGAGCGGAGGCCTGCGTCTATACTGCCTCTTTGATGGCCGTGGGTGTGATGTGTAGCGTGGGTGCGGCGGTCTTTTTGCTGGCCGAGCCGTTGTTGCACATCTTCACTTCGGAGCCCGAGGTCATCGCCCAAGGGCTCCGCGCCGTGCCAGGCTGCGCGCTGCTCCAGTTTCCCCTGGCTTGGTATTTCGTCTTCGCTGGGGCGTTGCGTGGTGCTGGGGACACCCGGTTTGTTCTCTTGGCCCAGGCTGCGCCTATCTGGCTGGTCCGCTTGCCTCTGGCTTCTCGCTTGGGGATCATCTTTGGCCTGGGTCTGACCGGCGTGTGGGCCGCCATGATCATAGACATGGCAGGCCGAGCGGCGCTTTTGGCGCTGCGCTTCCGCAGCGGGAACTGGAAGCGGTTGCAGGTGTGAGGGGAGAGATTGCACCGATTGCGGGCAACTCTGTCTCCCCGCTCTACTCTACGTAGATCTCAACCCGCTCGTTGTCCTCCTGGTCCACGACTTCCACCAGCTTGCCGTCCGCGCCGCTGGCGAGCAGTTCCTCCAGTTCTTGCATGTCGAATCCATCGAATTCCGGGGCAAACCGCTGGGCCATGCGCAGCCCGGCGCCCACCAGCCCCATAGGAACCGTCACGTTCACTTTTGCCGAGCCCGAGGCTAGGTCGGTCACCTGGACGCGTAGGAACTGTTTTCTTCCTGCCTGCGTCGTCCCTGCTGGAGATGGACGGCGTCCCCCCTCTAACGCCCGCAGCAGGGTGCTCGCCTCTTCCGCGCTAACCCTTCCGTCCTCCAGCATCTGGAGAATCTTCAGCCGTTCTTCGCTTGCTGTTGCCATGTCTTACCTCCTAACCGAAATACACTTGCACTTGTTCTCCGTCTTCTCCCTCGTTTACATCGATCATGAGAAAGGGAGATCCCCCATCTCGCATTTCTTCTCGCATCGCCAGGATCAACTCCTCAATCCTTATGTTCTCAAGTTGTGGGACGAAGGGCCGGGCGATGCGCAGCACCCAGGCGATGGGACCCAGCGGCAGTGGCAGGGCGAGGGAGATATTACGTCCCTTGTGCTGTCGTACTCGCAGTGAGAGCCACCGCGCCCGCTTCAGCCACCATCCCAATATCACCCCCAGCACGCCAAGGACGAGGAGAATCCAGCCCCAGGCCAGCCACCCTGAGGTGATTTCGTCGGTGTAGACGGCCTGTACCAACAGTCCACCTCCGGCCAACAGGGCCACCCCTGTCCAGAACACCGCCTGCCATAACCCACGCATCCAAGCGGGGCGGACGACGTGGTCAGTCGGGGCACTTGAAGCCCGCGCCTCCCCAGAGAGGTCCACCAGGGCTTCCAGCCGCCGTGCTCCCTCCTCGACGTCGATCTCTCCTGCCTCGATCAACTGCAGTATCCGCAATCGCTCCTCTATCGGCATAAGATTCCTCCTGACCTTCTATGTTAGGGCTAGGACGGCCCTACTCTACCTTCGTATGGGCGGGTAGCCCGGCCATCTGCGGCGCTTCTTCCTCCTTCTTGATCTTGCTTGATCTTGGCGGCATCGTGCCCGTTGTTCTCCACATTCACGATCACCGGCACGAAACACGCGCCCAGTCCCAGAATAGCGGAGACGGCGCCCCCCACCACGTACCACGGACGCACGCCCACCGCGTCGGCGAGGGGGCCGGCGATCGCCAGGCTCAAAGGGAAAGCGGCCGAGGACATGCTCCCTACCAGCGTGAATACGCGCCCCTGCATCTCCGGGGCGACCGTCGCCTGCAGTACCGCGAACAGTGGCCCGTTGACGAGGGCGTTCATCGCGCCTGCCAGAAACATACCAGCCACCGCCAGCCAGAACGCGGTCGGTGGCGCCAGGCCGATCAGCGTGATCCCCAGGCCCTCCAGTATCAGGGCCGTCAATGATGTGTAGACGCGTCGGCGAAAGCCTCCCCATACGCTCAGCAGCAGCCCGCCCAGCACGAGGCCCACGCCCCAGCTCGATTCCAGCCATCCTAACTGCAGGGCACCTCCCTGGAAGTACTCTTTCACCAACAGTGGCATCAGGGAAAACGCCGGGTTCACCACAAAGTTGAGGATCGTCGCCATGATCGCGATAGCGAACAGCCCGGGCCACCCCCAGACGTAGCGCAGCCCGTCGCGCACGTCGGACCACACGGACACTCCGACGTGCTCTACCTCGGCGCGTTTTGGTTGGGGGATCAACACGAAGAACAGCGGCAGTATGGCGAACAACGCCGTGCTCACGTCCATGAGCATAATGCCCTGGAAGGGTAGCACGGTCAGCAGCATGGCGCCCAATGGAGGTCCGATCACGTTCAACGCGCCCTGCATCGTCTGGTTGAGGCCCGCCACGCGCGTCAGATGCTTGTCGGGCACCATCAGCGCGGTCGAGGCCTGCATCGCCGGCCAGTGAAAATTGCCGCCGATCGCGCGCACCAGCAGGGCCACGTACACGTGCCAGATCTGAACGCTATCGGTCCAGAACAGATACGCCAGGCACAGCGCCACGAGGGCGATCAGGCTATCTGCCACGACCATCACCGCGCGGCGGTTCCAGCGGTCCACGTACGCGCCGGCCAAAGGGCTTAGGAAAACCTGCGGGATTACCCACATCATCGTCGCCGTGGCCAGCACCGTCGCCGAGCCGGTCAGCTCGGTGAGCCACCAGACCAGTGCGAACTCCAGAACCCTGCTTCCGACCAGCGAAAGCGCCTGCCCTGTCCAGATAGTGAAGAACGGGATATGCCACTTGGGCTCTACTTCTTGGGCCGACGCCATGCTACTTGCCCTCCAGTGCGTCCAATAGATCGGCGGCCTGTTCTGGGGTGATTTTCCCCTCCTCCACCAGCCGCAGCACGCGCATGCGTTCCTCGTTCGTCGTTGGCTCTTGGGGGGGGGGAACCCGCTGGCCGGTGGCGCGACGCCAGCGCCGCTCCGCCCGCTCTGCCCGCAGACGAGCCCGTTCCGCCTCCCGCTCCGCCCTGCGACGCGCCTGGGCGGCGGCCCGTTCCGTTTTCCGCAGCGCTCCCTCGGCCTCCTGCTCCACCCGTTGACGAAGCCCCTGGTCATTGATATGGCTTAGGCTTTCCTCCAGGTGTGCCTCCATCTCCGCCATGGCAGTGGCGATGCTGGCTTCGATCTGCGCTCCTAACCCCTCCAGGTCGGCCAGGAAGTCGAACGGCGGCCCCTCCTCCGGTTCTAGGGGGATCAGGGAGATGCGTCCGCGGACCTGGGCCTCCAGGCTGGCTTCACCAGCGCCCAGGGTGCCTCTGGTCTCCTCTCCGATTTCCTCCAGGGTCAGATCGGGAATTTGGGACCGAATCGGACCAACGGCCCGGAGGGCCAGGCGCAGGCTGGCGTCAGGGACGAGGCGAACGGTCAGGCTCCCGTCGGCGTTCAGCCTGTAGGTCATGCCGGGGGAGAAAGGCGGCCCTAGCCGGATGTTCCCGGAGATCCGTTCGCCCTCCAGCCCGCCATGGAGTTCCCTGGTCACCAGATTGCCGCCCACCTGGCCCAGTGAGAGCCCGTCTTCCACCTGTCGGACGCGCACATTCCCCCGCACGGCTCGGCCCCGCATATCTCCTGACACCTGATAGGCTCTCAAGTTGCCGAACACCTGTTCCAGGTCCGTAGGACCGACGGCGCGCAGATTCGCGTTGCCGTGGATGGTACCAATGGCGAGCGTCCCCTCTACTCCCTCGACCTTCAGGTTTCCTTGTACCACGTTGATAGTGAGGGTGGTGCCTGGAGGCAGCGTGAGGAAGCAGGCGGCCCGGGACGACAGGGTCAAGGTCTCCCCTTCCCGCTCCAGAAGCACGTCTTCCGCTCCACCCCGCACGTGAAGGGCAATCTGTTGCTCCTCCGAGCCCCGCACGACCAGGTTGCCCAGGCACTCTGTGACGGTGACGTGGGGTGTCGACGAAGTTTCAAACGTTTGCTCGAACATCCTTTCCTTCCTCCCGTTTATTGGCGTGATTCATCTCCACCGATGTGAGCTGCTTTGCCTCCGGCTGTTTAGGCCTGCTCTGCCTGTAGAAGGCGAAATGCCTCCTCGGATGAAATCTCCCGGCTGGCCAGTCGTTCCAGGATGTGCCGGCGATGTTCGTCGTCGGTCTCTCGGTCCTTGCGGTCCTTGCCCACCTCGTAGCCCAGCGCTTGGATGACCTCCTCCAGGCGGCTGCGGACGGTGGGATAGGAGAGGCCAACCTCCTCCTGCACGCGGTTGATCTTCCCCTCGCAGCGGAGAAAGATCTCCACGAAATGAAGTTGCTCGGGGGTGAGTTGGAAGAGTCGCCCCATGGTGAAGCGGCCTTCCAGCCCGGTGCCGCAGTTGCGGCACACCAGCCGGGTGACCAACAGGTCATCGTGACAGACGGGGCATTCGGTTGGGACGGGATACATCACATCCTCCTCAATAATATTGACTGATTTCTTAAAGATTATAATATATAACTTAATTTTTGTCAATAACTTGTCGCCTGTGTCTGTCTACATTTAAGAGCTGGGTGGGAAGGAGTCGCTGTGCTTCCCTTCTATTAGGAAGGAGTCGCTACGCTTACGGGTGAACGAAGTTCACACTTCTATTGAGAAGGCGCTCCTGAGAGGAGAACGCGACGTACTCGATGTCCTGTTTTCGCGTTCTTGGCCTCTTTGCGGTATAATACGTTAAAATCCGGTCTGTTTATCTTGGAGGTACCACAGTTGGATATTGGCATCGTGCAATCAGTAGATATCGAGCGCGAGATGCGTAGCGCCTACCTCGACTACGCCATGAGCGTCATCGTCGCGCGCGCCCTGCCCGACGCTCGCGACGGCCTCAAGCCTGTCCAGCGTCGTATTCTCTATGCTATGCACGACATGGGCATGCGGCCTGACGCTCCCTACAAGAAATCGGCCCGCATCGTCGGTGAGGTGTTGGGTAAGTACCATCCCCACGGTGACTCCGCCGTCTACGAGGCCATGGCGCGCATGGCCCAGGACTTCTCCCTGCGCTATCCGTTGGTCGATGGTCAGGGAAACTTCGGCTCGGTGGACGGTGATGGCCCCGCGGCCATGCGCTACACCGAGGCCCGCTTGAACCGCATCGCCACCGAACTCCTGCTCGACATCGAGAAGGACACGGTGGATTGGGTGGATAATTTTGATGGCACGTTGCAGGAGCCCGCTGTGCTCCCGGCCCGCCTGCCCAATTTACTGCTCAACGGTTCGTCCGGCATCGCCGTTGGCATGGCGACCAACGTTCCCCCCCATAATCTGGGCGAGGTGTGCGATGCGTTGAATTACCTGATCGACCGCTGGGATGAGCTTGACGAGGTAACTGTTGAGGACCTGATGCAGTACGTCGAGGGCCCGGACTTCCCTACCGGCGGTATCATCGTCGGGCGGGAGGGGATCGTGCAGGCCTATGCCACCGGTCGTGGGCGGATCGTCGTGCGGGCCATGACGCACATTGAGGAGATGTCTGGCAATCGACATCGCATCGTCGTCACCGAGTTGCCCTATCAGACCAATAAGTCCTCTTTGCTGGAGCGCATCGCCTCGCTCGTCCGCTCTGACCGGCTTAGCGACATCGCTGACTTGCGGGATGAGTCGGACCGGCGGGGGATGAGCATCGTCATCGAGCTCAAGCGTGGCGCCCAACCTCACAGAACGCTCAACCGGCTCTTCAAGTACACGCCTCTTCAGTCTACTTTCGGCGTCCAGATGCTGGCGCTGGTGAACGGTGAGCCGCGCCTGTTGACCCTCAAGCGGGCGCTGCAGATCTACGTCGAGCATCGCCAGGACGTGATCATTCGCCGCACACAGCACGAACTGGAGAAGGCACAACATCGTGCCCATATCCTCGAGGGGCTGAAGATCGCCCTCGATCATCTTGATGCCATCATCCAGACCATCCGTCAGTCGCCCGACGTCGAGACCGCCCGGATTCGGCTGATGGAGCGCTTCCAACTGACCGAAGTCCAGGCTCAGGCGATCCTGGATATGCAGCTACGGCGGCTGGCGGCGTTGGAACGCCAGAAGATCGAGGATGAGTATCTGGAGGTGATCCAGCGCATCGCTTACCTGGAGGATCTGCTGGCCTCACCGCGCAAGATCCTGTATCTCATCAAAGAGGACTTGGCTGAGCTCAAGCGCGCCTACGGCGA
>Ga0180432_10003974_pt1 | contig 20693 bp, 17 predicted proteins | sample SS_ome_10_FD_132414 | JGI IMG/M metagenome (GOLD analysis project Ga0180432, IMG submission 132414) | Hypersaline lake sediment archaeal communities from the Salton Sea, California, USA - SS_1_MS_2 metaG | ecosystem: Environmental > Aquatic > Non-marine Saline and Alkaline > Hypersaline >...
ACATCGATTTGTTTCTCAATCGCTTCTGAGGGCAAATACATTTGTTTTTCTTTTAATATTTCCATTGGATTTTCAGGTATGAATACATAAGATTTGCCATAAATTTTGTTGTATATCTCAGCACGAAGAATATCAACTTCCCTATCGAATATCCGCATTTGTTCAAAATATTCTTTTTTGTTGCCATGCTTGATAACTGCCTCATTTATAGTATCGAGCTTCAAATTCATTTCTTGTGCAAACTTTTTGCTAAATTTATTTCTATTCTCTTCTATGGCATTGACAGTAGCAGTAATTTTTTCACTTAAAACAATTTGTTTCTTTATAGCTTTTAAAATATTACTTGTTATGTGAAACTCATTAAATCTTATATTATTGCCGCTCTTGCTATTTGCCTGCCCCCTAATTACCTCTATTTCATCAAGAAAAAGGGATTTGCCGCCGGATTTCATTAATATTTTCACAAAACGTCCATTTGTATTTAAATTATTCACTTCAAGCCACTGATGTTTCGTACGGTTGCTTTTCTTAGTTTGCCAGATATCGGCTAATAACCCTACATATTCAAAGTCTCTACCATCGTTGCTAACAAAAACAGCTATGAATTTTGGAAACACCACCCCCCTGGGTTTTCCACCAATACTGTGAATTCGTATTCGGTCAATATTTTCCGGCTTTTCAAGATCAATCGTAATTTCAACAACTCTATTTATCACACCCCAGCCGACAGTACTTTTAAATCTCCAATGACTCATCCACATCTTACCGTCTGTCAGTTGCATATTATCAAATTCATCAGTACATGAGGGATAATTCGGTTTTGGTATAATTGTACAAGACTTATTCAGCGCAAGATTTGTCCTGCAAAAACTCAAAGAGGAGCACAATAGAAGCAATAAGTAAATAAAAGTCATATGCATTCTTAAACTACTAAACCACTAAATTTAATAATGTCCCTTTTGATTAATTTAGCTATAATCCATCACTGACGGGCACAATAGGCCTTTTTTACGCAAAATCCTATTTTTTCGGCTGTAACATAGACCGACTCTGATTGCATGCCCTTAAGGGTATAAACTTGGCAAAAATAAGGTTCGATGATTAAGCAACATATTTTCTGTAAATTCTTTAATCCTTTGAAAAAAGGTGAAGTACGAAGTACAAACAAGGTCTTCGTACTTCAGCCTTCTAACTTTTTACTTCAACACAGTTATAGCACTACCATCACTATATTAGACAGTTCGCCGTCGCCGGCTTTGTTTGCGGCTATTAGTTTTGTTTGCTGCATATCTATCTCATTTGATTTAAAAAACTATCGGTTCTAAAACCTTAAGAGCCGATAGCTGATTTCAAGCTTCTTACACAGTTATTGTTGCGCTTACGGTTTCGGACCATGGGCCTTTATCGCCGCTGCTCTTGACCCATCGCAGCATATAATGAGCAGTCTTGCCGCCGTCTGCACCATCGTATTCTACAATATAGGGACTGGCCGTATCCAGCGTTACAAAGCTAAGTTGATCAGCACTGGTCGGAACAGGCTCACCGACAGCGGTAACCTTAACCCAAATCTCACAGCCCATAACGCCCTTCGGTTTGACTCGCCTTGTCGGCGTCGCCTCATCGGTAAAACGAATCTCGTGCCGCAGAAACTGGCAGGTATCGACCACGCCGATCGGGCGGGTCGTAATATCACCGGCGACTGCGGTGCGCGTATTTTATCGCGAACGGTAATACCCAGTGCCGCCCGCTCGGTATTATCGACAGCGGACGATACCTGAAGCCGTTTTACCAGCGCCCTTATAAGCGATTCGAGTGCATCGCGACTGTCATCTTTTGTGGGCTGTCTGCTGTGCGGTAACATTGGCCGACATTATCGTACCAAAATCACCCTCGCTCATAAACCTTTAGCCAAATGCTTAAGATACTCCCTCATATTCGCCGACATGTCATCTCGCTTTAATGAAAACTCGATATTCGTTCGAATAAACCCTTCCTTATTCCCAACATCACACCGCCTCCCATCAAGCTTAATGGCGTACATCGGCTTATCTTTAACCATCAAACCCATCGCATCGGTAATTTGAACTTCCCCCCCTTTACCGGCCCTGGTGCGATTAAGATAATCAAAAATTTCGGGCGTAAAAACATACCTACCTGCTATCACCAGATTCGATGGTGCCGCCTCAACGCTTGGCTTCTCAACAAAATCATCTACTTTATAAACGCCCGCCCCAACCTCTTTACCATCAATCACACCATATCGGCTGACTCGACCGCGCTCAACTTCTTCCAGCAAAACCACCGGCGCATTATACCGCTCAAATACACTAAGCAACTGACTCGTCGCAGGCACAGAAGCATCTATCACCGTATCTCCTAACAGAACAGCAAACGGCTCATTGTTAACATGATGCCGCGCACAATAAATCGCATCGCCGAGCCCTATCATTTCTTTCTGCCAGACAAAATGAATATCAGCCAAATTAGAAATCCGCCGCATCTCTTCCAGTTCGTCGTCTTTACCCTTCTCCCGTAACTGAGATTCCAGCTGAAAACTCCTGTCGAAATGCTCCTCAATTGCACGCTTGCCCTTGCCAATCACCATCAGAATATCTGCAATCCCCGAAGCCGCCGCTTCTTCAACTACATACTGAATCACAGGTGTATCTACAATTGGAAGCATCTCTTTCGGCTGAGACTTGGTCGCAGGCAAAAAACGTGTGCCGAATCCCGCCGCTGGAATAACTGCTTTGCGAATCATCTCTTAACCTCTTCGCCGACCGCCAACAATCCTCGGCTTAATCACTTTAATCTTCAGCTTACCGAGTTCTTTTTTAATTCGATTGAACATCGCCTTGTCTTCATAAGTACCGACAATAGCTCCACCCGAACCGGTAAACTTGGCGCTTCCGCCAGCCGACCGCGCCGCCTCAACCATCCCGAGATTTTCCCTACTCAGTTTATATATCCTGCGACGCCGGTCAAAATTTAAATTCAGCAACGGCCCAATCCTTTCCGCCTCGCCATTAACCAGACATCTTTTGACCTTGTCTGCCAGGCCGGCCCAGTAACACATCGCATTGATAACTTCTTTCTCGCCTCTCTCAAAACGCTCACGGATATTGTTATGAAATACCTCGGTCGGTTCACTAAAGTCATCGCGATAGGCAACATAAAGTTTTGGAAGAAGCTTAACATCCAATGGCTCATAATGACCATAACCCTGTTTGGCCATAATATCTTTTGAAAAGTCCATAAAAACCAAGCCTTCATAAACCTGGATTACCCTGTCCTGCAACCCCGCCGAAATATACAATTCATTCACTTCTGCCGAAAGTATCAGATTTGCCCGGATGTACCTGGCAATATCAACCCCATAAAATACCATAAGGGCCCGCAAACACGCCGTGATAATCGCGCTCGAACCTGCAAGCCCGACCCCATGAGGTATATCAGAACTGTAACGAATGGTAAAATTCTTGTCGTGCAGTTCAATCTCGTTTTCTTTGCAATAATCATAGAACTGTTTTACTGTCGCTTTAAGAAGCCGAACGCCGCCATAATATCCATGAAGCTCCACATCCCGCACCAGTTCACCGATACTACCGAATATAGAACGGTCCTTTTCGCTGGGCAAAATCTCCAGTTCAGGCGTCTCATACAACACCACCTTCGCACAAAAATTACTGAATGCAAATGATATAGTCTTGCCGAAATAACCATCCGAGGGATTACCGGTCAACCCAACTCTGGGATAAGCCTTGGTTCGGATAATCATAAATACATCCCTTGGCAAAACAGACGTTAAACTCTACCGACACAGTGATACTCAATCCCCGCTTTTTCAACGAAAGCCGGGTCATAAAGATTTCGCCCGTCAAAGATAACTGCTTTCTTTAGTTTACTTGCTATCTGTTCAAAGTCCGGCGCCCTGAACTCCTGCCAGTCGGTAAATATCACCAAAGCATCAGCACCATCCAGTATCTGATAGCTCTCGCCGGAAAACTCAATTCTTTCGCCGAACTTCTTCTTAGCTGCCTCCATTGCTTCAGGGTCGTACGCCTTAATTTTCATACCGGCTTCAAGTAACTTTTCAATGCACGATATCGCCGGAGATTCACGTATATCATCGGTTCGTGCCTTAAAGGACAAACCCCAGACCGCAAGAGTCGTATCCACCGCCTTGCCGGCAAAGTAATCCAGTATTCGCTTGGTAAAACGCTCCTGTTGACGAAGATTCGCATCCTGAACAGACTTTACAATCCTCATCGGACAATCCTCTGAGTCTCCAATATGTATCAATGCACGTATGTCCTTGGGAAAACAGCTGCCGCCGTAACCGACACCCGGAAACAAAAAAGCATTGCCGATTCGACCATCGCTGCCTATGCCTTCACGAACAAGCTCAACATCGGCTCCGACCTTTTCGCAAAGTGCACTTATTTCATTCATAAAGGATATCCGCGTCGCAAGCATAGCATTGGCGGCGTACTTGGTCAGCTCAGCGCTGGCAGGGTCCATCGATATTACTCGGCTTCTCCGCCGCATAAACGGAGCGTATAACTGTTTCATTATCTCCATCACCGCAGGATTTTCTGTGCCGATGATAACGCGGTCCGGTTTGATAAAATCATCAACAGCCGAACCTTCTTTGAGAAACTCCGGATTGCTTACGTAGTCAAACAATTGACTTGTCTTTGATGCCATCACTTCACTGACTTTTTTATATGTCCCAACAGGAACCGTACTCTTGGTAACGATGATTCTGTAACCATCCATCAATTCGGCAATAGAGCCTGCAACCTCGAAAACCGCTGATAAGTCCGCCGAACCGTCGGCCGCGCTCGGCGTCCCAACCGCAATAAATATCACTAACGAATTATCAACTCCTTTTTTCAATGCTGTCGTAAATTCCAGCCTGCCCGCCGGCACGTTGTGCTTTATTATCTCGCCGAGACCCGGCTCATAAATCGGTATAATACCTTTTTTAAGCTCTGCTATCTTCTTCTTGTCATTGTCAATGCAAATTACATGATTGCCGCCCTCAGCAAGACATCCCGCCGCCACTAATCCGACATATCCTATTCCAACAACAGCTACTCTCATCTAAAATCCCCTTTCAATCGTCAATATCTATTACCATGCTAAAAATACTAACTACCCTCTCCACAGCAGGCATTTATTACACTTTTCTTCAATCCAAAGCCAAGGCTATCTTTATTTTTTTCCACCACTCTCCACAAAACACCCGCACGGGAAAAATCATAGCCGTCGAGAAGAAACCCCGGGCAATAACCCTTCACTGGCGAGACCACATAAAGCGCAGAAGACCTCATCAACTGCCCAACAGTATCTTTATCAAAAACAGCAGCGCCCTCGCTGCTGTCATACGTGGACACTATTTTGACGTCACTGCGTTTACCCTCAACTTCCTGAGCATATAAAAGTGTGTGTACGGTCGTCGTATCGGCATATATTATCGCATCTTCTTCAACTATATCCAGCGCTTCATTGGCAAATCTTTCCGCCCCACGATACCCACTCTTCCAGGGCTGTAGAAAATACGTGTATTCATCGCGGTAAGGCCGCTGCCTTCTCTGCCCAAGCGATTTGTACATCCTTCGCCCAATCTCCGGAGTAACAAAATATACCCCTATCGGCAGCAAACTAAAAATCACCACCAAAAAAACCAGCCAACTTTGCCTGAAACGCCCCAGAAAAATATCAGCACCCAATCCGATAAGCGCTGCTGCAAGGCAATAAAAAGGAACAAAGAATACATACCTGTCAGGCACCGTATATCGAAACGCAAACACAAAATACAGCAGCATCAGTGCAAGCACAATATTGCCAAAACTGCGACTCGGCGCCATCTTCCTAAACACCCCGATGCCTACAAAGAAAAGAACCAGGTTCGGCGTAGGATAGTTCAGCAATATGAATATTATATTTTCAATTACTATCTTAAACGTTACCGAACTGTTAAGTACTCTGCCCTGCCACGAAATACCGAACAATGCCGATGCCAATGTCGCGCGAACATCCCCTGAAAGTATCATATTCTTTACTACTATATACTCATAAGGCAATGCACCGATTATCCAAAGCAAAACGACAACGCCAAAATGTTTTAAACTGATTTGTTTGCGGGCTAACAAAAAAACCACCAACACAAAATAGCAGCCAAAGCCGAACATCGCCCACAAATGATTGGCAAGTGCCAGACCGTTCAAAAGCCCCAACAAATACAGGTAAATTATTTGTTTGGTCTTAGTGTACTGCAAAAGGACTATCAACTCGCCTAACATCAGTGCCGTATATAGCGTATAAGTCTCACTGATTACCGCCTGCTGCCAGAAGGTCCACGAAACAGCTAACGTTATCGCCGCTATTAATGCCGGTATCGCTCTGCCGAGCCATAATCGCACCAGCAAAAATAAATTTGCTACCGTTAACGCCCCGAAAACCGCCGAAATCAGATTGACTCTATAGGCCAACTGACCTATAGGGATATTTTTGACAAGGATGCCTATCATTACATAAAGTGGATGGGCAAGCGCAAGGCCCAGATTACCTTCAATGTCGTTGTGCCATATCCGATAAACAAACAAAGCGCTGTCCTGCCACAGTATCGTCGGTGCACAACTGACGATATAAAAAACACCCGCCCCGACCAGCACAACTAAATACCATGTCGCTGTCTTCCCATCTCTTGCCGTTCTACCTTTTTCGGATATTTCTTTCATTTGAAAAACAGGAAAAAACAACTCTTGACTGCAAAAATACTATACTTATAATTAGCTTTTGATTGTTGAACTGTTAATTTAGAGTCTATAACAAAATGAATCGTTGTACCGAAAGCGAGCGTTTTTTCGTCTGGCAACCAAGGCGAAGCAGGCAACCTTGAAAGGTTGTCGATACAGCCTGACGCCGGCCAGACGGAAAAAAAGCCGCTTGAATACAGAGTCATTTTGTTATAGGCTCTTAATATGGGTAATTCAGTGGCAGACCAAAAACCTAAAAATCACAGCATCTCTGACCAGCATGCACCACCCTCGGCTCAGCCTCCCCGTACCACCAGGCACTCGCGGCCGCTGTTGATATTATTTCTTGCCTTTCTTATATTGGTGACCCTTGTTTTTGTCTTCCAGCGAACAGACACTATTAATTGGATTGAAGATTATGATACCGGCATCAAACTGTCAGAAAAACAAAACAAACCCGTCTTACTTGCTTTTTACAAACAGTTTACTCCTATGAGTACCGACACCTTCCGAAACACTTACACCCACCCTGACGTCATAGATTATGTCCATCGAAACTTCATTCCCATTTTAATCGACGTCGACAAACACCCCAAAATCGCTGAACGCTACAATATCGGTTATTACCCAACGCACCACATCAAGCCGCCTCACAGCGATGAATTTTTCGGCCCTATGATCGGCTACGACCCTCCAGCCACATTCATAAAGAAACTTAAAGATTTACTCAACAAAATGAACCCCTCCGACAAATAGACTCTTTTATTCGTTCTTTCTGTAGTCATCACAGCACCTTAACCTGCTGTCACCGTCCTTTACCTGCAAGTTGCTCACGATACCATTCAATCGTGGCTTTAAGCCCTTCGTCAAAATCTGTCCCGGCCTCGAACCCAAAGTATTCTTTGGCCCTGGATATATCTAGGCATCTTCTCGGCTGACCGTCCGGCTTCGAACTGTCCCACCGAAGCTCACCCTCAAAACCCGTTAGCGCAGCTATCTTTTCTGCAAGGTCTTTTATCGTTATTTCAAAGCCGGCCCCAATATTAACCGGTTCTTCTCCGTTGTAATGTTCCGTTGCTAGAAGAATACCTTCCGCAGCATCGGCGACATAAATAAACTCTCGCGACACTCGCCCTGTGCCCCAGCACTTAATATGGTCAGCCCCCGCATCCATCGCATCGACACATTTTTTTATCAGGGCGGGTATCACATGACTGCTTGAAGGCTCGAAATTATCACCCGGACCGTAGAGATTTACAGGCAGCAAAAATATCGAATTAAATCCATATTCAGCCCTGTACGCTTGTGACTGAACAAGCAGCATCTTCTTTGCTAAGCCGTATGGTGCGTTTGTCTCTTCAGGATACCCGTCCCACAGCTTTTCTTCCTTAAACGGAACCGGAGTAAATTTCGGATATGCACATATCGTCCCGATTGCAACAAACTTCTCGATATCTCGAACTCTACCCTGCTCAATAAGCTGAACGCCCATCATCAGATTCTTATAGAAAAACTCACCCGGATGCTCACGATTGGCCCCAATTCCGCCAACAACCGCCGCAAGGTGAACCACTATATCCGGCTTCATATCATAATACATCCTGAGGACATCTTCGAGATTTACAAGGTCGTAATCTTCTATCCTCGGAACTAAAATGTTCTTACAGCCGCGTTTTCGCAGACCCTCAAGAATAAAACCACCCAGAAAACCCCCGCCGCCGGTAACAACAATTCTTCTGTCCTCAAAAAAACCGCTCATTACTTTGCCTCTCCATGCTCTTTAATAATCTTCTCATGCCTGGCTATCTCCATATCCGCATCAGCCATCATCTTCGCAAGAACTTTGAATGTAACCTTTGGCTCCCAGTTAAGAACTTTTCTCGCCTTACCTGAATCGCCCAGAAGAACATCAACTTCTGTCGGCCTGAAGTATCGCTGGTCTATCTCAACATACTTATCCCAGTCCAAATCAAGATACCCAAAAACCTCATCCAGAAACTCACGCACCGAATGCATCTCGCCGGTCGCTATCACATAATCATCCGGCTTGTCCTGTTGAAGTATCAGCCACATTGCCTCCACAAAATCTCCCGCAAAACCCCAGTCTCGTTTGGCTTCAAGATTACCCAGGTAAAGCTTCTCCTGCAGACCTAATTTGATTCGTGTTGCAGCACGAGTAATCTTCCGCGTAACAAACGTCTCACCTCGCCTCGGTGACTCATGATTAAACAAAATCCCATTACACGCAAAAAGTTCGTATGCCTCCCGGTAGTTCACTGTCTGCCAAAAACTGTACACCTTCGCACATCCATACGGACTACGTGGATAGAACGGCGTCTTTTCCGTTTGCGGAGTTTCTGCGACCTTGCCGTACATCTCACTACTTGAGGCCTGATAAAATTTCGGCGGCTTACGGCTCGAACGTATTGCCTCAAGAAGCCGAAGAGTACCCAGTGCATCGGTATTAACCGTATAAATAGGGGTATCAAAGCTCACTCGAACATGGCTCTGGGCGCCGAGATTATAAACCTCGTCAGGCTTTATATCGCTGATAATATTTGACAGATTACCACCGTCGGTAAGGTCGCCGTATATCAATCTCAGTTCAGGCCTCTCATGCGGGTCTTTATACAAATGCTCTATCCTGCCTGTGTGAAACGATGAACTTCGCCGCATCAGACCCCAGACATGATAGCCTTTCTTCAACAAAAGTTCCGCAAGATAAGAACCATCCTGCCCTGTAATACCCGTAATCAATGCCTTTTTCATGATTATCCGTCTCTTTACAAGCAGTTAATATTCTGCCTTCTCAAAACTTGTTTCTTAAAACAGCTCAGGCACAAACTGTATACTGGCACCCGGTGCCCTATGATTTTACTCCACCGATTTTAAGCCTTTCGCTTTTGACAATCAACCTCAACGTTTCTTCCAGGCTCGTTCTCGGTTCCCAGCCAATTGTCTCCCGGATTCGTTCCAGATTCGGCACCCGCCGCATCATATCATCGATACACCTGCCGTAGGCCTCCTCATACGGCACAAACTTCTTTGTGCTTTTACTGTCCGTCATTTCAATAATTTTTTCAGCAAGGCCCTCTATGCTGATTTCTTCCGTCGAGCCGATATTGTAAACCTTACCTGCCGCATCTTCACAACTCATCAGCCCGATGACCGCATCGACAACGTCTTCAACGCAGCAGAAGCATCGCCTCTGCTCTCCGCTGCCATATACCAGGACAGGCTCATTTTTTAACGCCCGTTGAACAAAACGAGGCACAACCATTCCGTACTGACCTGTCTGCCTCGGCCCGATTGTATTAAAAAACCTGGCAATTACCACACCAAGTCCATACTGCTGGTAAAAGGCCAGGCCCAAAAACTCATCTATCGCCTTACTGCAGGCGTAAGACCAGCGAGACAAAGTCGTACTCCCTAACACAATATCGTCATCTTCGCAAAACGGAACAGTTTCACTTTTGCCATATACTTCACTGCTTGAAGCTATCAGAATCTTTTTGCCGAACTTATTGGCCGCATCGAGCACAACTTCAGTACCCCCGATATTTGTCTCTATCGTGTGAACAGGCGCCTCAGCTATTAGCTTCACTCCAACTGCTGCAGCCAGATGGACAATCTCATCACATCGCTCAATGAGTTTCTCCATCAGTTCTGAGTTTTGGATGTCCCCCTCGACAAATTCAAATTTGCCTTCTTTTAGAAAAGTTTCAATATTTGTTAAGCTCCCCGTGCTAAGATTATCTACAACTGTTACTTGCTGGCCGTCTCTCAACAGCCTCTCTGCAAAATGAGAGCCGATAAAGCCTGCTCCGCCTGTTATCAATACTTTCATATAATAACCGTCTATTAAACTTTTGCTGGCAGAATACTTTTTATTTGCAAATAATCAATAACAAATAGCAATCAGCCTAGACTCCGTCCCCGTCGGCTGCGCCAAAATGCCCAGCTTACAAAATCATAAAAATCCATAATCCCATTCTTCGGAGTGGATTTTATAGCAGACCAAAAAGCCGCTCACTGCCTTAAGTTCCTGCAACTTGACTCCTTCTATATCATAAGTATCGGCAAATAAAGAACATAGCTTGAGTAAAGGCACACAGTCATCAAGCATCAAATGCTGATTTTATGACAAAAAATATACGCTCCTGACGTCCCATAAGTTCATATCACATAACTTGCCCTCATCGGGCCAAATGCCCTTTTTCCAGTTCAAATGAACTTTAGAAGCCACACCCTACAGCAACTGCCGTCCTCATCATATTTCCAACATTAATAGCTCGTTTTTTATCGGTCCTTCTCCTCTAATCCCAGCCCCTTAACCCTCTAATCATATTAGCTTCAACACAGCAATTGATACAAAAAGCAATTTTTTATATAATACGGACTTTAGGGTGATATCTGCCCAACTGTGATTATATAAATGGCCAAAAATAAAAACAAAACGCCGTGGTATGTCGCGGGTCTGCATTTTCAATGCCTCCGGTGCGGCCGATGTTGTTCCGGACCGGGCGAAGGCTACATCTGGGTTACCAATCCCCAGATTAAACTCATAGCCGACTTTCTGAAAATATCAGTCGAACAACTGCGGCAACAATACCTAAAGCGAGTCGGGTTGCGAACAACAATCATTGAACATCCGGATAGTAAAGATTGTATTTTTTTGCGAGAAATTCAGAACCAAAAAAAATGTATGATTTACCCCGTTCGCCCCTACCAGTGCAGAGCTTGGCCCTTTTGGCCGAATAATTTAACCAATCAAAATGCCTGGAACAACGCCGCTCGAAAATGCCTTGGCATCAATCACGGAAAACGTTACACCTGCGAGGAAATTGAAAAAATAAAAAAGAATAAAAGATGGTGGCACAATTCAAAATAAACCCCCGGCTCACAGCGAAGGTCGCCGAAGTTTACAATTGGCTGGACTCGCAAATCCAAAAAAAACCGGATTTGGCTCGAAAGTGCTCCGCCTGTGGCAAATGCTGCGATTTCGCTAAGTTCGACCATCATTTGTTTGTCACTACGGCTGAACTGATGTACCTAACTGCAAAACTCGGCGCCGAAAACATAAAGCCAATGCTCACCGCCATCTGCCCATACAACTTAAACGGCAAATGTACTATTTACAAGTATCGCTTTGCCGGCTGTAGAATCTTTCACTGCATCAGCAATGCAGATTTTCAAAGCAAATTAAGTGAGTCCGCACTGAAAAAACTTAAATCAATCTCCACCCATTTCCAAATCCCTTACCGATACACCAGGCTACCTTTGGCGCTCGGCAGCTTCAACAATGACTAATATTTGTCAATCGGCAGGGGTATCCTCTCCTGTGGCTCACACAGATTAATATATTTTACGTTGTTTTGCAGTGAACCGTATTCCTTGTAATGACCGTACAGCCGGGCTATTTTTTCCTCATCCGGCACTTCCAGATGTCGTTGCCACTTTCCGAGTTCAGCCCCCCAAATGATTTCGGTCCTGTCTTTTGCATACAATATAATATGGGATGCTCTATTGTTTTGACGACCGTTGAAATTGCTCACATCAATGCTTTCAATTTCATAAAGTAACGGCATTGTGGAAGAATCAATTCGGTCTCTCTGGTCCAGCAGCGCCAGGATTTCCATCGCTGCTGCAAGGTCGTTTTCTCGGCACACCTCACCTGCGGCCGGCACCCTGACTGCCGCAGACAAACCCTTTACATCCACAATCGGCAAATTTGGCATCGGCACAAAATCCAGCACAACCTTATCGGCATCAACATAGTACACTCGGCGAAGACCCCTTTTGACCATAGCCAGCGGCTTGCGCCATCGGCCTTCTATTTGGATACTGTCATGCCCGACCTGCACCCTTACATCATCAAGCCAGGCCACACGCTCCTCGATGTTCTTTTGCACCGACTCGGCGGCATCTTCATCAACTCTTAAATCCTCATCATAAGCCATTGCCGCCGTATAAATCTTTTGTTCCAGCTCCTCATTAACCCACTCAGGAACACCCGCTAATTTCAATGGGACGGGTCTTTCCACCGCCGGAACTGTTTCTTTTACATATCTACTCAATAATACAAAGCCGACCCCTATCCCGCCGACTGCACAAATTACCACAGCCACTTTTAAAATAAACTTCAAGCTCAGAACAGACAAAACTGCTTTTAGTTTGCTTCTTCGTTTTGCCCTACGGTGCCTGAACGATACTTTCTTCTTTTTGACTTTTCTTTTTCTTCTTCTGGCCACTGAATATCTCGTATTTCACATTGCGTATTTCCTGTGCTAAAACTTATCCTCTGCACGCTATCCTCTTTTTATCTTTCACAGGTTCCCCAAACGCATTACTTTGCGTTTGGGGGCCCTCAGCGCCGCCTCAACGATTTTTACACACAAATCACCCATCGAAAATCCTGCCTTTGCCGCCGCCATCGGTAAAAGTGAATGGCTCGTAAACCCTGGAATAGTATTAACTTCCAAAGCATAAGCGATTTTCTCATCACCTAAAACAAAATCAACACGCCCAAAGTCTTTGCAGCCGAGTGCACGGAAACAGGCAAGGGCATCTGCCTTGATTTTTGCCGCCAGCTCCGCATCCTTAATCGTATCGAAAAGAAACTCCGTTCGTTCATCCATGTACTTTGCCTGATAATTGTAGAACTCTTCTTTGGGTCTGATTTCAATAATCGGAAGTGCCTCGCCGCAAAGAATACCGACAGTTATTTCCCGCCCCGCCACAAATTCCTCTATCATGCAATCGCCGAATCCTGACAGGGTTTTCTGAGCGACTGCCACCACTTCTTGACTGTCCCTGATAATTCTGACACCGACACTGCTTCCCTCTTTTATGGGTTTTACGACATAACTTTTCCCGGACTGCTGTAATTCTTTTTCAAGTTCCTGCAAATCGCTGTTGCAATTAAACTCCACCGCCGTAGGGGTGGGTACATCCACTGCCTTAAAGGCCTTTTTGCTTGCAATTTTATCGAACGCTAATTTGCTCGCCGCCGGCCCGCTGCCCGTATAGAGAAGTGACTTCTCCTCCAATATCTGCTGCAACTGGCCGTCTTCACCGAATTTGCCGTGCAGTGCAATAAAGAATACATCAATACTCTCATCTTCGAGTATGCTTAGATTGTCAGGCCCAATATCGCCAATCTCCACTTTCAAACCGGCTTCTTTTAACCCCCGCGCAATACATTCGCCGCTTTGGATACTAACCTCACGTTCGCTGCCAACACCACCGGCAAGAACAGCTACTTTGAATTGGCTGTTTACCACCGGCGTTTGAAAGTTGAATGAAGATTTGATGGTCATTTCACCGTATATATTATTGCTTATTATCACACCGTACGTTTCTTTTTACGCAAAAAACCTCACGCCCAACGCACAACCAGTTCAATTCCAGATTTCGATTTCAAGTTCCAGCTCAATACCGAATTGCTCCTGCACACGCTGCCTTACCGCATCTATCAGTCGCATAACGTCCCGGCTTTTGCATCCTTCTTGCGCAATTATGAAATTTGCATGCTTTTCGCTGACAACCGCTCCTCCGATTTGCAGACCCTTCAACCCGGCCCTGTCGATAAGCGCTCCCGCAGAAACACCTCTTGGGTTCTTGAATATGCACCCGGAATTCTTCGAGTTCAATGGCTGATTATTCTTTTTATATATCCATATCTCTTTCACCGTTCTCATAATTTGTTCAGGGTCGCCCCTCGCCAGTTTAATCTCGGCGCTGAGAACAAACTTAGCCGTAATATTTGTCTGCCGATAATCGAATATCAACTCCGGCTTACTCATCTCGAAAACGGTACCCTTATGGTCCATCACCGTAACAGCTTCCACTGCCGAGCCAATGTCACCGAAGTTACCACCCGCATTCATTCTTATTGCTCCGCCGACCGACCCGGGTATCCCCGTCAACGCCTCGAGCCCAGAAAGCCCTTCCTGCACACAAGTCAGTACCAGCTTGCTCAATTCCGCACCTGCCCAGCTGCTCAGTCGCTCACCGTCAAATTGTATCTGAGCGAACTGGTCCGATTCGAGTTTTATTACCGCTGCCCGCAGACCGTCGTCGCCTATCAGCAGATTTGAGCCAAAACCCATCACATAAATTTGGACGTTATTTTCATTACACCGCTCAACCACTTCTGTAAGCTGCTCGACGGTTTTCGGCCTGATAAAATAATCCGCCGACCCGCCAAGTCCATACCATGTCCGCTTTGACAACGGATAATCGGTCTTAACTATTTCCTCTAAGCCACTGAATATACTCATCTGAAACCTTCCAAATATCTCCGGCACCCATTGTAACCACTAAATCCCCGGATGTTACATTCTTCTTTAGATAATCACAAATCGGCCCAAAACCCTCGATAAAAACCGCCTCGGAACCGTTGCCACGAATTCGCTCAACCAGTTTTGCCGAATCAATCTCTTGCTTCGCCTCTTGTGTATCTCTGACGAAATAAATTTCCGGCACTATCGTTACATCGGCAAGCTTAAAGCTTTCTCCAAAATCATCAAGTAAAAATCTTGTTCTGCTGTACTGATGGGGCTGAAAAATACACCAAATCCGCCTCGGTGCGTATTTTTGACGTATCGCCGTCAGTGAAGCCCTGATTTCCGTCGGGTGGTGCGCATAATCATCGATAATTGTAATACCCTCTAACTGTCCTTTGAGCATCAGCCGACGGTCGATACCTGTAAAATCACCTAACAATTCAAGTATCTTTTTAGCCTCGACCCCTGCACTGACCGCCATAGAAACCACCGCCAGAGCGTTTAAAATGTTGTGCTCTCCAGGCAGTGATATCCTCGTTGCCCCGAGCAGCTCACCGTTATGATAAACGTCAAAACAATAAAGCCCGTCAATCAACCGAATATTTTCAGCATAATAATTGCAACTTGAACCAAGCCCAAACGTCTCACATCGCAAATCAGCGGCCAGTCCGTCAATTATTCTCGTCACGTTCGAATCCGTCCCATTTCCGATTAACACACCGCCCGCCCGCACACCGCCGGCAAACTCGCCAAAGGCCTCTACTATCTCATTCTCGTCCTTGTAGTAGTCAAGGTGGTCGGCCTCAATATTCAGTATGCACCCAACTTTCGGCCTCAAATTCAAAAAGCTCCTGTCGTATTCACACGCCTCAGCGATGAAATAATTGCTCTCGCCCACCCCCGACGAGCCGCCCAACTGGGTAACCTCAGCCCCAATGATAAAGTTGACATCAATACCCGCCTGTTTAAGACAATAGGCAAGCCACCCGCTTGCCGTGCTCTTGCCGTGAGTACCGGCTATGGCTATCCCGTCATAGTAACTCATCAAATCGCCCAGCATCCGGGCATATTTCTTGATTTCGCAGCCTCGACTGAGTGCTTCTTTAAATTCCGCATTGTCCTCCTTTATCGCCGCTGAAATAACAACCGTTTTGACATCCTCACCGAAATTGCTCCGCTTATGCCCGATTTTGATATCGGCCCCTTTGCTGCACAGCTCGGTTACGATTTGGCTTGGCGTTTGGTCTGAGCCGCTAACGCTCGAATTATGTTTGAGCAAAAGCTTAGCTAACCCGCTCATCCCGATACCGCCGGCCCCAATGAAGTGAAATCTTTTCCCCGCAACATCAACGCCGCTTTCGGTTCCTGCCGCACGCCGCTTGTCATTCCCGTGCAAACGAAAATTAACACTATCAAAGGTTTCCATCCTTGACTTAACCATACAGCAGCCAAGTGTAGCACATACCACCGGCAAAAAAAAGAAAAAATATTGAATCAATTACAAACTTATTTTTCCTCAACCGCCCGTTCCTCTCTGCCTCAACACACTCCGATTTTGACGAGCCCAAGAAGAAACAATTATCAATGAAAAGTCAACTCCCTGCCAGCCAACTCGAACCAAACTCCCGCAAATCATTAGCATCGACTTTCCCATCACCGGTAAGCTCCACCCAGCCGCACTGCCCGCAGCCCGACTCCATCCAACGTCCGGCAAGCCCGGCAAAGTCGGCCCAATCCACATTCCCGTCGCCGTCAATGTCTTCCAAAAAACCCGGCAATTGATACCAGAACCCGACTGACGTCCACTCCGAGTCGTCTATGCCGTATCTGCATTCGACCTTCACTTCAATTGATTGCGAAAATGGGATGCAGTCGGCTATCCGCCAGCGATACTGGTCGGCCCGCGCTATACCCTCCTCTTTATGTACATAGAGAATTCCATTCAGCGGCCGCGTCGCCGACTGAGGCCGTATACCTTCCGGTTCATCCGGCTGGACCGCAACCCAGTTATAGTAAGCTCCACCGTTATATGTATCTTCCAGTCCGGTACCCCATTGTGTTATTGCCCCGTCAACGCTAATAACATCATCTCCTTCCAGCATCAAAAAGCTGTTGGAATCCTGCTGCACATAGAGCAAATCCCCTACATAGTGTCCGCGCCCGGTTGTGGATAATATCGTGTGATGAGTATCTCCCGCTTTTGTCAAAGTATTCTCCACCGCATAAAGGTAGCACATATCCTTCTCTATCTGCCCCGGCTCGTACTCAACCTTCACAGAATCAATATTGATTGGCCCACCGGTAGTATTGCAGAGCTTGACCTCCACCGACTCACGAAACGGCATAGGCCAGTAGCAGTAGAATCCCTCGTTGGCATCATTCGGGTCGGTGCCTATGGGAAGGCTTCGATAAGCTGCTCGTTCTTTGCCGGCTCCGAAGAAATGTGCCACCGAAACATCGATTGCCGCTGCCGCCGAATCGTCATAATATACCTGCAACTGCACTCCATAAAGTTCTATGTCATTTGTGTCATCCATTCGCACGTTTATTTTTCGTATCACCCCCGGCCCGGACAAAGCCAATGTTAAACATCCTCCACCCGGAATTAACGTCGGACCTGTACTCATTCTCTCTGCTGTCGGATTGTCGCCTGCCGGATGCTGCCCGGCATTCTCAAATAGCGATACCGCCTCCGACCGCGCCTGTTGCTCTTCAGAAGTTAACAGACCCGTGTACGAATTAACCTCCGTCACGGATGGAAACGTAAGATAGCTGTACTGGTAATAGTGGCGATTGACCCACGGACCGATTGGTTTGTTCACCGTCTCGATACGCAGTGACTCGGCAAACCCTATCGGCTCATAGCATACTTGTCCTCCCGCGCACGTAGTTATCAATGGCTCGGAAAAATAGCTGAATGTACCCCCAAAAACTGCTATACTATTGGTATCGATACGAGCGGTGCCTTCGCCGTCGAAGTACATACGAACTACATAGTCGTTTTTGGCCATCACATGCGGCATCCAGAAACGGTAAACCATCCCCGGCCCGTCTATTGTTTTGACCGTCGCAACCACCTCTTCTGTGAGCAGTCCCGGCGGAGATTCATAGTGGCTCCAGTCTGAATTCTCCCCCGTTCGGTCGTAGCTCGACGCCATACCTCCCTCAACTCCGACTCGCAAACGTGCCCACTCCTCCCATTGCGTATAAGCATCATAGCCCGCAGCAACTTCTGCAAAAACGCACGAAGCCATCGCCAACATCACTGCGATTATTGACACAATATAGACTTGTTTTTTCGTTTTTTCCTCCTCCTGCCAATAAAATAAATCGAATCCCTTCTGTTCCTGCAAACCCTGATTATAACACTTATCGCAGCGAAAATCAAATAAAAGCTTGTCTTCGCAAAGCAAATACTTACCTGTCCGTCCTGAGTTTATCGAAGGGCCCATCCTCATTCCGGCCTCCGGCAGCAATACGCAACATAAAATAATTAATGATTTTATCCTTGCAAAGTCGGCTATTTAGGTTTATAATTGTTTTAATAATTTAATAGCGGAGGCGCATGCGGCTTTAATCGCCTCTGTAAGGCTTTTGACGAGCTATTATCTTCAAAAGCAGGAAGGAAAAATGAAAAAGTTTATTTTTATTCTCACGTCTTTGCTTTTCGTTATTCCCTGCCAAGGAAGAACGATCTTTGTTGACACAAACACCCCTGACAATAATGATGGGTCAAGTTGGACTAAGGCTTACAAATACCTTCAGGATGCACTGGTCGAGGCAGAATCAAGTGGTGATGTCAATGAGATATGGGTGGCTCAGGGTACATATACACCCGATAGCAATTCAACCAACCCTAACGGTACTGGTGACCGTCATGCTACCTTCCAACTTATCAACGGCGTTCTTTTTAAAGGTGGCTATGCAGGTTTTGTCGAACCAGACCCTAATGCTCGGGATTTTGATGTGTACGAAAGCATTTTGAGTGGTGACCTTGCTGAAAATGATGTTGATGTAAACGACGCTTGTGATTTAGCGGTTGAGCCAACACGAAACGAGAACAGCTATCATGTAGTGACAGGAAGCGGGACAGAACCAACAAGCACTTTGGACGGTTTTACAATTACTGGTGCCAACGCAGATGGTTTCAATATAGGTTTCTTGGATCAAGGTGGGGGAATGTACACAAATATTGGCAGTCCAACCGTGCTCAACTGTAAGTTCATATGGAACATAGGTGTTCGGGGTGCAGGAGTGATGTGTAAATACAGTAGTTCTAATTTCAGAAACTGTATATTTGCTTTCAACACGGTGCCAGAAGATGATCACGTTTGGGGAACTAGTGGCACAGGGTTAAACAGCTACAGAAGTAATCTTCAATTAACCAATTGTACTTTTTGTAACAACTTTTGCGGACAGGCATCTTCGGGTAATGGAGGGGCTGGCATGAGGAGCTGGCGTAGTAACGACGTATTAATCAACTGTACCTTCAGCAGAAATTCTACGACAGGTGAGGGGGGTGGGCTACTAATTTTACGCCGGGGGACTATAAGGCTTATTAATTGTTCATTCGTTGAAAACTCAGCAAATAGAATGGGCGGAGGTGTGTGCAATAGGACGGATTCCACGGCAACATTATCTGATTGTACTTTCAGCAACAACGCCGCTGGCATGGGTGGAGGAATGTGTAACATGTCTGACTCTCCAGCAACGGTTGACAATTGTGTGTTCAATAATAACTCAGCCAGTATAGGAGGTGGGATGTTGAACTGGTATCGTTGCAGCCCAATCTTGACAAACTGTGTTTTTAACGAGAACAGAGCTGGGGATGGTGGAGGAATACGCAATTCGTATGACAGCCACCCAAAGATAATGCGTTGCACGTTCAGTTGGAATGTGGCGGAGCGTTACGGCGGAATAATGGATAGTTCTTACAATAGCAACGCTACATTCTCATCTTGTCTCTTAATTGGTAATTGGGCTGGCGAGGACGGTGGAGGAATACGTACCAACGGTAGTAATCTGATACTTACCAATTGCACTCTTAATGGAAACCATGCGGAGAAGGGCGGTGGATTATATGGCCGATATGATGGTACTATCGACAATTGTATTTTCTGGAACAATACGGCTGAAACCGGCCCAGAAATTTCTTTAGGAGAAGGTTCAACACTCAATATCTCATACAGTGATGTTATGGGAGGACAGGAACAAATCGATGTTGCTTTAGGCTGCACGCTCATCTGGGATGATGGCAACATAAATGCTGACCCGTGCTTTGTTGACCCCGGCTATTGGGGTGATGTTAATGATGTTAATATCATAGTCGTACCGGATGACCCAAATGCTATCTGGGTTGAAGGTGATTATCATTTATTAGCAGATTCACCGTGCATAGACGTCGGTGACCCCTGCTACGTAGCTGAACCTAACGAAACAGACTTAGACGGCAGGCCTCGTGTAAACCAAAGTTGTGTTGATATCGGTGCTTATGAATATTTTGTGCCGCCGCTTGAAGTGCCAATGCACTTTACGCCGCGAATGCTCAACCCCAAAAGTAAAGGCAAGTGGATTAAAGCACACTTTACTCTGCCAGAAGGCTTTGTTGTTGAGGATGTAAATACTAACAACCCGGCTAAAA
>Ga0180432_10003976_pt1 | contig 20686 bp, 23 predicted proteins | sample SS_ome_10_FD_132414 | JGI IMG/M metagenome (GOLD analysis project Ga0180432, IMG submission 132414) | Hypersaline lake sediment archaeal communities from the Salton Sea, California, USA - SS_1_MS_2 metaG | ecosystem: Environmental > Aquatic > Non-marine Saline and Alkaline > Hypersaline >...
ACGCAGCGCCTGCACGATGAGGCCGAACGCCTGATGGGAGAGATCGAGGCCCAGGGCGGCGTCCTCCGGGCGATCGAGACCGGCTTCATCCAGCGGGCGATCCACCGCAGCGCCTGCCGGTATCAGCAGGAAATCGAGTCGGGCGAGCTGGGGGTCATCGGGGTAAACCGGCACACCATGGAAGAGGAAGCCCCCCGGCCCGAATTCCAGCTCGATCCCGAGCGGGTGCGGGGGCAGATCGAGCGGCTGCAGCGGCTCCGCGCCGATCGCGATCCCGCCGCGGCGGCCGAGGCCCTGACCCATCTGGAACGAGTTGCCCGGGAGGGCGGAAACGTGATGCCGCCGCTCTACACCTGCGTGAAGGCCTACGTCACGATCGGTGAGATGTGCGATGCGTTGCGGGGGATTTACGGCGCCTACCGCGATCCGGGATTCCTCTAGGAGGAAGCGATGATACGCAAGATCGATCACATCGGCATCGCCGTGGCCGACGCCGAAAAGGCGCTCGCGGTGTTCCGGGATGCGCTCGGCTTGGAGGCGCTCGGGAGTGAAGCGGTCGAGAGCCAGCAGCTCATCACCCATCACCTCCGGGTTGGTGAGACCGAGCTCGAGCTCCTCTGCCCGACCGCCGAAGACAGCCCCGTCGGGAGGTTTCTGGCCAAGCGGGGCGAGGGCATCCACCACGTGGCCCTGGCGGTCGAGGATATCGAGCGCGAGCTTCCGCGCCTGATCGAGCGGGGGCTCAAGCCTCTGGGTGATGGACCGTCGATCGGCGCGGGGGGCAAGCGCGTGCTCTTCTTCCACCCCAAGACCACGGGGGGGGTACTCCTGGAGCTGTGCGACCAGCGGGGCTAGGAGGGTTCCAGGGTGAAGCGGAAGGTTGCCCCCTCGCCTTCCGTGCCCGCGGCCCAAATCCGTCCCCCGTGGCGACGGATGATGCGGGCGGCGGTCGCCAAGCCGATGCCGGTTCCGGGGAATTCATCCTCTCCGTGCAGGCGCCGAAAGGGCTGAAAGAGCTTGCCGGCATACTCCATGTTGAAGCCGACCCCATTGTCCCGAACAAAGCAGACGCGCTCTTCCGACTCGCTCTCGGTCCCGAACTCGATGACCGCCGGTCGACGCGACGCCGAAAACTTCCAGGCATTCTGGAGCAGATTCTCCAGAGCCACCCGGAGCAACCGGGCGTCTCCGCGCACCCAGACGCCCTCCTCGATGCGCCAGGAAACATCTCGATCCGGCTCGCGGTCCTTCAGGGAGGCCCGCACCCGCTCGACCAGGGCCGTCAGATGCACGTCCTCGAGCTCGAGCTCCTCGCGACCCAACCGCGACAGGCGGAGTAGATCGTCGATCAGAAGCTGCATTCGATGACTGGATGCGGCCACGCGGTGAAGAAAGGACCGCACCTCTTCAGAGAGGACATCCCCATAGTCCTCGATGAGCACGTCCACATAGCCACCGATCACCTGCAGCGGCGCGCGGAGGTCGTGAGAGATCGAGTGGGCGAAGGATTCCAACTCCTCATTGGCCGCCACCAGCTCTCGCGTGCGATCCGCCACCCGCCGCTCCAGATCCTGATTGAGCCGGCGGATTTCCCGCTCGGCCTTCCGCTGTGCCGTGACATCCCGGAAGATCCCCTGGACGATCCGGTGACCGCGGACTTCACACAAGCTCGCGCTCACCTCCACCGGAACGACAAGGCCGTCGGCACGTAGAACCTCCAGATGGTGAGCCGTGCCTCCCCCCAGGAGAGCACGCTCGTGGGCCTCCCGATCTTGGGGCGGAAAGAGCTCCTGCAGGGCTGTTCCGATGATCTGCTCCCGGGGCCGTCCCAGAAGCGCCCCCGCGGCGGGATTGGCATCCCGGATCGTCCCCGACGGGGAGTCGAACACCAAGATAGCGTCGCTGGCGGTCTCTAGGAGGGTGCGGTATCGCTCCACCGAGGCACGCAGATCCTCTTCCTGTCGCTTCTTCTCCGTTGCATCCTGGTAGACGGCGACGATCTCCCCCGTCGGCAGCTTGTAGACGTAGTTGTCGCGCCATCCCTGGACGCGATTGTCGAGGTAGTAGGTGATCGGGAATTGCTCCGGCTCCCCGGTTCGCCACACCCGCCGGAAGACCGCCAAGAGACCGAACGCCTCCACGGCTGGAAAGACCTCCCGCACGCTCCGGCCCACGACCTGGGCCCGATCGATCCGATCAATCCGCTCCGCCGCGCAATTGAAGTCCTTGAAGATGAACTCCTCGCCCCCCTCGACCGGATCGTAGACGGCGACCCCGGCATCGATGTGATCGAACAGGCCCCGGTAATGTGCCTCACTCGACTGGGTCGAGGCCAACGCACACCGGCAATCGGCTTCCTCGACATCCCAGGAAACCCCAAAGATGCCGGTGACTTCTCCCCCCGAGCCGAAGACGGGGCTCTTGACCGTCCGGCACGGAATGAGACGGCCGTTCGCGTGGCGCGAGGTCTCGAACTCGAGCGTCTCGCCCCGGGCGCGCACCCAGTCGTCGGTCTCCCGGGAGGCCTCCGCCAGTTCGGCCGGAAGGAGATCGGCGTCGGTCAGCTGCCGGCACTCCTCCGGCCGGCGACCGTGCGAGCGGGCGAAGTGCTCGTTGCACCACAGGTAGACCGAATCGCGGTCCTTGCGGAACATGCGGAGATGGGCATGCTTGGTTGCGATACGGGGCGCTGCCGCCGCCCACGACGTCTCTTCGCCGTGAGGAACCATGGTCACCTCGGCCGCCCAAGACCGTTCACGATCAGCAGATTCTTCAACGACCTAGGGTATCTTCGGCCCCATGGCGCCGCCGGTCAAGGCGCAAACGCAGCAAGCACTCAACGATTTCCCTTGATGAGGCTTCGCGCGATCACGATCCGCTGCATCTCGCTAGTGCCTTCGTAGATCTCGGTGACTCGGGCGTCCCGGTAGTAACGCTCCACCGGATACTCCTTCATGTAGCCATAGCCGCCGTGGATCTGCACCGCCTGGTGGGTCACCCAGGTTGCGGCCTCCGAAGCGAAGACCTTGGCCTGGGCAGCCTGCCGGCTGAATTTCTCCTTCTGGTCTTTGAGCCAAGCGGCCCGCCAGACGAGCAGCCTCGCCGCCTTCACACGGGTCGACATCTCGGCCAGCTTGGTTTGGATCGCCTGGAAGTGCACCAGCGGGTACCCGAACTGCTGCCGCTCCTTCGCGTAGTGGATCGCCTCGGTGAGGGCCGCCTGGGAGATGCCGAGGGCTTGCGCTCCCACGCCGATCCGCCCGTTGTCGAGGCTCATCATCGCGATCTTGAACCCCGCACCCTCATCGCCCAGTCGGTTGTCGGCCGGAACGCGGCAGTCTTCGAAGAAGATCTCCATCGTATCAGACGCCCGCAGGCCCATCTTCTCTTCCTTGCGGCCGAGCGATAGCCCGGGGGTATCCCGTTCGACCAGAAACGCACTGATCCCGCGGGTCTTCGGTTCCGCATCGAGATCGGTGCGGGCCATGACCAAGTAGTATTGGGCGATACTACCGTTGGTGACGAATACCTTCTGTCCGTTGAGCACGTAGGATGCCCCATCGCGCACCGCGCTCGTCTTCAGCGATCCGGCATCACTGCCGGCCCCGGGTTCCGATAGGCAAAAGGCGCCGATCCCCCCGGACGCCATCTGGGGCAGGAAGCGCCGGCGTTGCTCTTCGTTGCCGAAGAGCAGCAGCGGATAGGCCGCCACGCCCGAATGGACGCTGAGAACGATCGACACCCCGGCGCTCGCCTGGGCCAGCTCTTCGATGATCCCGACGTAGGTGATGGCGTCGAGTTCGATCCCCCCATAGGCTTCGGGGATCGCCGCTCCGAAGAGGCCCAGCTCACGCATCTGCTCGATGATGTCGGGGGGAATGCTCGCCGACTCGTCCATCTCTTGCGCCCGGGGAGCGATCTCGCCCTGGGCGAAGTCCCGCACCCCTTGGACCATCATCCGTTGGTCTTCGGTCAGTTCGAAGTTCACAGGTTGTCTCCTACCCGCGGATCAGGCGCCGGGCGATAATGAGCCGCTGGATTTCGGAAGTCCCCTCGTAGAGCTCGGTGATCTTGGCATCCCGGAAATGCCGCTCGACGTGATACTCCTGCGTGTAGCCGTAGCCCCCGTGAATCTGGATGGCGGCATCGGCCACCTCGACCGCCACCCGGCCGGCGAAGAGTTTCGCCTGCGCGGAGGCGGTCACGTAGTCGCCTCCGCTCACCCGCAGCCAGGCGGCACTCAGGGTGAGCAGGTGGGCGGCCTCGATCTTCGTCGACATGTCGGCCAGCATCCACTGGATGGCCTGGAAGTCGCCGATCGGGCGGCCGAACTGCTGGCGCTCCTTGGCGTGGTTCAGCGCGCGATCGAAGGCGGCGCGGGCGATGCCGATGGCTTGGGAGGCGATTCCGATCCGGCCCGAGTCGAGCGCCTCCATGCCGATCTTGAAGCCCCGCCCCGGCTCGCCCAGGACGTTCGCTTTCGGAATGCGGGCATCTTCTAGGATGATTTCGTAGGTCATCGATCCGCGGATGCCCATCGTCTTCTCGCGCGTCCCGCGCTTGACGCCCGGCCGATCCTGCTCGACGATGAATGCGGTGATACCGCGGGTCTTCTTCTCCGGATCGGTGACGGCAAAGATGATGAAGATATCGGCGAAGCCGCCGTTGGTGACGAAGATCTTGGTTCCGTTCAGGACGTAGTCATCCCCATCCTCGACCGCCCGGCACTTGATGCTCCCGGCATCCGATCCCGCCCCCGGCTCGGTGAGGCAATAGGCGCCGAGGAGCTCGCCCTGGGCGAGGGGGGTCAGCACCCGCTTCTTCTGCTCGTCGTTGGCGTACATGTTGAGCGGCTCGCAGACGAGCGAGTTGTTGACATCCATGATGACACCCGTGGTGGCGCAGCCACGGCTGATCTCCTCCATCGCCAGCACGTAGCTGATGTCGTCGAGCCCGGCTCCGCCGTGCTCTTCGGGCACCATCATGCCGAGAAAACCAAGCTCTCCGAGCTTCTTGACCACCTCCAGCGGCGGCTCCTTGGTTTCGTCGACCTGCTCGGCAATCGGCAGCAGCTCCTTGTCGGCGAAGTCGCGCGCGGTCTCTTGGATCATCTTGTGTTCATCGGTCAGTGCGAAATCCATCGTGCTCCCTCCTGATCGAATCGCCGAGCGGTCTACTTCTGTGAGCGGTTCCGGCTCCACCAATCCCGGATGTAGTCAATCGGCTCGCCGGTCGGCGTGCCGGGACCGAAAATCGCCCCCACCCCCATGTCCACGAGTTTCGCGGAATCTTCGTTGGGGATGATGCCTCCGCCGATCACGTGCATCTCTCCGGCGCCCTTCTCCTTCAAAAGGTCAAGGATACGCGGGAAGATCGTCATGTGCGCTCCCGACAAGACCGAGACCGAGATGATGTCGACGTCTTCCTGGATAGCGGCATCCACAATCATCTCCGGGGTTTGGTGCAACCCCGTGTAGATGACCTCGAAGCCGGCATCCCGAAAGGCGGTGGCAATCACCTTCGCTCCCCGATCGTGGCCGTCGAGTCCCGGTTTGGCCACGAGGATCCGGATCTTCTCCTCCATATCAATCCTCCCTACGCTGCACCGACTCCTGCAGGATCGTCTCCACCCATCGATACGGGGACAACGTGCGCTCGGCGATCTTTCCGATGGCCTCGGTCAACCGCTCCTCGATATGCCGCTCGCGCCAGACGTGCTCCGAGAGTGCCCGGTTGAGCAACACCCGAACGCGGCGCTCGATCTTCTCGGCCCGTATCCGATGCGATCTCGTCTCGTCCTGGGTGAGCCAGGCCAGGTGGTCCTCGACGGCTCCCAAAACCGCACTGACGCCCTCATCGCGCGCGGCAATCGCCGTCAGTACCGGCGGCTTCCACCCTCCGTGACGCTCCCAGTCGGTGAACTGGAGGGTGTTCTCGATATCCTGCACCAGGCGGTCGCCCCCCTCGCGATCATACTTGTTGACCACGAAAACGTCGGCCGCTTCCATCACCCCGGCCTTCATGGCCTGCACCGAGTCTCCCGATTCGGGAACCAGGAGGAGCACGGTCGTATCCGCAATCTCCATCACCTCGAGTTCCGACTGGCCGACACCCACCGTTTCGATGAGAAGCCACGCATAGCCGGCCGCCTCCAAGACCTCGCTCGCTTCGTACGTCGCGGCGGCGACGCCTCCCAAGCTGCCACGGGACGCCATGCTGCGAACGAACAGCCCATCATCGCCGGTCGCCTGCGGCATGCGGATCCGATCTCCCAGGATCGCCCCGCCGCTGAAGGGGCTGGTCGGATCGACCGCCAGCACGCCCACCCGTTCCCCGCGACCGCGGAGATGGCCGATGAGGGCATGGACCAGCGTGCTCTTGCCCGATCCGGGTGGCCCGGTGATTCCAATCCGATGCGCGTCCCCGGTCCGGGCATAGATGATGTCGAGGAGCTCGCCTCCGATTGGCGAGCGGTTTTCCACATGGGATATGGCCCTCGCGACCGCTCGCCGGTCTTGGTTCACCAGGCGCTCCGCGAGCGCCCGGGCCTCAGCCTTTGCGGGCCCTGCCGCCATCTCGCTCCCCGGCCGCGCCCCGGGGAGACGCGGTTCCGTTCGGCCGGCACTCGATGCTCGAACTCATGCAAGACGGCAACTTTATCAAGGTGGAGGAAGAGATGTCAATCTGCCCCGGCCGTGCTGCCGCCGAAGGTGCACCACCCCGGGTAGTGGCGCAGCGTTAGGCGGTAGCCCTGTCGCTCGATGGCGATGAGATCGATCCGGATCCGCGCCCCGGGGCGTACCTGGAGGTCCGCAATCATCCCGCCGACCGCCCGCACGAGGTTCCTCCGTTTCCGCCACCGAACCGTCTCCTCGGGGCGGCCGTGGGTGCGGGAGGATCGGAACCGCACTTCGATGAAGGCGAGTGTGCGCCCCTTCTCGGCCACCAGATCGATCTCGAGAGGCCCGCGGCGCAGATTGCGTCGGAGAACCCGGTAGCCGCTTATCTCCAGATAGAGGGCGGCGATCGCTTCGCCCAGCTTCCCGCGCCGGGCCGACTCCGATCCCCGCCGGGGCCGGGGAAGATCGTGCTCATGGATCATGATGATATCCTCCTTGGCGCAGGCGGGGGCCGCTCCCCTCCGCCCGACACGGGAGGGCATAGCCAATCGGATACCGCTCAGTTGCCGGGGCCGGTCGAGGAAAGGAAGGCCTGCCGTACCGGCGTGTAGGTCCGCCGGTGATGGGGACAGGGCCCCAGGCGCCGAAGCGCCTCGAGGTGTTCCGCGGTGGGATACCCCTTGTGGTGTTCGAACCCGTAGGCGGGATAACGGCGGGCCAATTCGACCATCATGTGGTCTCGGATCACCTTGGCCACGATACTGGCCGCGGCGATCGACAGCGAGCGCTGGTCGCCCCGGATCAGACCCCGCTGCGGCAGGTCGAGATCGGGAATCGGCTCGCCGTCGACGAGAAGGGCCGCCGGAGGCTCCGGGAGATGAGAGATCGCGCGGTTCATCGCGAGGAAACTGGCCTGGCGGATGTTCAGGCGATCGATCTCGGACGGATCGGCAAGCCCCCAGGCCAGATGGTGGGACCGGCTCGCTTCGAGCGCGAGCAGGAGCTCCTCGCGGCGGGCGGGGGAGAGGCGCTTCGAGTCATCGATGCCGGATGGCACCCGGGTGCCGAGGATGACGGCTCCGGCAACGACCGGGCCGGCCAGGCAGCCCCGACCGGCCTCGTCGACCCCTGCCACCGGACGCAGCCCCTGCCGATGCCAGAGACCCTCGGGGCGGCGCGTCGGGTGGCGCATCACCGGGGGAGGCTACTCCTCGGCCGGTTTCTCGGGTTCGGCTGCCCGGGCGCCCTTCGCCTTGGCCCCGTGGGTGGCCGCCTCCCGAATCCGCGCGCTCTTGCCCTTGCGGCCGCGAAGATAGGTCAGCTTGGCACGCCGCACCCGGCCCCTGCGGACGACCTGGATGTCCTGCACGTTGGGCGAATGGAGCGGGAAAACCCTCTCGATCCCCACCCCGTCGGTGACCTTGCGCATCGTGAAGGTTTCGCTCGTCCCGGTTCGATTCCGGGCAATGACCGTACCCTGAAAAGCCTGCTGGCGGACCTTCTCCCCCTCCACCACGCGCACCATGACCCGGATCGTATCGCCCGGCCCGAAGTCGGGGACATCCCCCTTGAGATGAGGTGCCTCAATATTCCGAATCACGTCCATTCCCCACCCCCATTGCCTTCTGTTCGCTAGCCTCTGTCATTCGCCCGGTCCGACCGCCCGGACCACCCTTGACTCCTCAAAAACGCGACCTCTTCAGCCGTGAGCGCCGCCCGATCCAAGAGGTCGGGCCGTAACCGCAAGGTCCGCTCGAGTGCGTCCCGCCGCCGCCACCGGCGGATCTTCTCATGGTTCCCGCTCAGCAGCACCGGCGGCACCTCGCGCCCCTCCAGACGCTCGGGCCGCGTGTAGTACGCGCAATCCAGAACCCCGGCGGAGAAGCTGTCGCCCAGCGCCGAGTCGAGATCTCCCAGGACCCCGGGAATGAGCCTCAGGATCCCGTCGATCATCACCATGGCGGCCAACTCGCCGCCCGAAATCACGTAGTCTCCCAGGGAGACCTCACGGTCCACGACATCGCGGATCCGGTCATCGACGTCTTTGTAGCGCCCACAGACCAGTACCAGGTCCGTGCCTCGGGCGTGCTCGTCGAAGAAACGCTGCTCGAGCGTCTCCCCCTGTGGACCCAGGAGCACCACCTCGCGACGTCGCGCCGGTTTCGGCAGCGCGTCCAACGCCCGCAACACCGGCTCCGCCTTCAGCACCATGCCCGGCCCGCCCCCGTAGGGACGGTCGTCGATGGACCGGTGCCGATCGTCCGTGAAGTCCCGCAGGTTGATCACCCGCAAGGAAGCCAGCCGGCGGTCGAGCGCGATCCGGATCATGCCCTCGGTATCGAGGCTCCCGAACAGGGTCGGGAACCCGGTGAGGACCGTGATCGCGACCGGCGCGTTCCCCTGGCTCACGGTTCGATCAGCCCCTCCAGATCCTTCAGTACCATTTCCCCGGCATCGAGATCGACCCTCTCGATCGCATCCCGAATGGCCGGTATCAGCAACTCCCGACCCTCGCGGCGGACGCAGTAGACGTCGTTGCCACCCGTGGTCAGGATCTCTTCCAACACTCCCAGGCGGCGGCCGTCGGCGGCGATGACCTGCAGGCCGACCAGCTGGAAATGGTAGTACTCACCCTCCTCCAGCGGAGGCATCTCCCGGGCCGGCACCTGCAGCACGCACCCAACCCAGGGCTTCACATCCTCGGGTTGCCGGCAGCCCTCGAACCGGACCACCAGCTTCTTCGGCATCTCTCGGGCGGAGACGACCGTCACCGGCCGCCTACCGTCCCCCATCTTCAAGGACAACCGACACCCGGGAACGAGCCGCGCGCTCGAGTCTTCAAGGCTGTGAACAACCACCTCACCGCTGACGCCGTGAGGCCGGCCGATCTTGCCCACATCCACCCAGGTGTCTTCCGTCTCGTTCATCGCCGGGGACCGGCCGGGGTCCCTTACTCCAGTATTTCGAGTACCGCCCGCTTGTTCTGCTTGGTGGCCGCCGCCGACAGGAGGGTCCGGATCGCTCGGATGGTCCGCCCGTGCTTCCCAATCACCTTTCCCAGATCGCCTTCGCCCACGCGCAACTCATAGACGGTGGTCTTCTCGCCAACAACCTCCCGAACTTCCACGTCCTCGGGCTGATCTACCAGTGCCTTGGTCACGTACTCGATGAGATCCTTCATGGTCCGCCTTCTCCTTGTTCGCACCCCGCGCCCGGGATCGGAACACCCGGAATCACGGCGCCTATCGCTTGTCGTCTCTATGCCCAGCTTCCCTTGGACCTAGGCTTCTCCATCAGCCTCGCCGGCGGGGGCCGCCGCCTCTTCGGGCGGCACAGCCGGCGCGGGAGATGCTGCATTCGGCTCAGCGCCCTTGCGCTCGAACCGCTTCAGCAAGCTCCGCACGGCCTCGGTCGGTTTCGCACCTTTGCTCTTCCACGCCTCGACCCGGGCGCGCTCGATGCTGATCACCTCCGGGTCGGGGATCGGGTCGTAGTAACCCACCTTCTCCAAAAATGCTCCATCGCGCGGCTTGCGCGAGTCCACCACCACAATCCGGTAGAAGGGCCGATGCCGGGCCCCTGCCCGCTGCAGCCGGATCACAACGCTCACGGCTTCCTCCTTCTTCTTCTCCACGTCGTCAGGACAGCTGAAACAGCCCCGGTATCTTCCGCCCCTTCTTCATCTTCCCGAAGAGCCGGCGCATCTGCTGGAAGTCGCGGAGCAGCCGGTTCACCTCTTGCACCGACGTCCCGCTCCCGCGCGCGATCCTCTTGCGGCGCGAGCCGTTGAGAATCTCAGGCCGGCGACGCTCTTCAGGCGTCATCGAAAGGACAATGGCCTCGATTCGCGAAACCTCTCTCTCATCGATCGCAACGTTTCCCAGGGCCTTGGCGGAGAACCCCGGGATCATCTTCACCAGGTCCTGCAGAGGACCCATCTTCCGCATCTGTCGCATCTGCCGGAGGAATTGTTCGAACGTGAATTCGTTCTTCTCCAGGCTTTTGCGTAGCTCTTTGGCCTCCTCCAGATTGACGGTTTCCTGTGCCTTCTCGACCAGGGAGATCACATCTCCCATCCCCAGGATCCGGGACGCCATCCCGGCTGGGTGGAAGGTCTCGAGCGCCTCGATCCGCTCGCCGGTTCCGACGAACAGAATCGGCACCCCCGTCACCGCCCGGACGCTAAGTGCCGCGCCGCCACGCGCGTCACCATCCATCTTGGTCAGGAGAACACCGCCCAGCCCCAAACGCTCATGGAACGCTTGGCTGACCGAGACCGCCTCCTGGCCCGTCAAGCCATCAACGACCAGCAGAATCTGGCGCGGCCGCGTCGCATCGCGGACGCGCTCGACCTCCCGCATCATGTCCTCATCGATCTGCAGTCTACCCGCAGTATCGATGAGATAATAGTCCGCGCCCGCCTTCCGCGCGGCTTCCCGGCCGCGCGCGGCGACCCCGGCGGCATCGGTCTCGCCCGGTTCGGCATAGACCTTCACCTGCAGCGACTCCCCGAGCCGCTGCAGCTGGTCCACCGCCGCCGGGCGGTGGACGTCGCAAGCCCCCAGGTAGGGCACTTTCTTCTGCTTTCGCAGCTTGCGGGCGACCTTCGCCACGCACGTCGTCTTCCCGGAGCCCTGCAGGCCCACGAAGAGGATCCCGGTCGGGATTTCCTGGGCCGGCACCAACTGGGCCGCCTGGCCTCCCAGAAGCTCGGTCAGGGCTTCGTGAACGACCTTGACCAGCTGCTGATCGGGCGTGACGCTCTTGAGCACCTCCACGCCCAGCGCCCGCTGCTCCACCTGTCTGATGAAGTCACGGGCCACCTTGTAGTTGACGTCCGCTTCCAGGAGCACCCGGCGAATGTCCCGCAGGGTGTCGCGGATGTTCTCGGGCGTCAGTTTCCCCCGCCCACGCAGGCGGCCGAAAACCTGGTCCAGTCGTCCGGCAAGCGCTTCAAACATCTATACATACTCGTCTTGCGAGTCGACGGCAAACTACGCAAAACAGGGAGTGTATCAGGCGGGCAAAAGGGGATCAAGGGGTAAGTGGGTGCGAAGCGGGCCCTTTGCGGGCTCTGGACGGCGGGGCCGGGTCGATCCGCTCAGAGGTGCCCCTCCCCCGCTGCTCGGATCCGCCGCAGCGCCTCGGCCCGATCGGGCGCGCCGAAGACGGCGCTGCCGGCCACCAGGATCTCGGCTCCGGCGTCAGCACATGAAGGGGCCGTATCGGGCGTGATCCCGCCGTCGACCTCGAGCCGATAGTCGAGCCCGCGCCTCGTTCGCTCGGCCCCAAACGCGCGCAGGCGCTGCAGCATTTCGGGCATGAAGGCCTGCCCGCCGAATCCGGGCTCGACGCTCATCACCAGCACGAGATCGAGATGCGCCCCGACACGTTCGAGCCAGTCGGAGGGATCGGTGCCGGGACGAAGCGTGAGTCCGAGACCACATGCCCGGCCACGGAGCTTCCGTGCGGCTTCGTCAAAGGCGCGGAGCGCATCCGGAGTGGGAGCAAACCCGGCCTCCGGACTCAGCGCCTCCACATGGAGTGTCAGCAGGTCGGCACCCGCATCGGCGAAGGGCTCGATGTAGGCGAGCGGGTCGGTGATCATGAGATGGGTGTCGAGAAAGAGGTCGGTCGCGCGGCGGATGCAGCGAACCAGCGGGGGACCGAAGGTGATGTTGGGCACGAAGTGCCCATCCATCACATCGAGGTGGAGCATCTGCACACCGGCCCGCTCCATCGTCTGAATCTCCTCGCTCAAGCGGCCGAAATCGGCCGACAAGAGCGAGGGAACGACCTGGAATCCGGGCGGGATCGCGCGCTTGGACATCCTTCTCCTCCGCAACGCAACGCTAGTTGCCGGTCATGATCTCGATCGTCCCGCCCCGGTCGATCGGGTATCCGGGCGGGGGGGTTTGCTCGATGACCTCGCTGGCCCGCCCTTCCGCGCCGCGCCAGATGCGACGGATCACGTGCATCCCCTCGCGCTCCAAGGCCTCGATCACCCGATGCGCCTCGAGACCCCGCAGGTCGGGCATGAGAAGCCGTTCGGGCAGAGCGCCGCGGCTCACCAAAAGGTCGACCGATGTCCGGCCCGCCAGCGACGTGCCGGGAGGCGGGGATGCGGCGACCACCTGGTCCGCGGGAACGGACCGGCTGTTCATGGTGATCACCTTCCCCACCGCGATGCCGTCGCGCGCCAGGAGGAAGCGCGCGTGCACCAGACTCTCCCCTTCGAGGTCGGGCACCGTCAAGGCGGCCGGCCCCAGGCTCACCACGAAGTTGATCTCGCGTCCGGTCTTCACGCGGAAGCCGGGCATTGGATTCTGCCGCAAGACCCGACCGGCGGGGATGTGGTTGTCCATCGCCTCGGCAATGCGACCTATGGTGAGAGAAGACGCCGCGACCAGACGATTCGCCTCCTCGAGCGGCAGCCCGCGGACGTCCGGCACCAGCTGTTCCTGTCCGTGGCGCACGAAGACCGGCATCGTCACGTAGTGGAAGAGCAGCACCGCCGCCGCGGCTCCCAGAAACAGCAGGAAGGCCCGCCCAACCCACCGACCGAAGGCGCGCCACATGCTCATGCCTAGCCCTTCTCTTCCGCCCGTTGCATGAGGGCCGCAAAGACCCCCTCCATCCCCCGCACGCCGGGCAAGACCCGCAGGATCCCGCTCCGCGGCGTCAGATCCTCGGGAATCCGGTCGGGCAAGGCTACCAGCCGATAGTCGGAACGGCTCTCCAAGAACGCGGCGATCTGCGTCTCCGTCTCCTCCGGTTCCAGACTGCAGACACTGTAGAGAAGCCAGCCGCCCGGCCGCACCGTCTCAGCGGCCGCCGCCAGGAGCCTCTTCTGATTGCGGGCGGCGTCGACCAGCTCACCGGGACTGCGGAGCCAGCGGGCGTCGGGCCGTCGGCGGAGCACGCCGAGACCGGTGCAGGGGGCATCGAGCAACACGCGCGAGAAGATGTCCCGAAACGGCGGCCGGCACCCATCGGCCACCAGAACCCGAAAGCGATCGAGATGCAGGCGCCTTTTCGTGTCCGCCACACGGCGGACGCGCCGGAAGGCGAGATCGGACGCGATGACCTCGAGATCGGGATGCAGTTCAGCCAGGTGGGCGCTCTTGGTTCCCGGCGATGCACAGAGATCGAGAATCGGCCCGCCCGCTTCGGCCGGCCAGAGCCGTCCCACCAGGGACTGGCTTTCATCCTGAGGCGAGGTGCTCCCATCCTTGATCAACGGGTGATCGGGAATCGGGAAACTCCCGTCGACCCGCAACACCTCCTCCAAGACCTCTCCCGGCAGCACCCGTTGCCCATCGCGCTCCAGGCGTTCCTTGACGCGCCGGCGCGCCCCCGCGTCGCCCCGCACGCGAAGGTGGAGATCAGGAACGCCGTTGTTCCAGGCGCAGATCCGATTCGTCTCCTCTTCACCCCAAGTCCGGAGCCACCGCTAGATGAGACAGGCCGGATGCGAAAGCTCCCCCATCGTGCCCGCTTGCCCGCCGTCTCGGCTCCACTCCTTGGCCGTCGGTCGCCGGGCAATCAGGCCGCGGAGGATCTGGTTGACCAAGCGCGCCTTTCCCTCCCCCTGCTTGCGCATCGCCAAGTCGACCGCGGTGTGCACGGCGGCGTGGGGTGGAATCTGGTCGAGATGGAAGAGCTGCACGTAGGCAAGCCTGAGGATATTGAGGGTATAGATGTCGAGCGAGCGGATCCCTTTGGTCAGGCGACAGTCAAGGACCCGATCGGCGCGGCCCTGCCAGCGGTGCGTGGTGCGGACGAGGTTCGTCACGAAACGCGCATCCCGCCCATCGAGCCCGCTGCGGGCAAGCCGGGGAGCTAGGAGCGCGTCGCAGGGCACGCGATCGACCTGACACTTGATCAGCGTCTCCAGCGCCAAGGTGCGTGCATCAGGCATCGGGTCCGTCCCCCGCGGGCGTGGGGTGACCCCTCAGGCGCGCGCCCGGTTTCGCGCGCTGCCCGCAACAGAACGCCGACGCCTCCTGGGCCTTGCAGTTCTCACGCTGGACCCGTAGAAGGGCCACCGACCCGGGCAGCGCCGCCACCAACGGGGGCGTATCCCCCCCCACCTGGAGCAGCGTGCCCGGCGGCGCCGCGTGGTGGACATCGTCAACCGCCCGGACGCGCAGAATCTTCACGCGACAATCCCCATAAAAGGAGAACGTGCCGGGCCAGGGGTCGAAGGCGCGCACCATCCGCTCGATCTGAAGCGCCGGGCGCCTCCAGTCGAGCCGTCCGTCGGAACGCCGCAGCCGCGGCGCATGACTGGCGAGGTCGTGATCCTGCTCGTGGGGAGTCAGGCTGCCCGCCTCGAGCGCTCGCAGCGTCCGGCAGACCAGATCGGCCCCTTGCACGGCCAGCCGCGCGCTCAGGCTGCCGCAGGTGTCATCGGCTCGGATGTCGGCCGTCTCCTGCATCAGCACCGGGCCCGCGTCCACGCCGCGCGCCATGCGATAGACCGTGACCCCGGTCGTCGCCTCTCCGCGCAGGATGGCGGTGTTGATCGGCGAGAGTCCCCGGTAGCGGGGAAGGAGCGAGGGATGCACATTGATGCAGCCGAGGCGCGGGAGCTCGAGGAGCCGCCGGCGGAAGATCTTGCCGTAGGCCGCGGTCACGATCGCATCGCACTCGAGCCCCTCGAGGTAGGCTCGTTCCGGCTGCGTCTGGAGCACCTCGGGCTGTCGCAGGGTGAGCCCCAACTCCTCGGCCACCCGGGCTACGGGCGGCTGGCAGACCTTGAGCCCTCGACCCTGACGCCGCGGAGGCTGAGCGTAAACAGCCACCGGCGCGAGCCCGGACTCGCAGAGACGACGCAAGGTCGGCACCGCGAAGTCCGGTGTCCCCATGAAGACGATCTTCATGCCCCGCTCCCTAGCGGTTCTTGGCCAGGACCTGCTGGATATGCCCGCGCGAGACCTCGACCTTGGTGTTCTCCGCGATCTTGAGGACCAGGATCTGCGCCCCGTCGATCTCCTTGGTGCCGACGACGTTGCCGATCAACCCCCCGGACGTCATCACTCGGTCGCCGTTTTGAACCGCATCCAACATCTTCTGATGCTCCTTCTGCCGCTTCTGTTGCGGCCGGATGATCAGCATGTAGAAGATGAGGAAGATGAGGGCGAAGGCCAGAAGCATCGGGAACGGACTCCCCCCCTGGCCGCCCTCCGGGGGCGGTGCCCCGGTCATCAGTGGCATTGGAATCAGCATCGCACCTCCTGTGTCCTTTCAACCCGGTTCGCCCGCGAAGCGCTCCCGGGTTCGCGCGGCGAACTCGGCAAAGCGACCCTCATCGACCGCCCGGCGGATTTCGCCCATCAGTTCCAGATAGAACGCAAGTGTGTGGATCGTGGCCAACCGCCCCGCCAGCATTTCGTGGACCCGAAACAGGTGCCTGAGATAGGCCCGCGAATACCGGCGACAGGTTGGACAACGGCACTCCGGATCGAGGGGCGAGTCATCTTCGGCATAGATGCGCTTCTTGACGACCAACTTCCCGCCCCAGGTGTAGACGGTTCCCTTCCGGGCATTTCGCGTGGGCAGCACGCAGTCGAACATGTCGACCCCGCGGCCGACGGCGTCCAAGATATCGGCCGGTGTGCCCATCCCCATCAGGTATCGGGGCGACGCCTTCGGAAGCGCGCCCAGCGCGGCATCCATGGCCGGATAGCGCTCCTCCGCCGATTCCCCCACCGAAAAACCGCCGAGAGCATAGCCGTCGAATCCCAGCCCTGCAAGCGCACGCGCACACCGCGAGCGCAGGTGAGGGAATGTCGAGCCCTGGACGATGCCGAAGAGGGCGCCGGCCCAAGTCCCCTCGTGCTCCATCTGCCGCCGGCGCGATATCGAACGCTCAGCCCACCCAACCGTCAGCTCCATGTCCTCCCGCGCTCGGCGCTCCTCGGTCGGGGGCGTCGTGCAGACATCGAGCACCATGGAGATGTCGCTCCCCAAATCCGCCTGGATGTCGAGTACCCCCTCGGGCGTGAAGAAGTGGGACGAGCCATCGAGATGGGAACGAAATTCGATCCCCTCGGGCCGAATCTTGCGCAGAGCGGCCAGGCTGTGGACCTGGAACCCCCCGCTGTCGGTGAGGATCCCCCCCGACCAGGACATGAAGCGGCGCAGCCCCCCCCTTCGCCGGATGAGGTCAGCTCCGGGACGGAGATGAAGGTGATAGGTATTGCCCAGGATCAGCCGAGCGCCAATCTCCTCTAAGTCCTCTGATCCCAATGTCTTAACACTGGCGCGCGTTCCGACCGGCATGAAGACCGGGGTCGGGATCTCGAGGCTTCCGATCCCGAGCCGCCCCCGCCGGGGCCCCCGGCTCCCCCCCTGGAGCAGCTTGAATGCGACATCGCGAGCGCCGCTGTCTGCCGATCCCTTCTGCACTGCTTGGCCTCCAGTCAAACCGGGAAGTCTAGCATGCCTCCGCCTCACAGGACGAGCATCGCGTCTCCGTAGCTGTAAAACCGGTAGCCTTGGGAGAGTGCCTCGGCGTAGGCGGAGAGCAGGCGCGGGCGGTCGACGAAGGCGGCGACCAACATCAGCAAGCTGCTTCCGGGAAGATGGAAATTGGTCAGGAGGGCATCGACGATCCGCGGCTGGTATGGCGGGCGGATGAAGAGGCAAGTCAACCCGGCTCCGGCTCGACCCTCGCAGGTTTCGAGCACGCGTGTCGTCGTCGTGCCGGCGGCAACGATGCGCCCCCCCCGATCCCTCACCGCGCGGATCGCGCGGGCGGCCTTCTCGGGCAATTCGTAGCGCTCCTCATGAAGGACCCCCCGCTCCAAATCCTCCGGCTCGAGGGGTCGGAACGTGCCCGGCCCCACGTGCAGGGTCACGTGCGTGCACTCGACGCCCCGCTTCGCGAGCGCGGCCAAGAGGCCGGGTGTGAAGTGGAGCCCGGCGGTGGGAGCCGCCACCGCCCCCGGGCGGCGGGCGAAGACCGTCTGGTAGCTCTCCCGATCCGCGGCATCATCGGGCCGGCGGATGTAGGGGGGAAGGGGCACGTGGCCGGTGCTCGCCATGAGCTCCTCGGCCGTTCCCGGTCCCTGCAGCGCGACCTTCCAGGTCGCGGATTCCAGGGGTTCGACCACCTCGATCCGATAGCCCCCTCCCAGATCGATCCTCAGCCCAGGCCGTTTCCGGCCCGAGCACCCCACGAGCGCCTCCCAGTAATGCCCGTCCAGCTCCCGAACCAATAGAACCTCGGCCTTGCCGCCTCCGGGGAGCTTGTTGCCCAAGAGCCGGGCGAGCATCACGCGGGTGTCGTTCAAGACCAAGAGATCGCCCGGTGCCAGGAGCTCCGGCAGATCGCGCACGTGATGGTGACGGGCCTTCTCCACTCCCGCCCGCGGGAGCACGAGCAACCGCGCCGCATCGCGCGGTTCAGCGGGACGCTGGGCAATGGCCTCCGGCGGGAGATCGTATTGGTATTCCGCGAGGATGCGGGCGACATCGGATGGGTGATCAGATCGCGCCACAACGCCGAGCCTCCGCTAGAGGAGGCGCTCCTGCGCCTCACCCGGCTCCACGCCGAGGATCTCGTAGGCCCGCGGCGTTGCCTCGCGCCCCCGCCGGGTGCGGGCGATGAAGCCCTGCTGGATCAAGAAAGGCTCGAGGAGGTCCTCCAGGGTGTCCTCCTCCTCCCCCAGCACCGCCGCCAGGGTTCCCAACCCCACCGGGCCGCCATCGAACTTCCGGACGATCGTCTCCAGCAAGCGGCGATCCATCTCATGCAGACCTCGCTGATCGATACGCAAGAGCGCGAAGGCCTCGCGGACCACATCGGCCGTGATGCGGGCATGCTCCTTGACGTCGGCGAAGTCCCGAACGCGGCGCAGGAGTCGGTTGGCGATCCGCGGCGTACCCCGCGAGCAGGTGGCGATGGCCGCTTCCCCTTCGGGGGTGAGATCGACAGCGAGCATCCGCGCCGATCGGCGCAACAGCTGGCGGAGATCCTCGGTGGGGTAGAAGTCGAGGTGCGCCACGTAGCCGAATCGCCCGCGGAGCGGGGACGTGAGGAGCCCCACGCGCGTCGTGGCGCCGATAAGCGTGAAAGGTTGCAGGCTCAACTGAACCGATCGGGCGGCCGGGCCGCGGTCGAGCAGGATGTCGAGTCGGTAGTCCTCCATGGCCGAATAGAAGTACTCCTCCACCGCTCGGGGCACCCGATGGATCTCGTCGACGAAGAGGACGCCCCTCGCCGGCAAGCTGGTCAGGAGCCCCACCATCTCGCTGGGGCGCTCCAGGGCCGGACCGCTGGTGGCGATCATCTCGGCATCCATCTCGCGCGCCAGGAGGTGCGCCAGGGTCGTCTTGCCCAGCCCGGGCGGGCCGTAGAAAAGGATGTGCTCGAGCGATTCGCCCCGTTTCCGAGCCGCCCCGAGCATGATGGCCAGATTCTCCTTGAGGAGCTCCTGGCCCACGAAGTCACTCAGCGTTGCCGGACGCAGCGAACGCTCCTGGGGCGGCTCGCCGGACAGCCGGCGCGGGTCGAGGGTCTCAGGTCGTGGATCCAAGCCAATCCCCCCCTGGGGCTACAGGTTACGGCGTTCAGACTACACGCAGCCTAGCACAGGCCCACCCCGACAACAACGCCACCGCCAGGAACCACCTATTCTTCCAACGGGTTCAAGAAGTGGGCCGACAAGGGCGCCTGGCGATCTCTCGACCCTGGGGCGCAAGATCCATCCTTGGAGAAGGATCCGGGCCCGGTGGCCCGTCAAGGGGCACGGCCCTTCTGCCGATAATTCGATCAGGAGATCGGGGCGCGGCGTGCGCTCGGCCATAAGGACATGAAGGAGGGGTCATGTCGAAGCAAATCGACATCGCACAATTCGTAGAGTCCCGCCAGAAGCTCGATGTCTTCGAGGAGCTGAACTGGACGGGCACAGTCCAGGACTACCTGGACATCGTCGTTTCCAACCCCAAGGTGACCCGGAGCGCCTTCGAGCGCCTGTACGACATGATCCTCTCCCACGGCACCGACAAGTACGTCGAGTTCAAGAAGGAGATCACCGTCTACAACTTCTTCCGAGATCTCGAATTCGCAGACAAGGACTCGATCTACGGACTCGAGATCGCTCTCATGAAGCTGGTGAACATCTTCAAGGCCGCGGCCCAGCGCTACGGTCCGGAACGGCGCGTGCTGCTCCTGCACGGTCCGGTCGGCAGCGCCAAGAGCACCATCGTTCGCCTCCTCAAGCGCGGCCTGGAAGCCTACTCCCGAACGTCCGAAGGGATGCTCTTCACTTACGGGTGGTGCCTCGATCTGGATCGTGAGCCGCGCCGATTCGCGCCGTGTCCCATGCATGAGGAGCCGCTCCACCTGGTGCCGCTCAGCATGCGGCCCGAGCTGATCCAGCACATCAATGAGGCCTCGTCGACCGACTACGAGGTCCACAGCGAGGGTGAGCTCTGCCCCTTCTGCCGCCGGAACTTCGAAGAGCTGACGCTCCGGTACAACGGCGACTGGAACGCGATCATCAATCACGTCCAAGTCCGCCGCCTGATTCTCTCGGAGCAGGATCGGGTCGGCATTGGCACCTTCCAACCCAAGGACGAGAAGAACCAGGATTCGACCGAGCTGACCGGTGACATCAACTATCGTAAGATCGCCGAGTTCGGGACCGAATCCGACCCCCGCGCCTTCAACTTCGACGGTGAGTTCAATGTCGCCAACCGGGGGCTGATCGAGTTCATCGAGATCCTTAAGCTCGATGTCGCCTTCCTCTACGATCTGCTCGGCGCAACCCAGGAACACAAGATCAAGCCCAAGAAGTTCGCCCAGACCGACATCGACGAGGTCATCATCGGGCACACCAACGAGCCCGAGTACCGCAAGCTGCAGAAGAACGAGTTCATGGAGGCGCTGCGCGACCGAACCGTCAAGGTCGATATCCCCTACGTGACCAAGCTCGACGAGGAGCTGAAGATCTACGAAAAGGACTTCGGCCCGGCCAAGATCCGGGGAAAGCACATCGCGCCCCACACGCTCGAGATCGCCGCCATGTGGGCGGTCCTGACCCGGTTGGAAGAGC
>Ga0180432_10003978_pt1 | contig 20682 bp, 14 predicted proteins | sample SS_ome_10_FD_132414 | JGI IMG/M metagenome (GOLD analysis project Ga0180432, IMG submission 132414) | Hypersaline lake sediment archaeal communities from the Salton Sea, California, USA - SS_1_MS_2 metaG | ecosystem: Environmental > Aquatic > Non-marine Saline and Alkaline > Hypersaline >...
GTGGGTCGCCTTCCCTGTTCCCAAGGAAGTGATCGACGAGCATGGTGACAAGTGGACTGACCCTGGGAACATATGGTCCAACGGCCCGTACCTGCTTGACACTTGGGAGCATGAGAACAAGCTGGTCCTGGTCAAGAACCCGTACTACTACGACGCCAAGAACGTGGCAATTGAGACTATCGACTGCGTCATGGTGGTGGAGGATTCGACCGCGTTCGCCATGTACGAGAACGGCGAGCTGGACGTGCAGCCTGTCCCGTTGGACGACATCGATCGTGTGAAGGCTGATCCGGTGCTCTCCAAGGAGCTGTACATCGCGCCTCGGCTTTGCACCTACTACTACGGCTTCAACGTCACCAAGCCGCCTACCGACAACCTGCTCGTTCGCAAGGCGCTCTCCTACGGCATCGATCGGCAGAAGCTGATCGACACGGTGACGAAGGGTGGCCAGCGACCGGCCAACGCCTTTGCGTGCCCGGGCATCTTTGGCTCACCGTGGGACAACCCCGACTACAAGGGACCTCACTTCGATGCCGACATGGCGAGGAAGTTCCTGGCTGACGCAGGATACCCCGACGGTGCGGGCTTCCCCGAGATGACGCTGATGTTCAACACCAGCGAAGGGCACCAGAAGATCGCCCAGTTCATCCAGGGACAGTGGAAGGAGCACCTGGGCGTCGACATCAAGATGGCCAACCAGGAGTGGAAGGTCTACCTGAAGACCTTGACCGAGGATTCTCCGCAGGTCTGGCGGCTGGGTTGGTGCGCCGACTACACCGACGAGAACAACTGGGTCACAGAGGTCTTCCATCCTGGAATCGGTGCCAACCGGGCGAAGTGGCCTGAGGATGACCCGGCGGCCATCGAGTTCATGAAGGCGTGTGAGGACGCCGCGGCGGAGTCCGACCCTGCGAAGCGCAAGGAGCTGTACTTCAGGGCCGAGACGATCCTGTGTGAGGAGTACTGCACCATCATCCCCATCTACTTCTACACCCGCGTCGTCTGCACCAAGCCGTACGTCGAGCGTGTCTACATGCCGCTTGGCGGTCAAGGCTGGCATCTTTGGAAGGTCAAGGCTCACTAGGCATCGTGTCCTGATGAGCTGAGATGTGGATTCACCAGAGCCACGTAGTTCCCTTCGGGGAGCTACGTGGCCCTTGTCTTTCGCACCGAGGCGGGGGCATCACCCGTACCTGGGGGAAGCATGTGTCCTCGGATAGCCTTGGCTGAGTGACAGACGCTGGGGTCATCGACGCCAAGAGGTGGCTAAGTGAGGGAGACTCTGGCGCGGATGGCGCGATGCGGTCTGCTTATGAGGGGTCATGTCTAGGAGTACTCGCTGGGTCGTAGTTGCCATTCTGGCACTGCTAGGATGTAGCTTGGTCCTGCTCTGTATCGCAGGATCTCTGGGAGCGGTGCGATGGCTGGGCGCGCTGGGCGAGCTTGGCTCCCAAGCCGGGTGGACAGGCTCTGGCAGGACCGCTGGACACGAGGCCGGTGTGCTGAGGCTTTGGGGAGCTGACCCGGTGACGCTGGACCCGGCTCTGGTAACCGATGCTCATTCCGCCGAGTACGTCATTGAGATCTTCAGTGGCCTGGTCGCCTTGGACGAAGGGCTGAACGTTGTGCCCGACATTGCTGAGCGATGGGAAGTGAGCGCCGATGGATGCACGTACACCTTCAAGCTTCGGACTGGCGTTTGCTTCCATGATGGCCGGGAGGTGACTGCCCGCGATTTTAAGTACTCGCTAGAACGGGCGTGTGACCCCGTGTTGGGATCACCCGTTGCGCAGACCTATCTGGGCGACATTGTAGGGGCTCGATCGATGATCCGGGGCGAGGCGGACGAGATCGAGGGGATTCGTGTGCTGGGCGATGATGCCCTGGAGATGACCATCGACTCGCCCAAGGCATACTTCCTGTCCAAGCTGACCTACTCGACAGCCTTCGTTGTGGACCGGGAGAATGTTCAGAACGATGGAGCTGGCTGGACGGAGAAGCCGAATGGCAGCGGCCCGTTCGTGCTGGATGAGAGGGACGGGAAGAGGATAGTGTTGCTGCGGAACGAGCACTACTACGACGATCTGCCGTCTGTCAAGCGCGTGGAGTACACTCTGGGCGATGGAGACCCCATGTCGATGTACGAGGACGGCCTTCTTGACGTGGTAGAGGTGGGCATCGGAGACATCGAGAGGGTGAGGGATCCTTCGAATCCCCTGCATGCTGATCTTATGGTTGTGCCTCAACTGAACGTGCACTACCTGGGGATGAATGCTCTGCTCAAGCCCTTCGACGACATCAAAGTGCGTCAGGCTTTCGCCTGCGCTGTGGATCGACAGAAGCTGGCGACGGTGGTGCTGAAGGACACTGTGGTTGCAGCCTGGGCCATTCTTCCCCCGGCTCTGCGGGTGGGTGAAAGAGAAGGGTACGGGCTGGGATTCGATCCGGTCCGAGCCAAGCAACTGCTTGATGACTCGTCGTACGGTGGTGCGGAAGAGTTGCCATCGATTGTCTTGCATCTTGGTGGAGACAGTGGTATACTTCCCCGAACCGTTGAAGCGTTGCTTGCCATGTTTCGCGAGAACCTGGGAGTGGACGTTTCGGTGGAGGAGGCAGCGTGGTCCGTCTTCCTGCAAGATGTGCAGGAAGGGCGTTGCCAGATGTTCTCACTGGGATGGATGGGCGACTACCCTGACCCCCAGGATTTCTTGGATGTACTGTTCCACAGTCAGAGTGTGAACAACCACACCCGCTACGAGAACGCTCGGGTAGACCGGTACTTGGAGGAAGCCCGGGTCGAGCCGGACCGGGAGGAGCGTCGGGATCTGTACCGCAAGGCCGAGGAAATCATCGTTGCCGAAGCGGCCTGGGTGCCTCTGTGGCATAGCAACCGACATCTGTTGGCCAAGCCGTACGTACGGGGAGTGATTCACGCTGCTACTGTCGTGCCTTGGCTGAGGCACGTCGAGTTCCAGGATTGGTAATCGATCATTGAAGTGAGGAGGAATGCATGGGAACCCTGCTGCAAGTGAGGGGTCTGAAGACCCGGTTCTTCACCCAGGACGGCGTCGTCAACGCGGTTAATGGGATCTCCTACGACCTCAACGAAGGGGAGACGCTTGGCATCGTGGGAGAAAGTGGCTGTGGCAAGAGCGTCAGCGTGCTCTCCGTGATGCGGCTGATCCCTACGCCACCTGGTCGCATCGTAGGGGGAGAGGTGATGTACCAGGGGAGAGATCTCCTGACCATAGATGAAGAGGAGATCCGCCAGATCCGTGGGAACAAGATCGCCATGGTCTTCCAGGACCCGATGACGTCCCTGAACCCGGTGTTGACCATCAATCAGCAGGTCAGTGAGGCGCTCGAGCTCCACATGGGCATGGACAAGGACCAGGCGCGGAAGCGCACCATCGAGTTGCTGGGTATGGTGAACATCCCCGAGGCCGGCGATCGCATCAATGACTATCCTCATCAATTCAGCGGAGGCATGCGCCAGCGCGTGATGATCGCCATGGCGTTGTCGTGCAACCCTCAGCTTCTGATTGCCGATGAGCCGACGACCGCACTTGATGTGACCATTCAGGCACAGATCATCGATATCATCAAGCGTCTGAAGCAGGAATTGGGCATGGCCATCATCTGGATCACGCACGATCTCGGCATCGTGGCCGGACTTGCGGAACGGGTCATCGTGATGTACGCGGGACACCTGATTGAAGAGGCCAGTGTGAAGGATCTGTATGGTGATCCCAGACACCCGTACACTCTTGGGCTGCTTCGCTCGGTGCCTCGGCTCGACCAGAAGGTGAAGGAGAAGCTGATTCCCATAGAGGGACTGCCGCCAGACCTCATTGACGTCCCCCCGGGATGCCCATTTGCCCCACGGTGTGACTATGCCATAGAGCGCTGCCTGGAGGAGAACCCGCATCTGGAGACCGTCGGCCCCCGGCACAGAGTGGCCTGCTGGGTGGATATCACCGGAGGTAAGCGATAACGATGGCAAACAATGACGTTCTGATTGAAGTCAGGAATCTCAGGATGTGGTTTCCGATCACTCAGGGGATCGTCTTTCAGCGGCATATCGGCGATATCAAAGCCGTTGACGGTGTCTCATTCAGGGTCCGGCAGGGCGAGACTATGGGCCTGGTGGGGGAGAGCGGCTGCGGCAAGACGACTACCGGACGAGCACTTCTTCAGCTCTATCGGCCCACCGCCGGGGAGGTGCATTTCAAGGGCAATGACCTGTGTGCGTTGAAGGGCGAGAAGCTGCGCCGCATGCGCCGACACATGCAGATGATCTTCCAGGACCCGTATGCATCACTGAACCCTCGCATGACTGTGGGCAACATCGTGGGGGAGCCACTGGAGGTCCACGGTGTCTTGCGAGGTGCCGAACTGCGGGAGCGCGTACAGGAACTCCTTCAAATCGTCGGCCTTAATCCGTACTTCATCAATCGCTACCCGCACGAGTTCTCTGGTGGACAGCGGCAACGCATTGGGGTCGCGAGGGCTTTGGCTCTTCAGCCAGATTTCATCGTCTGCGATGAACCGATCTCGGCATTGGACGTCTCCATTCAGGCGCAGATCATAAACCTGTTGGAGAAGCTCCAAGAGGACTTCGACCTCACCTACCTGTTCATCGCTCATGACCTCTCTGTGGTGCGGCACATCAGCACGCGGGTAGCGGTCATGTACCTGGGCAAGATCGTGGAACTGACCGATCGGGATACGCTCTACGAGAATCCGTTGCACCCGTACACCAAATCGTTGCTCTCCGCGGTGCCTATCCCCGACCCTGTGGTGGAGGAGAAGCGGGAGCGCATAATTCTGAAGGGCGACGTACCGAGCCCGGCCAACCCGCCCAGTGGGTGCAATTTCCGGACGCGTTGCCCGGTGGTGATGGACATCTGCGCGGAAGTCGAGCCCGAGTGGAAAGACGTCGGCAATGATCACTGGGTGGCTTGCCACAGAGTCGGTTGATCGACGGAGTGCGCTGGAGGGCAGAGTAGCGAAGGGCCCTGGGGAGCAGGCGTGAGCCGGAGTTCAGCATGTGGAGGTCGCTGGAGGGTGCGGTGCCTCGTGATGGCTGACGCTCGGCTTCTTGCCGCAAGCTGATACCGGTGGTGTTGGTGTGGACGTGAAGAGAGGCCTTCCCTTGTCTGGGAAGGCCTCCTTGTTTCCTGGGTTGGTGGCTATGCGCGGTGCTACTTCTTCTTTCTGAAGGATGAGAGGAACGGGAGTAGCAGGGTGCCTGCCGTAGACGCCGCGGTCTGCATAGCGGAGCGCACTCTCTCACGGGTCCTGCTGAGCGCCTGCTTGCCGAGGGGAACGAAGCGCCACCACACCAACCGCCGTCTGGGTCCCTCCGGTGCACCCCACTGGATCATGGCTGTGGCCGATGTGAGTCCGGCGCCAAACCCAACCAGAAGAACGTGATCCCCGTCACCCAGGCGGCCCTCTTCGGCTGCTTCGCACAGAGCTACCGGAATCGACGCAGTGGACATGTTAGCATAGCGATCCACGTTCACGAATACCCTGTCCAAAGGGAAGCGCAGCTTCTTGGCGGCGAACTCGATTAGGCGTAGATTGGATTGATGAGGGATCATCAGGTCAACGTCGGACCAGGCCAGCCCACTGGCCCGGAGGGCGTCACGGGTCCCCCGCAGCATGGTCCTGACCGCGAATCGTCCGACAGTTTGTCCGTCCATACGCAGGTAGTGTCTGCCCTTCTTCAGCGTCTCCGGGCACAGGGGGTAGGCGCTCCCAGCTCCCTCGACGTAGAGCGAATCCCACTTGGAGCCCTTTGAACCCAGGTGGATTGCGCCTATGCCGCCGGGTTCATCCCTGGCCTCTATGACCGCGCACCCCGCGCCGTCACCGAATAGAACGCAAGTGCGTCGATCGTTCCAATCGACGAATGGGGTTACTACCTCTGCCCCGACGATCAAGACCCGCTGATAGATTCCACGCGCGATGAACTGAGCGGCTACTGACATTGCGTATATGAAGCCGGTGCATCCGGATCGAAGGTCAAAGGCTGCTGCCTTGTCCGCCCCCAGTCGATCCTGCAGCAGCGGGGCAGCTCCCGGCAATTGGTAGTCTGGGGACGTCGTCGCCACAATGATCAGATCCAGCTCGCTTCCCCTGATGCCCGCGCGATCAAGCGCATCCTTGGCCGCGGCGACCGACATCGAAACCACCGTGTCCTTCGGTCCAGCCATGTGTCGTTCACGAATCCCGGTGTGACTCGAAATCCACTCGTCACTGGTGTCCACTATCTGGGCAAGATCGTCGTTGGTCAGCACTATTTCGGGAACATACTTGCCCCAACCGGTGATGTACGCGTACTTCTCCACCACGGTCTACTCCCCCTATCAGATGATGGCTTCCGCGCGCGCCGCGCCGGCCGCACGAGACCCTCGCCTGCGCCCCTCGTGGAAATACACCACTACGGCTGTCATCGCGGCGATCAGGCCGATGGCCCCGGCTGCGATGATGATCGAGCGCTGCATCGCAGATACATCTTCTATGACTGGTTCGCCCGTTGCTTTGTGTCGGGCCGCCAGTTGCAGGTTGTTCGAAAGCCGCTGGCGGAACGCCATCGATGGTCTTACCCGCCCAAAAGCCATTCCCAGTTTCCCTCCGACCTGTGTCTCCAGCTTCGGGTCAGGCGCTTCCTTCTTCACGGTCAAGTTCCCTCACGTCGCCGAGGCTTCGCTTCAGAGCGAGCAGAGTCCGATAGTACAAGGACTTGATGGCCCCCTCACTGCGCCCCATGATCCTCCCTATCTCGGAGTTGGATAGCCCCTCGCTATGCTTCAGGATCAGCAGCTCCTGACGCTCGCGCGGCAGATCGCCGATGGCTTCGAGTAAGGCCTCCCGGTCTTCGGCTCTCTCCGCCATGAGTTCAGGCGCCTGATCTTTCGGCCCAACGATCACCAGTCCATCCAGAGACAGCACCTCGCGTCGACTCCTGTCCCGGTGCCAGTTGGCCACCAGATTGTGTGCGATGCGATAGAGCCATGCCGAGAATGGAAGGCCCCTATCCGTGTAGCGATGGATGTTGCTCAGGGCCTTGTAGAAGGTGCGCGAAGTAAGGTCCTCGGTGTCATGGTGGTTGCCGACGCGGTGGTAGACATAGTTGTATATCTTGTCCACGTAGGCCTCGTATAGTGCTCCGAAAGCCGACGGGTCCTCTTTGGCCCGGGCAACAAGCTCGCGCTCTCCCAAGCTCCTACCTCCGACGGCATCCGAGCGTCTCACTCTAAGAACACCCCTGGAGACGCTCAGTTGCGACTCCAACGTGCCTGCAGGGCTAGGACGTAGCAAGAGGATCAGCAACCATGGCCAGCCCCAGACAGCCAGGCCCTGTGTGCGTGCCCAGTGTCGGACCGGCATCAGCCACATAGGTGTGAACACAACTGAAGCGCTGCGCGAGTCGATCGGCGAGCTCTGTGGCCTCAGAAGGCACGTTGGTGTGGAGCACTCCTGCCCACACAGGAGTCTGAGTCCCCATTTGCTGAGCAGTGAGGTCCAACATGCGGCATACCACCTTTGACTTGGTTCTGACTTTCTCTACAGCGTCGATGGCCCCATCCTGGAAGCACAACAGTGGTTTGATCTTCATGAGGGCTCCAAGAAAGGCGGCTGCCCCCCCGATGCGCCCGCCTTTCTCGAGGTACTCGAGTGTGTCCACTGCGAAGTACAGGATTGTGTTCTGTACCATGCGGTCCAGCATATCCAGGATGTCCCGGCAACTGCGCCCCCGCTGCGCAGCCTCTGCTGCGGCAGTGACCATCATGCCGGTCGCCACCGAAGTGAACCGGGAATCCACGACCCGGATTCGCTCCGGATTCGGTAACATCTCTCGGGCCATCTGTGCGCTGGTGGTCGTACCGCTCAGCTCTCCCGAGATATGGATTGAGATGATATCGGAATCCTCTTCGAGCAAGCTCGAGTAGAGATCTAGAAACTCACCACTGGAGGGCTGAGACGTCTGAGGCAGGTCTTGTGCCTGGCCTAGCAGTTCGTGGAATCCCTCCGCGCTGATGTCAACGCCGTCCCGGTACGTCTGGCTCCCGAATCTGACGTTGAGCGGGATGATGGAGATGCCGTACCGGCTGACGATGTCTGGGGGGACATTCGCAGTCGAGTCGGACACGATTCTGATCATGCAGTGGCTCCTCTCTGTGGGTGTGGTCTAGTCCTGGCGTTGGACAAGGAGCTACTGTTCTGAGTCCAGTGCCACAACGGCGTCCAGCATGAAGTCGACCAGGGCGCTTCTACTCTCCTTGCTGAGTCCGGACAAGTACTTCTGGAAAGCTTGCAGCCGGGAGAGAACGCTCTCCGTCAGGGAGGCGTCATCCTCGTTGCGCAGTGATCTGCCGACGCTCAACCCGGCCAGCGCGCCAAGTCCTACATCTCCGGACTCGGCCAGCGACCGCAGAGTCCGAAACAGCTTGGCCTGCATTGCCCGTTCGAGACCTAGCTGGAGATTCAATAGCAGTGCCCCGATCATCTCGGCGCAGTATTCCAGTGGAGATTTGTCCGTGAGGGAGGTCAGCGTGTCCGCCAACGCCTTGCGCTGGTCAACCTGACTATCCGTTCTGAGACGATCCAGAATGGACTGGCGAAGCTGTTGCCAATCCTCCCCCAAGCTGGTGGCTGTTCTCTGGACCAGGCCGAGGCTCGTGGACGGTTCCTTCGGGTAGAACATGACCATCGTCCGACCGGGTCCCGCGCGCTTCTCTCTTCGCACGTACTGGCGACCGGCCAGCCCCTTGCTCTCCAGAACCTGCAGCATATCGTAGGCGGAGAAGCGGCTGACACCCAGTTCCTGCGCAAGCGTAGCGTAGTGGATCGGTCCTCGCGAGCGCTGGGACAGCTCTTTCAGCTTGTCCAGGAATGCTCTCTGTCTGTGGGTCAGTTTCATCTTGCCCTGCCGATCCCCAAAAAACCAAACTATTGGTACGTATTCTATCCGCTCTGGAGGCGTTTGTCAACTTTGCTTGCCTTGATCATGGTTTTGTGGTACACTCCCGGAGGTCATGGACAGATTCTGCTCATATGGGAGTGGGGATGAGAGGAAGGGCTCGCGTCGCAGCTTGCGTGGTGGTGCTGATCGTGGTTTGCATGTCTGTGGTGTGGTCTCGGTCAGCCTGTGAGTCCCCGGAGGTCCGGATCACCTCGCCGCAGATGAACGCCGAAGTGAGGGGGAAGGTTCTGATCAACGGGAGGGCTTCTCTTCCCCAGTTCGACTACTATAAGGTGGAGTTCGGCATTGGCCCGAATCCGACCGACTGGGCGTTGATCGGTGACATCCACAAGAATCCTGTGACCGACGGACTGCTAGCGACGTGGGACACGACGCTGCTGCCCGATGGCACGTATAGCCTTCGAATCCGGGTGGTAAGGCCAGACGGGAACTACGAGGAGCACTTCGTACCTCAGATCAAGATCGTGAACGCGGTGCCTACTGCGACGGTGACGGCGACGGCCTCGCCCACGTTCCTGCCCCCGACGATTCCTATGGGAGCGACGTACACTCCGGCCGTCACGAGGCCGACGGCGGCTCTGGCGCAGCCTACGCCGACCCCGACGCTGGCTCGTCCCACGCGGGCGGCGATGTCTCCCCTGGGAGACATCGAGGACTATCGTAACGCTCTGTGCCTGGGCGCGGGAGCGATGGGAGTGATCTTCATCCTGGTGGGCCTGATCCTCGCCATCAGGCGGGTGTTGTGAAGCCTGGCTGTGACGAAGGAGAACGCCGCCTAGCCCTCCCTGTTGGTGAGGGCTTTGTTGTTGCGCTGCGTAGGTACACCTGTGGGCGGTGGCACGCCGCACGGGTTCAAGTGATTGCCAAGGAGCCGAGAAGACAGAACAATGAATGCAGTGTGTTCGGCGTCACGCGATGTCGGGGCCGGCAGGCAGGAGCCCACGATCATCGTGGGATTGGGAAACCCGGGTTCTGAGTACACTCATACGCGGCACAACGTTGGCTTTCGGTGTGTCGATCGATTGGCTTCGTCCCACGGACTGCGGTTCAAATCCACTCGATTCAAGTCGTCTCTGGCCGTCGGCTTGATCTCAGGCATCAGTGTGGTGCTGGCCAAACCGCTGACGTACATGAATCTCTGTGGTCGGGCGGTTGGTTCTCTGGTGCGGTATCACCGGGTCGATCTGGAGCGCTTGCTGATCGTGTACGACGATCTGGACTTGCCTCTCGGTCAGGTGCGCCTGCGCTCGTGTGGAGGCTCGGGAGGGCACAAGGGGATGAGGTCCATTATCGACTCGTTGACGGCCAGTGAGTTCCCTCGCCTGCGCGTGGGCATTGGGCGCCCCGTCGCGCAAGACCCCTCCGACTACGTCCTGGACTCCTTTTCGGTGGACGAGAGAATCGTGATGGATTCTGCGTACGATCGGGCTGTGCAAGCGATGGAGTGCTATCTGGTCCATGGTATAGAGGCTGCCATGAACGAGTTCAACGGGTAGGGATCTGAGAGTGAACCTGTCAGGGTTGCTGGGATTGTTGGACGCCGTGCCGGAGTACCGGCGGCTGGTGGAGTCGCTCGAGGCCCAACTGGCGGCAGGTACTCCTGGAGGGCCATCAGCGCAGTTGGACGAGTCAGGGGCGGAGTGGCCTGCTCTGTGTCTGCCCGAGGCGGCTCGTCCGTTCTTCATCGCGGCGCTGCAGCGGAGGTGGGAGGGGCCGATCCTGGTGGTCGCCTCGCGCCCTGAGCGTTCGCGCCGTCTGTATGAGGAGATTGGTGTCTGGTCGCAGACTGCAGAACGGGTGCACTACTTTCCGGCCCCGGAAGCCCTGTTCTATGATCGAGCCTCATGGAGCGCGGACACGATTCGCGAGCGTCTGTCGGTGCTGGCCTTGCTTGCCGGAAGCTCCTCAAACGGCCACCGGGATGGGACGGATGCACCGGGTGAATCGGATGAGCATCTGGGACACCGGGTCGTGGTTGCCTCGCTGTGGGGGATCATGACCAAGACGGTGCCCCCCGCCCAGTTTCGCCGCGGAACGAGGACGATAAGGGTCGGCGAGGTGCTGCCTCCGCGCCAACTCATGGGTTGGCTGATGCGCTCTGGCTATGAGCGGTCCGCTGTGGTCGAGGAGCCGGGAGCGTTCAGTCAAAGGGGCGGCATCATCGATGTCTTCTCTCCCCAGGATGCGATGCCCGTGCGGCTGGAGTACTTCGGAGATGAGGTGGAGAGCCTGAGGGTGTTCGACCCGACGACTCAGGTGTCGGAGGCGGCAATCGAGCACTGCATCATCGTTCCAGCCAGCGAGGCGCTACCTTCGTACGGGCGTCACGCGGCGCGCATTCTCGGGACGCAAGTCGTACCGGGCATGAAACACCTGAGCCAGCAGCGACGAGATGAAGAGGTCGCGCTGCTGGCCGATGGAAGACACTTCAAGGGGATGGAGTACTACCTGCCCTATCTATACCCACGGCCCGGGAGTCTGTTCGACTTTCTGCCGGAGTCGGCCCTGATCATCGGGGACGACTCGCTGGCCCTTCAGTCGGCCGGTCTAGCCTTGGAGAATCAGGCTACGGCGCTGCGTGCCGAGCTTGTGGACGCTAATGAGCTTCACCCGGACGCCATTTCGCCACACTTCGCTTGGGATGACACACGGAGTGCCATGAGTCAGCTCGTCACCATGAGTGCCGGGTTCTCATCATTCGGTGGGGGCTGCCTGCTGCCGGAGGACACGATTCAGGCCGCATCGCGGTATGCTGGTCGGCTTGGCGAGGCGCTGGACGACCTGGTGGAGCGGAAGGAGTCCGGCGGCCGAGTCATCGTGGTAAGCCGGCAGTCGCAGCGGTTGTCAGCGATGCTTGAGGAGAGGAATGTGTCGGCGGTTCCTCAGAGCGATCTGGAGAATCTGCCACCTGCCGGGAGCCTGGTGTTGGTGGAGGGATCGCTGGCGGAAGGATTCGTGCTGCCCACGGATGGCCACAGAACTGGTGAAGGATACGCCGATGTCCTGAGCTTGTATTCCGATGCAGAGATCTTTGGCTGGACTAAGCCTCATCGCAGGCGGGCGCAGCGTAGGCGGAGCGTTTCGCCCGAGTCCTTCTTCTCTGATCTGTCTAAGGGTGACTACGTCGTTCACTTCGAGCACGGCATCGGCACCTACCAGGGGATCGTGCACAAGTCGATCGGCGGTGGAGTGGAGCGCGAGTACCTCGAGCTGGAATACGCGGCCGGAGACCGACTGTACGTTCCCATGCAGCAGATAGACCGGGTCAGCCGGTACGTGGGACCGGATGACCGCCCGCCCAAGCAGCATCGTCTCGGAACGGCGGAATGGGCACAGATTCGGGAACGGGCTCGGAAGGCAGCGGAGGATATTGCTCAGGAACTCCTCGAGGTCTACGCTTCTCGGGAGCTTGTTCAGGGCCACGCTTTCCGTCCGGATACCCCGTGGCAGGCAGACCTGGAGGCCTCTTTCCCCTACGAAGAGACCCTGGATCAGGCCAGGGCGCTTCGCGAAGTGAAGTCAGATATGGAGAGACCCCGACCCATGGATCGCCTGGTCTGCGGTGACGTGGGCTACGGCAAGACCGAGGTGGCGCTGAGGGCAGCGTTCAAGGCCATGATGGATGGGAAGCAGGTTGCCGTGCTGGTGCCCACCACGATTCTGGCCCAACAGCACTACATGACATTCCAGCAACGTCTGGACCCGTTTCCGGTCAAGGTTGAGATGCTCTCACGATTCCGCTCGCGCAAGGAACAGCGTGCCATCCTCGAGGAACTGAGCGCCGGCCGAGTAGACGTGGTCATCGGAACGCATCGCCTGATCCAGAAGGATGTGGTCTTCAAGGACTTGGGGCTGCTGATCATCGACGAGGAGCAGCGCTTCGGCGTGAAGCACAAGGAACTGCTCAGGCGGATGCGCAGGGAAGTCGATGTGCTGACCATGACTGCCACTCCGATCCCGCGCACCCTGCACCTCTCACTCACCGGGGTGCGCGACATGAGCACGATAGATACGCCCCCCGAAGAGAGGCTCCCGATCCGCACGTCGGTGAGCGAGTACGATCAGGGCCTGGTTAGGAAGGCGATCCTGCGCGAGATGGACAGGGGCGGACAGGTCTATTTCGTGCACAATCGCGTGCAGGATATCGAATTCGTGGCCGGACGCCTTCGCGAGGCCGTCCCTGAGGCCAGGTTCGCCGTCGCACACGGGCAGATGGATGAGGATCAGCTCGGACGCGTGATGCTGGAGTTCTCCGGAGGACACTACGATGTCCTCATCTGCACGACCATCATCGAGAGCGGGCTGGACATCCCCAACGTGAATACCATCATCATCGATCGCGCGGATTCCTTTGGCCTGGCGCAACTGTATCAGCTTCGGGGCAGGGTGGGGCGCTCGGTTGATCAGGCCTACGCCTATCTCTTCTATGACCAACACCGGGGGCTGTCGGTGCCTTCCCAGAGGAGGCTGGAAGCGATTCTGGAAGCCAGCCAACTGGGTGCCGGATACCGGGTCGCCATGCGCGATCTGGAGATCAGAGGGGCGGGCGAGATCCTGGGGACGAGACAGCATGGCCACATCGCAGCCGTGGGGTTCGATCTGTACTGCCGTCTCCTGGCCAATGCCATGAAGGACCTCAAAGAGACGGGCGACCAGGCACAACGGGCGCCCGAACGCGTGGCTTCAGTTGCTGCCGAGGGAGAGGCTCTTGGACTGGGTCCCGCTGTGGACCTTCCGCTCTCCGCGTACTTGCCAGATACGTACGTCGAGGACGGTACGCTGAGGCTTAGACTCTACCGTCGCCTGGCAAGGCTGGACGCGTTGGACGAGATAGATGCCGTGGCTGCCGAGTTCAGGGATCGTTTTGGCCCACTGCCTTCTGTGGTGCAGAACCTCGTCTATCTGCTGCGGCTCAAGGTCCTGGCCACCCAGGCGGGCGTTCAGGCGATTGCCTCGGACCACAACTCGGTTGTGCTACGCTTTCCCCGGCGCATACGTGCCCCCCGAGCGCTGGCGCACGACTCCAGCGTCAGAGTGATGCGAAGCCAGCTCAAGCTGCCGCGCGACTCGGGTTGGCAGGGGCACCTGGTGGAGGTTCTCGATGCGCTGATTGCCGAACCCCTGGCGCAGGCCTCTGGCAAGTAGCCCGGGCATCAGATCGGATGACGAGTGCCGGCTGCCCATGTGGGATATGCGTGGGATAGGTGTGGGATAACGTTAGCCCGTGGGGGTACTCTACTTCAGGATGTAGTGAGTGGCCCGCTTGCGCCCAATCCTCAGAAGGATGCCTCTGTGCACCAGATCGGCCAGGTCGCGTCGGATGGTTTCGGGGCTAACGTCAGGGCAGAGTTCCTGATACTCCCGGTTGGCGATGCGCTGGTGATCGGAAAGGTAGGCCAGGGCCAGCATCTGACGATCGTTCAGTTCCAGATGAGCCCAGCCACCGGGCAGTCCGGGCGTGGCCAGGAAACGGTCTCCGTGACCTCGCAGCGTGACCACAAAACCATTGGCCTTCTCCTGGAAGCGAGGGGCCGGCAGACCATCCTCGCGCATTAGGCGGATCATCCGGTCTATGCCGTAGCCCAGGCGCTCGATGAAGCCCATGTCCGAGAGTACCTGAACGATGGCCTCATTGCGAGAGAAGCGCTCGTCGACGATGTTGGCCACCGTGATGTGTCCGGGCAGCTTCCCAGGACTGTAGAACTCGATCCGATCGGAGAACATCAGGATGCGGATCGTGTCCCCTTGGGCATCGTAGTCTCTATGAGCCACGGCGTTCACGATGGCCTCGCGCACTGCCTTGGCGGGGTATTCCGGTCGCTCCTCGCGCTCCAGAGACGAGAGTCGCGCCCCGTGACGCATGTTGGCCAGCACGAACGCCTCGGCCCGGCGAATCTGGTCCGGCAGGGGACCCCGAATGCTCTCACGGACGAACGAATCGGTCATGGTGTGACCGGCGTAGCGGACTACGATGATCTCTGCGGTGCGAAGAAAGCGCTCGGTGTCCTTCCCGAAGAGCAGTATCCCGGCATAGGTCGGGGTTCCGGGATCGCCGGTGATGCATCCTCGCGTTCTGAGGAGATCCTCGACGGACGTGCCGGACAACGGGCCGGACGCCTCGGCGTACTCCTTGGCGCGATCCCAATCGATATCCTGAGAAGTGGCGTCTCGAGCGGGCAGCGATTCGAACGACAGGTGCCCGCGCTCGAGAAGCAGGGTGCGAAGCTTTGCAGGCGGTATCGGTCTGGCAGCGCGCCCCTCGCGCTCGAAGTACTTGCCATCCACAGCGTACACGTGAGGTAGGCCAGGTGGGACCGATATCGCCACAACGCTGAAGTCGTTGAGGCTCACGATCTCCGGCAGGGGTATGATCAGGGGCGGTTCGCAATGGAGAGCTGCCTGAATGGCGAGGTCCAGAGTGGAGTCAGCGTCCTGCAGACCGAGTAGACCGCCTTCTCGGGGAGAGACACCCACCAAGACTGTGCCGCCCTCTGCATTGGCCATGGCAGCCAAGACCTGGGCCAGAGCACTGACCGAAACTCGCTCGACACAGAACTCGACTCTCGACCCTCTGCCCTGCTTCCAGATCGAGAGCACTTCCTCTCCGGTCACCAAGCACCCCCACTCGGTCGCCCGGTGCTGTGCAGAAGGGCGGCCTATCTTGCCCCGAGCGCTGACCTCAGGGTATCATTCGCCAGGCAGCGGGGTGTCCTCTTCCGCCGAGGCCGAAGATGCTGGCGCCAGGGCGATAGGCACTACCTGATCCATGCTGCTCACGAATTCGAACTTGAGGCGCCGTCGCACCTTGGATGGTATGTCTACCAGATCCTTCTGATTCTTCTCGGGCAGGATCATGGTTTCCAGTCCGGATCTGTAGGCGGCCAGAACCTTGTCTCTGATGCCTCCGACGGCCAGAATCCGTCCCCGCAGAGTGATCTCGCCGGTCATGGCGACATCGCGGCGAGCGGGTCGATCGGTGAGAGCCGACACCAAGGCTGTGGCGATGGTGATGCCCGCGGACGGCCCGTCCTTGGGAATGGCGGACTCCGGTACGTGAACGTGAACGTCCAGCTTGTCGAAATCCACGTCCTCGAAGTCCAGATCACTGGCGCGGGAACGCACGTAGCTGAGGGCAGCTTGCGCCGATTCCTGCATGACGTCCCCCAGTTGCCCCGTAAGGGTGAGGCTGCCCTTGCCTTTCATCAAGGTGACCTCCACGGCAAGGATGTCGCCCCCGGCGGCGGTGCAGGCCAGCCCCGTCGCCACGCCGATCTCGTCGCTCTCCTCTGCTCTACCGAAGCTATACCGAGGGGGCCCAAGGTACTTCCCCAGTGACTGTGTCGTGATGTGAGTGGGAGGCTTCTTCTCCTCTGCCAGCATTCGGGCTACTTTTCGGCAGATGTTGGCGATCTCCCTCTCCAGATTCCGTACTCCGGCCTCGTAGGTGTACTCCCGGATGATCTGCAGGATGGCCGTGTCTGAGAAGGCCAGATCGGCCAGTCCGTTCTGCTCCACTTGCCGGGGAACGAGAAAGCGCCTGGCTATCTCCAGTTTCTCTTCCTCAATGTAGCCAGGGAACTCGATAACCTCCATCCGATCCTGAAGCGCCGGCGGGATGGGGTCCAGCATGTTGGCCGTCGTGATGAATATCACCTTGGACAGATCATATGCCACGTCGAGGTAGTGATCGGAGAAGGCATAGTTCTGCTCTGGGTCGAGCACCTCCAGCAGAGCGGCCGACGGATCGCCCCGGAAGTCCTGCCCGACCTTGTCAATCTCGTCCAGCATGAACAGAGGGTTTGCTGTCCCGGCTTTGCGCATCGTCTGGATCACGCGACCGGGCAGAGCGCCGACGTACGTGCGTCGATGCCCACGGATCTCGGCCTCGTCGTGGATGCCTCCCAGGCTAACCCTTACGAACTCTCGGCCCAGGGCCAGAGCGATCGAGCGACCAAGGGAAGTCTTACCGGTCCCCGGTGGGCCGACGAAGCAGAGGATCGGGCTCCGCATCTTGTCCGGGGCCAGCTTTCGAACTGCCATGTACTCCAGCACGCGTTCCTTGGCCTTGGGGAGTCCGTAGTGGTTATCCTCCAGAATCTGGGCGGCCTCGCCCATGTCGAGATTATCCTCGGTCTCCTTGTCCCACGGAAGGCTTACCAGCCAGTCGAGGTACGTTCGAATGACCCCCACCTCTGGGGCGATAGAGGGGAGCATGGAAAGGCGGCTCAGTTCACGCTCGGCCTTTGCCCGCACTTCCTCCGGCATACCGGATGCCCCCACCTTGGCGCGTAATTCGCTGACCTCTTGCTGTTGCGGGTCACTCTCGCCGAGTTCGTCCTGGATCGCGCGCAGCTGCTCTCGCAGGAAGTACTCCCTCTGGCTCTTGTCGACCTCCTGCTGGATCTGTGACTGGATGCGGTTCTCCAGCTCCAGTACGTCCAGCTCCTTGGCCAGCAGTATGCTGACTCTCTGCAGGCGGACGGTCGAGTCGCTGGCCTCGAGAAGCTCCTGGCGCTCATGAACCTTGAGATCCAACACCGAGGCGATCAAGTCCGCCAGCCACCCGGGATCGTCAACATTCATGGCAGCGACGTAGGCATCCTCGGGTACGCTGCTGCTGAGGTGCACGACTTTGTCGAAGAGGGCCAGCACAGCACGGCGGAGCGCTTCAGTGGAGGGGCCTTCTTCCGTGGATTCCTCCAGGGGGACGGCTCGTGCCACGATATGAGGATCACTCTGTAGAAGCTTGAGCACTCTGACTCGGCGCTGTCCTTTTGTCCAGATGCTGGTCGTCCCATCGGGCATCCTCAGCATCCGTCCGATCACGACTTCCGTCCCGATGGTGTAGAGATCCTCGAATTCCGGGTTCTGGACCTCTTCGTCCTTCTGAGAAACCACTATCAGTCGTTGGTTGGCTGACATCGCCGCGTCTATGGCCCTCAGCGAGCGTTCGCGTCCCACGAATAGCGGTGTGAACATGTGTGGAAAGAGGACCGTGTCGCGTACCGGAAGAAGCGGGCGGTCCAGGCAAGCCTCCGGACCATCGTCCGGCAATTCCGCATCCTGGACGTCTGCGAAACTCTCAAGGGAGAAGAAATCTTCAACGGTCATTTAACGGGAAGCCTCCGCGCTCGGCGAGTTCGTGCTGTCTCGTGCCTGGGCAGCCTGTCTTGAGCCTCAATCATACCACAATTCGCCCAGAAGACAAGACACGAACTCGATTGAGAAGGCACGTGATACGCGTGCCTGGCGGTTCGTGGAGACTCGAGGGGTCATTGCAGGGGAGCACTCTGTTCAGAAGGGCCCTGCGTGTGGATCGAGGGGCGCCGTTGGCGTCGGGATCGTGCGTCCAGTTGAGACGGCATCGACCCGAACCGGACATCGCGGCGCCCAGTCTGCTCGACAACGTCGCCGTTGACCTCGGCCGCTGGAGTGGAAGCAATCTGTTGGCACAGTATCTTGCACCTGACAGCCTGTCGTAGTTCTTGGTGCCCTGCAGGACGGGCAGGTTTCCGGTCGGAATCAGTGGGTCTTCCCCTTTGGGACCCGCTCTTCGCGGTCCCTGCAGCAATGATGCACCACCACAGACCCATTGGAGCCATTCATGACAGGATCTCGGCTTGTACTCGTGGCTTGCACAGGAATACAGGTAGGTTGTCAGGCGGGGACGGAGTCTTGGTAGGAAGCGCTTCTAGATCCGATTGAGTGCGAGGCGAGGCTAGAGTTTAGAGGGCCGAAGGAGTGATACAGGCAAACCGCAGATAGAGAGACTGTTGAAGAAGTGGGGTCTACCTTGCCTGATGACAAGGATGCTGCTACACTAGACGATATCGACTTGGCTGAGCGCTGATCGCTTGGCACGTCGCTGCCCCCGCCAGTGCGTCGTCCCAGAGGAACTAGGCCGCTGGCGCTTGAAGGTCATCTGCAAGTCCTGGATCAGCAGCGCCTGGCCGATCTCGTCCCTGACACTCCTCAGAGTATGCCCTCTCGTGATCATTGTCGGCCTACGCCCAGTCACTGCGTTGGTAGGTGTTGCTCCGTGCCCAAGATCGGTTTCCCAGGGTCGGACCGACCACCCCCGGCTGCTACTCACACGCAGGATGGAACAACTCACCCCCAAGTGACCTCTTGGGATGCACTCGCCTCTCTTTGACTGCGCCCGCTACTGAGTACCGCGGCCTTTCGCCCTTGACGCTAGGGCAAGCTGAGGATTGCTGTGATTGCTAGCGACCGCTTGACAAGCATGCGAATTCGTGATACAATGTTTACCAATACAGAATAACAATCCACATAGTGGAACGACAATCCATAAGACGAATTGATGACCTATAGTAGGAGCTCTGCAAGACGCTCTTCAAGGCAGAAGCCAAACTTGACGGCTGCGGCCGCTTTGAACCATGGGCTAACTCATCTCAAGAGAGTGGTTTGGTCCCTACGGAGGAGTCCATCCAGTGATTAACTCAATCCTCAAAGCCATCGACATCATGGCCCTGTTCAGCACGTCAGAGCCACGCCTATCCCTCGCAGAGATCAGCAAGCGCCTGGGCCTGCCCAAGAGCACAGCCCATCGCCTGCTCGCCACTCTGCTCTCGCGGGGCTTCGTCGAGAAGGTGGATGGTGACCAGTACGCCCTCGGAACAGCGATCATGGCACTCACGCAGGCCGTGCGGGTGAACGTCGAGCTGCGCGATCGTGCCGCACCACTTCTGCGAGAGTTGGCAGACGCGAGTAGAGAGTCAGCCTACCTGACTGTAAGGGATGGTGACTACTGTCTCTACATCTATGCCGTCGAATCACCGCGCAGACTATTGGCTCGCACGGCTGTGGGCGACAGAGCCCACATGCACTGTACATCGGTCGGGAAGGCAATCCTTGCCCTTTTGCCCAATGAGGAGATAGGAGAGATCGTGGCACGAACGGGATTGCCTGGCTTCACCGATACGACCATTACCGATGTGGACGCCCTGTATGAAGACATGGAGAGGACTCGGACCAGGGGTTATGCCCTTGACTGCGAAGAGCACGAGACAGGCACGTACTGCATTGGAGCACCCATCGTCAACGAGCACGGCCGAGTCATCGGAGCTTTGAGCATCTCAGGGGCAGAGCCGACCATCGTGCGAGAGAGAGTCGAGGAGATGGCGGCACAGGTAGTGCATGCGGCGCACCAGGTTTCGCGCCGTATGGGCTACGTGCCTTCACGAATGTCGGCAGTGGCTGCTGGACCTAATACCAGTCAAATCAGGGGGAAGAATCTGTGAATGCGACACTCGACCTGAGGGGTGTTATTTGCCCCGTGGTAACGCCATTCGACGAGCAGAGCCAGATTGACTACGAGAGCACCGGGGAGCTGGTGGAGTTCCTCATCGACCACGAAATCCATGGTTTGATGGTCGGCGGCACCACCAGTGAAGGCATGTTGCTCAGGATGGAGGAACGGAAGGTGCTCACTGAGTTCCTGATCAGGCACGTAGGCGGGAGGATTCCCGTAATCGTTCACACCGGATGCATCAACACAGCTGACACGATTGGCCTGACGCTGCATGCTGCGGATGCAGGGGCGACGGCAGCAGCCATGATCTTGCCGTACTACTTCACTCTGGATGATGACTCGCTGTTCCTGCACTTCACACGTGCCGCAAGGGCTGTGCCGGATCTGCCGCTATTCATCTACACCTTCCCGGGAA
>Ga0180432_10003979_pt1 | contig 20681 bp, 12 predicted proteins | sample SS_ome_10_FD_132414 | JGI IMG/M metagenome (GOLD analysis project Ga0180432, IMG submission 132414) | Hypersaline lake sediment archaeal communities from the Salton Sea, California, USA - SS_1_MS_2 metaG | ecosystem: Environmental > Aquatic > Non-marine Saline and Alkaline > Hypersaline >...
AGCTCTCGTGGAGCGTCAGATCGCCGCCGGCGGCATCGCAGAAGAGCGGATCCGAGGAGACGTTGCCGTCCACGCCCAGCTGATCAGCGATCGGGGTTGTCCAGTCGCCCCCCTCGTTTCCGTAAAGGTCGCAGCAGGAGAGCATGACATCGCTCGAGTCGTGAACGTAGATCGCCTCGCCCGTCGTGCCGAAAGCGATGATGGTTTGCTCCAATGTGGCGGTCGCCAAGCTGTCGCAGTAGAGAGCGCCGCCGGCCAAACCGGCCGCGTTGCCGAAGAAAGTGCAACTCGTGAGCGATAGACTCGAGGCCGCCCGGGCCAGACAGGCGGCGCCCGCCGAATCGGCCGTATTGCTGCTGAAGGTAGACAGACCGATCGAGGGCGAGGCCTCGTTAATGTGGATTGCACCCCCGTAGGGTGCGCTGTTCGTCTCGAAGCGGCAGCTGGTGAGGATCGGATCGGCCCGGTGCACGGCCAGGGCGCCACCGAGGCTGTCGGCGATATTGTCACGGAAGAGGCAGTCGTCAAAGGTCGCGGCTGCCAGACTGTCGCAATAGACCGCACCGCCGCGGGGGGCGCGGTTGGCAGAGAAGATGCAATTGGCGATCGTGGGGGTCGCGAGCGTGTCACAGAGAATCCCCCCGCCGAAGCCGGGATCGTATCCGTTCCGGATCGTGACTCCTTCCAGGACCGACGAGGCCCCCTCGGCCGAACCGAAGGTGACGCTCCGGTGGGGCTCGAGCTCAGTCCCTTCGCAGTCCAGGACGCAACGTCCGGGATCGGCGCTCATCGAGCGGATCGTGATGGCTTTGCCCAGGTAGTCGAGATCCCGATTCCCATCCCCGCGGAAGAGGCCGTCGGTGAGTTCGATCAACTGACCTTCCCCGGCGGCGTCGATTGCATCCTGGATGGTGTAGAAATCGCCGGTGCTGTCGGGTTTGACCACGAAGGACGTGCCGACGATCGGCACCGTCTCGTCGTAGCGGAAGTGGTTCGCCTTGGTGACGGTGATTCGGAGCGTTCCCGGCTCGACTTGGGGCACCATCTCGACCGCCTGCGGCTGCCCGGTGGCGTCGGCCACGCCCACGATCTCACCGTTCACGGTGAGTGCGATCACCGCGCCCGAATCGGCCTGAACCGCGAACCACTCGGCGTTCATCGGGCAGGTCGGGTAGTGGTCGACGGTGAGCTCTTCCGGGACCTCGGAATACAGGGTCGTATAGGCATCGCCGTGGTGGTGATAGAGGTTGTAGGTCGCGATCTTGGCTTCGGGGTTCGAGGGCCAGCTGCTGGCTTCCAGGAAGTAGAGCCCCGAGGCCATCGCGAAGGCGGTGCGGAGGCTGGTGCCGCCGGTTGTGTCCCGCGATGCGTCGCCGTACGTTGGGTCGAAGTTGGGCCAGAGAGCATCGAACATGCCCCAGGCGAAGACATCGTTGACGAAGGAGAAGGAAAAGGCCGATGCCGCGACCGTTCCCAGGATTCCCCCCGGCATGCGGTGAGAGGCCTCGACGAAGCACTCTTCGGGGTTGTCGTAAGCCCCGGTCTGGCAGTTGATATTGAAGGCGAAGGGAAGCTTGTCATTGGTGAGGTCGGCAAGGTCCTCGATCAGATAGCCGGGCTCACCCCACCCGTGCTCGTCCCCGTGATCGCGATGGAAGACCATATAGGTGCCAGCGTTGATGGCGGCGTTGATCCCGGCGGCGCTACCGGACCAATCGGTTAGATAGGTCGCGTTCTCGGGGATATACCCGAGGCTGTCGGGACCGAAGTGGTCCACGACGAGCGGGGTGTTGACATTGGTCGACCAAACGTCCCCCGGCACGCCCGAGTAGATCGCGTACTCCCGCACCGGCTCTTTGCCCAGAACCAGGCTCTGATGTCCGTAGATGATCTCCGAGCAGAGGGTGAACCAGCGGGAGGTCTGCCACCCACCGGCGATCAGCGGGTGGTTGTAGAAATCGGCATCGGTGACGGGCTGTCGCTCGTAGGAGAGGACCTTGCCGATCATAATCGCCAGCTCGGTCGAATCGCGCGCCGTGATGCGCGAGGCGATCATGTCGGGAAGGTGGTCTTCGTCGACGTCGGCGTAGATGTTGTCGGCCGCGCAGTAGTCGTTCCACCGGGGTGATGCGATGCCGCTCTCGGGGGCGCCGGCCTCCGGGTAGTCCCCCAAGAGCAAGAAAGCGGCCGGAGCCGGATCCCAGTTGGCGTAGGCATAGTCGAGAAACGACTCGATCGCCTCCGAACTCGTTCCGCCGACATCGGTCGTCGTGAAGACACCGGTCGAGATCCCCTGGACCGTGCGCCAGGATCGGAGCGTGTCGGCCCAAGCGATGAAGTCGGGATCGTCGGGTACGATGATGACGTACTCGTATCCGCTCCGGGTCATCGGCGGGCCATCGAAGTCGACCGGCGGGAGCGAAGCGTAATTGGTCAGGTGATCGCGGAGGATCGGTTCCCAATAGCGGTTGCGGAGACGCTCGTCCCCGAATTGCCCGCTGCCACCTTCGAAGTCGATCCGGATCTCGAGATCCGTATAGACGATCAGCTCCTTGCGCACTGGGTTGTATTGGAAGGGCGTGATGCCCAGGGACACGACATCGATTCCCCGTACCCGGCGGGTGCCGGACAGCCCAACCGGGCTCTCGGGGTAGAAGGCGTCGCGGGCGTAGACGCTCCCATCCCGCTCGTACTCGAGCGGGGTGTCGTTTTCCTCCGAGTTGATCTCGGGGGCCGGCGCGATGTCGAAACCCTCGTAAACCTCGGTGTGGGAGGAGAGGATTTGGACCCGAGCCGAGGCGCCGCCGGGGATGGCCACAAAGCGCCCCATGCCGGGCAGATCGGGCCTGCCCGGCTCGCCGGGTAGGAAGACGCCCGGCAGGGTGATCTTCTTCTTTGCTTCGCCCCGGATCTCCACCGGCTCGATGCCGAAGGAGCCCATCTGAAACCGAAGCTCCACCCCCGTGGGGGCCTCGGACTCCAGGGAGAGCAGATTCTCTTCCGACCCTATGCCGGTTCGGATGAGTTCCGCACGGGCGACACCAAAAACGGACAGGATCGCCAGGATCGATCCCAAGGCTGTCAGGTGGTTCAATCTCATCGGGGGACAACCCTCACTGATGCTTGGGGCTGAGCTGCAACCGTCCTGGTGGCGGGTTTCAGCCTGTCAACTCATTGTCCTCGCTACAATTATACCATGTCCGGCACCCGTTTCCCAGTGGGAGGCGGGCCATGGCTCACCTCGGCCACCGCCGGCAAGCGGCACCGATTGTAACACCTAGAGCAGGCCTTGGGTTCGATACCAAGTGAATGCGCGCTCGATCGCATCGTCCACCGCGAAAGGGCGGAATCCGAGCTCTTCCCGCGCCTTCGATGTATCATAGGTCTGACTGTGTTTCATCATACGGACCCCGGCCATGGGGAAGAGGGGTGCGGTGCCCGTTGCCCGCGCCCAGACCTCGGTGGCGAGACTGGCGGCCTCGGCGATGAAGAACGGCAGGGCGAAGCGGGGGGCGGAGACCCCGGCGATGCGGGCGCAGCGGGCCAGGAAATCCCGGCAGCTCATGTTCTCGGCGCCCAGGATATACCGCTCGCCACAGCGGCCCCTTTCCGCCGCTAGCAGGATTCCCTCACCCACATCCCGTGTCGGCACGGCGTTGAGCTGTCCGGGCAGGTAGGCGGGCATCATACCCCGCGCCAGCGGCAAGAGCACCTGTGCGGTCGTGAGGCGCGAGTCGAGCTCGTCAACGCACAGCGTAGGATTGACGATGACCGCTCTCTCCGGATCGCTCATCACCATCCGCTCCATCTCGGCCTTGACGGCGAAATAGGGCGAGTCATCAGGCACTGGGAATCTTGAGTCCGACTCGCGGGCCGGGCGCGAATGGGGCGCCGGCTCTCCGCCGGGCCCTTCGGGTATGCCGATCGTGGCGCAGCTACTCACGTAGACCCAGCGCTTCAGTTCGGGTGCCTCCTGTACCGCATTCAGAAGGTGGGAGAGGTGGCGCCGGGCACGGGCGAGGAGTGCGGCTTTGCCGAAGTGCCTCGCCGGGTAGGTCCCGGCGGTGTGGATCAGGAGGTCGCACCCGCGGAGGGCGGTGGAGAGTGAGGCGGGGTCTCCCAGATCGCCAACGGCGATCTCGACGTTCCCCAAACCTTCCAGATTGCCCCGGTCACTGTTGGGTCTAGCGAGCGCGCGAACCCGAATGCCGCGGGCGAGGCAGGCTCGGAGGGCGTGGGCGCCGATCATGCCGGTGCCGCCGATGACCAGGGCGTGAGTGAATGGGGTGCTCATGAGGGGATCCTAGGGTCGGAACGGGCGCGGGGACAACCGAGATCGACGCCTCGGATCCGCTATCCGCTGCCCCACCCCAGTGTGATCCGCAACATGCGCCCCTCACCCAGCGTGCCGCGTGAGATCCATGTACGTACCGACGCACTGGGATAGAAACACTCCCGATCGAACGGGTTCGCCACGTTGAGGTCGGCCGGGACTTGGCGGGAGTATCCGAGGCGCGTGTCTCGGGCATCGAGATCCACCACATCCTGGTGCCGCACCGCAGCCATTCCGAGGCCGCGCGCCTCGGCGAGCCCCGGAAGGCTCGTCATCACGATCATCCGTGTCAGAACGCCACGCCCGTCGTCACCATCACCCCCACGCCCGGCCCCAGCGTTCCCTTGGGCGCCCATGTGCTGTTCGTGGTGGTGGGATACCGGATCTGCTCGTCCAGCAGGTTGGAGACCCGCACACTCAGGAAGAGCGGGGATCTGGCCAATCGCTCGAGTCGGATGTTCGCGCCCAGAAGCACGTAACCGTCGACGGAGTGTCCGTAGCGGCCGCGGGGCTCGGACTCGGGATCGGTCGGATCCTCTGGTGTGGGATCCCATTCCGCGAGCATTCTGTCAACGAACGCTGCCGTCACCGCCAGGGTGACGTCGGGATGCGGCTCAATCGAAAGCCTGCCGTTGACCAGGAACTCGGGGCAATTCCCGACGGCAATCTCCTCGCGGTTCTTATCCTCGGCTTCCTGCCAGGATGCGCTGAGCGCGGCATGCGTGCTGCGGAGGGGGCGGATCTGCACGGCGAGTTCGGCGCCCTTGGTCACCAGATCACCCGTGTTGTCGTAGCGGCTGAAGTAGACGCCCTCATCATTGAATCCGGTCGATCGTCGAATCAGATCATCCAGATCGTTATAGAAGAGACTTCCGCTGAGTGCGAACTTCGAGGAAATGGTGGCGAGGTAGTTGAGTTCATAGGTTGTCACGCGCTCGGGGTCGAGGTTGTTGGATACGGCCTGAGGGGCCATGTCCGACACCTGGTGGAAAGCAGGGAAATTGACCGCCTGCCCATAGAGAAACTTCAGAACTTGGTGGCGGGTGAGCTCGAAAACCACTGCCGCGCGAGGAATGAGATGCACGTCATCCCGATTGAATCCTCCTTCGGTAATCGTCGACTCGAATCGGCCGGTGTCCAGGGTGGCGTGCTCATAGGTGATCCGGTAGGGCAGAAGCTGCTCCAGTCTCACGCCTGCTACCAAGCGCAGGCGATCTGATGGTTCGAGATCCGCCTGGGCATAGGCGGCGCGGGTTGTCAGGTCGTCACCATCCCTAAGGGAGTAGTACGAATCGACGAGCGAGGGACCGGCGAAGCCGGGAAGATCGATTTGGTTGTTCACCTCATCGACAGCCCGCCAGTTCAGGCCGGTCGTCAGCCCCATCGCCGGCATCGGGCGAAGAGTGGCGCTCAGTTCGAGATCGATCCCGGATGCCCGCTGCTCTTCTAGGCCGAAGAAGCCGGGGAAGAGGATGTCGTACTTCCACCAAGACCAGTCGGCGTAGTAATGGAGACGCGCGCTTAGCGATGTAGTCGAGGAGAGATCCCGCCGCAGGCCGAGCACGACGTCGGTGGCGCTGTGGAGGAAGGCGGTGCCTTCTTCGACCGCCGGGAAGAGAAAATCCATCTCCTGACGGGCGCGGCTGTGAGTGACGTCAATGGTCAGCCCCGGTTCGAAGGTGCCCCGGAAGCTGAAGTAGCGCTCGTTTCCCTCCAGCGTTCCGCCGGTGTTGCCGTCACCCGCGGCCCCCAGATCTCGGAAGTCGGCATCGATTCCCCGGCTGTCGAGCCAACCCGCGTTCACGACATAGCGGTAGCGGTCTCTTTCGTCCGCCATTCTCCCGAACGCCCGATAGGTGTCCTGCGAACCGGCAGCAACGCTCGCTCGACGGATGGGACGGAGTGGTCGGGGATTGGTGGTATAGATGTTGATGGCGCCGAAGAACGCCCCGCTGCCGTAGAGGATCGACATCGGCCCACGCACGACTTCGATGCGATCGATCGCTTCGATCGGCACCGGAAACCGGACGAACCAATGGCTGGAGATCGAAACGATCATCCGGCGGATGCCGTTCACCATGATGGCCATGCTCTTGTTCGGGAGATCGTTCCAGAAACCGCGGATGCCGAAGTTGGGACCGTAGGCGTAGTCATCAATGACATAGAGCCCGGTGACATGACGCAGCACGTCGCTCAGCGAAGTGTAGCCGTAGCGTTCGATCTCTTGGCGAGATATGACGACCACACTGGCGGGGATCTCACGGATCTCCTCCGGCTTACCCCCTGCAGTGCTCATTTTGACGTCGAGCAGTTCCTCCAGACTCAAATCGAAGAGCGCACTGGCGTCGACGATTCCCTGCGCGGCGGCAGGTATCACCAGCGAGCTGAGGGCAAGCAGCAGCCCCACGCCGGCAAGTGGTCGTCGATCGGACATGAGATCTTCCCTGGTTTTCACCTACCTGTTGGCTTTTCCATGGATCGACCAGAGGATGGCTGACCTAGAGGATACGGGGGATCCGGGGAGTCTATATGTGCAATAATATCGCAGAAACTTCCCCACACGACGGGTACGGCGATCAGAATGCTGAGGGCGAATCGCTGGATTTGGGCGGCATCCTGGTGTTGGAGGTAGGCCATCGGGAGGACAAGCATCGTGGACAGGGGAAGCGCCACGATGAACCCGGCCGCGCGTGGGTACTTCCCCGACAGCCAGGCGGCGAGAGAGATGACGAGGGCGGAAATGAGGGCGTTGAAGACGATCGGTATGTCAACTCCTTTGCGGTGGCTTGGGGGAGAGTGAACCGTACCATGAATGAGTTTCTTCCCCTAGAGGGGGTGCAGGGGCGCGGCATTCTCCAAGAACCTGGCCAAGTCACTCCAGCCGGGCTAAGATCTCGCAGTCATGAGCCAAGTGAAGAGCGCCCCCTGGATCCTCCGTTTCCAGCGCGAGCAGCTGGAAGTCCGCATGTTGGCGGAGCCGGGCGAACTCGTGCTGACCTGGTGTCCGGAGGGGTCACCGGCGTCATCCGAAATCGCCCCGTCCGAAGTTCGCCCCACGCGCTTGGGGGCCCGGATCGCGGTCGTCCGCTTCATCCTTCCCGACTACGCGGGCAAGGGTGGCCGATATCGCATCCGAAGCCACGACGGTTCGACCCGGTGGTTTTGCATCGCGTCCGATCCGGAACCGCGAGAGGCGTGGCGATTCCTCATCACCTCCGATCACCAAAACCAGCCGGGTGTGCTTCCCACGCTCCGCGCGATTGCGCGGGAGCGTCCCTTCCAGGGAATACTCTTCCCGGGTGATCTGATCGAGATTCCCGATGATCCCCGCTCCTGGTTCGGGGCGAGGGCGGCGTTCATCGACAGCTTGGCCGCTCCCGTAGAGGACCTCTACGCCAAGACTCCGGCGCAGCCGCTTCTCTCGACGACCCCGATCTTCGCCTGCCCCGGGAATCACGACACCTCTTCGTCTCGGGGCGGCACCCCCGCGGAACGGTTCGCCAGTGTCTCGCCCGATGACTGGGACCTCGAGACCTTCGGTGCGCTGTTCCTTCCCGATGCTTCCTGGTATGCGGCGTCGATTGGACCTTTGCGGATCCTGTCGCTTCTGGTCTCCCGGCGGTGGGTCCGAGGGGATCATGTCCAACGCCGCGGGCCTTGTTACGAGATGCCGGGCCGGTTCATCTTCGAACCCATAAGCAGCGGCTCCCGGCAGCGCGAGTGGATTCGCAGGCAGGCTGCCTGCTATGAGGATGGCTGCCGTAATGTCGTCCTGTTGCATCACCCGCCCTTCGCGCAGGGGATCAATGCCCGGCCGCTCTTTGGAGATCCGGTTCAGTACCGGGAGAACCTGATTGCCCGGGATCTGGTGCCTCTGTTCGAGCGGTGGGCCGACCTCGTGCTGAGTGGTCACAACCACGCGGTGAACCACCACACGATCCGAGGGGTTCACTACCTGGAGATCAGCCATTTGGCTCCCGGCAAACCGGCCCGGGACCGGTTGCCCGATGGGTCGGTGGCTCCGGAACCGATGGGTCATCCCTCGCGCTTCTTCGCCGCCGAGGAGGAAGCAACTTACTTCGGCGTTCTGGAGGTCACGGCAGCGGGTTCGGGGCGCGTCGAGATCTTCCGGGTTGCCGCGGGGGGGCGGGGTGAGGCAGCATACGGGTTCGACCTGTAGACCAGGAAGCCACGTTATTGGTCCCAATGGGAGGCTGGGGATGAAGATCTCGATTGAATACTGCGCGGAATGAAACTACAGACCGCGCGCTGCCAGTCTGGCGGCGGCAATCAAAGAGGCGAGGGGGGTCGAGGCTGAACTCATCGCCAGCGGCGGCGGGGTCTTCGAGGTGGTGGCGGATGGGAAGCTCATCTTCTCCAAGCGCGCTCTCGGTAGGTTTCCCGACTCCGATGACGAGGTCATCTCCGAGCTGTAGGCCTCGCGGGTCGGAATCGCCCGCGGCGCGGCAGGCGGCGGGCAGCTCATAGGTACTCCCGAGGCCCCTCCCCGGAGGGAGGGGCCTCTCTTCACGACGCGGTCTCCCGGCGGGTCGTTAGCGCAGGCGGATCAGGCGACCCGCACCGTGCGTCTCTCCGGCATCCAGTCGGATGAAGTAGACACCGGGGGGGGACATGCGCCCGGCATCGTCGCGTCCGTCCCAAAGAAGCGCGTTGTGTCCGGCGGGGCGTGTGCCGTCCACCAGATTGCGCACCCGGCGCCCAGCCACATCGAAGATGTTCACGCACGTTTCGGTTGCTCGGGGGAGATCAAAGCGGATCAAGGTCTCCCGCATGAAGGGGTTCGGTCGGCTCGACAATAGGTGCGGCGCGGCCAGCACCGGGGCTGGGTCTTCGGACGCATCCGCGAAGCCCTCTTCGAAGATGAGGTCCGCCACATGGGCGTACATTCTCAGATCCTCCAGGCTCTCGGCGGCGACGACAGCGAACACGATCACCCGCTCCTCATTCGGGGCCAGATCGATCGGTCCGGCGGAGGCTAACACGCCATAGTCCGCGGGCGTCGATCCCTCGGTCATGACGTACTCGGGTCCGGACGCGGACAAGAGACCCATTTTGTCCGCGTCGAGAACATACCCATTCGGGTGAACGAAGGTGGGATTGTCCACCAAGGTCAGGTTGGCCAGCGGCGGATCCTCGATTCGAACATCCTCCCGCAGCAGCGCGACACCGGCATACAGGCCGGCGGGGCTCGTCATGTAGACGAGGTTGCGATCACCCTCAACGCCTCCGGTTGTAGCCCAATAGGCCTCGAAGTCGAGATCCAGGAATTCACCGACATACAGGCTATTGAGTGGTGCGGAACCGGCATTGCGGATCGTGTAGCGGAGAATGACGAGATCGGTCGCCACGCGGTTGGTCGCGAACGCCCAGGAGTCTTGATGAACAACCAAGCCTCGCGGCGATGCTGCGGCCGAATCGGTGAAGCAGGCGTGCAGGTCTTGATGGGATGTGCCTTGGTAGTCGACCCAGATCCGGCCGTCCGGGTGCGTGGCCACGGTCCACTCCTTGGCGGGATCGTCGTCGTAGTCCCGATTGGCGATGTAGGTTTCATCGGCGCCCACCCACAAGCTGCCCACGTAGAGCAGATTCGAGCCATCAGCCGGATAAATGAAGCCGGATCCTTCGGACTGCGCGCCATCCATGAAGCCCAAGATCCCCTGATCGGTCACGCTGAGCACGCAATCGCCCACGTTGTGGTCGGCCCATTCGTAGCGACACGGGTTCGGATCGCAATCGGCATGGTCGGCAAACCAGGTGCCCCCGAGCTCAACGCAGCCCGCCTCGCTGGTGACATAGCAGGCGCCGGCCAGGCAACAGGCGTGCACGTCGGGGGGGGGCGGGGATTCCAGCGGCGGGAGCTCGGGGATCTCGAGCTCGTATTCGGCGCCGCACTCGACGCCCTCGAACTCGGCGGGCCCGACCCAGAGCCAGTAGGTGCCGGGATCGAGGGAGACATCTAAATCAACCATCTCTCCCGGCTCGCCCGTGACATACTCGATCATCTCCACGTTGTCACATCCTTGATTTCCATCGAGCAATGCGAAGAGGACGCGGAATTGGGGAAGACATCGGAACACTCCCGACCAAGGCTGGTACAGGCTGAACTCGAGCCAATCGGTGTCACGAGTCGCCATGTCGTTCGCGATATAGGTTCCGCTCGTCCCGTGGAAGGCAACGAGGGGACACATGCTTGATCGTTGGATTGGTTGGAAGCACACAGGATTGCTATTGCAGCCGCCGTTGTAGGAGTCGATGTAGTCGGTGTGACAGATCGGCTCGGATTCGAAAACGATCTCCGGCGGGGTGGTCTCGGTTCCGAACAACCCGCTCGCGTAGCTCCCCCCGTCCCAGCGGATCCGCGTTCCCGGATGAACCTCCCCTGGATCATAGATGATCTTCAGGATCAGACGTTGGTTCTCCAGCTCCGGGCACAGAACGCCGAAGTCGAATGTGAACTGGGTCCAGGTTGTGGTGCTCACATTCCTGCTGGCGGTTCGGATCAGTGTTCCCTCCCCGCCCAGGGTTCCCTGGCGAAGTTGAACCGTGACCTTGGCCGTGCGATTCGCCACCGAATTCTTGAGCCAAAGCTTGGCTTCGAAGTCGACATACCAGTAATCGGTCGTCTCCGTTGGTCCGTAGGCGTAGTAAGGGCTGAAGGCGGTGGTCGTGTCGGGAAGAAGTAGGGTGCCGCTGGCGGCCCCGGTGGGCGCGGTGCTGTTCATCGCCTCCCAGTACGCCGTGCTCGTCGTGCCCCACACACCGGTTGGTGAGCCGTCGTGGATGTAGAGTGACCAGGAGGCTCGCGGAGGGGATTCAAGTGAACGAGGCTGGCTTTGGCGCTCCACGGGAGTCACCCAATCGTTGCTGTTCGAATCCTTCGGGTATTGCGCGGGGACACGGGAACCATCGGCCCGGTTTGCGGTCGTCGGCGTGTAGGATCCGTTCGTTGCCGGAGGGGGATCCGCCCAGCCGGCACCCGGTGCGCCCAGCAATCCGAAGATGACCAAAAGCAGAATCGTCTGCAGCGTGCGCGCGAGGCGGAACCGACGCCGGCTCGCGAATCGCTGAGGGTTGAGGGGTTCGTGTCGAGGTGTGGAGTGACCGAACATGATAGACCTCCCTTCTTCGCCGTCTGATGTCCACGTTCAGAAGCCTTCTCCGTGGCGTATTGCTCAGTATGATTCCGACGATTTCTTGTCGGAGATGAGAGCCTGATCTAACGGAAAAACGGGGGGCAGCTTGCTGGATTCCGCTGCAGATGCCGCCAAAGGGTGCTGGAGTCGACCGTAGCCCCGGAGTATGGTCCAGCACATGTCACACGGAACCGGCATGATGAAACGGGCGCTGCGCTGTGTAATCCTGGTCTGCCTGTCGACCGCAGTCGCACTCGCAATCTCGGAGGTGGTCATCCGGCTCGTTCGCCCGCAGGTGACCATGCACCCGCGCTGGCAGGTTTCGGAGCAGTACGGCTCGATTCCCTTCCCCAACCGCCGGATGGTCAGCGAGCAGGCAGGGCGCTGGCGGTTTGTCCACACCACCAACCGCTGGGGCCACCGTGGGCCCGAGGTTCCGATTGCCAGCCGATATGTTCGTGCGAACGTAGTTCTTCTGGGCGATTCCTACACGTTTGGCCATGGCGTACAGGATGGCGAGGAATATGGCGCGGTTCTTCAGCGGGACCTGGACTCCCTTGCCGACGTCGTGAATCTGGCCGCCGGTGGATGGGGACTCGCTCAAGAGACCCGGAGATTCTACGAGCTGGGGATCCTCTACGCGCCGTCCGCGGTCGTGCTGCAGTTCTGCTGCAACGACCCCGAGGACGGTCTGCTTCATCCTGTAGCCCGTGTACAGTCGGGGCGGATCGTATTCCGGAACGCCAGCGTGGCCCACGCCCCGATCAAGAGCTGGCTTTCGACTTCTGTGATCCAGAAGAGCCAGCTCTACAATCTGGTGCGCAACAACATCTATCTCCTATTCCGACGCCGCGCGGTGGACGCCGAGGTCGATCGCCGTTTTGGAGAAGGTGAGCCCGTCGTCGGTGAGGCGGGAGAGGTCGCCTATGTCGAGCTGCTTCGAGCCTTCGCGGACGATCTGGCACGGAGGCGGATTCCCCTCATCTTCCTGCCCGTGAACGGGCAACTCGGCGGCTTCCCGTTCATCACGGGGGCGGTCGAGGAACTGGCGGACGAGGGACAGCTTCGAGTCGTCGATCCCGAACCTTGGTTCGAGGACCTATCGGACTTCCGCTCGCCGGAAGGACACCTCTGGGGACGGGTGGGTCACGAGATCGTAGGTCAGCATCTCGCCGTGGAGGTGCGATCGCTCCTTACTGGGGATTCTCCGGTGGGCGCGGGGGAGTCCGCTACGGTTTTGGACTGATGGTTGACCTCGCGGATCCGGCCGAACCCCAGATCCGGGGAAGCGGGAACACGACGGGCTTTGGGTGCGGAGTGCCCGTGCATTTCCGAATCCCTGCTCTTCGCACACCATGATCCCAGCCCCGGACGCCTCTATGCCACTCTGCATGACATTACCGGTCGCTGCCTACGGGCGCTCGATTCAGGTCCTCTCGAAGCCGGCACTCACTGTCTCGTCTGGGATGGACGAGGCCGAGCGGGTCGCCGGGTCTCCGGCGGAGTCTACCTCACGCGACTTCGGACGGCCGGGTGGTTGTGTCCTGGTAGCGCCGACATGCACCCGTCAGCTTCTGCCGCGCATGCTCATTGCCGTCACCCACATGCGCTTTCTGCTGTAGAGGACAGCACCCGGTTACGCTCGTGCGGTTATCGAAGCACGAGCAACCTGCACTCCCGGCGGAACGTTCCTGCCCGCAGTCGTGCGAAGTACGTGCCCGATGCCACCGCGTGGCCCTGGTCACTGCGACCATCCCAGCGCAGCGTATGGCGGCCACCGGGGAGGACGCCGTTGTTCAGCACGCGCACACACCGACCCCGCACGTCCATGATTTCCAAGTGCAACCCCGCTGCCCGCGGCAGCTCGAAGCACAGCCGCGTCGAACCGGCCAGGGGATTGGGTCCTGCTACCCAGAAGGCATATCCTTCCGGGGAGGCATCCCCGCTGCCGGGCACCGCTGACACTTCGTCGGCGAGGGTGGCTGCTTGGCCCTCGTTGCCGGAGAAATCCGTTGCGGTGAGGTGATAGTAGGCGTGCGCGTGATCCTGGATCGGCATTTCCGTTTCCGTCGTGTGGCCGATGAGCTCCGCCGAGGAATCCAAATAGCCGACTTCCGAGCCATAGACGCTGAAGTAGTCGAAGTCCTCCTCGACGGCTTCGTCCCAAGCCAGCAGGTTTTCATCCGCGAAGCGGAAGTTCTCCGGGACCGAGGGCGCTAGGTTGTCGACGGAATAGCCGCTGTCGGGATAGGAGTCGTAGTAGATGCCGGGCGTGCTCGTCAGGGCGCTGACGAAGAAGGTCGACCATTGGAGTCCATCGGTGACCGTAGAATCGGCCAGGGTGGGCACGACGACTGCATACTCGTCCTCGCCGCGGGCGGGCACGGTGGTGACGTAGTCCCAGGTACCCGGCGGCCAACGCTGATCTCGGGCCCGTACCGCGCCGGATTCGGGCGTCGGAGCCGCCCCGCGCTCCTCGATGCGGCGATAGATGCCGTACTCGGTGACCGGGGTCTCGGCATCCAGGAAGTCGTGGCCGCTACGTAGCCAAGTTACGCGCACCTGCCGGCCTTGGTCACCGGGCACGTCGCTGATGGCCTGGATATTGGGGAACTCGTAGAGCCAGTTGATGCTCAACGATGTGGCCGTAGGATTGATCCCCGGCCCTTGGAGCACATGCCTCGATTGCCATTGGAGGGTAGAAGTCACCCAGGGCAGCTTGTGCCACGGTCCGCCGGGTACGATGGAATCCTCCCAGTCCGCGCCGTTCGTGTGGAACCTCCACAACACCCCCGTTTGCTGCTGACTCGTCAGGCGGGCGCGCACGATAGGATCCTGGAGGGTGTTGATGACCTCGGAAGCACCCTGGGAGTCCGCCGTGTTCCAGTCGCGTTGGTACAGCTCCGTCACGTAGAGCCCGTAGACGTCATTGGCGATGAAGATGTGCTCGCCGGCCACCGCCATCCCGTCGGAGTAGCACGAGAAGATGCCCTCCTTCAGAACCTCGGGATCCGCGGGGTCGGTGATGTCGACGACCAGGAATCCGGCCGACATGTTCACAACGCAGAGCACGTTGCCCGCGACGGCGAGCTCACGGGCGCCGTCATCCTCGCAGCAGGTGGTAATGAGCGTCGGATTCGCGGGATCGCTGACATCGATGACGCGGATGCCCGAATGCCCTTCCGCCAGGTAGACGAAATCGCCGGCGACGGCGATGTCGGCGGATGAGTTGCTCCCCGTATAGAGCGTTCCGAGGAGGATCGGATTCGTGGGATCGCTGATGTCGATGCTCCGCAGGGTGCTTTGGCTGCCGTCGTGTAGATTGGCGACATAGGCGACATCACCCGCCAGGGCGACGCCGGTCGAGGGGCCCGGTACTCCGACGTGTCCCACCAGGCCGGGCGAGGAACGTTCCGTGATGTCGATGATCAACAGGTCCTCGACCATATCGATGACGTAGGCGTAGTTGCCCGCCAGCTCCACGTCGACGAAGTCGGTGTTCCCGACCAGCGTCAATTCGCAGAAGAGGGTCGGATTGGAGGGATCCGCAACGTCGAAGAACTTGAGGCCATCTCCCTTGCAGGTCACGTAGGCCACATCTCCCGCCACTGCCAAGCCGCGCCCCGGATCATCGCCAAGAAGGTGATGACCGATGCGTTCCGGCGCACTGGTATCGGTGATGTCGATGGCGATGAGCGAGGGCTCATCGGTGGTGACATAGGCCACATTGCCGGCCACCGCTACGTCCTCGGCGCTATGCCAGGAGCAGCTCCCTTTCAATGAGAGAGCGCCGACGTCGCCGACGTCGACGACCTGCAGGGTGTTGCTCGCACTGCCCCCCGCCACATAGGCAAGCCCTCCGTCCACAGCCAGGTTGCCGACACCGACCGCGTCCGTGCAGTCGCCGATCCACGTGGGTGAGCTCGGGTTGCTGATGTCCACCAGTTCCAGGCGATGGGTTTCCGAGTAGTACGACGAGGTCACATAGGCCACATCGCCGGCAACCACCACATCATGGGATTCGATGTCGGCCAAGTAGCATTCCCCCAGGATCGCGGGGTTTGCGGGATCGCTGACATCGATGCTGTTCAGGGTGCCCGATCCGACCGAGTAGGCGGTGTTTCCCGCCACCGCCAGCCCCTCGGGCGCGTGATAAAGGTAAGTCTGGCCCAAGGAGACTGGATTTGTCGGGTCGCTGACGTCCACCGTATGGAGCTGACCGTTGTAGTCGACCAAGTAGGCCGTGTCGCCATCCACGACCACCCCGGTGAGGTAGTAGCCGAGCAGGCAGACACCAATGCGGTGGGGCAGGGAGGGGTCACTCACATCAATCACTTCCAGCGCGGCGCCGCTGGCCGTGAACAGCAGGTCGCCGTCCACGTACATGTCTACAATCTCATCCGACGGGTTGCAGGATCCGAGCTGCTGGATATTCCCAGGGTCGCTGACATCGAAGCACTGCAGCCAGCCCTCGCCACCTCCATAGGGCCCCGCCGCATAAGCGGTATTGCCGGCCAGAGCGACGACGCGGAAGTCCGAGGTCGACGCGCAGGAGAAGGTGGTGGGATTCGACGGATCGGAGACATCAACGCACCAGAAGCTGCAGTAGTGGAAGGGGGTGGCCACAACCGCCAGATCTCCGTCGACCGCTACATCGTAAACCGGGCCTGGTAGTTCGACCTCTCCGAGCACTCGCAGCTCGAAGGGATGAAGCCTCAATTCGCCGAGTGTAGTATCCCAGCAGGCCGTGGTGTTCAGAGTGTCGCAATAGGTCAGGGTCGTGAAATCCTCCTGATAACTGTTGTTCACGGCGTGGACATCACCGGCGTACAGCGCCAGTGTCACCGCCACTAGTGATTTGAGGATCGCGAACATCCGCTGGTTCATAGCACCCATCCTCCTTTGATCGCGGTTCGGCCGACGGCGCTCGTGGGTTGCATAGCAGGGCGCCGGCCATGGCCAGAGCGGCCATGATGGCCACGACGCCTAGGCGCAGGGCCCAGGTGATCCGACCGTCGTCCTCGTGCATCTTCCTGACCTCTTCGGTGTTCTGCCCCCCACCCCGCGGCTTGAATCCAAGTGTGGGCATGGGATGCGCGGGAGTCCATGCACGGGCGCGACAGAATCGTGGACGATCGCGACAAAGGGGGGATCGTGGCTCCGCCAGGGTGCTAGTCGCTCTGCTTTCTCAGCTCCGACGGTGAGATGTGGAAGTAGGCCTTGAAGCGTCGGGAGAAGTAGTAGGGAGTCTCGAATCCGACGCGGGCGGCAACCTCGCCCACCCGGAGCCGGGTCTCCACCAGTAGATGCTTGGCGGCCCGCATCTTGACTGCCAGGATCAGCTCGCCGGGGGTGCAGCCCAGCGTTCGCTTGATCTCACGCTGGAGCGTGCGAGGTGAGACCGCCAAGGAAGCGGCGAGGTCCGCCACGGTGATGTTCTCCTTGATATTCTCTCGGATGTGGGCCACGGCCCGCGCGGTGGCCTCCTCGTCCCCGGGCGTCGCCGTCGGCTTCATCGCTCCGGCCAGCATGGCCGCGAGCTGGTCATCTCGGGAACGGGTGGATGCGGGCTCCGGCGGTCGGGAGCCACCCTCGCCCGCGACTCGGGCCCCCTCCAAACGCGCAAGCACGGCCCGCATGCGCCGGCGGTGGCGGGATTCCAGTCCCAGCAGCACCAGGGCGCCCGTTCCACCGGTAATGGCCACCAGCCCGAAGGCCAGATGCCACGCGCCCACTCGCCGGACCACGATCTCCGCCAGGGTCGGACCTCCAACCAGTTCCACGACCGGCCACTGGTGGGGAAACCCCAGGTCACGGGTTCCGGACCAAGACCAGGCGAAATAGGTGCGCTTGGCAATGGCCTCGCCCGATTCCAGGCCCATACCCTCCGGATCGTCCAGGACATCGACGGAGAGATCCTCACCGCCCACGATACGGGGCAGATTCTCGAGGCTGATCCCCTCCACCGGCAGTCGGGGGTGGGATTCAATCCAGTCGTTCCAGGCCAGGTCGAGACGCAGCTTTCGGCCGGCCCGGGGATCGGCGATGCCCATGGCCCGTAGGGGGATCGCGCACTCCACTTGGTAGCCCCAGGGCTGGATGACAGCCGCGGCTTCAAAGGTGAATCCCGGACGGACGCTCTTGGGGGCGCGGATCTCGCGCATCGTGGCCAGGAGGGAGTCGCCCTGAAACGTGACGCTGCCTCCGCTACAGGTGATCAAAAACTGGAAGTCGCCCGGATCCATGCGCGGACCGCCGTTGCCCCGGGTATCGACGTAGAACTCGATCGAGTCGTATTGATAGAGCGCGGTGACGTCCGTCCCCGGTGGCGATGGCACGAGGTCGTTGTCCCGCACCTCGAAAGCGAGCCATAGCTGATCGAGGTCCCAGGCCAGACGCGCCGTGCCGCGGTTCGCACCGGGCGGTTCGACCTCCGGCTCGGTGAGCTGGACGGTGAGCACGGGGCCCCGCCAGTCGTCCAGGCTGCCGTCAACCCGCAGAGCGGCCCGTCGGTAGGGCAGTTCAAGCATCTCGGCAGCCGGTGGGGGGGGCGCCGTGATCGCCACGGCCCAGGAGGAGTGGATGGACGATGATAGCACCACAACCAACACAGCGCCGCCGGCGATCGCGCCGACCTTCGGTGAAGGACTGTCAATCATCACATCCACATTGCCGATCGTTGCCGGAGAGCAGCAGGCATTCCCAGACCAAGATCATATCATCCACCTCAATCCGCAGTCCAACGGCTCCTGACCGCCGCCGTGCGTCAAGCCGGTGGGGAAGCGACTCATGGGCACCCCAATGGGGAGGCCACGGCCGTTCATCGCAGAAGCAGGATGCGCGCGGATCCTTCCCCCCACCCCCCGGGCACGGCTCAGACGGGCGAAGTAGATCCCCCTCGGCATCAGCCGTTTTGCCCCGTCACGTACATCCCCCGGGGCTGCGTGTGTCCCATCGGCGGCGCATCCCTGCATCAGCGTTCGCAGCCGGCGCCCGCTCGCGTCATACACCGCCAGATCGATTCACCCTTGATGCTGCAGCTGGCATTCGATCCGTGCCGATCGGCGGCACTGACTGGGGCAGCAGCGCAGCGCGCGAATCGCCGCGGAGGCAGGTTCCTCAAAGGTCACGCCGGAAGTCGGCAAGCTTGCCATCTGCACCAGGAGACGCACGCGGTACTCGACGTTGTCCTCCGCTTCGGGAACCCAGACGGGAGGATCCGACAGCGAGTAGACGCAGTTGGGACCATTCAAGGCCTCATCATTCACGCGCGTCTTCCGATCTCATTACGCCCAACCCGTGTGCGACCGTCGCTTTTCCAGATCGGTGCCTCCGCACGAAACGCCTTGGCGGGGATGTTACCTGATCGAGTCGACGCAGCTCTATCCGGCCGACCGCACGATCACGGGGACGCTGGCGTTGGCGCAGGGCGTGGCGGAGATGATCCGCAGGGCCGAATAACTGACGGGGCGCCGCACTCAAGCCCGGCCGGGAGGTGCCTCGATCGGCTCCAAGAACTCGAGGAGCCAGTCGGCGAGTCCGTGCGTCGAGTCGACCAGCGTCGTGGGCTCCACCGACGCCAGATCGGCTTCCGTGCCGAGACCCCACGTGACGGCGCAGGACGCGATGCGCGCATTCTTCGCCGCCTCGATATCCAGCCGGCTGTCGCCCACCATGACGCATCGCTCGGAATCGATGCCCAGCTTCTCGATCGCTTCCCGCAGCGAGGCCGGATCGGGCTTGAGTGCCGACATGGTGTCGGCCCCCAGAACGAGCTCGAATGCATCAGCCAAACCGACCGCGGCCATGATCTGACGGACGAAGCGATCGGGCTTGTTGCTCACCACCGCCAGCGCTACGTTCTCCCGGCCGAGCCATGCGCACAGCGGCTCGATGCCGGCGTAGATGTGGCTCAGCGAAACCAGAATCCGCGAGTACTCGTGACGGAAGAGGGCGACGGATCGCTCCAACTCGTCGGGAGCGACCGGCAAGGGTTCGCCGTTGGGGATCTCCACCGAATCGCACTCGGGGTGGCATTGGCCGATCAGATTGCGGATGCCCCAGCCGATGTGCCGCCGCACGTCATCGTCCTTCAGGCGGGGTGCGCCCAGGCGCGTGCGCATGCGGTGGACACCCTCCACGATGCCGGGGAAGGTGTCGACCAGCGTGCCGTCGAAGTCGAAGAGAACACCGCGCCGACTCACGAATCGCCACCTGCCGATGGGTCGGGGAGCTTCCGCTCGGACGAGAGAATCTCGGCAATCATCTCGCCTTCGGGCATCGTCAGGGTGACCTCGTCACCTACCCGCCTACCCAGCAGAGGTTGGGCCGCGGGGGCCATGGAGGAGATGACCTCGGGGCCGAGGTAGCTGTCTCCCTCGCCCAGCAGCCAGAAGCAGAGGGTCTCACCCTCTTTGGTCTTCAGCTCCACCAAGCTGCCCGGGCCGATCTCGCCCTCGGGCACCGAGGTGTTCTCGATCAGGGTGGCGCTGCTCAGCTGCTCGGCAATCTGCTGCAGGCGACTCATGTAGTTCGCTTGCTTCTCCTTGGCCGCGTCGTATTCGGCATTCTCGCTCAGGTCCCCGTGCTCGCGGGCGGTTTGCAGGGCTTTGGCGACGGTTGTCTTCAGTTCCAGGCTCAGGAAGTCGCGCTCCCGCTCGAGCTTCGTGAAGGTCGCGCGCGTCATGTAGAAACCGTCGTACTTGCCCATCCTGGCCTGTTGCTGGCGCAGGAGCCGGTTGGTGGCGGCCGAGCGGTGCTCGCGCACGGAGAGGACCAGGTCAGTCTCGCCCAGATCCTCGAAGAACTCGAGAATGGGGAAGAGGTAGTTCTCCGATTGACGCCAGCGATTGAGCGTATCCTCCATCAAGAATTGCACGTCATCGGGCATCGGGTGACCGCGCAGAGCCTCGGCCAGTTGCCCCTGAGGATGGAAGAGGCGCATGATCTGGTCGCGAAGGGAATCGCGTCCGATGCGATCTACCAGTCGGCACAAGGACGCTGCTCCCCTCCAGGGGGAGGGGAGGAACGTCTCTTTCTCGGCGTCATAGGTTACCGTGGTGAGGATGACCGAGAGCGCGGTGTTGGGCCTCTCCTCGGGACGGCTGAGCAGCTCCGCCAGGACGCGCTGGCCTTCAATCGGGTCCTCGCGCAATCGAGAGTGGGCGACGTCTTGTATCGACGCGTGGCGGGAA
>Ga0180432_10003980_pt1 | contig 20679 bp, 15 predicted proteins | sample SS_ome_10_FD_132414 | JGI IMG/M metagenome (GOLD analysis project Ga0180432, IMG submission 132414) | Hypersaline lake sediment archaeal communities from the Salton Sea, California, USA - SS_1_MS_2 metaG | ecosystem: Environmental > Aquatic > Non-marine Saline and Alkaline > Hypersaline >...
GTCTTCCCTCCCATTCGATGTTGACCGCGTTTATTTCCAGCCATCTGGTCTCGCCGTCTTTGGTAATGATACGAAAGTCGTAGCGGTAGATGTCCGTTTCGTTTCGCCAGGTATTCTCGTTTTCCAGCACCCGTTGGTGGTCGTCCGGGTGAATCAGCTCCATATAATTTGGGAGGGACAGCAGCTCATCGATGTTGTAGCCGATGATGTCACAAGCTCGGGGATTCGCATATTTGATAGTGCCTTCCTGGGTGATAGTAATGCCCTCGTAGGCGTTTTCCACCACCAGGCGGTACTGATCCTCAGTCTTTTTGAGTGCGGCTTCCGTAACCTTTTTTTCGGTGATATCATTCAGAAACTCCAGGGAGGCCCAGTGATCCTCCCATACTACAAAAACCGCATTAATGTTGATCCACTTGATGTTGCCGGAAACATCGATGATGCGAAATTCGTACCCGTGCATCGGCAGATTATTTTTCCATCGATATGCTTCTTGGTGGAACACCGTGAGACGATCGTCCGGGTGAATAATGTCCATGTAGGATGACATGGCCGTCAATTCATCGAGAGTGTACCCACTGATCTCCTGAGCCCGGGAATTGGCGTACTTGATGGTACCTTCCTGGGTGATGGTGATGGCTTCGTGGGCGTTTTCCACCACTACGCGGTATTTCTCATCGGAATCCTTCAGGGCACTCTCCATCCTTTTCCGGGCGGTGAGATCGCGTACAATACCCTGGATGCCGACGATTGTGTCGTCTGTGACTATCGGTGAGTAGTTTAATTCCACCATTGCCATGGAGCCGTCTTTGGTGCGGGCGGAAATCTGGAGGGTTGGGGTATCCGAGCCGGCCATGATTGTGGAAATAGAATCCCGAATCGTCTTTTCATCGGCGGCGGGCAGGTAATCGAACACCGAGGTACCGATGACCTCTTCGGGAGAAAACCCGGTGATTTTACTGATCGAGGGTGACACGAACGAAATCGTTCCGGCGGGATCCATCACGAAGATGATGTCATGACTGCGCTCGATGATTTCCCGAAGCCATGTTTCATTCTCCCGGGTGGATTGCAGCTCCCCGGCGAGTCGGTCTATCTGTTGTTTCAGCTTTTTGTTTTCCCGCTCCGCGGCCGGGAGGCGATCGTTTGCTGACTTTTTTGTTGGCGTCCGCTTCATAACTGGTCCGTCGATTGATGGTTCTTATTAACTAAAATGGTATAAAGAATATATATCAATGCGGAAGGGTAATATATGTATTATGCCGTTGGAGGAATATTTTGCCGATAATAGTAATTATATAGCCGTGTATATTCGATGATACCATATTTCATCCTGGAAGAAAACAGGGGATAGGGAATGAGAGGCCTCGGCCGTCGGATACATATCATGAAATCCCCGAAAGGCGCACATGCCGTCGGCGGATGATAGATCACGTATGGGGTCAGCCACCAGGCTCGCTCCGTATGTCTGGGAACATCATATTTTGAGAACAAAGGATCATTGGGAAAGATGCACGCGGGAACAGAATATTGTATACTATCCGTCAAGGAACGCCATAAGGAGGAGGTATGATCAAAAGAAGACGTATCATCAGGGCGGGAACCGCCGTGCTGGTGCTGGCGGCTCTCGGTCTCGGGCCGTCCGGCTGTATCCTGATGCTTCACGGGGGAGACGCCCTGTACCAGGTGTCGACGCTCGACGCCCTCCTGGCCGGGTGTTATGACGGCGCCGTGGAGTTTTCGGAGCTTTCGAGGATGGGGGATACGGGTATCGGGACCGTGGACGGCCTGGACGGGGAGATGGTCGCCGTCGACGGGATTTTTTACCGCGTCGACGTCGACGGAAGCGTACACGTCATCCCCGATGACGAAACGACCCCCTTTGCCGTGGTCACCTATTTTCAGGAGGACCGGTCGTTCCCGGTTTCGAACCTGGCGTACGACGCCCTGAAGGAGGTCGTGGAGGAGGAGCTGCCCACGAAGAATATTTTTTATGCGGTCATCGTGTCGGGGACGTTCTCCCGCATGACGGTGCGCAGCGTACCCGGCCAATCGCCCCCCTACCCGCCCCTGGCGGAGGTCGTGCTGGATCAGGCGGTTTTTGAGCTGGAGGACGTGTCCGGCAGTATGGTCGGCTTCTACTGCCCGGAATCGGCGGCGAGGATAAACCTTGCGGGATTTCACCTGCACTTTCTGACCGACGACAAAACGGCCGGCGGCCACGTGTTGGACTGTGAGGTCGACGATGCGACCGTCCTCATAGACGACACCACGGCGCTCTATCTCGTGCTGCCGGAAAACCGCGCCTTTTACGATTGCGATTTGTCAGGTGGGGAAGAGGATTCTCCGCCGCACGGGGAGTAATCGCCTTGTCCCGGCGTCTTGGGTGTGTCGGACTCGGAATATGTTATTGTTTTTCCCTCGGGTCGGTGGGGGGCTCGGATTCATCCCCGGTCGCGCTCGAGGGCGCCGGCAGCTGCTGGCGCAGCAGCGCCGCCTCCCTGTCCTGCCGGGCGATGATAATCCCACGGAGGGTCACCGCGGCAATGACCACCGCCCCGCCCACCAGGGCCCATTTCCCCGGGCGCTCGCCCAGGAGCAAAAACACCCACACCGGGTTCAGCAGCGGTTCCAACACGGTGATGAGGATGGAATCGAGGGCTCTCACCCACTTTGTGGCGGTGACGAAGAGGATATAGGCAAGCCCCAGCTGGAACACCCCCAATAAAATCAGGCAGACCCAGCTTTTCGCGTCGGGCATGGACGTGAACATGAAGGGGAGGCCGACGAGGGCCGCCAGGACGTTACCGATGAGCAGGGATTCCAGGGTGGATCCCTTCTTCTGCTTGCGCACGAACAGGGCGATCCAGGCGAAGGTGACGCCGCTGAGGACGGCCAGGATATTTCCCACGAGCCCACCGGCGTCTACCGAATCGCAGAAGAACAGGCCGATGCCGAGAAACACCGTCAAAATGATGCACCAGTCGAACTTCGAGGTGCGCTCGCCCACGAACCAGGGGCCGAAGATCGCCACGTAGATGGGGGCGGTGAACTGGAGCAGGATGGCGTTTGCGGCGGTGGTGAGTTTGTTCGCCAGCACGAAGAGGATCACCGTGGCGGCGTAGGCGATGCCCCCGCCGATCTGGGCCGCGGACCAGGTAAACTGGGGCCGACGAACCACCGCCAGGACCAGCAGCCCCGCGATGACACCCCGCATGCCGGCGATGGCCATGGGATGCCACGTGACCGACTTGATCAAAAGCCCCCCGGTGCTCCAGAGCAGGGCCGCACACACCAGCATGAGGAGCGCTCCCGTCCGCCGGGTCCGATCAGCCTCCATTCAACATTCCTTTCAAATAAAAGCGCGCACTATCAGGAGAATCAGAACGCTGAAGGCTCAGAACGCCTCGTTGGACGTGAGATACATCTCCTTGTGGCCCACCTGGAAGGGCTCGGCCGTTTCGATCTCCTCCAGGACATCCTCGGGCAATCCCTCGTAGTACCTGTCCCGCATGATGACGACAACCCGTCGATCCTGCCGGTAGTAGGCCGCCAGCTCCTCGGGGTTGTTGAACAGGTCGATGTACCGACCGGCGTAGAACATGTAGCCGTACCAGATGAAGTTGTCATCGGGGGAATACCCGCCGAAGCCGTCCTCCTCCTCCAGGTGGGCGGCGATGTACTCCGAGATGGGCTTCGCCGACTTGTAATCGTCGATCGGCGGCAGCACCTTCAGCTGGGCGTAGAGCATCACAACGCCCAGGGTCAGGGCAAGCCCCACGGTCCAGGCCCGGCGTCGATCCCGGGCCAGGGATACGATGAGGGCCGTGGTGCAGACGGAAAGAAGCACCAGGGCCGGGATCGCCATCGTGCGGATCATGTCGGCGCCGACGCCGTGTTCCGCGGCCTCGAGATAGACCGACGAAAAGACAGACCACGGATTCGCCAGGAAGATCGCAGAGCCGACCACCCCCACCGCGAGGCCGACGGAGATGATCCATGCCGGGACTTTCACCCACTGCCACCCCTTTAGGGTTTCCTGCACCCACGCCCGCAGCAGCCATGCGGTGAGGACGGCGGCGGCGGGGTACAGCGGCATGATGTAGGGGGTGCGCTTGGAGTCGGACAAGGAGAAAAAGATGAGCACCGCGAAAAACCAGGTCAAAAAGAATGACATGACGCCCTTGGGCATCTCGTCTCTGGTTTTAAAGGCCCATACCACCGCCGCGGGGAAGATCAGGGAATAGGGGGCGAAATCACCGAAGAACACGCCGATGAAATAGTATATGGGCTTGTCGTGGTTGAACGCGCTGAAGAACCGCACGAAGTTCTGGCGGATCACCAGCTCGTAGAGGTACCCCTCCCCCCCGGCGGTGGACGACGTGTGGGAGCCTGCCGCCAGGTACCAGGGCAGGGCGATGGCCAAAAACACCAGGGGGCCGAAGATCGGCTCCATCTTGAGAATCTTTTTCGGGTCCTTCGTCACCTCGAGATACGCAACGATCACCACCGCCGGCACCACGGCGCCCACCAGCCCCTTGATGAGCACGGCCCCCGCCGCCGCGGCGTACCCGAATATGAAAAAGAGCCGTTTTTTGCCGGTGTCGTCGAGGGATTCGAATCCCCGAAAGAAAAAGAAGAGACACGCGGTGACGAAAAAGAGGAGCGTCATGTCCGCCTCCACCCACCGGGCCTGCCACATGATGCGGGGGATGGAGGCGAAGATGAGCGCCGCGACAAAGGCCCATTCGTCCTCCATGATCCGTCTGGCCAGGAAGAAGACCAGAAGCACCGACAGCATCCCGAAGATCGCCGAGGGGAGCCGGGCGGCGGTTTCATTCAGGTCCCCGGTGACCGAGGAGAACCCGATAATCAGCCAGTAGTAGGGGGCGGGCTTCATCCCCAGGGGCTCGCCGTTTCGCGTGGGAACCATGAAGTTGCCCGACTCGATCATCTCCCGGGCGGCCTCAGAAAAGTTCGGCTCGTTCGGGTTCCACAGGTCCCTGGCCCCCAGCCCCGGGAAATAGAGCACCGTGCACAGGAGGGCCAGGATCAGGATATAGTAGTACCATCGCTTTTCCATGATGTGTTGTCCTCGATACGTGAATTGACGTCGAAATCGCGTCTTGTCTCGGCACTATACACAAAAAGGAGGGATTTCTCAACACTTCAATTTTTTTGAAAGCGCTTTTCGCTTCAGGGGCGGTGTATACAGGATATCGCTAAAATTCAAGGATCATGAAATCGCCGTACGTGTCGATGGATGTCGGCTCCGGGAGCTTTTCAAGATACCTCTCATACTCCTTGACCTTCAGAAACAGATAGAGCGGCTCGCCGTGGGGCTTTTCATCGACCAGCACGGGAAGCTCGTTTATATCTATCAGGCGATCCATTGTGCCGGTCTGGGCGAGTCCGTGTTCCAGCACACCGGGATTAATATAGAAGCCTATGTCGTCTCTTTGGAGGTACCAGGAGGCGATGTAGGCCGAGTGCTTGTACCCCAGCACCATCGCATCCGGCTCGATATGTCGATGGTATGTACCGAAGAAATCGTCCGGGACCTTGTGCGCCTTGATGATGTCCGGAAAGATATATGGAGATGTCACCAAAAAAAGCAGCGGAGCGGCCGCGAAAATGAGAGTGGCGGCCTTCACTTCCTTCACCGTCAAAAGCCTGATAAGGAGGGTCATCCATACACCGACACCAATGACGGCCGCCACTCGTTTGAGCCATTCATCCCGGCTAAAGAGCGAGATTTCCGGATCGGGGATGATAAAAGAAACCATCAGGTACAGGATGATCACCCCCATGACCGCCCCCAGAAACGCCGTGCTGTACCTGAAGGAGTTGTTTCGTATGGTTTTGAAAAATGAACAGAGACCGATCGAAAAGAGCACCGCAGCCGCCGGCATAAGGGGCAGAATATAAGTCCCGAGTTTCCCCGAGGAGATTGAGAAGAACGTCAGGGGAAAGATTAGCCAGCACAAAGCGAAGCGCACCAGCGGTGTCTTCAGGTGTTCTTTCTTTGTCCCGGAGACGATCGACGGCAGCAGGACGCTCCAGGGCAGCGTGCCCCCCAGCAGTATCGGCAGGTAATACCAGAACGGCTCCGAGTGGAGATTGGTCGAGGCGGAGCCGCCGATGAAGCGCTCTATGTGAGAAACCCAGATGAAATAACGCCAGAAGTCGCTGTTTTCGAAGTGAACGAGAATGGACCACGGCAACGCGACGAGGACGGCCGCAACAAGGGGGATCCAGGATGTTTTCACCAGCTCGACGAACCGTCGCTCCCAGACCATGAAGGGCGTGACCGCCAGGACCGGTATCACCAGGGCCACAAGCCCCTTGGTGAGAAAGCCGAGACCCAAAAACACGCCGGAAACGAAAAGGAGCGATATCTTTCGCGGGAGGGAGGATGCTCGATATGAAAAGTAGAAGAAGACGAGGCTTCCGGTGACGAACGCCGAAAAAACGGCGTCTGGTATGCAGAAGGTGCCCAGGACGTACACCATGCCGAACGTCAAGAATATCACGGTCGCCAGGATACCGCCGTATCCGTCCTTCGATTCCCGCCGGACCAGCAAGAACAAGAGCAGCCCCGAAAGGCCCGCGGCCAGGGCCGATGGGAAACGGGCCGCAAAACGGTTCACGCCGAAGATCTTCATGGCCCCGGCGGAGCACCAGAAACTCATGACCGGCTTCTCCAGGTAGCGTACACCGTTCAGATGCGCCGAGATCCAGTCTCCGGAGGCGACCATCTCCCGGGCGATTTCCGCATAGCGGGGCTCGTCCGGGGCGATCATCGGGCGTATGCCCAGGGGTGTAAAATAGACGATGAGGTAAAGGAGAAGAACAAGCAGGATGAGGGTCTTCTCCGATATCGTTCCGGTCTGTTTCATGGGATATGGTCCTTAAAAGATCATGGTGTGCTTGTATCGGGCACCGCGGCGATACCCGTGGAACACGGTATGGGCGCTCGTATCGATGGCTCAATGGGACTGTCGACTGTCATATCGACTCTGTTTGCCTCGTCACAGGCCGGAAATCCGCGTGACGGGAAGGACCGGGCGTGCGTGACGTGTTGAAAAAACGGCCCTTCCCCACGCGGGAGAGAATCTCCGGCGTTTTTGAAAGATGGTGTCGTGCGGGTTTTACTCAAAGAAAAAAATTAAGACTGTATTCAGCCAACAGCTTTTTCGTCAGGGGTACCATCGCGATCAAGAGACACTGATACTCCGCCCTGAGGGACGGCAACAGGAAAGTACGGACCCGGGACCATCCACCGTCCGGCGTTTCGCCGTTCTGGTGAGAGAGTATGTTCGGCAGCCAGCGCGGGACCAGTTCAAAGTATTCCACATACGGCGCGCCGTATTTTTCCCGGAGATGACGCTCCTCATACGCCACGACGATGTGGTACACAAAGACTCCGTAGAGGATGCTGATCGGAAAGAACCACACCAGCCCCGACATCAGTACATACCCGGCGAGCAGCATGATATTTGCGATATATATCGGGTTCCTTACATATACATAGGGGCCGGTCATCGTCAGGACCTTTTTGATCTTCAGCCGGTACCGGAGATGAAGCTGGGCCCACAGACGCAGGAGAAACGCCGCCGCCACGCACAGCAGGCCGATGATGAACACCTCCGGGCGCTCGTCTATATTGTGCATGCAGAAAAAGGCAAATACGTATGGCAAGGCCATCAGGCCGCCGCGGATCTTGTACCAAAAGCGGAGAAAGTCTCGGGTAAATTTTTCCGGATCATTCATCGTCTCATCTCCCTTATCAACATTCGGTCGTTTTTCGCTCTATCAGAGGGTTGCAGATACCGATGATACCCGAGTGACCTTACCAGAACCTGTCAAGTCAATTAGAAGATGTTTAGAAAGCCCTCGAAATGTTGTTATTTTTCACGCTGAGAAATATAATAGAGGCAGTATTGCAGGTTTTTGAGAACATCATCGAAAGGAATAACTGACGTGAGGATGCTTCTCATCGAGGACGACGAGACAATTGCCTCGTTCATCGTCAAGGGAATAAAGGAATGCGGGTACCTGGTTGAGCATGCGACGAACGGGAGAGACGGTCTCGATCTGGCGTTGAATGAGCCCTATGACGTTGCGATCGTGGACATCATGCTGCCGGGGACCGACGGCCTGTCCATCATCCGGGACATGCGCTCCCGGAATATTCATACGCCCGTTATCATCCTGAGCGCCCGGGGCACCGTGGAGGACCGGGTGAAGGGCCTGAAGATCGGCGCCGACGACTATCTCGCCAAGCCGTTTTCCATATCGGAGCTGATCGCCCGTATCCAGGCGCTGATGCGGAGAGCGTCGGGCATGCCGGGTCCCACCGTTTTGACCGTGGGCGATCTCGCAATGAATCTTGAAACCAGGGATGTGACCAGGAACGGCGCGCCGATCGATCTGAAGCCGAAGGAGTTCGCCCTGCTGGAATTCCTCATGTACAACAGGTCCCGGATCGTGTCGAAAAAGATGATCATGGATCATGTCTGGGACTATGCGGTGGGCATCGGGGCGAATGTGATCGAGTCGCACATATCGCGTCTCAGGAGTAAAATAGACCGCAACGTGGAAAACAAGCTGATACACACGGTACCGGGTGTGGGATATGTGTTTGAAGAAAGAAATTCTGGATAGGAGCACCGTTTCATTTCGGATGACGGTCCTCTTTGTGACCCTTTTTTCCATCGCCCTCGTGACGGCGCTGCTTTTGGTGTATGCCGCCCTGTCCCGCACATCGCAGGTCATCATGGATGATACCCTGAGGCTTGAGGCGGACGAGTTTGAGGTGCTGTACACGATAAACGGGATTGAGGGATTGAAGGACATGCTCATCGCCGAATCGGTCGCCGAGGGGACCGAGAACGCGTTTTACATCCTGCTGTCACCGGAAATGGAGGTCCTTGTCTCCACCGATATGACGGCGTTTGCATACATCACCGAGGACGGCCGGATATCTCCTGAGTTCGCAGAGGGTTTGCTCCCGGGGGAGGAGAGGTTCTTTACCCTCTATAATGAGCCGCATCGGGAATATGTCAGACTCTACATAAAGAAGTATGATGACGGGACGGTCATGGAGATCGGTGAGAACATGTGGGCGGAGCAGCTGTTGCTCAAAAAGACACGAAATATTTTTTTCATATCGTCTCTCTCGATTCTTTTTATCGGGACGGTCGTGTTCTGGAACATCATACGGCGAACGATGAAGGGCGTCACGAATATCACCACGACGGTTTCCAACATAGGTCGGAATGACCTCGTCTCCCGGGTGCCTCAATCGCATCGGGGGGCGGAGATAGACGACCTTGCCGAGGCGTTCAACCGGATGCTGGAGCGGATCGCCGTGCTCATCGGCGAGATGCAGGACATTACCAATAACGTCGCCCACTACCTCAGAACACCCATCGCCCGCATCCGGGGCACGGCGGAGTCGGTATACTTCACCGATGATGCCACCGGGCAGTCGAAAGAATCGCTGGCCGCGATCATCCAGGAGTGCGATCGCCTCACGATGATGATACAGGTGATGCTGGAAATCGCGTCGGTCGAGTCCGCGACGAACGGCATTTCCGAAGCTCATATCGATGTGCACGCGATGCTCGAGGAGATCGTCGATCTCTTCCAGCCGGTGGCGGAGACCGGAAAGATATTCCTTGACCACGAGTCGACGGAATCGGGGCTTTTGATCCGCGGCAATCCGGCACTCATCTCGGGGGCGGTGGCGAACCTGGTGGATAACGCCGTAAAATACACCCCGGCGGGCGGGACGGTGCGTATCGGCTCCCGCAGGGTGGACGGCATCGCGGAGATATCGGTTTCCGATACCGGCGTCGGCATCTCCCGGGAGGACAGGCCCCATGTGTTCGAGAAGTTCTACCGGGGCGATCGCGTGGGGAGTACCGTCGGGAACGGCCTGGGCCTTTCGTACGTTCAGGCCGTGGCGCGAAAATACCGGGGGACGGTGCGCATAGACGATCCGGAAAAAGCGGGGACCACGTTTACGCTGGTGTTTCCCGTTGTGACGGAGCACGGGGAACAGTAGCTTTGTGTCGTGTTGACAATATGCTTAAGAGAAAGGAGGAGCGCTATGCTTTTCAAACGCATAATTCCGGTGGTGCTGGTTCTTCTGGTTTCGGGGCTCGTCATCGCCTGCGGGGGACCGGCGACGGAACCGGGGGAGGATACCGGCATCCACGAGGAATCGATTTCCCAAGATGAAGAAACGGTCCCGGAATCGGGCATGGAGATGAATCGGGACACGGTGAGGACGTACATCGATTCGACGGAGGATATCCTCGCCAGGCTTGATGAAGAAATCAACAAGAAAAAGGAGGAGGCGGACCAGTTGGAAGAAGACGCCCGGATTTTGATGGAAGAACACCTGGAGCAGATACAGGTAAAAAGGGACGGGGTCGGGGAGCTCCTGGACGAGATGAAAATCGACCTGGAGGAGCTGGTGGCCACCATTGAAGACAAGGGAACGGAAACGGCCAATGACGTGGAGGACACGTTCTATTCCGAGTTCGAGAAGAAAAAGAAGGCCCTGGAACAGGCGATCGCGGAGCTGGAAAACGTCTATAATGAAGCATTTCCCCGGAAGGATGGAGTGATGATGTCCGACTAGACGTCGATGAGGGCGAGAGCGGCATTGATCACATGCCGATTGTCGACGGGAAGGCTTCGGAAAAGGGCGCCCGGAAGTGTAATCTTTCATTCCGGGCGCTTTTGTTGTATCGTCCTCCATCTGATATCCTATTCGGCGCCGCCCCGGTTTGTGGGGAGCGGATTGTTGGCGTTCTCATGTGGGACCTTTCGCATGTACACCCCCCCTGGGGAGGATATTGAAGCTCTCGAGGATTGCGTGAAATATCTCCGACGACGGTATTTTTCATTTTCGGTTGTCTTTTCATTCATTTGATGATTAAATGTATCGTTTCTGATACGAGACGAGAAAGCGAGGATTCACATGTCGGTTGATGCCGTGTCGCTGTCGGTCGTGGTGCCTTTGTACAACGAACAGGACGTCGTCTCCCTCCTTCACGAGAAAATCGTGGAGGCGGTGGAGCCGATGAATCGGACCTGGGAGCTGGTATTCATCAACGACGGCAGCACCGACGACACCCTGGAGCGGATTCTGGCCGTGGCGGAGGGGGACGACCGGGTGACGGTCGTGGATTTGATGGGTAATTTCGGCCAGACGGCGGCCCTGTCCGCCGGGTTCGACTGCGCCCGGGGGGACATCATCGTCGCCATGGACGGCGACCTCCAGGACGACCCCTCATACATCCCCAAACTCGTGGAGAAGCTGGAGGAGGGATACGACATCGTGTCGGGCTGGCGGAAGAAGCGAAAGGAGAGCTTCATCATCCGGCGCATCCCCTCGATGACCGCCAACTGGATGCTCAAGCGCATCTCCGGCATCGACATTCACGATTTCGGCACCACCTTCAAGGCGTATCGGGCGTCGGTGGTCAAAAACGTGAAGATGTACGGAGACTTCCACCGCTTCATCCCTGCCCTGGCCCGGGAGATGCGGGTGCGGGTCACCGAGGTGGAGGTCGCACACCACAGGAGGGAGTACGGCGAGTCGAAGTACGGCATCGGCCGCACCTTCGTGGTCTTTTTCGATCTCTTTCGCCTGAAGTTCATACTTGATTACCTGAGCCGGCCGCTACAGGTATTCGGCGCCGGGGGGATGGGATTGGCGGCGGCGGGGGCGATCATGTTCCTCTATGTCGCCTTCAGCAAGTTTTACCTCGGCATCCCGATAGAACAGAAGCACGGCCCCCTCTTTATCACCTCGATCATGTGTATCGTGGCGGGCATCAATCTCTTTACCGCCGGATTCCTGGGGGAGATGATTCTGAGAAACCTCTATGAATCGGGCAACAGAAAGAGCTACTACATCAGAAAGATCCACGGCGCGTCCCGGGACGAAAACAACTCCAAGGTGCTCCTGTGAGGGATATGAAGCCCGGCTCAAAAAAGACTATTGTGTTCCTGCGCCGGTATGTGCTGCCGTCGCTCACGGGGCTTTTGTTTCTCTACCTCCTGTGGCGGTCGGTGGACGTGGCGGAGAGCCTCCGGACCTTCAGCGGCATACACGTCGGAGCGGCGTGCGCCGCCGCCGGGCTCTACATCGTGCAGTACTTCTTTCTGGCGGTGCGCTGGCGGTTGCTCAACCGGGGGCGGGTGGGCATCGGGTCCTGCTACGCCATTACCGCGACACACAACATGACCAACAACGTCCTCCCCTTCCGCACCGGGGAGCTGGCCTATCCCTATCTCCTCAAGCGACATTTCGACATCGGCCTGGGGGACTCCACGGCGACCCTCTTCTACGCCAGGATATTCGATCTTGCGGCGATGGCGCTCTTCTTCTTCGGCTCCCTGGCGTTCGTCGGGAAAGACGTGCTGGAGACCGTGGCGGCCTCGAAGGACGAGATTCTTCGCTTCACCCTGCTGGTGGTGTTGGTGGGAGGGGTGCTTCTGGGGGTGTACGTGCTTCTCGACCGGTGGGCGAATAACGCCGATGGGGGAGAGCACGAAGGCCTTCGGGGGAAGATTCGAGGCGCCTTCCGCTCCCTCACCCGGGGGCTCCAGCGGGTGGAGATCGTCTCCATCTCCATCCGGATGTTTCTCTATAGCATGGCCATCTTTTTGGCCCGGTACGCCTTTTTCATGTACGCCCTCCGGGCCTTCGGCATCGACCTTCTGTTCGGCGAGGCGGTGGCTGCGTCCACCCTGGCGATTTTGGGGGCCATCTTTCCCCTCCAGGGCGTGGGGGGATACGGCACCATCGAGACCGGCTGGGTGCTGGGGCTGGTGCTTATCGGGGTGGAGCCGACCCGGGCTTTGATGGCCGGCTTCGGCGTGCACACGTTCAGGCTGGTGCTCTCGATCCTGCTGGCGGCGGGTACCTATCCAATCCTGCCCCGGCCGACCCTCCCCCGGGCCGGGAGGAAGAGACGGGAGGGTGAAAACGACGGGGGAGACGATATATCGGCGACGTCTTCCTGATCGGTTTTGTCAAAGGAGCAGGTCTTTCACGGGTGGCGGCTGAGGCGGTACCGCATGTGCCGAAGGAAAACAGGGTGGGGCGGACGGGGGGCTGGGGAAGAGAACTGGGGGGAGAGAAAACGAGAATACGCGCCCCGGGTGGGGGGCGGCGATAAAAAACCGGCGGCTTCTCATCAAGAGAAACCGCCGGTCGTGCGTTTCAGAGTGATTGTCGATCGACGAAGCCGTCGGCAGGAGTCGATTCACCGATGCCGGGGAACCTACTCCCCGGCCGTTTTGTGGATGATCGGCTCTATCTTGGAAAGCTCCTCCAGGGGGATATGACACAAAATGTAGTGTCCCTCGCCCTCGGTCTTGCGCCAGGGGGGTGCTTCCTTCTCGCAGATCGCCCCATTATCCGGCAGCAGGTTCCGTCGGGGACACCGGGTATGGAACCGGCATCCCCTGGGCGGGTTGATGGCGCTGGGGACGTTGCCGGTCAGCCGTATCCTTTTTTGCGTGATCGTCGGGTCCGGGATGGGCACGGCGGAGAGCAGCGCCTCGGTGTAGGGGTGATACGGCGGGGCATAGATCGCCTCGGCGGGGCCCCGCTCGATGATCTGGCCCAGGTACATCACCGCCACGTCGTCTGAGAGGAACCGGACCACCGAGAGGTCGTGGGCGATGAAGATCATCGTAGTGCCCTGCTGATCCTGGATGTCCAACAGCAGGTTGATCACCGACGCCTGGACCGACACGTCCAGCGCCGACAGCGGCTCGTCCAGTATCACCAGGTCCGGCCGGGAGGCCAGGGCCCGGGCGATGCCCACCCGCTGTTTTTCGCCACCGGAGAGCTGTCTCGGATACCTGGCGTAGTAGTGGGGCTCCAGGCGCACCGAGCGAAGCAGGCGGATGACTTCATCATATATCTCGCCTTTTGGGACGGTCTTGAATCTGCGGATGGGCCGGGCGATCTGGTAGCCCACGGGATACGACGGATTGAGGGTCTGGTCCGGGTTCTGAAAGACCATCTGCATCTCCCTGATGAACTCCAGGTCCCGGTCCTTCAGGGGCTGGTCCAGCTCGAAGCCCAGAAAATCCCCCCCGCCGCCGGTGACGTCCTCCAGGCCGATGATGCCCTTCACCAGGGTGCTTTTGCCACAGCCCGATTCCCCCACGATGCCCAGGGTCTCCCCTCACGCACCCGGACGGTGATGTCGTCCACCGCCTTGACGTATTTTCGCTCCTCGGCGCCGAAGATCTCCAAGACGCTGCCGGACTTGTAGGGGTAATAGACCTTCATGTTTTTCGTTTTGAGGAAGGTCTTGGCCGGCGTGTCGGTATCATCGTCGTCGCAGGATTCCAACACCTTCTTCTTTCGAGGTGTTACGGTCTTTTTATGCTGTTCGTTGTAGATCTTGTCCGCGTAGAAACAGCGGGCGATGTGATCCGGGTCTATCTCCATGTAGTCGGGATGGCTCTCCCTGCACGCGTCGGTGGCGTAGGCGCATCGGGGGTGGAAGATGCAGGCGTCCTCGGGGATTTCCCCCGGCGCGGGCACATGCCCGGGGATGGGGATCAGCTCCGAGTCGAGCTTCGTGGTTCCCAGCTTCGGCACGCTGTTGAGAAGCCCCCGGGTGTAGGGGTGCAGGGGGCGGGCGAAGATCTTCTGCACCGGCCCCTTTTCCACCATGATGCCGGCGTACATGACGGCGATGTAATCGCACACCCGGGCGACCACTCCCAGGTTGTGGGAGATGAAGACGATGCCCGCGTCGAAGTCCCGCTTCAGGTCGTTGACCAGGTCCAGGACCCTCGCCTCCACCGTCACGTCCAGGGCGGTGGTCGGCTCGTCCATGATCAGAAGCGACGGGTTGTTCAGGAGCGCCATGGCGATGACCACCCGCTGCTGCTGTCCCCCCGAGAGCTGGTGCGGGTATCTCTCCATCACCTGGGCGGCGTCGGGGAGCTGCACCCGCTTGAGCATATCAACACATCTCTTGTATGCTTCTTGATCGGATATCTCGTGATGCTGGGTGAGCACCTCTTTCAGCTGGGTGCCCAGCTTGATCGACGGGTTCAGAGCCACGGTAGGGTCCTGGAAGACCATGGAAATCTGGTTCCCCCGGATTTCCCGGAGCTCTTTATAGGGGCGGCCCACCATGTTTTCGCCCTGGAAGGTGATGCTACCTTCCTTCACCCGGCCGTTCTGTCCCAGGAAGCCGACAAGGCCCATGGCGATGGTGCTCTTACCGCACCCCGATTCCCCCACGATACCCAGGGTTTCTCCCTGGCACACCTGGAACGAGACTCCGCGAACGGCGTTTACGTCCATCTTTCTGGTTTTATAGGCGATGGCCAGATTTTTCACTTCCAGCACCGGATCGTTCACGATACAGGTTGAGCTTTCGGCGTCCATCATCTGCCTTTCTACTGATACTTCAATGTTTCTTCTCTGATTCCATCGGCAAGGAGGTTCAGTCCCACGACCAGTACGGCGATAGCCAGCGCCGGCCACAGCGACTGCCAGGGGCTTCCCGACAGGATGAAATCACGACCCTTTGCGACCATGCTTCCCCAGTCCGGGGATGGGGGCGGCATCCCCAGGCCCAGGAACCCGAGGGTTCCCATGGCGAAGATGGCGTAGCCAACCCGGAGCATGGCGTCGATGATGATGGGCCCCCGAGCGTTGGGGAGTATCTCCCGGAACATGATATACGCGATGTTTTCCCCCCTGGTCTGGGCGGCCCGGATGTACTCCCTCGTTTTGATATCCAGGGCGAGGCTTCGAACCAGCCGGGCGATGCCGGGGGTGCCGACGATGGCGATGGCCAGCACCACGTTGACCGCCGATGCCCCCAGGGCCGCCATGATGATCAGGTAGAGCAGGATCAGGGGTATTGACATCATCGCATCCAGGATGCGCATGATGAATTCATCGATCCAGCCCCCCCGGTACCCCGCCAGGAGCCCCAGGGCGGCGCCGATCAACAGAGACATGAACACCCCCCACAGGGCCGTCCCCCCGGGAATCCAGTTGATCCATTCAGGGAACCAGTCCGGGAGATTTTCGGGCAGGGGGAGGATGACCAGAACCACTTGGGCCCCGTAGATGAGCCGGGCCCAGATATCCCTCCCCAGCTCGTCCGTACCAAGGGGGTGTCTATTATTGTAGTATTCATAGTCGGTGTCTTCATAGACCCGTTCTACCTTCGAGATATACACAAGGTCCGTGTAGTCCGAGGGGACATCCTCTCCCGCCTCCGCCAACTTCTGGTATTTCATAAGCCTGTTGTAGTCTTTTTCGGCATACGGGGTGAGTGACGGCTCCCGGTTCGTGAACTTCCAGTCCTGTTCCGTGGGGGTGTAGGGGGTCAGCAGTGGGGCGAATATTGCCACAAACACCCAGAACAGGACGATGAAAAGGCCGACCGTGGCGATGGGGGATTCGAACACAATTGATATGTTACTCCACAGCTTTGTAAGCCGATTTCCTTTTTTTTCTGTGTTGTTGTGAGTTTCGTTACTATCCATGGTATCGATGCCTTTTCTCGGTGACGAACGATGAGCCCGTGTCCTAATCGTAGCGGATGCGGGGATTGAGAAAGGTGTATATGATGTCGGCCACAAGCTGTGTGCCCACGGCCACCATCACCATCACCAGCGCCCCCGCCTCCAGGGCGTTCACGTCCTTGTAGAGGGCCGAATCCAGGAGGTATTTCCCCAGACCCGGATACCCGAAGACCACCTCCACAATGACGATACCCCCCAGCAGCCAGTTGACGTGAAGCATCACCACGGTGATAGGAGCGATGAGCGCGTTCTTGACCGCGTGAACCATCACCACCCGCCCCTGGGGCAGGCCCTTGAGATAGGCGGTGCGGATGTAGGGGGATTTCATCACGTCCACCATGCTGGCCCGGGTGATACGCAGGATGTAGCCCAGCTCGATGAGTGTCAGGGTCAATACCGGGAGAATCAGCATGTCCGGGCGGCTCCATGGGGCGTCTTCCCCGAAAACCGTGGCCCCGGGAACGATGCCCAGCCAGGCCGCCATGATGAGTATCAAAAAGATACCGGTGGCGAACTCCGGTGTCACCGAGAACATGATGCCGCCGGTGGAGAGGATTCGATCCCGAAGGGACCCCTCCCTGACTCCCGCCACCAGGCCCAAAACGAGGGCCAGGGGCATGACAATGATAAAGGCGATGCCCGCCAGGACCAGTGAGTTTCTGAGGCGGATGAACAGGCTGTTGGCGACCGGGCGACCGGTTCGAAGGGATATGCCCGGATCGCCCCGGACAAAGCCCTTCATCAGCGGTATGTATTCCACAGGTCCGCCGGTGGTCTCCATCCATCCGGTGCCGGGCACGAAAGACCATACCGTGATGTCCGATCCCTTCTCCCACAGCACCACACTGTTTCTGTTGTCCACCCCCCAGAATCGGCTGACGCCGTCGGCCCCGACCTCCCACCGGAGGTTGTCGGTGTATTCGATGACGCTCCCGTCCGGGGATTTCACCTCGGCGATGAGGTTTCCCCCCTCCAGGTGCCAGCGGATCAGCGTGCCGTCGTCGTCGGTTCGGTCATAAATCGCCCACCACTCGAGGAAGCCGTCCTCGGTTTCCGTGCTCACAAGATCCAGTCCCACCTTCGATTCCGCCCACATATCGCTGCCGAACAGCCAGAAGAGGTATCGAATGTACGCGGGTCTGTCCAGCCCCATCTGTTTGAGGAACGACTCTTCCTGCTCCGGGGTGATGAACGCCCCCAGGACGTTGCGGGCGACGTTTCCCGGAGACGCCTCGGTAATGGCGAAGACGAAGATGGAGACGATGACCATCGTCAACAACAGGGTGAAAAAGCGTCTGATGATAAACGCAAACATGAAAGTGTCCTGTCTGGCTGGGAGCGGGGAGCGCACGTATGTACGCTCCCCGCTATGTTGATGTGAAAAGAATGTACGGTTATCGGACTACATCTCTTCCGCGGCCTCTTCCTGCTGGAGCCAAACTTCGTTGAAGAGCATGTAGAGCGTCGGATGGGCCTGAACATCCATAACCTTGGTGCCCAGGATAAACCAGACGTTTCTCCAGAAGCTGATGCCGATAGAACCCCGCTCCCACTGGATGCGCTCGAGCTCGCAGAAGATCTTGCGGCGCTTGTCCACGTCCAGGGTGCCGTTGGCCTCGGTGAGCAGCATGGAGAACTCCTCGTCGCTCCACCGGGTCTCGTTCCAGGGTACCGGGTCGCCTTCGTCATCGATGGTGTAGGCGAGATTCAGCACCATGGTGCCCAGGGGACGATGGGTCCAGGACGTGATGCCCAGGTCCACTTCCGTCCACTTTTCCCAGTACTGGCTGTTGGGCATGGTGACGATATTGACGTTGAAGCCCGCGGGGGCGGCGTCTTCCTTGAGGATTTCCGCGTAGCGGACGATCTCCGGCCAGCCGTTGCCCACCGCCAGGTTGATTTCAAGACCATCTGCGTATCCTGCTTCTTCCAGGAGCGCTTTGGCCTTCTCGGGATCGTATTCCGGAACCGGTTTCTCGCAGTACTCGGGATGATAGGGATAGACGTGGAAGTCCTGCCCCAAAAGCCCCTGGTCGAAATACGCCAGCTTGAGGATTTTTTCCCGGTTCTGGCAGAGCTTCAGGGCCATACAAACCCGGTTGTCGGTCCAGGGATCCATATCCACCCGCATCCTGAGCACCGTGGTCTGAGCGGTGGTGGCGGGGATGATCTGGGCCCGCTCGTCGTCCTTGAGGGTTTCATACACATCGGGGCGGGGGGAGTCGGAGAAATCGATCTTGTCGATCTCGCCGGCCTGCAGCGCCGCCACCTGGGGCGCCATCTCGGTGCCCATGTCGATGAACTCCATGCCGTCAAGATAGGGCAGCGACTCTCCGTCCACGCCGGTCTGCCAGTAGTCGGTTCTGCGGACCAGACGGCAGAGCTCGCCCTCGCTGTAGGTTTCGATGGTGTAGGGGCCGGTGCCGTGAGGGGCCTTGATGAAGTCGCCCTCGAAGGTGCGGGAGTTCAGTACCATCGCCGGGTAATGGAACAGGTGTTCCGGCACGGCGATTTCCGGCTGATCCAGGTGCAGGACAACCTGGTAGTCATTGACCTTTTCAATGCCGGTGGGGGAGAGATACGCCCCGACCATGCCCAGGAGAGATGACCCCACGTCCTTGTTCAGCCACTCGTTCATGGTGAAGATCACGTCGTCGGCGGTGAACTCGTCGCCGTTGTTGAACATGATGCCCTGTTTCAGGTTCAGGGTCCAGGTCAGGAGATCTTCACTGGCCTCCCAGTTTTCCAACAGGTAGGGATGAGTGATGTTCTTTCCGTCGGTCCAGGTCATGTATTCCGCCACCTGGCGCATCTGGTTACTGGGGATAACCCAGGTAAACTGGGCGGGATGCGTGACCTTGTGTATCGGAGCGGCCACACGAAGGATACCGCCGCGGGTCAGCTCCGACGGCTTGGTTGTCGGGCCGCCGGCTTCGGGGGCGCACCCGATGAGGCTCGGAGCCACGGCTGCGGACACTCCCAAAAGCGCCGCGTAGCGCACGAATTCCCGGCGGGACATCTTCCCGGCCCGGAATTGGTCGATCAACTCGTGAATACGAGGATTCAAAGATTTCTTTTCCATAGAATTAACCTCCTAAATATTGGCTAATGTTAAACAATATCGTAATACATGATACACATCATGACAAAAAATCCGATGCGACGGTATCCGTCGACAATGAGGGGCTCAGGTTTCGCGCCGGATTTTATAGAATCGGCTTAGAATTAAGCCGATAGTATCCCGACGGCTCGGTGTGTGTGTAGGTGTTGAAAAGTGAGGGGGGTATGTATGTGAGTAGCGCTTTTTTTGAAACAGCAAAACAGACACGGATATCCAAGAGGGTGCGGGATGAGATGATCATAAACCGGTGTCGGTGAATATCCGGGTGCTCAACCTCCTTTTCTGTTTGACGGGAATGAATATTGGATACAAACATCCGATCAGCCCCGGTTCTCCTCCGGCGCCGCATCCCTTTATACGTATCACACATAGACAACAGTGTCAACGACTTATCTATTTTTTCCCATTTCGAGGCTGTCTGTGTCAATTTCCAGGAGGAAGTGATTATGAAATGGCCCTTTTTTTGACTGTTTCCCCCAGGGAACCCTTGACAGCGGTACAATTTGTGCTACAATAATACTCAGAAAGTATCAAAACAGCGGTTTTTACAACGCTCATACTGTTTTGTGCTTCGCTCGCGTGAAACGGGTGTTTCACGTGTTTTTTTATACGGAAGCGTCTCTTCACATGACGCGCGGTTTTTCATGAGTTCTGAAGAACCATATCCCCCTGCCGCGCCCCGCCGCCTTGCTGGTGTTTTCAGGCGGCCCACACTACCGGCGCGGATTCTCCCCGATACAGCCAGTGTTCACCGCATACTTTCGTCAAAAACCATGACGTTCGCCGGCACAGGTGCGTTTTCTCCCGGGATCCTTGGACGTCGGGTATTGGGGGGCAAAGCGATGTTTTTATGTATATGCAATAGAGAGGAAGGGACCGGATGGGAGACCGAAGGGACCCCGTCCGGCGACGAGCGGAAGTCGATCATTATGCTCAATACCAGGTGATGAGGAGGA